>OFDC01000474.1_pt1 | contig 30282 bp, 32 predicted proteins | sample 1520941 | NCBI WGS metagenome assembly OFDC01 (sample SAMEA94258168, study PRJEB24077) | hot springs metagenome | biome: Aquatic biome; feature: Water | place: India | collected 2012-12-06 | depth 5 m | reverse complement strand
CCTACCGATCCGGCCGCTTCGCCAAGGCCCTGCGGCTCCTGGCCATCCGCCACATCTTCACCCGGCCCTACACGCCAAAGACCAACGGCAAGGCCGAGCGTTTTATCCAGACCCTCTTGCGAGAGTGGGCCTACGGCCTGGGATACCCGACTTCCAACGCCCGAAACGCAGACCTGCGACGCTGGCTTGACTGGTTCAACCGATCAAGACCACACTCCGCTCTCAACGGCCTGCCACCCTTCACAAGGGTGAACAACCTGATGAGAACTCACAGCTAGTCCAGGATCGCGTGCCAAAGCACCTTGTTGCGCCGCGCGAACGGCGGGATGTGGCCGATGGTGGACAGTCCGAAATCGGCCGGCCGCAGAACCTTCTGCTCTTTCACCGCCTCGGGATACAGCGCCCGCGCCCGCCAGACGGCTTGCGGAGGAACCAGGTCGTCATCCGCCACCGCGATCATCCGCAGCCGCGCCGTCACCCGGGTCGCATCGGGCAGGGGCAGGGTCCGGCCCACATCCGACAGGTGCCAGCCCCGGGTGATGCACCAGCGCCGCCAGTCCTCATAGACGCCGCGCGGCAGGTCCGCGCCAAGCCCCACCATCCGCCCCGGCAGGAAGCCGGACACCCGGGCCAAGGCCCGCACCGGCGGCGACCAGAAGACCCGCGCCTTCCACTGATAGCGCCAGGGATGATCGCTGACATGTGTGAGACCCGCCCCGATGGTGATCGCGCGGGCGACCCGTTCCATGCCCTTGTGCCAGCCCAGCCAGAGGCCCCCCACCGAATGCCCCAGCACCCATAGGGCTGTGTCCGGAAACATCGCCGCCAGATGCGCCAGCGCCGCCGCCTGGTCATGCCGCCCCCAGTCGGCCAGTGTTGCACGCGACCCCCGCATCGGCCGCCGCAGCGAGGCACCGAAATCCCGGTAGTCATAGGTCATGACCGCAAGGTCGCGCTCGACTGCCGCCCATTCGGCGAAGGCGCGGTAGAACCCGGCGGGTGCACCCGTCGCCCCGTGCAGCACTATGGCGGCCCGTGGCCTGCCCGTCGGGCGGAACAGCGTGCCCCGCAGGATCGCGCCGTCGCTGCGGATATCCAGCTCCTCGGCCCGGGTCCCGAGGGGTTGCCCCGATGCGTCCAGCATGATCGCCTCCACCATTAGACCGATTGGTCTAGTAGCACGCCTAGACCAATCGGTCTAGTCTTTTCCATCAGCCCGTGACCGCTTATGTTCGCCGCGATGACCGAAGAACCCCCCACCCGCGACCGCCTGATCCAGGCCGCCACGCGCCTTTTCCGCCAGCGCGGATACGAAGGCGCGGGCCTGTCGGAAATCCTGGCCGAGGCCGGGGTGCCCAAGGGCTCGCTTTACCACCACTTCCCGGACGGCAAGGCCGACCTCGCCTGCGCCGCTGCCGACTGGACCGCGTCCGAGATCATCCGCGTGATCGACGACAGCTTCCGCGCCGCACCGGACTGGCGGCACGGGGTCACGACCTTCTGCTACAAGATGGCCGAGCTGTTCGACATCCTGAACAGCGCCGATGCCTGCCCGATCTTCGGGCTTCTGTTCGAAGGCCCGGATCAAGAGCGGTTCCGGGTCACGGCAGAGGCCGCCTTCAACCGCATCATCGCCGCTGCCGCCCGCCATGGCGAGGCCCTGGGCCAGACCCCGGCCGCCGCCCATGACGCGGCGGAAACCGCGATGATCGGTTTCCAGGGCGCCTGGACCCTGGCCCGGATGCGGCGCAAGTCCGATGTCTTGCGCAGCCTGCCCACGCGGCTTTACGGCCCGGCCTGACCCTTCCCGGTGGACCTTCTGCCCCCCGCGCCCTAGTCTGATCCCCTAAGTCACGAGGGTTCCATGTCCGACCAGCCTGCCTACCAGGTCCTTGCCCGCAAATACCGCCCGGAGACCTTTGCCGACCTCGTCGGGCAAGAGGCGATGGTGCGCACCCTGAAGAACGCCTTTGCCGCCGACCGGATCGCCCATGCCTTCGTGATGACGGGCATCCGGGGGACGGGCAAGACCACCACCGCCCGCATCATCGCCAAGGGCCTGAACTGCATCGGCCCCGACGGGACCGGCGGCCCGACCACGGAACCCTGCGGCCAGTGCGAACCCTGCCGCGCCATCGCCGAAGGCCGCCACGTCGACGTGCTGGAGATGGACGCGGCCTCCCGCACCGGGGTCGGCGACATCCGCGAGATCATCGATTCCGTCCACTACCGGGCGGCCAGCGCGCGGTTCAAGGTCTACATCATCGACGAAGTGCACATGCTGTCCACGGCGGCCTTCAACGCGCTTCTGAAGACGCTCGAAGAACCCCCCGCCCATGTGAAGTTCATCTTCGCCACCACCGAAATCCGCAAGGTCCCCGTCACGGTCCTGTCGCGCTGCCAGCGCTTCGACCTGAAACGGATCGAGCCCGAGGTGATGATCACGCTTCTGCAGCGCATCGCCAAGGCCGAGGGCGCGGCGATCAGCGACGATGCGCTGGCGCTGATCACCCGCGCTGCCGAAGGCTCGGCCCGCGATGCGACGAGCCTCCTCGATCAGGCGATCAGCCATGGGGCGGGCGAGACGACCAGCGAACAGGTTCGCGCCATGCTGGGCCTTGCCGACCGGGGGCGGACACTGGACCTCTTCGATCTGGTGATGAAGGGCGACGCGGCGGGGGCCTTGGCAGAACTCAGCGCGCAATATGCCGACGGGGCCGACCCGATGGCCGTACTGCGTGATCTGGCGGAAATCACCCACTGGATCTCCGTCATCAAGATCAACCCGGCGGCGGCCGAGGACCCGACCACGCCCCCCGACGAACAATCGCGCGGCACCGACATGGCTGCGCGGTTGCCGATGCGCGCCCTGACCCGAATGTGGCAGATGCTTCTGAAAGCGATCGAAGAGGTCAGCCTCGCCCCGAACGCGATGATGGCGGCCGAAATGGCGGTGATCCGGCTGACCCATGTGGCCGACCTGCCCGACCCCGAGACGCTGGTAAGAAAGCTGCAGGACAGCCCGCGACCGCCGTCCTTGCCCGGTGGCGCGCCCGCGGGTGGCGGCGGCACCGTGCACGCCCCGCGGATGGCCCCCGTCCACTCCGCGCCGACCCGCGGTCCGACGATGACGGCCACCGCTCCAGCCCTCGCCGAAAGTCAGCTCAAGGTCTACGCGACCTTCCCGCAGGTCATCGACCTGATCCGCCAGAAGCGCGACATCCTCCTTCTGAACGAGATCGAGATGGGTGTCCGCCTTGTCCGCTACGCCCCCGGCCGGATCGAGTTCGAACCCGCCCCCGGGGCGAAGCCCGACCTCGCCGCGCGGATTAGCCAGCGCCTGCAGGGCTGGACCGGCGCGCGCTGGGGGGTCTCGGTCGTATCGACCGGCGGCCAGCCCACCATCGCCGAGATGCGGGACAATGATCTGGCCGAAGTCCGGGCCGAAGCCGCCGATAACCCCATGGTGCAGGCGATCCTCACCGCCTTTCCGGGGGCGAAGATCGCCGAAGTCCGCTCGCCCGAGGCGATGACTGCCGCCGCCGCCGAGACCGCGCTGCCCCTGGCCGAGCCGGAAACCGACGACGACTGGGACCCGTTCGAGGAATGACCGTTCGCCGCGCGACAGATGGTGATGCGGCAACGCTCGCGCGGCTGAATGTCCATGTCCAATCCTGGCACGCCGCGCACTATCCCGAGGCGTTTTTCCCGAACCCGGATCAACAGGCCTTGACCGCCCATTTCGCTGACCGTCTGGCCGACCCCGCCTGCACCGCCTTCCTCGCCGGTGACCCACCACAGGGCTATGCGCTCTGCCAGTTTCACATCCGCGAAACCTCGATCTTCTCGCCCGGCTACCGCCGCCTGATGGTCGACCACATCGCCGTCGCGCCCAAGGCCCGGCGTCAGGGCCACGGTCGTGCATTGCTGGATGCCGTCCGCCAACTCGCCCGCGACCTTCAGGCCGACGAGATCATGCTGGACACCTGGGAAGCCAACACCGACGCCCACGCCTTCTTCCGGGCCGCAGGGTTCGAACCCCGCCGAATGCTGTTCCGCGCCACACCCTGACCTTGCGCCACGCGCGCGCGCCCCGTATCTCAAGGGAAACGGACGGAGAACGACATGCTGAAAGGCTTTGGCGGTTTGGGCGGGCTTGGCGACATGGCCAAGATGATGAAGGCCGCGCAGGAGATGCAGGGCAAGCTGGCCGAGCTGCAAGAGGAACTGGCCCGCACTGTCGTCACCGGCGAAGCCGGGGCCGGTCTCGTGAAGGCCCGCGCCACGGCGAAGGGCGAGGTCACGGGCCTCGACATCGACCCCTCGATCCTGGTCGCGTCAGAAAAGGAGGTCGTCGAGGACCTGATCCTTGCCGCGATCCACGACGCGCAGCTTCGTGCGAAGGACCGCAGCGAACAGGAAATGACCAAGCTTGCCGAAGCCATGGGCATGCCGCCCGGCATGAAGCTGCCCTTCTGACCCGGCCCGACGGATGACCCGCGACGAAACCGGCATCGAGGCGCTGATCGACCTGATGGCCCGCCTGCCCGGCCTTGGCCCCCGTTCGGCCCGCCGTGCCGTCCTGACGCTACTCAAGAAACGCGGCCAGCTGATGGCCCCCCTGGCCCAGGCGCTGGCCGAGGTCGCCATCGCGGCGAAGGACTGCCGGGTCTGCGGCAACATCTCCACCTCTGACACCTGCGGCATCTGCGCCGACCCTGCCCGAGCCACCGGCGAAATCTGCGTGGTCGAGGACGTGGCCGACCTCTGGGCGATGGAACGGGGCCAGGCCTTCAAGGGGCGCTACCATGTCCTTGGCGGCACTCTCTCGGCGCTGGATGCCATCGGGCCGGAAGAGCTTGGAATCCCCCGCCTCGCCGCCCGCGTGGCCGACGAAGCCATCCGTGAAGTGATCCTCGCGCTGAACGCCACGGTCGACGGCCAGACCACCGCGCATTACATCGCCGACGCCTTGGCCGGGACCGAGGCCCAGATCACAACGCTTGCGCAAGGCGTTCCCATCGGCGGCGAGCTCGACTATCTTGACGACGGCACCATCGGCGCCGCCCTCCGCGCCCGCCGCAAGCTCTGACACTTGCGTAGGGTGCGCTATAGCGCACCATTACCCGTCCAGCCCCAACAACCCCGGCAACTCTTCCATCCTGTGAAACAGCGGCACGCCCAGCGCCGTCAGCTGGCGCGCGGTCGGTGTCCCGGCCCCATGTTCGGCATAGCCCAGGACCCGCATCCCCGCAGCCAACCCCGCGCGCGCGCCGGTGGCGCTGTCCTCGATCACCACGCAAGCGCCCGGGTCGGCCCCGCAGGCCCGCGCCGCTTGCAGATAGACATCCGGCGCGGGCTTCGGCGCGCCGATCGCCTGACCCGACAGCACCGCCCGGAACCGGTCCAGCAAGCCATGCTGACCGAGCGTGATCTGCATCTTCTCCAGCGTGCCGTTCGACCCCATCGCAAACGGAAGCCCCGTCGCGTCCAGCCGGTCCAGCACGTCCGTAACGCCCGTGACCAAAGGCACCCCCGCCGCCAGCATCGCATACATCCGGCCGTAGAAATGCGTGACCCACCCTTCCGGCAGCTGCGCACCCGCCGCCCGCGCTCGTTCGGCCACGGTCTCGACGGTTCCACCGACGAACCTGGTCTCGAACTCGTCCAGCGTCAGCGGCAGGCCATGCAGGGCAAGCTCTTCCAGGAACAGGGCAAAGCTCGGCCCCTCGCTGTCGACGATCACCCCGTCGCAGTCGAACAAGACGGCTTCGGGACGGGTCATTCGGGCGCTCGCAGCAACGTCACCACCGTATCCCCATACTTCCGCTGATCCACCTGAGCGAAACCGTCCGGCACGGCGACCGCCCCACCTTCCTCCCAGACGACCATCGCGCCGGGGGCCAGCCAGCCACCCGCGCGCGCGGCTGTCAGGGCGACCTCGCCCAGCCCCTTGCCATAGGGCGGGTCCAGGAACACCAGCCCATAGCGCGCCCCGGCATTCGGACCCAACCTACGCGCGTCCAGGTTCAGAACCCGGGTTTCCGCTTCGGCCCGCATCTTCGCGACATTCGCCCGGATCAGCCCCCGCGCCTTCGCCCCGTCATCGACAAAGGTCACCTCCGCCGCCCCCCGGCTTAGCGCCTCCAGCCCCAGGGCTCCGGTTCCGGCGAACAGGTCCAGCACCCGCGCGCCGGTCACCGGGTTGCCATGCGCATTGATCAACAGGTTGAAGATCGCTTCGCGCACCCGGTCGGACGTGGGCCGCAGATGCGCCGCCACATCGCCCTCGCCCACCTCGGCCAGCTTCAGGCCGCGACGGCTGCCGCCGATGATCCTCATGCCTTCAGAAGCGCCTTCAGGTCGGGGGTGGCGACGATCACCTCGGGGCCGGGCGACTTGCCCATCTCGATCAGCCGCTTGCCGACCATGTAGGCCCGGCTGTCGTTCATCGCATCCACCGCCAGCAGGTCCGCGCCGCGATAGTACCAGAAGCTGACCGCCTCGCCCTCGCCCTGCCGGGTGACGACATGGTCATAGCCGATGTTCAGCCCGGCGATCTGCAGCTTGAGGTCGTACTGATCCGACCAGAACCAGGGTTTCGCCTGATAGGGCTGCCCGGCCCCGAGGATGTTCGCCGCCACCGCCTCGGCCTGGTCGATGGCATTGCCCACCGATTCCAGCCGGATGCGACCGCCCTGCCACGGGAAGGACGCGCAATCCCCCGCCGACCAGATTGACGGGTCCGAGGTCCGGCCCAGCTCGTCCGTCGCAATGCCGTTGTCGAGGACCAGCCCCGCGGTCTCGGCCAGGTGAGTGTTCGGCGTGATGCCCACCCCCACGATCACGAAATCCGCAGGCAGGGTCCGCCCGTCTTTCAGCAAGGCCCCTTCCACCCAGTCGTCGCCAATCAGCCGGTCCAGGCCCGTCGATTCCAGCACCTTCACCCCATGCGACTGGTGCATCGCCCGCACGTAATCCGAGGTCTCGGGCGCCGCCACCCGTTGCAGGATGCGCGGCGCCATTTCCAGCACCGTCACGTCGAGGCCCAGCTTCGATGCCACCGCAGCCGCCTCCAGCCCGATATAGCCGCCCCCCACGATGATCACCTTGCGCCCCGCGACGAACTCGCCCCGCATGGCATCGACATCGGCCAGGCTGCGCACCGTGTAGACGCCCTCTAACTCCCCCCCGATGGCCGCAGGCAAACGGCGCGGCGTCGAGCCGGTTGTCAGCGCCAGCTGGTCATACTCCAGCGCCTCTCCACCCACCGTCACCGTCTTCGCCACCGGATCAATGGTCGTAACTGCCTGCCCCAGCCGCAGCTCGACCTTCTGCTCCGCCCAGAACTCCGGCGCGCGCAGCCAAAGCCGGTCTTCCTCCATCTCGCCCAGAAGATAGGCCTTCGACAGCGGCGGGCGCTGATAGGGCGGGGCCGGTTCGTCGCCGAGCATCACGATCTCTCCATCATGCCCCAAGGCCCGCAGCTTGGCCGCCAGTGCCGCGCCTGCCTGTCCGGCCCCCACGATCACCATCCGCATGGCATTCCCCCTCTGGCATGTTCCGCGGCGGACCCTATAACCCAAGCGACACAAGGTGCAACGCGCCAAAAGCAAAGGATATGCCATGACGATTGCCGAAGGTTCGAAACTCCCCGACGCCACGCTTCTGAAGATGGGTGATGCCGGGGCCGAAGCGGTGCAGCTTGCCGACAAGCTCAAGGGCCGCAAGGTGGTGATCTTCGGCCTGCCCGGCGCCTACACCGGGACCTGCTCGACCGCCCATGTGCCCAGCTTCATCCGCACCGCGACGAAATTCGCCGACAAGGGCGTGGACGAGATCATCTGCGTCGCCGTCAACGATCCCTTCGTGATGAAGGCCTGGGGCGAGGCGACCGGGGCCACTGCCGCCGGGATCACCATGCTGGGCGATGCCGACGCCAGCTTCACCAAGGCCATCGGCCTGACCTTCGACGTGCCGCACCTGGGGTTCTTCGCCCGGTCCAAGCGCTATTCGCTTCTGGCCGAGGACGGGGTGGTAACGAAATTCAACCCGGAAACCGGCACCGGCTGCGAGATTTCGGCAGGCGAGCACCTGCTGTCGCAGCTCTGAGCCACCGCTTACCGTCGCCTTCGGCACCTCCCGAGGAGAAGCCGAAGGCGCACGACGAGGCGTCACCCCTCGCGCACGTGGCGCTGGAAAACGCGTTTCAGAAGGTCCAGTTCGGCGCGCAGAAGGCTGATTTCTGCCCGGATATCCTCGTCCAGCGGCTCACCCGCGACCAGGGTGAACTCGCCGATCCGCTCGCCCCCTGCCTGCACAACAAAGGTTTGCACCCCCTCGTTCAGCGCCCAGGCCGGGATCGGGACCCGCAGGCTGAACTGGCCGGACTTGCCCGCCACGGGCCGCAGCTCGACGCCTTCGATCCCGCGTCCATTGTGAAGCGCTTCCACCACGGGCGTATCCTCGGCCTGGACGATGCCTTCCCAGACCCCGCTCGCGATCCTGCCCTGAACCTGCTTCATCCCGCCCCCATCAAAGCTCGGCCCTGGGCCTGCGGCTGACCACCAGATCGCGGATCACGATCCGGGTCATCGCCGCGTCGTTCAGGATCAGGTCCAGCCAGACTTTCTCGATCCGCCGGTCGTTCAGGTCGACATAGGCCAGGTCGAACTCGGCCAGCTTGTCCCGCCCCTGTTCCGGCAGGCTGCTCACCGGCTGCGCCAGGTTCGGCCCGTGCTTCACGTTCAGCCGCGCAAAGGCCTTCACCGGGCAGTCGCTGTCGATCGCCATTTCGGCCCGGACCAGATGCCGCGCCTGCAAGCCCTCGACCGCCTGGGCGGGCAGGTTCATCGCCAGCGACAGGAAGCTGCCCCGAAAGCCGAAGACATCAATCGCCAGCCCATAGGGCGCGCGATCCTCGGGGGCTGCGTTGCGCACCTGTCGGACCACCACCTCACCCAAGGGGCAGTCGTGATAGAGCGCGAGGTTCTCGCCCAGCGCCGTTCGGTCGCCCGCGGCCACTGTCCCGGGCTCGGGCAAGGCACCCCGCCAGAGGTCCGGACGCCAGACCCAGTCGGTCCCCAAGGGCATCTGCGGCAGCCCGGCACCCAGCACCGGAACCGCCAGCCGCGCATCCGCCGCCTGCAGCGCCCGGTCGAGATGCCGACGCAGACCCCGCGCTTCGGCCCGCAACGCCCGGGCCTCGAAGCTGTCGATGTCGTCCGCCGTCGCAGCGATCTTTGCCCAGCGGCCTTCGACCCGGCGTTGATGCCAGGCCGTGATCCGCTGGGAAAGGCCACCCGGCATCTGGCTTACTGGTCCATGTAGACGTGGCTTTCGCCCTTGGCGCCGGGATGCGTCACCGCTCCCCAACGCGCCCCGCCGCACAGCTTGGCGAACTTGTGCACCGCGCCGCTGGTATACTGCGTCTTGCGCGGCCCCTTCCATTCGGCCTTGCGCTTGGCAAGCTCCTCGTCCGACAGCGCCACGGACAATTCACCCGTGACCGCGTTCAGCGTGATGACATCGCCGTTCTTCAACAGCGCAATCGGCCCGCCATGCGCCGCCTCCGGCCCGACGTGGCCCACGCAGAAGCCCCGCGTCGCGCCACTGAAGCGCCCGTCGGTGATCAGCGCCACCTTCTTGCCCATGCCCTGACCCGACAGCGCCGCCGTCGTCGCCAGCATCTCGCGCATCCCCGGGCCGCCCGCCGGGCCTTCGTTGCGGATGACGATGACCTCGCCTTCCTTGTATTCCCGCGCTTTCACGGCGGCGAAGGCGTCTTCCTCGCATTCGAACACCCGCGCCGGGCCGGAGAAGACCTGCTCGGCCTCGGTCATGCCCGCGACCTTCACGATGGCCCCGTCGGGCGCGAGGTTTCCGCGCAAGCTGACCACGCCCCCGGTCTTGGTGATGGGCGAGCTGATATGGTAGATCACCCGCCCATCCGCCTCGCCCCGGATTTCCTCAAGGCTTTCGCCCAAGGTCTTGCCCGAGGCCGTGATGCAGTCGAGGTGCAGAAGGCCTTCCTTCGCCAGTTCCTTCATCACCACGGCCACGCCGCCAACCTCGTGCAGGTCCTTCGCCACATACTTCCCGCCCGGCCGCAGGTCGACGAAATACGGCGTATCCTTCATGCAGGCCGCCACGTCGAAGAGGTCGAAGTCGATCCCCGCCTCGTTGGCCAGCGCCGGCAGGTGCAGCGCCGCGTTCGTGGACCCACCCGTGCAGCCCACCACCCGCGCCGCATTCTCCAGCGCTTTCCGCGTCACGATGTCCCGCGCGCGGATGTTCTTCTCGATCAGGTTCATCACCGCGACACCCGACGCCTCGCCATACTGGTCGCGGCTTTCATAGGGCGCCGGGGCCGAAGACGAATTCAACAGCGCCAGACCAATCGCCTCGCTCACGCAAGCCATCGTGTTCGCCGTATACTGCGCCCCGCAGGCCCCAGAGGACGGGCAGGCCACCCGCTCCATGATCTCAAGCTCGGCATCCGACAGGTTCCCCGCCTGGTGCTTGCCCACGGCCTCGAACATGTCCTGCACGGTGATGTCCTGGCCGTTGTAGCGGCCGGGCAGGATCGACCCGCCGTAAATGAAGACCGACGGCACGTTCAGCCGCACCATCGCCATCATCATCCCCGGCAAGCTCTTGTCGCAGCCCGCCAGACCCACGATCGCGTCATAGCAATGCCCGCGCATCGTCAGTTCGACCGTATCAGCAATCGCATCGCGGGACGCGAGCGACGACCGCATCCCCTCATGCCCCATGGCGATCCCGTCCGTGACGGTGATCGTCGTGAACTCGCGCGGGGTGCCGCCGCCCTTCTTCACGCCCTGCTTCACGACCTGAGCCTGCCGGTTCAACGCGATGTTGCAGGGGGCCGCTTCGTTCCAGCAGGTCGCCACGCCCACCCAGGGCTGGTGGATTTCTTCCTCGGTGATCCCCATCGCATAGAAATAGCTGCGATGCGGGGCGCGCGCCGGGCCTTCAGTGACGTGGCGGCTGGGAAGCTTCGACTTGTCGAAACGCGGGTTGCTCATGGCGGCTCCTTGCGCGATTGGCTTGGGCGCAAGGGATAAAGGCCTGCCCGCCAAGGGGCAAGCCGAAACGGGGCCTCAGTTCCCGTTGATCGCCAGCGTCGCGCTTTGCATCAGCCCGTCCAGTTGCAGGCGCAGGCTGTCGACCAGGCCCACATAGGCATCTAGCACCCCCGCCAGCGCCGGGACCGCCGCCTTCAGCGTGTCGGCGCTGACGTAAAGCGCCGCCCCCAGGATGGCCAGCACGATCACCAGACTGAAACCCTTGCGGAAACTGCTGCGGCCTTCGACCGGGGCCGCCATGGCCGCTGGGTCCGCGCTGTCGACCAGCGTCTCATCCGGTCGCAGCGTGGACTTGATCTCTTCGACATCCGGAAGCCGGGTGCGGCTTGCTGCAGCCATCGTCGCCGGGGCGGCAGCGACACTCGCAGTCTCATTGGCCCGCAAAGCGGCGGGCATCGCCGCGTCAACCCCAAGGTCCCCCTGCACTTCCAGCGGCTTCGCAACCTCGGCCCGCCGGGCCTGGGCCTCACGTTCGGCCTCCTCGCGCAGGATCGCCAGAACCGAGTCATCGACCGCATAGCTCGCCGGGGCCGAAGCCGCCGCAGCTGCCCCCGCGGCACCTGCCTGGGCCGCGACCGATGCAGCATCTTCGTCGTCCGGATCGTCCAGCGGCTCCGACGCCGGCGGCACCGCGTCGGCCACTTCCACGGCGGAAACCGGCTCTGCCACTACAGGATCGGCCTCCGGGGCAGCAGCGACCTCTGCAGTGGCCGCAGTCGGCTCCGGTTCCGAAGGCGCGGCCTCCGCCACCGGTGCCGCAGCTTCCGGCTCTGCAACTGGCTCGGCCGCAGGAACGGTATCAGCCGCGCTTTGCACCTCGGGTGCCGGTTCGGGCGCAGGCTCGGGCACCTGGGCAGCCGCGACTGGCGCAGCCACTCCGACAGGCTCAGGCTCAGCTGCAGGCTCGGAAACAGGTTCGGGCGCGGGGGGCGCTGGTGCAGGCGCAACGGGCGCAGCCGCGACCGGCGCAGCCAATGGCGGCGTCTCGACCACCGCTGCACGGGGGCGCATCTGGTACCAGGCATGCCCGCAATTCGCGCATTGCACGTCGCGTCCCGTCTCGGGGATCGCGTCCTCGGGCACCTCGTACTTCGCTTCGCAGTTCGGGCAAACCAACCGCATTCTTGTCCCTCAACGCCTGTTTTTCCGGTCGCCTCCCGAACTTGTAATCCTTAATTCCTGTCATTCCAAGGCTTTGTCGCGTGCCCTTGTGCAATCGTTTCCGCCTGTGCGATGGAAAGCGCACTGACTACCACCCGCAGGACAGGGACCCCAGCGTGATCACCTTCGAGAACGTGGCCTACAGCTATGGCGGGGGCGAGCTTCTGTCGGGCGTCTCGCTCAAGCTTGCTCCCGGATCCTTCCATTTCCTGACCGGCCCCTCGGGCGCGGGCAAGTCCACGTTCCTGAAACTCGCCTATGCCGAGCTTCGCCCCACCTCGGGCCGCGTGACGCTCTTCGACAATGACGTCACCAAGCTTTCCCGCGACGACATCGCCCGCACCCGTCGGCGCATCGGCATCGTCCACCAGGACTGCAAGTTCCTCGACCACATGACCCTTGCCGCCAATATGGCGCTCCCCTTCACCGTCTCCGACCGCGAAAGCAGCCCCCAGGACCTTGACGACCTCCTCGGCTGGGTCGGCCTCAAGCACCTGTCAGACGCCCTGCCCCCGCAACTCTCGGGCGGAGAACGCCAGCGCGCCGCCCTCGCCCGTGCCGTCATCGTCGATCCCGACGTGATCCTGGCGGATGAGCCCACCGGCAACGTGGATTGGGAGATGTCCCTGCGCATCCTCACCCTGCTGGTCGAGCTGAACAAGATGGGCAAGACGATCCTCGTCGCCACCCACGACCTCAACCTCATCCGCCAGGCCAAGGCGCAGATCCAGGCCAGGGTCCTGCGCATCGCCAAGCACCGCGTCCAGCTCGCAGGGGCCGACCTGTGAGACCCCCCGCCGCCAAACCTGCCTCGCCCGCCACCCGCGCGCTGGAGGTTGTGCCCCCCTCCGGCCCCACTGCCTGGCTGACCACCTTCACCGCCGGCGCGATGACCTTCCTCTGCGTCTTCGCCCTTGCCCTCTCGCTCGCCTCCGGCCGCCTGGCCACCCGCTGGTCCGAGGCGCTGGCCAAGACCGCCACCATCCGCCTCTCGGCGCCCGAGGATCAGGTCCAGATCCAGACCGACGCCATCCTTGCGGCGCTTGCCACCACCCCTGGCATCGCCAGCTTCCGGCTGATCGACGACGCCGAGACGAAGACCCTTCTCGAACCCTGGTTCGGCCCCGACCTCCCCGTCGAGGCCCTGCCGATCCCCCGCCTGATCGAGGTGGTCGAGGCCGACCCGCCCTACGATTCCGAGGGCCTGCGCCAGCGCCTGACCGCCGAGGCCCCAGGTGCCGTCCTCGACGACCACACCCGCTGGCGTCGCCCCCTGGTCGAGGCCGCAAGCCGCATTCGCCTCCTCGGTGTCCTCTCGATTGCGCTGATCGGTGCCGCGATGGCGGCGATGATCACCCTAGCCGCCCGCGCGGCACTGGCCACGAATGCCGAGGTGATCCGCGTCCTTCGCCTGGTGGGGGCCAAGGACAGCTACATCGCGCGGGCATTCGTCCGCCGCTTCACGCTCCGCACTCTCGGCGGGGCGGCCATCGGCGCGGCGGCGGGACTGATCGGCGTGGCAGCCCTCCCCGCCGCAGACGCGGCCGGCGGCTTCCTCACCGGCCTCGGTTTCACCGGCCTTGCATGGCTCTGGCCCTTTGCGCTGCCGCCCCTGGCCGCTATCGTGGCCTTCCTTGCCACCCGCCGTGCCGCCTTCCAGAAACTGCGAGAGCTGACATGACCCCGATCCGCTGGCTCCTCTCGGCTCTCTTCATCGTCCAGATGTATCTGGCGATGGCCGTCATCGCCGTCGCCTTCGCCCCCTGGGCGCTCTTCTCCCGCCACGGCGCGCGGGTCGCCTGCAAGACCTTCTGCCGCTGGACGTTGTTCACCCTGCGCCTCCTGACCGGCCTCAGGACCGAGGTGCGAGGGCTCCCTCCCACCGCCGAATGCCTGATCGCCGCCAAGCACCAAAGCTTCCTCGACATCATCATGATCTTCAACGCGGTCCCCGCCGCGAAGTTCATCATGAAGCGCGAACTGATGTACGCCCCCTTCCTCGGCCAGTATGCCCTGCGCATCGGCTGCGTCCCGGTGGATCGCGGCAAGCGCGGCGCGGCCATCGCCAAGATGAAGGCCGATGTCGCCGCCGGTGCCGCCGAGCCCGGACAGCTGATCATCTACCCGCAAGGCACCCGCGTCGCCCCCGGTGCGACCAGGCCCTACAAGGTCGGCACCGGCCTTCTCTACGAACAGCTCGGCCAGCCCTGCTATCCGGTCGCAGCGAACGTGGGCGTCTTCTGGCCGAAGCGTGGCATCCTGCGCAAACCAGGCCTCGCCGTGGTCGAATTTCTGGACCCCATCGCCCCCGGCCTGCGCGTGCCCGAGTTCATGGACCAGCTTGAAACGCAGGTCGAAACCCACTCCAACCGCCTGATGGCTGAAGCCGGGTTCCGCGCCTGATGGGCACCCGCGCCGACACGATCGAGCACCTCCTCGACGCCCTCGCGTCCCTGCCGCTCTCCGCCCGCAAGATGTTCGGCGAATACGCGCTCTACCTTGACGGCAAGGTGGTCGCCCTCGTCTGCGACGATCAGCTTTACCTGAAGCCCACCCCCGGAGCGCTGTCAGCCCTGCCCGACTGCCCCCAAGGCCATCCCTATCCCGGCGCCAGGCTTCATCTTCTTGTCACCGATGCCCTCGATGATCCCTACCCGGTGATCGCCGCCCTGAAGGCCATCGCCGCCGACCTACCCACGCCCAAACCCAAAAAGCGGAAAACTTGACTAATATTTTCATTTCTTCGTCCACAAATATCCCACGGGGGGTGTGAAACCCCCCGGCCTTTGCAAGAGGCACATCCCTATGGACTGGATCACCACCCTCGACGACCTCCACGCCCACTACGGCCAACCCGGCGAAGCCGCGACCGTCAAGGTCACGTCCCACCTCACCCCCGCCTACCGCACCTGGGTTGACCGCTCGCGCTTCTGCATCCTGACGACCGTCAGCCCCGAAGGCACCGACGGAAGTCCCCGCGGCGACGAAGGACCAGTGGTCACCGTCCTCGACCCGCAGACGCTCGCGCTGCCCGACTGGTATGGCAACAACCGCATCGACAGCTTGCGCAACATCGTCCGCGACGGCCGTATCAGCCTCATGTTCCTGATCCCCGGCGCCAACAACGCGCTGCGGGTCAACGGCACCGCCCGGCTTACCGCCGATCCCGACCTCCGCGCCCGGTTCGAAAGGGACGGCAAACAGCCCCGCACCGTCATCGTGATCCGTATTGCCGAGGTCTATTCGCAATGCGCCCGCGCGCTGATCCGTTCGGCCCTCTGGACCAGCGGGGACCAGTCGCAGGGCCTGCCCACCGTGGGCGTCATGCTGCGCGAGATCACGGAAGGCCGGATCGACGGCACGGCCTACGACGCCAACTGGCCGGGCCGGGCCGCGCAGACGATGTGGTAGGGTGGAAACCCCTCCGCCTGATCAACTCAGCGGGCAGTCCGCGACGTCAAGGTCCAGCGCCAGCCGCGCTTCCGGCCCATAGCCCAGCCCCGAGACGTTGATATACAGCGACCCGGATTCGGCCCAGACCTCGGTCACTTTCATCGTCGTTCCCGCCGGGTCGATGGCAACGTTCTGAAACAGCGCGCATTCCGTCTCGAACCGCAGGACATAGCCGTTGAAGCGGGCCTCGTAGAACCGCCCGATCCCCCTGGGATAGCTCAACTCGATCCGCGTCGGCCCGATCTCGACCGCGACCGGCACCACGTCGAGGCCCCCGGTGAACCCTTCGGGTCCCAGCCCGAACTCCGTCCCCGCGCCGACCGTCACGGTCCGCCCCCGCGCGACAAGCAGGGGGTTCTCGAAGTCGTTCCAGGTCTCGACAGTGAAGGTCACAAGCCGCCCCTCCAGCGTCCCGGCCGCAACCGGCGACGCCAAGGCTGCCGCAAGGACGACCCAGCGGATCATGCGAACTTCAACGCGGCGATTCCGGCCAGGATCAGCAGCACCCCCATCACCCGCATCAGGTTCACCGGTTCATTGAACAGGAACACTGCCGCGATGGCCGTGCCCACAGCCCCGATCCCCACCCAGACCGCATAGGCCGTGCCCACCGGCAAGCTCTTCATCGCCATGGACAACAGGTAGAACGACCCCAGCGCCAGGACGATGGTCACCACCGAGGGCACCAGCCTGGTGAAGCCTTCGGAATATTTCAGCCCCAGCGCCCAGCCGGTCTCCATCAGCCCGGCGATGACAACGATCACCCAGGGGTTCAAGCCGCCAGACCCTTCGACCCCATGTCCAGAAACTTCTGCCGCCGATCCTTGACCAAGGCCTCGGGCTTCTTGCCGGAAAGCTCCCCCAGCATCGCTTCGATCGCCTTGCCGACGGCTTCAATGGCCTCTTTCGGAGCCCTTTGCGCGCCGCCCAGCGGTTCCTTCACAATCCGGTCGATGATCCCCAGCTTCTGCAGGTCCTGCGCCGTCAGCCGCAGGGCCTCGGCCGCCTCGCGCATCTTTTCGGCGTCCTTCCACAGGATCGAGGCGCAGCCTTCGGGCGAGATCACCGAATAGATCGAATGCTCCAGCATCGCGACCCGGTTCGCCGTGGCAAAGGCCACCGCCCCGCCCGAGCCACCCTCGCCGATCACCACGGAAATCAGCGGCACGCCGATGGTCAGGCACTTCTCGGTCGACCGGGCGATGGCTTCGGCCTGGCCGCGCTCCTCTGCCCCCTTGCCGGGATAGGCCCCGGCGGTGTCGATCAGCGTGATGACCGGAATGCGGAAGCGGTCCGCCAGGTCCATCAGCCGGATCGCCTTCCTGTACCCCTCGGGCCGCGCCATGCCGAAGTTGCGCTGGATGCGGCTCTTGGTGTCGTTGCCCTTCTCGTGGCCGATCACCACCACCGGCTGATCGTTGAACCGCGCCAGGCCCCCGATCACCGCATGGTCATCGGCAAAGGCCCTGTCCCCGGCGAGCGACGTGAACTCGGTGAACAGCTGTCCCACATAGTCCAGGCAATGCGGCCGGTCCGGATGCCGCGCCACCTGGCATTTCTGCCATGGCGTCAGGGTCTTATAAAGGTCACGCAGCGCCTGATCCGCCTTGCGGTCCAGCGCCTCGGCCTCCTTGGTCATGTCCACGCCACCGCCCGTCTTCGCCATCGCGCGAAGCTCTTCCGCCTTGCCTTCAATGTCGGCGAGGGGCTTTTCGAATTCGAGATACTGCATGGCGCTTCCTTTGCGGGACCGCCCTTATATGCCCGCGGGCAAGGCCTGATGCAACTCGGCAAGATTTGTGCGGCGGGGTCGTGCAAACCTGACCGGGCGAAAGGAACAGCGACATGACGAACGCAAACGAAAAGCGGCTCCTTCGGGTTCTCGACCACATCCACGACAACCCGAACGGGGACCTGTCGCTGGACGCCCTGTCCGACGTCGCCGCGATGAGCCGCTTTCACTGGCACCGGGTCTTCCGCGCCATGACGGGCGAGACATTGGCCCAGGCCGTGCGCCGGATCCGGATGCAGCGGGCCTCATACCTGCTGGTTATGACCGACAATCCGCTTGCCACCATCGCCGCCGCCGTGGGGATGGACAGCCTGCCCAGCTTCAACCGCTGCTTCGCCGAGGCCTTCCTCATGTCGCCGTCCGCCTTCCGCAAGCGGGGCGAACTGCGCCCCTTTGCCCGCATCCCAACCCCAAGGAGACCCCCCATGTACCCCGTCACCATCCGAACCGAAGGCCCGATCCGGCTGGCCGCCCTGCCACACAAGGGTGCCTACTTCGAGATTTCCCGCGCCTTCCAGAAGCTCTCTGCCGTCATGGCCAGCCGCGACCTCTTCCGCAGCGCAGGCCGGATGATCGCCGTCTTCTACGACGACCCGCAATCCGTGGCCGAACCCGACCTCCGCAGTCATGCCGGTTTCGAGATCAAGACGCCCTCCGACCTCACCGCCCCCCTGGAAGAGGTCACCCTCCCCGCCGGGCGTCAGGCGGTCCTCACCTACACCGGCCCCTACGCAGGCCTTCCCGCCGCCTATGACGAGCTGTTCGGCGTCTGGCTGCCCGCGTCCGGCGAGGAACCCGCCGACAGCCCATCCTTCGAGGTCTATCTCAACAGCCCGACGGACACGGCACCCCAGGACCTGGTGACCGAACTGCACCTGCCCTTGAAGGGTTAGCGGCTCGCCTCATGCTCCAGCCTTTGCCGGGCAATCCGCTCGTGCTTTTCGGCGCGCATCTGGTCGTGGTAGGCCTGTTCGACATAGGCCATATGCGCGCCCACCGCCGCCCGCGCCGCCGCCGGGTCTCGCGCCTGAATCGCCGCGTTGATCGCCCTGTGCTGGTCCAGAAGCTGGTCCCGCGTCATCCGGTTCCGGAACATGACCTGCCGGTTGTAGAACACCCCCTGCCGCAGCAGATCGAACATCGACCGCAGCATGTGCAGCATGATGACGTTGTGGGACGCCTCGATGATCGCCATGTGGAATTCCGCATCCAGTTGCGCCTCGTCCGTGGGATCACGCTTCAGATGCGCGGCCTCCATCTTCCCAAGGATCGTGGCGATCAGCTTCAGGTCCGTCTCGGTCCCGAAGGTCGCCGCCCGTTCCGCTGCCAGCCCTTCGATGTCGCGGCGAAAGCCGATGTAGTCGAACACCGCCTCATCATGCGTCGCAAACAGCTCCACCAGCGCCGGAGAGAACGCCGACCCCAGCACATCAGCCACAAAGATGCCCGACCCGGCCCGGCTGACCAGAAGCCCCCTCTCGGCCAGATCGGCGATGGCATCGCGCAGCGACGGGCGCGACACCCCCAGCTTTTCCGCCAGGTCGCGCTCGGACGGCAGGCGCTCTCCCGGCCGCAGGATGCCGCGCAGGATCAGCTGCTCGATCTGGTGCACGACCGCGCTGGACAACTTTTCAGGGGCGACTTTCAGGAACGGCATCTGCGGGCCTGCCCGGTAACGGCAATGATTGGTCCAGAAATATGACCGATTCCCGCAGATCACAAACGAAAAAGGGGCCGGACTTGCCCGGCCCCTTCCTGCAATGTCACCCAGATCAGCGCGTCGGACGGATGATGATTTCCACCCGACGGTTCTGCGCCCGGCCCTCGGGCGTCAGGTTCGACGCGATGGGCTGGTCCTCGCCCCGTCCGAAAGCCTGGATACGGCCACCCGGCACCCCGCTTTCGCGCAGGATCGACGCGACCGACACCGCGCGGCGCTGCGACAGGTCCTGGTTGTAGGCCGCGGTCCCGGTGTTGTCGGTATGCCCGATCACCTGGATCGTGCTGTTGGGATAACGCAGAAGGCTTGCGGCCACCGTGTTCAGGTCGGCGCGCAGGTCCGGGCGGACCGCCGCGCTGTCCACTGCGAACAGCAGGTCCTGCGGCATGTTCACGATCAGGTACTCGCCGGTGTTCGTGACCGAGATGTTCGAGTTCAGCGAGCCGCGCAGTTCCGCCGCTTGCCGGTCAAGGTCCGCACCGACCAGGGCACCTGCACCCGCGCCCAGCGCGCCGCCAAGTACTGCGCCCTTGAACTCATTGCCATCCCTTGCCGTCGCCGCACCCGCCGCAGCTCCCAGCAAGCCACCGATCACCGCACCGTTCTTGGTGCGCGCGTTCGGGTCATCGGGATAGGCGTTGGGATCGACGCAAGCCGTCAGGAAAAGCGCGCCGACTGCTGCCAGCATCAGGGGGGTCTTCGTCATCATGTTTGCTCTCGCCTCGTTGGTCAGCCCGTTCCGGGCCTGTGCCTTGACCCGTGCCACAATACATGAACGTCGTCAAAGGGGACGCGGTTCCCACGGCATTCGGCAGGCTTCCGCGCATCCCGCGCCCGTTCACATCTCTGTGCGGGCAGCCTCCCAGGCCAGCATCGCACGCTTCCTTGGCAGGCCCCAGTGATAGCCGCCAAGGCCTCCGTCCCGCCGCAAAGCGCGGTGGCAGGGGATCAGGAAACTGATCGGGTTGCGCCCCACTGCTGTCCCCACCGCCCGATGCGCCTGCGGGTGGCCGATGGACCCGGCGATGTCGGCATAGGTGGTGACATGGCCCGAGGGGATCGCCAGCAGCGCCTCCCAGACCTTGATCTGGAACGGCGCGCCGATCAGGTGCAGGCTGGTGGCCTGCCCCCCAAAGGCCGCGTCGACCATCGGGCCGATCGCCATCGGGTCCTCGACGTAAGCGGCCTTGGGCCAGCGGCTGACCAGGTCCTCCAGCGCGGCCTCGGCCCCGACCTCATCGGCAAAGCCAATGCCACAGATGCCCTTGTCAGTCGCCATGACCAGCGCAGGGCCGAAGGGGCTTTCGAACCAGCCCCACCTGATCTCCAACCCCTCGCCGCCCCGCGCATAATCACCCGGGGACATCGCCTCCCAGGTCAGGAACAGGTCATGCAGCCGCCCGGTGCCCGACAGCCCCGTCTCCAGCGCCGTGCCCAGCATGGTGTGCCGTTCCGCCAAGAGCCGCCGCGCATGGCCCAGCGTCAGGTACTGCTGATAGCGCTTCGGGCTGACCCCCACCCACTGGCTGAACACCCGCTGGAAATGCGCCGGGCTCATGTTCATCCGCTGCGCCAGCGTCTCCAGCGTCAGCGCCGGTCCTTCGGCGTCGATCACCTGCAGCGCGCGGCCGATCACCTGATAGTGGTAGGACGGGGATTGGTCGGTCATCTTGGGTCTCCTTGCACCCCACTCTATTGGCCCGACCCCGCAACCGCGACCCGTTTCCTGCGGCTTGTCCCATGCCCCTTTTCATGCTGCATAGACGCCATGACCCCACAGCTTCCCTATGCCACCCTTAAACAAATCTTTGCCCGCTTCGCCGAGATCGAGCCCCACCCCAAGGGCGAACTGGAACACGTCAACGCCTTCACCCTTCTCGTGGCCGTCGCCCTGTCAGCGCAGGCCACCGACGCGGGCGTCAACAAGGCCACGCGCAAGCTCTTCCAGATCGCCGACACGCCGGAAAAGATGCTGGCATTGGGCGAAGAAGACCTGATCGAGCACATCAAGACCATCGGCCTGTTCCGCAACAAGGCGAAGAACGTCATCAAGCTGAGCCGCCTGCTGATTGAGAACTTCGGGGGCGAGGTGCCAAGCTCCCGCGCCGCCCTCGTCACCCTACCCGGCGTCGGGCGCAAGACCGCGAACGTGGTCCTCAGCATGTGGTTCCACCACCCCGCCCAGGCCGTCGACACCCATATCTTCCGCGTCGGCAACCGCACCGGCATCGCCCCCGGCCGCGACGAGGCCCAGGTCGAACGCGCGATCGAGGACAACGTTCCCGTCGAATACCAGGCTCACGCCCACCACTGGCTTATCCTGCACGGCCGGTATATCTGCGTCGCGCGCAAACCCAAATGCGGCATCTGCCCGATCCGGGACTGGTGCCTTTACCCGGAGAAGACCGCATGAAGTCCTACCAGGTCGTCGGCATCGGCAATGCCATCGTCGATGTGTTCTCCACCGCCGATGACAGCTTCCTCGACCTGATGGGCATCCAGAAGGGGATCATGCAGCTCGTCGAACGCGAACGCGGGGAACTCCTTTACGGCGCGATGACCAACCGCCAGCAGGCACCCGGCGGGTCGGTGGCGAACACGCTGGCGGGCCTTGGCAACCTCGGCCTCACCACCGCCTTCATCGGCCGCGTCCACGACGACGCGCTGGGAAAATTCTACGCCCGCACCATGGCCGACGAGGGCACGGATTTCGTCAACCCCCCCGTCCCAGGCGGCGAACTTCCCACCTCGCGCAGCATGATCTTCGTCTCGCCCGACGGCGAGCGGTCGATGAACACCTACCTCGGCATCTCCTCCGAGCTTGGCCCGGACGACGTGTCCGACAGCGTGGCAGGCAGCGCCGAAATCCTGTTCCTCGAAGGCTATCTCTACGACAAGCCCAAGGGCAAACAGGCCTTCGAACGCGCCGTTGACCTCTGCCACAAGGCCGGAGGCAAAGCGGGCATCGCCCTTTCCGACCCCTTCTGCGTCGACCGCCACCGCGACGACTTCCGCCGCCTGGTCAAGTCGCTCGACTACGTCATCGGCAACGAACACGAATGGTCGTCCCTCTACCAGACCGACCTCTCCGCCGCCCTCGAACAGGCCGCCCAGGATGCAGGCCTCGTCGTCTGCACCCGCTCCGGCCATGACGTGATCGTTGTCCGTGGCGACGAACAGGCCGTGGTCCCGGTGAAACGCGTCGTCCCCGTCGACGCCACGGGTGCCGGAGACCAGTTCGCCGCCGGCTTCCTCTACGGCCTCGCCACCGGCCAGTCGCTCGCCACCTCGGGCCGCATGGGCTGCGTCGCCGCCGCCGAGGTCATCTCCCACTTCGGCGCAAGGCCAGAGGCCGACCTCAAGGCCCTCTTCCGCAAGGAATGCCTGATCTAGGCCCCTTTCAGGCCTTTCTCTTCCCCAAATATCCCCGCCGGAGGCCCTCCGAGCCTTTGTGCGTCCTTCACGCACAGAGGCGAGACAAAGAGTCTTCGCGGCACAGCCGCTCAATTTCACACCCGCTCCACCCCGCAAAGCCGCTGGCCAGCCGGGCGCGGCCATGGCAAAATGTTCTGCCTTTGTTCACGCCACCCCGAGTCGCCCTCTTGCCCTTCGTCGAACTCTCCGCGCTCACCAACTTCACCTTCCTCACCGGGGCCTCCCACCCCGAGGAGATGATCCTGCGCGCCACCGAGATGGCCATGCCCGCCCTCGCCGTGGCCGACGTGAACTCCGTCGCAGGCATCGTCCGCGCCCATACCAAGGCCCGGGAACTCGCCCGCGACGGCGGGCCGAAAATCCGCCTGATCCCCGCCGCCCGCATCGTCCTCACCGACGGCTTCCAGGTCACGACCCTCCCCCGCGACCGCGCCGCCTGGGGCCGCCTCTGCCGCCTCCTCAGCCTCGGCCGCCTCCGCGCCGCCAAGGGCGACTGCCAGCTGAACCTCCCCGACCTCCTGCAATGGGGCGAGGGGATGGAGATGCTGATCCTCCCCCCCGACCAGCGCCTGACCCTGGCCGTCACCGGCACCACCACCGACCCGAAACTCTGGCACGCCCACGCCCGCGCGCTCGCCAAACGCTTCCCCGGCCAGGTCCCCCTCGCCATGGCCCCGCGCTATGACGGGCAGGACGCGGCCCGCTTCGACGCCCTCGCCCAGCGCGCAAAGGCGCTGAACATTCCCACGGTCGCCACCGGCCTCCCCTTCCTCCACCACGGCAAACGCCGCCGCCTCGCCGATGTCCTGACCGCGATCCGCCTGGGCGTCCCCGTCGACAAGCTCGGCCGCCGGGCGCTCCCGAACAACGAAGGCCGCCTGCGTTCTGAGGCCGAAATGCTCCGCCTCTTCGCCGGACACGAACCCGCCGTCCACCGCGCTGGCGAGATCGCCCACCGCGCCGCCTTCTCGCTGGACGAGTTGCAATACCAATACCCCTCCGAAGTCACCGGCGATGAGACCGCCGCCCAACGCCTCGCCCGGCTCTCCGAGGCAGGCCTCCACTGGCGCTACCCCGAAGGCCCACCCGACCGCGTCCGCGCCCAGATGGCCCACGAACTCACCCTGATCGCCAAGCTTCGGTACGAGCCCTACTTCCTCACCGTCCACGACATCGTCGACTTCGCCCGCAAACGCGGCATCCTTTGCCAGGGCCGGGGCTCCGCCGCCAACTCCGTCGTCTGCTACGCCTTGGGCGTCACCTCCGTCTCCCCCGAAATCGGCACCATGGTCTTCGAACGCTTCATCTCCGAGGCGCGGAATGAGCCCCCCGACATCGACGTCGACTTCGAACACGAACGCCGGGAAGAGGTGATCCAGCACATCTACGAAAAATACGGCCGCCACCGCGCGGGCCTCTGCGCGACCGTCATCCACTACCGCGGCAAACGCGCGGTGAGGGAGGTCGGCCGCGCCATGGGCCTGTCGGAAGACACCCTCGCCGCCATGTCCAGCCAGATCTGGGGCTGGGGCGGCCCGGGCGCGGTGACGGAGACCAGGCTCAAGGAAATCGGCCTCGACCCCACGGACCGCCGCCTGTCGCAGACCATGGCCTTGATCGACGAAATCCAGGGTTTCCCCCGGCACCTCAGCCAGCATGTCGGCGGCTTCATCATCACCGAAGGGCGGCTCGACGAGTTGTGCCCGGTGGAAAACGCCACGATGGAGGACCGCACCGTCATCCCCTGGGACAAGGACGACATCGACACGCTGAAGATCCTCAAGGTCGACATCCTGGCTTTGGGCATGCTCAGCTGCATCCGCAAGGCCTTCGACCTTCTCGACAAGCACCACCACCAGCACTTCACGCTCGCCACCCTCCCGCCCGAGGACCCGGAGACCTACCGCATGCTCTGCCGCGCGGACTCGCTTGGCGTCTTCCAGGTGGAAAGCCGCGCCCAGATGAACTTCCTGCCCCGGATGAAACCGAAATGCTTCTACGACCTCGTCATCCAGGTCGCGATCATCCGGCCCGGCCCGATCCAGGGCGACATGGTGCATCCCTTCCTGCGGCGGCGGAACGGGCAGGAACAGGTCAGCTTCCCCTCGGATGAGCTGGGCCGCGTGCTGGGGAAAACCCTCGGCGTCCCCCTCTTCCAGGAACAGGCGATGCAGATCGCCATCGTCGGCGCGGGGTTTACGCCGGATGAGGCCGACCGGTTGCGCCGGTCTCTGGCCACCTTCAAGAAGCACGGGTCAGTCAGCGAATTCCACGACCGTTTCATCGGCGGGATGCTGGCCAAGGGCTATGACGAGGACTTCGCGCGGCGCTGCTTTGCCCAGATCGAAGGCTTCGGCAGCTACGGCTTCCCCGAAAGCCACGCCGCAAGCTTCGCGCTCCTCGTCTATGCCAGCGCCTGGATCAAACGCCACCACCCCGGCATCTTCGCCTGTGCGCTGCTGAACTCCCAACCCATGGGCTTCTACGCCCCGGCCCAGATCGTCCGCGACGCCCGCGAACACGGCGTCACCGTCCTGCCCCCCTGCATTCAGGCCAGCCATTGGGACAACCGCATGGAATGGCTCGACCGGCCCGACCGTGACCCGGCCAAACCGCCGGAACTCGCGCTCCGCCTCGGCTTCCGCCAGGTCCGTGGCATCGCCGAGGAGGAGGCGCGCTGGATCACCGGCGCGCGCGGCAACGGCTACCAGACGGTCGATGACGTCTGGCGCCGCGCCGGGGTCGCCCCCGCCACCCTGACCCGCCTCGCCGAAGCCGACGCCTTCGCCGCCCTCGGCCTCGCCCGCCGCGACGCGCTCTGGGCCGCCGAGGCGCTGGCCGAAGGCAAACCCCTCCCCCTCTTCGCCGGGGACATGGACGGCGAAGGCATCCTTGAGCCCAACATCACCTTCCGCGAAATGACCACGGGCGAGGCGGTGGTCGAAGACTACGTCGCCATGCGCCTGACCCTCCGGTCCCACCCGATGGCGCTTCTGCGCGACATGCTGGACGCTGCCTGAAAAGGGAGGCCACCTCGGGGGGCATCGAGCCCCCGCTCGGCGGCGCATCCGCGGGACTGTTGCACACCGCGGCCCCCGTGGCCGCTGTCGACGCCTCCGGCGGGAGTATTTTTGACGTGAGCAAATCCCATTCGGATTTCCTTAACCAATCTCTGATGACCTGCGCAGGCGGTACAGGGAGGAGTCCCGATGACCGCACGTGGGCAAGTCGTCCCGGCGGCGTGGGAAGCTCTCCCTTCGCACTGTAAGAGGTGCCGACCGCCGGGGCGCATTGCACTACTCCCCATCCATTTGCCCATGTCCCAAATACTCCCGCCGGAGGCATCCGCAGCCTCCACCCCCGTACCCCGCCGATCACCTTCCGCGGCAGCGCCATCCGAGGGGTTCGATGCCCCGAAGAGGGCTCCCCCGCTCAAGGAATGGCCTTTCGCCGCGCCTTCGGCTAAGCCTGCCGCCATGCAATCCACCCATCCCCAGATCAAGGACCTCGTGCTGATCGGCGGCGGGCATTCCCATGCGCTGGTCCTTCGCATGTGGGCCATGGACCCCCTCCCCGGCACCCGCCTCACCCTCGTCAACCCCGACCCCGCCGCGCCCTATACCGGCATGCTCCCCGGCCTCATCGCGGGCCACTACCGGCGCGAGGAGCTGATGATCGACCTCGTCCGCCTGGCCCGCTTTGCCAATGCCCGCCTGATCATCGACCGCGCCACCGGCATAAACCGCGACCAGCGCCTGATCCACCTCGCGGGCCGCCCGCCGCTCCCCTACGACCTCGCCGCCATCGACATCGGCATCACCTCGGACCTCCCCGGCGCGCCCAACGCCATCGCCGCCAAACCCCTCGGCCCCTACGCCGCCGCGTGGGAGGCCTTCCTCGCCCACCGCCCCGCCACCCCCCGCATCACCATCCTCGGCGCAGGCCTTGGCGGCGTCGAACTCGCCCTCGCCTCCGCCCATCGCCTGCAGGGTGCAGCCCAGATCACCCTCATCGACCGCACCCCCGACCTCCTCCTCACCCTCTCGGCAAAGGCCCGCACCACCCTCCGCCGCCACCTCACCGCCGCCAACATCACCCTCCGCCTCGGCACCGCCGTCACCGCCATCACCCCAACCCAAGTCACCCTCGACACCGGCGAAACCCTCCCCTCCGACTTCACCCTCACCGCGACCGGAGCCCGCCCCCACCCCTGGCTCGCCGAGACCGGCCTTGACCACCACGACGGCTTCCTTGTCACCGACACGACCCTCCGCACCTCCGACCCCCTGATCTTCGCCAGCGGAGATTGCGCCGCCCTCCCCGATCCGCGCCCCAAGGCCGGGGTCTTCGCCGTCCGCGCCGCGCCCGTCCTCCTCCACAACCTCCGCGCCAGCCTCACCGGCCAGCCGCTCAAACCCTTCCGCCCGCAGTCTGACTACCTCAAGCTCATCTCCCTTGGGCAGCAGTCCGCGATTGCCGAGAAATGGGGCCTCACCACCTCCGGCCCCGCCCTCTGGCGCCTGAAAGACCGCATCGACCGCCGCTTCATGGACCGCTTCGGTGCCTATCCGGCCATGGCCACCCCCGTAACACCGAAGGACGCCACCCTTGGCCTCGCCGCCCACCTCGACCAGCGCCCCCTTTGCGGCGGCTGCGGCGCGAAGCTCGGCCCCGGAGTCCTGACGCAAGCCCTCGCCACCCTCCCCGCCCCCCAGCGCCCCGAGGTCAAATCCGGCCCCGGCGACGATGCCGCGATCCTGGCCACCCCGACCGGCACCCAGGTCCTCACCACCGACCACCTCCGCGCCTTCTGCAACGACCCCCGCCTGATGGCCCGCATCGCCGCGCTGCACGCGATGGGCGACGTCTGGGCCATGGGGGCCGCCCCGCAGGTCGCCCTCGCCCAGATCACCCTCCCGCCCCTCGGCCCCGCCCTGCAGACCCGGATGCTGGCCGAGATCATGGACGAAGCCGCCCAAACCTTCCGCGCCGCCGGGGCCGACATCGTCGGTGGCCACTCCACCGCAGGCGCGGAACTCACCATCGGCTTCACCGTCACCGGCACCGCCACGCGGCCCCTCACGAAGGGCGGCGCGCAACCCGGCGATGCGCTGATCCTGACGAAACCCATTGGCTCCGGCACCATCCTCGCGTCAGAGATGGCGATGGCGCAGGTCCCCGGCCTCCTGATGGGCGAAATCTGGGCCGCCTGCATCCAGCAGATGACCCGGTCGCAAGGCAGCGCGGCAAAGATCCTCGCCCCCCATGCCCATGCCATGACCGATGTCACCGGCTTCGGCCTTGCCGGTCACCTGCTGGAGATGCTCGACGCCTCCCTGACCGCCGCGACGATCTGCCTGGACGACATTCCCCTGATGCACGGGGCCGAGGCACTGGCCCGCGCAGACCAGGGCTCCTCGCTCCTGCCTGCGAACCTCGCCGCCACCAGCTGGCGGATGACCGCCCCGCCCGGGCCCCGCACCGACCTCCTGTCCGATCCGCAAACTGCCGGCGGCCTCCTCGCCGCCGTACCCTCGGATCACGCCGACGCCCTTCTTGCCAAGTTGAAGGCAGCAGGCCATGACGCCGCGATCATCGGGCAGGTGACGGCAGGCACGCCCCACTTAACTATCGCGGAAGTCTAAAAATTTTCGCGAAAATTTTTAGACTTCCGTCAGCGAAGACCCTGCACCGCCCCGGCCACCCGCTCGGCCACACCCAGCAACGCCTCGACAGCAAGACTGCCCGCCGCCACCTCGGCCACCGGCACCGCCATCCGCGCCCGGTGCTTGCCATAGCGCGGGTCATAGTGCCGCTCCATCAGGTTGTCGGCCAACGCCGCGTGCTGCCCCGCCGCCGCCATCGCCAGCCAGCCCTCGATCACCTCACCCGCATACATCGGCTTCAGCCGCGCCACCGTCTCGGCCAATAGCACCGGATCAGCGGTCAGATCGGCATAGGCGCGCACCAGATACTCCGCCCGCGCAGCCCGAGGTGCCGCAATCGCCACCCGGGGGGCGCCAACCATCGCCTTCCAGATCTCGGGCGGCAGGCGGCAATTGCCGATCTTGGAGCTTTCCGCCTCCACCACCACGGGCCGCGACGGGTCCAAACCGCTTAAAGCCAGCGCCAGAGCCCCCTCGAACGCCTTCTGCGACGGCTGCGGCCCCACCGCCCCGAACAGCGACCCCCGGTGCCGCGCCAACCCTTCAAGGTCGATCACCTGCACCCCGAACCGCGGCAGCAGGTTCAGCACCTCGGTCTTGGCCGACCCGGTATTGCCATCCAGCACCACGACCGGAGCCCTTACCGGCGTGTCATAAACCTCCCGCACGACCAGCCCGCGCCAGGCCTTGTAGCCGCCGACCAGCGTCTCCACCCGCCAGCCGATCTGCCCAAGGATCGTCGCAAACGACCCCGACCTTTGCCCGCCGCGCCAGCAATAGACCAGCGGTCGCCAGCCCCCCGGCTTGTCCGCCAAGGGCCCCTGCAGGTGGATCGAGGCATTCTTCGCCACCAGCGCCGCGCCGATCTTGCGCGCCGAAAACGGGCTGACCTGCTTGTAGATCGTCCCCACCCGCGCCCGCTCCTCGTCATCCAGCACGGGAAGCGAAATCGCGCAGGGCAAGTGATCCTCGGCATATTCGGCAGGGGCGCGGACATCGATGATGTCATCGAAGCCATGCGTCGCCAGATCGGCCAGAGAGGTCAGGGTAATCGCCATCACGCACTTCTTACCGGCCCCGGCGGAAAGGTGCCAGCCTGCGCAAACCGGCGGAAAAACCCCACTCGCGCGGGCGCACGAATTCGTGCATCATTCCGCCCATGCGCAGCCTTGTCCTGCTCCTCACGCTCAGCCTTGCCGCACCGGCCTTCGCCGGGTCCGAACCCTCGCGCCTGACCGAAGCCGCGCGCGATCAGGTCGGCGTGACCACCATCTACGACCCGGCCTACGCCACGCTCGACTTCCCCGGCGGCGACATCCCGCGCGACCGGGGGGTGTGCACCGACGTGGTGATCCGCGCGCTCCGTGACGGCTGGGGGATCGACCTGCAACTGGCCGTGAACCGCGACATGAAGGCCGATTTCTCTGCCTACCCGCCGCTCTGGGGCCTCAGCCGCACCGACCGCAACATCGACCACCGCCGGGTGCCGAATCTGCAAACACTCTTCGCCCGCATCGGGGCCGAGTTGCCCCTGGACGACGGCCCCACCCCCTACCTTCCGGGAGACATCGTCACCTGGACCCTGCCCGGCAACCTTGCCCATATCGGCATCGTCTCGGACCAGCGCAGCACCGATGGCACGCCGCTGATCCTGCACAACATCGGTGCAGGGGCGAAAGAGGAAGACATCCTCTTCGCCTATCCGATGACCGGCCACTACCGGATCGGCAAGGAGCAGGCCGAACGACTGAAGGCGCTGCAATAGCCCCGCCCAATCACTAAACCTTAACTAAAAATTTGCTTGCCCTTGGGCAAATACTCCACGGGGGTTCCGGGGGGTGTGAAACCCCCCGGGGCCGGCCAGAAAGCGCAGCGCCAAATCCTTAAGAAACCTTAGCCTCTAGAATGGACCGCAACACCTGAGGCTTGGAGAGGGGTTGCGATGGA
>OFDC01000473.1_pt1 | contig 30283 bp, 26 predicted proteins | sample 1520941 | NCBI WGS metagenome assembly OFDC01 (sample SAMEA94258168, study PRJEB24077) | hot springs metagenome | biome: Aquatic biome; feature: Water | place: India | collected 2012-12-06 | depth 5 m | reverse complement strand
GAAGACATCCGCGCCGAGGTCCTGCGCCGCATCCGCGCGCGCGACTGGCCGCCGGGGGCGCTGATCCCGGGCGAGGAGGCGCTGGCCGAGGAATTCGGCGTCGCCCGCGCCACCGTCAACCGCGCGCTGACCGCGCTGGCCGAGGCGGGCGTGCTGGAACGGAAGAAACGCGCCGGGACGAGGGTCGCGGAACTGCCGGTCCGCCGTGCCCGACTGGAGATCCCGGTCATCCGACTTGACGTGCTGGGGCGGGGCCTTCCTTACGACTTCAAGCTGCTCGCCGACCGTCTTGCCCCCGCGCCGGTCCCGGTGACCGCCCGGCTCGGCCTGCCGGAGGGTACCCCGATGCGGTATCTGGAGACGCTGCATCTCGCCGGGGGGCAGCCCTTCGTGCATGAGACTCGCTGGCTGAACCCCGCCGTCCTGCCCTCACCCGCCCCGGACTTCGCCACGGTCAGCGTCAATGAGTGGCTGGTGACCCATGTGAGCCTCGTGTCGGGCGACATCGCCTTCACCGCCGAACCGGCCAGCCCCCGTGAGGCGGAGGTGATGGGGGTCGCACCGGGGACGGCCCTTCTGGTGGCGGAGCGGACCACGCAAGGAACGGGGGGGCCGGTGACCTGGGTCCGGCTCGCCCATGCCCCGGGGCATCGGGTGGGGATGACGTTTTGAAGGGGGCGTCCACGCCGGACAGGGGAGGCGAGTGAGGGATTTCAAGGGGTTGGCTGTGGGCGTTAGGGTGGTGTTAGTCACTCTTGGACCCGGGCCAGCCGGGCAGACTTTCGCCGATGCGGTTCTCATGCAATCGGGTCTTGCACTCACGGTCCTTTGCTTCGGGTGGCAGACATCTCCCATCCAGGAGTTTCGCCGCCGAACTTTTCCGCCGCGTCCTGCAACATGAATTCGTAGGTTGTAATCATCTCAGCGTCCGGGACTGCGTCGATTGAGAAGGCGAGTTGGATAAGAATGTCGTCTTCGGAATACTTGAAAGACTGGACTCTAAAGAGCACACCTTTCGCTTCCGGGTATGTATCGAGGATGTACACGCGCGCATTCCTTGCGGTGTCCCGGTCTTTATACCGGCTGGTGATCTCGATCTCGCGTACCCAGCTCAAATCATGTCGCTGCGCGTGGCGGGCGAGGATTGATCGGTTTTGCTCCAGAAGGGCTTGGTATTCCGGGGTTTCTCGCACATTGAAAACGTTCCATTCGGGCCGAAGCGGCGGTGCGCTGTAGCGCACCCTACGAAGATACCCCGCGCCGCGGAGAGACGGGCTGAAGCCCGACTTACGGGTTCGGCGCGGGCTCGGCGGGGGCTTCGCCCTCGGCAGGGGCCGAAGGGGCCTCGCCCTCCGCTGGGGCCGCAGCCTCCGGCGGGGCGGTCAGGACGCCGTTCTGCCAGACCCCCTCGGCCACTTCGCCGCTCGCGTATGTCAGCTTCCCCTGGCCCTCGCGCTTCCCGGCCTTGAACATCCCCTCATAGACGTCCCCGCCCGGGTAGGTCGCCACGCCGCGCCCCTCGATCTGGCCTGCGACCCAGGCGCCCACATACCTGAACCCGTCGGTCGTCGAAAACTCGCCCTGGCCGTCGCGCAGGCCCGCCTTGAAGTCGCCCTTGTAACGGCTGCCATCGGGATAGACCGCCGAGCCCACGCCCTCACGCTGGCCGTCCGTCCAGTCGCCCTCGTAGCGGTAGCCATCCGGATAGGTCATCACCCCTTTGCCGTTGGGCTTGGCATTGGTGAAGGCGCCCTCATAGACCCGGCCACCGACATAGGTCGCCCGGCCCTCGCCGGTGATGACCCCCGCCTGCCAGTTGCCCTGGTAGGTGGACCCATCGGGATAGGTGATCGCACCCTGGCCATGCGGCTGGTCCGCCTTCATCGCGCCGATGTAGACCGACCCATCGGGATAGGTGATCGACCCCGTGCCTTCCATCTTGCCCGCGACCCAGGTGCCCTCGTACTTGAAACCGTCCGGCGTGGTGAAGGTCCCCTGGCCCTGACGGCGGTCCTTGACCCAGGCGCCGAAATAGATGTCGCCGTTCTTGTGGGTGAGCTTACCTTCGCCCTCGCGCAAGCCGTCCTTGAAGCTGCCCTCATACAGATCGCCGTTCGGTTGGGTCAGGATACCCTTGCCGTTGATCTGCCCCTCGGCCCAGTCGCCCTGGTAGGACAGGCCGTCCGGCATGGTCAGCTTCCCCTTGCCCGACCGCTGGCCCTTGACGAGCGTCCCCTCATAGACCGTGCCGTCCGGGTAAGTGATCTTCCCCGTGCCCTCCTTGACGCCCAGCACCCAGTCGCCCTCGTACGTATAGCCCGAGGGGTTGGTCAGCTTGCCCTTGCCATTGTGCGTGCCCTTGACGAAAGTCCCCTCATAGACCGACCCATTGGCATAGGTCGCCTTGCCCGTCCCCGTCATCTGGCCCTGCGACCAGTCGCCCTCATAGGTGCGCCCGTCGGGGGCGGTGATCTTGCCTTTCCCCTCGGGCTGGCCCTTCACGAACGACCCCTCGTAGACCGACCCATTGGGGTAGCGCGCGGTGCCGACGCCGGTGATTTCGCCCTCCACCCACTCACCGGCATAGGTGAAGCCTGACGGCAGCCGGTAGGTCCCCATCCCGTGCTGGCGGCCGTTCAGGAAAGTGCCCTCATAGACCGAACCGTCGTCATATTGCTTGGTGATGATCTCGCCGTCCTGCGCGGATGCGGGAAGGGAAAGGGCGGCGACAAGGGCAACGGTCATCAGGCGCATGGACGAATCCCCGGGCATTTCCGGGTGAGGGTAAGGGGCAGGGTCTGGTGTGACAAGGATTTGGCAACAAACCTGAGTGAGCGGCCCCCAGACCACTTTCCCTTGCGTCCCAGTCTGCTAGAACGTGTGTATGTTGTGGGGGCGGGCATGACCGACACATTCAAGCTGATGCTGGCGCAGTTGAACCCGACCGTGGGCGCAATAGCCGCGAACGTGGCGCGTGCGAAGGCGGCCTGGGACAATGCGCGGGCCGCAGGGGCCGACATGGTCGCGCTGACCGAGATGTTCGTGACCGGCTACCAGAGCCAGGACCTGATCCTGAAGCCCGCCTTCGTCACGGCGGCGATTGCGGCGGTCGAAGGTTTGGCGGCGGATTGTGCCGATGGCCCTGCGCTGGGGATCGGCGGACCAGTGCGGCAGGGGGGCAGGCTTTACAACGGCTACTATGTGCTGGAAGGCGGACGGGTCCATGCCCGCGTGTTGAAGCATCACCTGCCGAATGATGCGGTCTTCGATGAAAAGCGCGTCTTTGCCTCGGCCGATGTGCATGGACCTTACGTGGTGAAAGGCGTGCGCATCGGGACGCCGATCTGCGAGGACGCCTGGCATCCCGACGTGGCGGAAACGCTGGCCGAGACGGGGGCGGAGATTCTGCTGATCCCCAACGGCTCGCCCTATCATCGGGGCAAGCCCAACCTGCGGCTGAACCTGATGGTTGCGCGTGTGGTCGAGACGGGGTTGCCGCTGGTCTACCTGAACATGGTCGGTGGGCAGGATGACCAGGTGTTCGACGGCTCAAGCATGGTGCTGAACCCCGGCGGGCGGCTGATGGCGCAGCTGCCGCAGTTCGATGAATGCGAGGTGATGGTCACTTTCCGGCGGGGCGCAGAGGGGTGGCTGGCCGATCCGGGGGAGATCGCGGAAATCCCACCCATCGGCGAGGCGGACTATCGCGCCTGCGTGCTGGCCTTGGGCGACTACATGCGGAAGACCGGGTTCAAGAAGGCGCTTCTGGGCCTGTCGGGCGGGATCGACAGCGCGATTGTCGCGGCAATGGCAGTCGATGCGCTAGGGCCAGAGAACGTGCGCTGCGTGATGCTGCCCAGCGAATTCACCAGCCAGCAGTCGCTGGACCTGGCGACGGCGGCGGCGAAAGCCCTGGGCTGCCGCTATGACACAGTGCCGATTTCGGGCGCGCAAGCGGCGGTGGGTGAGGCTTTGGCGCCGCTGTTTGCCGGGACGGAGCCGGGGATCACCGAAGAGAACGTCCAAAGCCGCCTGCGGGGTCTGCTCCTCATGGCGCTGTCGAACAAGTTCGGCGAGATGCTGCTGACCACTGGCAACAAGTCGGAAATGGCGGTGGGATACTGCACGATCTATGGCGACATGAACGGCGGCTACAACCCGGTCAAGGACATGTACAAGACCCGCATGTTCCTGACGGCGCGCTGGCGGAACGAAAGCCACCGGCCCTGGATGAAGGGCCCGGCGGGCGAGGTGATCCCTCAGGCGATCATCGACCGGCCCCCATCGGCAGAGCTGCGGGCGAACCAGCGCGACGACGACAGTCTGCCCCCCTACGAAGTGCTGGACGCGATCCTGGAATGTCTGGTGGAAAAGGAAATGGCGGTGGCCGACATCGTCGCCATGGGCTTTGACCGGGCGGTGGTGAAGAAGGTTGAGCACCTTCTCTACCTGGCCGAATACAAGCGCTACCAGGCCGCGCCGGGCGTGCGGCTGACGCAAAAGGCCTTCTGGCTGGATCGCCGCTATCCGATCGTGAACCGCTTCCGCGATGACGTCTGAACTGGTCGTCTCCAGCTTCTACGACCTGCGCGATGCCGAGGCCTTCGACCGCGCGGCACGGCTCTTGCTGGCGCGGATGCGGATGACAGGGCTGGAAGGCATCCGCAGCTATCGCTTTCTGCCCAGCGGCCCGCGCGGACGGCGACTGGTGGCGGTCTTCGACGGCGCGCAGGCCTGGGTCGACCTGCATGACCGGATCACGCCTTGGGCCGAAAGCGCAAACCTGCGCGCGGCTGCCCGGCTGGCGCGGGTGGATGTCTACGGGCCGCTCTCGCCTTCGATGCGCGACTGGGTCGAGGAGCTGGGTCTCGGTCGGCGGCTGCGGCTTCTGGGTGGGCGCGCGGCGGTCCCGCCCGAGCCGATCCGGCGACCGGGCGAGGGGCGAAGCATCTTTCGGCGGCTTGCCGGGGGCTGACAGGCGGGTTGCAAGGCTCAGCGGACGGCAGGAAAATGCCGCGCGACAAGCTGGGTGAGCCTGCGGTGCAGCGGAAGTGTCCGGTGACGAATGTGGATTGCCGCAAAGACCGGCTGGCGCAGGTCGGGCGCATCTTCGACCGCCATGAACCGCCCGCCCGCGATCAGCTCGGTTGCGGTCTTTTCCAGCACATAGCCCGACCCTCCCATCGCGGTCAGAAGCGAGACGACCGATCCCGACTGGCCAACGGAAACCGGTGAGGTGGCCAGCTCTGGCGTCAGCTGGCGATGCATCTCCTCGAAAGCCGGGGAGAAATGGGCAAAGACAAAGCGATCTGGCGTGACCTCGGCCAGGCGCTTCGTATCAGTGGAGATCATCCGGTAGGTGACGTCGCCAACGCTGTCGAAATGCAGGTCGGGGTGGGGTTTCGGGCTGAACATCACCGCAAAGTCGAGAATGCCGGTCAGAAGGTCGGCGCACATCTGGTTGGAATAATCCGGCTCGATGTAGAAGGCTGTTTCCGGGAAGGCCGCGCGAAACTCGGCCACCCAGTCGCCCAGATAGACCGCCGCAAGATCGTTCTGGATGCCAAGGCGCAGAAGTTGCGCCGCGCCGTGGGGAATCTGGATGCGCCGCCGCGCTTCGTTCCACTCATGCCGCAGCGCGCGGGCGTGGGGTTCGAAGCGTTTTCCTTCCGGCGTGAGGTCGGTGCCCGCGCGTGACCGGTCGAACAGCCGCTGCCCCACCGCCTGCTCCAGCGCCGTGACCCGGGCCGAGACGGTGGACTGGGTGATCCGCAGCCGTTCCGCCGTGCGGTGAAAGCTGCGGGTTTCCGCCAGGTCGAGGAAGGTGTCGAGAAGGTCGATCTGCAAGGACGGGGGCTTTCGCTTGGGGCCGGCCCCGGAGGGTTTCACACCCTCCGGACCTCCCGTGGGATATTTGGGCAAAGATGAAAGGCTTGATCGGGTTTGTCGATCAATAGCCCGTTTCCCGCCGAATTGAAAGCGAGCGCGCCGCAGTTGATAGTGACGCGCGGAATGGGGAGACGACGATGGCGGAATTTGCGTCTGCACGGGTGGTCATCATCGGCGGCGGGGCTGTCGGGGCCTCGGCCTTGTATCATCTGGCGAAAGCGGGGTGGACGGATGCGCTGCTTTTGGAAAAGAACGAGCTGACGGCGGGATCGACCTGGCACGCGGCGGGCAACGTGCCGACCTTTTCCTCCAGCTGGTCGATCATGAACATGCAGCGCTATTCGGCCAGCCTTTACCGGGGATTGGGCGAAGCGGTGAACTATCCGATGAACTACCATGTCACCGGGTCGGTCCGCCTGGGCCATTCAAAGGAACGGTTGCAGGAGTTCAAGCGCGTTGTCGGCATGGGGCGCTATCAGGGGATGGACCTGACCATCCTGTCGCCCGATGAGATCCGCTCGAAATATCCCTTCGTCGAAACCCACGACCTGACCGGGGCGCTGTACGACCCCTATGACGGCGACATTGACCCGGCGCAGTTGACGCAGGCCCTCGCGGCGGGTGCCCGCCAGATGGGCGCGCGGGTGGAGCGGTTTTGCCCGGTGACGGCGGCGAAGTGGACCGGGTCGGAATGGGTTCTCTCCACCCCCAAGGGCGAGGTCCGCGCCGAATATGTGGTGAACGCGGGCGGCTACTACGCGGCCCACGTCGGCGCGATGTTCGGCCGCCGCGTGCCGATGATGGTGATGAGCCACCAGTACCTCCTGTTCGACACCATCCCCGAGTTGGAGGCCTGGTCGAAAGAGGTCGGCCACAAGCTGCCTTTGCTGCGAGACGTGGACTCGTCCTACTACCTCCGGCAAGAGAAGATGGGCTTCAACCTCGGCCCCTACGAGAACCCCTGCCGCGCGCATTGGGCGACACCAGACGACCCGATGCCCGAGGACTTTTCCTTCCAGCTGTTCCCCGACGACCTTGAGCGGCTGGAATGGCACATCAACGACGCGATGGCCCGGGTGCCTTTGCTGCAGAAGGCCAACCTGACCAAGGTCATCAACGGCCCGATCCCCTATACGCCTGACGGCAACCCGCTGATCGGCCCGATGCCCGGCGTCCCCAACGCGTTTGAGGCCTGCGTCTTCACCTTCGGCATCTGCCAGGCAGGCGGCGCGGGCAAGGTGCTCGCGGAATGGGTGACCGAAGGCGGCACGGAATGGGACATGTGGTCCTGCGACCCGCGCCGCTTTACCGGCTGGGAGGATCACGACTACCTTGTCCAGAAGGGGATGGAAGTCTACGGCCACGAATACGGGATGCATTTCCCGATGGCGCGCTGGCCTGCCGGGGCGGACCGCAAGCTGTCGCCGGTGCATGACAGGCTGAAATCGCTCGGTGCCCAATTCGCGCCCTACAACGGGTGGGAGCGGGCGGAGTGGTATGCGGAAGCGGGCGACGACACGTCATGGGAGGCGACACAGACCTGGGGCAGGGCAGGTCCGTGGGAGGCGCGGATCAAGGCCGAATGCGAGGCGGTCCGCGATGGCGTGGGGGTCCTCGATCTGCCGGGCTTCACCCGCCTGCGGCTGGTGGGCCCCGGCGCGCGGGCGCATCTGGCGAGCCTGACGGCATCAAGGCTGCCGCAGCCCGGTCGCACCGGCCTTCTCTACTTCGCTGACCACCGCGGCCGGATCGTCACCGAGATGACGTGCCTGCCGTACAGCGACGAGGACGTGGGCGTCATCACCGCCGCCGTCGCGCAGGCCCATGACGCCGACATCCTGCGCAAGGGCCTGCCCGAAGGCGTGACGCTGGAGGACTGGTCCGACAAGATCCACTGCTTCATCGTCACTGGTCCCAAGGCACGCGACCTCATGGCGGGGATTGCCGAGGCTGACCTGACGCTGCCCTGGCTGTCAGTCCAGTACACCGCGAAGGTTGCGGGCAAGGACGTGGCGCTGGTCCGCGTGTCTTTCGCGGGCGAGTTGGGCTGGGAAATTCACTGCGACCGGGGTGATGCCGCCCATATCTACGACGCGTTGCTGGCCGGTGGGGCGAAGCCTTTCGGGATGCGGGCGCTGAATTCCATGCGGATCGAGAAGGGCTACCGCGCCTGGAAGGGCGACCTTTCGACGGACTATTCGCTGCTGGAAGGCGGGCTGGAGCGGTTCATCGACTGGACCCACGACTTCCCTGGGAAGGCGGCGCTGCAGGCGGAAAAGCAGCGCGGGGTGCAGAAACGCTTCGTCAGCCTGAAGGTGGACGCGGGCGACTGCGACGCGCCCTACATGTCGACCCTCTGGCATCAGGGCCAGGTGGTGGGCGAGACGACCTCGGGCGCCTGGGGCTACCGGGTCGGGCATTCGATGGCGCTGGGGATGCTGCGGGCGGACCTGTGCGTGCCGGGGACCGAGGTCGAGGTGGAAATCTTCGGCGACCGGGTGAAGGCCACGGTCTTGGCCGAAGGCCCGGCCTGGGACGCGAAGAACGAGCGCATCCGCGCGTGACTGAGGGCGGACCGGGGGTTTCACACCCCCGGACCCCCGTGGGATATTTATGGAAGAGAAAGACCTGAGGGATGGCTGAGATTCCGACCAAGGCGCGGGCGGTGGTGATCGGGGGCGGGGTCTCGGGCTGTTCGGTGGCCTATCACCTGGCCCGCGCGGGCTGGACCGACGTTGTCCTGCTGGAACGGCGGAAGCTGACCTCGGGCACCACCTGGCATGCGGCGGGGCTGATCGGGCAGCTGCGGGGCAGCGCGAACATGACGCGGCTCGCGAAATATTCGGCCGACCTCTATCGCGGGCTGGAGGCCGAGACCGGGGTGGCCACGGGGATGCGGCAGGTCGGGTCGATTTCCGTGGCACTGACGCAGGAACGGCACGAGGAGCTGCTGCGGCAAGCGACCGTCGCGCGGATTTTCGACGTCGAGGTGCATGAGATTTCGCCCGCCGAGGCGAAGGCAAAGTATCCGCACCTGAACATCGAAGGCGTCGTGGGGGCGGTGGCGCTGCCGCTGGATGGCCAATGCGACCCGGCCAACATCGCGATGGCGCTGGCCAAGGGCGCGCGGATGCGGGGTGCGCAGATCTTCGAGAACACGCTGGTGACGAAGGTCACGACGTCGGGCGGACGCGTTACGGGGGTGGACTACGAGACCGACGAAGGCCCGGGGCATATCGCGGCCGATATCATCGTGAACTGCGGCGGCATGTGGGGCAGGGACCTTGCGTCGCAGAACGGTGTCACCCTGCCGCTCCATGCCTGCGAGCATTTCTACCTGATCACCGAACCCGTGTCAGGCCTGGACCCGAACACTCCTGTCCTGAGGGTGCCGGACGAATGCGCCTACTACAAGCAGGACGCAGGGAAAATGATGCTCGGTGCCTTCGAGCCCAAGGCCAAGCCCTGGGGGATGGAGGGCATCCGCAAGGATTTCGAATTCGACACCCTGCCCGAGGATTGGGACCACTTCATGCCCATCCTGGAACAGGCGATGAACCGGATGCCGCTGTTCCAGACCGCCGGCATTCACACTTTCTTCAACGGCCCGGAATCCTTCACCCCCGATGACCGCTACTACCTGGGCGAAGCGCCCGAGGTGAAGGGCTATTGGATCGCCGCTGGATACAATTCCATCGGCATCGTCTCCTCCGGCGGCGCGGGCCAGGCGCTGGCACACTGGATCACCGAGGGCGAGCCGCCGTTCGACCTCTGGGAAGTCGACATCCGCCGCGCCCAGCCCTTCCAGAAGAACCGACGCTACCTGAAAGAGCGGGTGTCCGAGACCCTCGGCCTCCTCTACGCCGACCACTTCCCCTACCGGCAGGTCGTTACCTCTCGCTGCGTCCGCCGCTCACCGATCCACGAACACCTGAAGGCCCGTGGCGCGGTCTTTGGTGAGGTCGCGGGCTGGGAACGCGCCAACTGGTTCGCGAACGAAGGGCAAGAGCGGGAGTATCGCTATAGCTGGAAGCGGCAGAACTGGTTCGACAACCAGCGCGCCGAGCATATGGCGGTGCGCGAACGCGCGGGCCTTTTCGACATGACCAGCTTCGGGAAGATCCGGGTGGAAGGCCGCGATGCCTGCGCCTACCTCAACCGCATCTGCTCGGCGCAAGTGGATGTCCCCGTCGGCCGCATCGTCTACACGATGTTTCTCAATGAACGTGGGGGGATAGAGGCTGATCTTACAGTGACGCGCCTGTCGGAAACCGCCTATCTGGCCGTGGTCCCTGGCGCGACCCTGCAACGCAACCTCGCCTGGATGCGCGCGAATGTCGGCGACGACTTTACCGTCATCACCGACGTCACCGCCGCCGAGTCCGTCCTCTGCCTGATGGGTCCGCAGTCGCGCGACGTGCTGGCCAAGGTCTCACCCAATGACTTCAGCAACGCCGCGCATCCCTTTGGCTGGGCTACAGAAATCGAGATCGGCATGGGTCTCGCCCGCGCGCACCGCGTGACCTATGTCGGCGAGCTTGGGTGGGAACTGTATATACCGACCGACCAGACCGCCCACGTCTTCGAGGCGATCATGGACGCCGCACCAGACCTCAAACTCTGCGGCCTTCATACGCTTGACTCCTGCCGGATCGAGAAGGCCTATCGCCACTGGGGCCACGACATCACCGACGAGGATCACGTCCTGGAGGCGGGCCTCGGCTTCACCGTCAGTCGCAAGAAACCCGCGTTCATCGGGCGTGACGCGGTCCTGCGCAAGGAAGCCACTGGCCTTCACCGCAAGATGCTCCAGTTCCGCCTGAAGGACCCTCAGCCGCTGCTCTTTCACAACGAAGCCATTGTCCAGAATGGGAAAATCGTCGGCCCTGTCACCTCGGGCAACTACGGCCACTTCCTCGGCGGCGCGATCGGCATGGGCTATGTCCCGGCCAGGGGGCAAAGCGACGACGACATCCTCGGCGCGCGCTACGAGATCGAGGTCGCGGGCCAACGGCACGAGGCCAGCGCCAGCCTTGTCCCGATGCACGACCCCAAGGGCGAAAGGATCAAGGCATGACCCTGGCGCACCGCCATCAGGCCTTTCATGACCTGCACCAGTCGGATTGTTTCGTAATCCCCAACCCATGGGATCGCGGATCGGCCCGGATGATGGCCGCGCTTGGCGCCAAGGCGCTGGCCACGAGTTCCGCCGCGCATGCCTTCACCCTCGGTCGCCCCGACCTTGGCGGCGTCAGCCGGGACGAGGCCTTGGCCCATGCCCAGGATCTGATCGCGGCGACCCCGCTTCCCGTCTCGGGCGATTTCGAGAACGGTTTTGGCGACAGCCCGGACGATGTGGCCGAAACCGTCCGCCTTTCGGCCGAGGTCGGCCTGTCGGGAATCAGCGTCGAAGACACGCAGATGGTCCCGGGCAACGCGCCCTATGCCTTTGATCTTGCAATCGAACGCATCAAGGCAGGGGCCGCCGCCGCCCGTGCCCTGGGACGCCCCTTCATCTTCTGCGCCCGCGCCGATGGCGTCATGCACGGCACCTACGATCTGGCCGAAGGCATCCGCCGCCTGCAGGCGTTCGAGGTTGCCGGGGCCGACCTTCTGTATATCCCCGTGCCCCCCGGGCGCGAGGAGCTGCGCCAGATCATCGCCTCTGTCAGCAAGCCGGTGAACGCCCTGGCGGCGGGGCCGTTGAAAAACCTAACCGTTGAAGAAATGGCAACACTCGGCGTCCGCCGCATTTCCACCGGCAGCCAGATCGCCCGTCTTACCCATGCCGCCATCCGCGACAGCGTCAGCGCGATGCTGGACCACGGCTCCTTCGCGCCGCTCTTGGCCACCGCAAGTGGCGACGACATAGATGCACTTCTCCTCAAGGGATCAGCCCCATGACCGACGACATCAGCCTTCTGGGCGAAACCTGCGAACCCGCCCGCGCCCGCCGCAGCGGAGGCCGTCAGGCCCGCGTCGCGATGCGGGCTGCACCTTTGGCCGACGGCGTGAAGCCGGTCCGCCCCGGCCTTCCCGGTGGCCAGTACAAGCCCCTGACCGAGGCCGGAGTCCAACAGATCCACGCCGCCGCTCTGGACGCATTGGAGCAGATAGGCCTGAGCCAGGCGCCGCCTTCTGGCGTTCGATTGTTGACGGAAGCAGGTGCAATCCTGGGCGATGACGGCCGCATCCGTTTCCCCCGCGCGCTGGTCGAGGACATGCTCGCTATCGCCGCGCGCAACATCACGCTCCATGCTCGCGACCCGAAATACGATCTGCATCTGACCGGCACCAACGTCCACTACGGCACTGCAGGCGCGGCGGTGCATATCGTCGACCCGATCACACTCGACTACCGGGAGTCTACTGCGCAGGACCTGTATGACGCCGCGCGGCTGGTCGACAATCTGGACAACATCCACTTCTACCAGCGGACGATGGTCTGCCGGGACGTGAAGGACAACAAGGAGATGGACCTGAACACGCTCTACGGCAGCCTTGCGGGCACCGTTAAGCATGTCGGCACTTCGTTCTCCGACCCCTCACACGTCGCCGACTGCTTTGAGATGCTCCACATGGTGGCAGGCGGAGAGGAGAAGTGGCTGGAGCGGCCCTTCGTCAGCAATTCCAACTGCTTCGTCGTGCCGCCCATGAAGTTCGCCGAAGAAAGCTGCATCACGATGGAGGATTGCATCCGGCGCGGGATGCCGATGCTGCTGTTGTCCGCCGGGCAGGCGGGTGCGACCGCTCCGGCGCCGATCGCGCTGGCCATCGTGCAGGCGGTGGCCGAATGCCTGGCGGGCGTCGTTTACGTCAACGCGATCAAGCCCGGAGCTCCGGCGATCTTCGGGACCTGGCCATTTGTTTCCGATTTGAGAACAGGTGCGATGTCGGGCGGGTCCGCCGAACAGGCGCTTCTGACCGCCGGATGCGCCCAGATGCACCGGTTCTACGACCTGCCGGGCGGGGCGGCCTCGGGCATTTCCGACTCGAAGCTTCCCGACATGCAGGCGGGCTGGGAGCAGGGGATCACCAACTCTCTTGCGGGCCTTGCGGGGCTGAACATGTGCTACGAGGCGGTGGGCATGCATGCGTCGCTGTTGGGCTTCTGCCTCGAATCCCTTGTCCTCGGCGACGACCTTCTGGGGCAAGCGATGCGGTTGGTGCGTGGCATCGACGTGACGCCGGATTCGACCTCCATCGACGCGATGAAAGAGGTCTGCCTGGGTGGGCCAGGGCATTACCTCGGCAGCGACCAGACGCTGAAGCTGATGCAGACCGAATACGTCTATCCCAATGTCGGCAACCGGATGTCGCCCAAGGAATGGAACGAGGCCGGGAAACCGATCCTGCTGGATACCGCCATCGCCCGGAAGAACGCGATCCTGGCCAAGGCCGGGTGCCGGGTAGAGCCGGAGATTGATACGGCGATCCGCAAGCGGTTCAACATCTACTTCAAGTAAGGCCGGCAAGGCACGGGAAAAACATGCATTACGGATACATCGGCCTTGGAAATCTGGGTGCGGCCTGCGCGGGCTGCCTGGTCAAGGATGGCTTCAAGGTCACCGTCTACGACCTGAACGTCAAACTGGCGGAGCCGCTGGTGGCACAAGGCGCGGTGCTTGCCTCCAGCGCTGAGGAGCTTGCAGCTTCGGTCGACCACGTCATCACCTGCCTGCCGTCCCCGGCGGTTTCCGAGCGGGTGCTGCGGAATATCCTGCCGCGGATGAAGCCGGGCGCGAGCTGGGTGGAGATGTCGACGCTGGGCCGGGATGAGGTGCTGAAGCTTGCCGCCATCGCAGCTGAAGCTGGCGTTCGGATGATGGAACTTCCGGTCACTGGCGGGGTGCATCTGGCCTACCAGGGCAAGATCACCATGCTCGCGGGCGGGGACAAGGACCTCTACGACCTGCACTACAAGGCGATGCAGGCGATGGGCGACCGGATCTTCCACATGGGGCCTTTGGGGTCGTCCTGCATCATCAAGGTCATCACCAACATGCTGGCCTTCATCCATCTGAAGGCGACCTCCGAGGCACTGATGCTGGCCAAGCGGGGCGGCCTTGATCTCGGCCAGGCCTGGCACGCGATTGCCGCCAGTTCCGGAAACAGTTTCGTGCACGAGACCGAAGGCACGCTGATCCTGAACGGGTCCTACGACATCGCCTTCAACATCGACCTCGCGCTGAAGGATCTGGGCTTCGCCCTGGGCTTCGGCAAGGAGTTCGGAGTGCCCCTCGACCTCGCCAGCATCACGAACCAGACCTACATCGCGGCCAAGGCGGCCTATGGCGGCGAGGCGCAGTCGCCGATGATCGCGAAGCTGTTGGAGGACCTTCTGGGCACCGACCTGCGCGCCCCGGGCTTCCCCGCGCGGCTGGAATGACGGCTTGAGAGGGCAGCGGACGCGGGTTAAGGTTCGGTAAACGTCCGCGGCCAAGTCCTTGATAACGCAAGGGATGCCGCGTTTGTCCACTGTGGACGCCCAAGGAGCATTCATGACCGCCGACACCGACGCCCGCATCGCCCGCCTGCTGCATCACCGGAAGGCAGGCCTCGCACTGGGCGAGCCTGTCGTCCCCCCGATCTCGGTCGCCACGACCTTCCACCTGCCGCAGGCGCAGGGGGCGGCCCACTACTACGGCCGCTCGGGTCAGCCGACCTGGGACGCTGTCGAGGCGCAGCTTTCGATCCTGGAGGCCGCGGAGGTGGTCAGCTTCCCCTCTGGCATGGCCGCGATCACGGCGGCACTTGTCTGCTGCCTGAAGGCGGGGGCGAAGGTGATGATCCCCTCGGACGGCTATTATGTGACGCGGCTCCTGGGGCGCGACCTGTTGCAGGTCTATGGGGTCGAGGTGGTGCAGGTCCCGACGCTGGAGATGGCCGAGCATGATTTCACCGGCTTCCAGGTGATCTACATCGAGACCCCGTCGAACCCGGGGCTGGAGGTGGTGGACATCGCGGCGCTCGCCGGACGCGCCCACGCGGCGGGGGCGCTGCTGATCGCCGACAACACGACAATGACGCCGCTCCTCCAGCGGCCGCTGGATCTGGGGGCGGACCTGGTGGTGGCCGCGGACACCAAGGCCCCCGCGGGGCACTCGGACGCGCTCTTCGGCCATGTGGCGGGGCGCGATGCCAACCTGATGGCGCGGGTGCGGGAGTGGCGGCGGCAGTCGGGCTCGGTTCCCGGGCCGTTCGAGGCCTATCTGGTGCACCGGGGGCTGGAGACGCTGGAGGTCCGTCTGTCCCGCATGTGTGCCTCGGCAGCCGTGATCGCCGAGCGGCTGGCGGCGCACGGGAAGGTGCGGGGGGTGCGGCATCCGGGGCTGGCGGGGGATGCGTCGCACTGGGCGGTCGGGTCGCAAATGGCGAACGGCGGGTTCCTGATCGGGTTTGAACTGGCCGGGGAGGCAGAAGCCGAAGGGTTTCTCGCCCGTTGCCCGCTGATCGAACAGGCCACCAGTTTTGGCGGGGTCCATACTGCCGCCGAACGCCGGGCGCGCTGGGGAGATGCGGTCGCGGACGGGTTCATCCGGCTGTCGGTGGGGGTTGAGCCGGTCGAGGTGCTGTGGTCGGCGATCGACAGCGCGCTGGCGGGGTAGGGCGGGCAAAACTTTTCGAAAAGTTTTGGCAAATTCCTTCGAAGGAATTTGGGTCCCGGGAACTAGAGTTCGTCCAGGATCCGCGCGGCTTCCACCTGCAGGTCGGCCAGTTTCGTCCTGTCCTCGCCCGGGAAAAAGCGGGCGCGAATGGCGGTGGGCAGGGGTTTCGGGTTGGCGATAACCACACGGGGGCCGTGCTTGGCGCTCTCGGCCTGCCAACTGCGGGCGAGCGCCATCTGGGCGGCCTTCGTCGCCCCGTAGGACCCGAAAAAGGGCTGCCCGGCGCGGGGGTCGTCCAGGAAGAGGGCGGTGCCGTCATGGGCGCGCAGCAGCGGCTCGACCATCGGGATCAGCATCCCCGTGGCGCGGGCATTGGTGGCGAGCGACTTTTCCCAGTCTTTCTGGTCGATGTGCCCGGCGGGGGCCAGGGGTGCGGCATGGATAGCTGCGTGGACCCAGAGGTTCAGGCCGCCCCAGCGGTCGTGGACGCTTCGGCACAGGTGGCGCATCGCGTCGTCGTTGGTCACGTCCATGGGCGCGAGGGTCAGGCCCCCGGCCCCCGGCAGGCCAGCCCGTTTCACGCGGTCGTCCAGCTCCTCCAACCCGCCGACAGTGCGGGCAACCGCCACGACATGCCAGCCACGCAGCGCGAGTTGCTCGGCAATGGCGGACCCAAGGCCGCGCGAGGCGCCGGTGACGAGTGCGATCTTCTGGGTCATGCGTCGGTCCTTGTGGGGCTGTCGGAGCCTCCGGCGGGAGTATTTTTGAAACGGGCAAATGGCAAGGGCGCGTCAGGCCTTGCGACCATAGCCCGCTGCCAGTTCGGCAAGGCGCGTGGCGATGATCTGGTGCAAGAGCGCGTCGGGGAGCGGGCGGTCAGGGGTGAAGAGGACGCCCGATTTCGAGGCCTTGAACGGGGTGCAGTCGATCTGCGGGATGACGCTGCCGGAATGGGGGTAGAGGCCGAGGTGTCTGGCGAAAGCCGCGTAGCCCACGACCATCTTGCCCTTGGGGCCGGGCTGGCGGAAGCCCGGCATGGCATAGGACATGACTTCGAGGTGGCCGGGGAGGAGGGCCTTGAGGCGGGTGCGGAGGGTGGTGAGGGCGGCGCGCTGGTCCGGGGGCAGGGCGGCGATGTAGGTGTCGACCGCCTCGCTCACTCCGCCGCCTTCATCTCAAAACCCTCTTCGATCTTGTCCGAGGGCGCGACCGGGTAATCGCCGGAGAAGCAGGCGTCGCAGAATTTGGGGTTGGCGGCGTCGCGGCCTGCGGCCTCACCGGCGGCGCGGTAGAGGCCGTCGAGGGAGATGAACTTGAGGGAGTCGACGCCGATCCAGTCGCGCATCTCATCTTCCGACATTGTCGCGGCGAGGAGTTTCGAGCGTTCCGGCGTGTCGACGCCGTAGAAGCAGGGCCAGGCGGTGGGGGGCGAGGCGATGCGGAAGTGGACTTCCGCAGCACCTGCCTCAAGGATCATGTCCTTGATCTTGCGGCTGGTGGTGCCGCGCACGACCGAGTCGTCCACCAGGATCACCCGCTTGCCCTTGATCAGGGCTCGGTTCACGTTCAGCTTCAGCCGCACCCCCATGTTGCGGATGTGGTCGGTGGGCTCGATGAAGGTGCGGCCCATGTACTGGTTGCGGATGATCCCCATGGCATAGGGGATGCCCGATTCCTGGCTATAGCCGATGGCGGCGGGCGTCCCGCTGTCCGGCACCGGGCACACGAGGTCGGCATCCACCGGGGCCTCGCGCGCGAGTTCCACACCGATCTGGCGGCGGGTCTCATAGACGGACCGGCCGCCGATGATGCTGTCGGGGCGGGAGAAATAGACGTTCTCGAAGATGCAGAAGCGGGACTTGGCGGGGGTGAAGGGGCGGGTGCTTTCGACCTTGTTGCCCTCGATCACCACCATTTCGCCGGGTTCGATCTCGCGCACAAAATCGGCGCCGATGATGTCCAGCGCGCAGGTTTCCGATGACAGTGCCCAGCCGTGGTCACCGATCCGGCCGAGAACCAGGGGGCGCACACCCAGCGGGTCACGGACGCCGATCAGCTTGGTGCGGGTCATGGCGACGACGCTGAACGCGCCTTCCACGCGGCGGAGCGCGTCCTTGATCCGTTCGGACAGGGTCTTCTGGATCGACCGCGCCATCAGGTGGATGATGCATTCGCTGTCGGACGAGGACTGGAAGATCGACCCGCGCTCAATCAGCTCGCGGCGCAACGCGGCGGCGTTCGTGAGGTTGCCGTTGTGCGCGATGGCGCAGCCGCCCATCGAGAATTCGCCGAAGAAGGGCTGCACGTCGCGGATCGCGGTCGCGCCCTTGGACCCGGCGGTGGAATAGCGGACATGGCCGATCGACAGGCTGCCGGGCAGGGTGTCCATCACCTCGGGCTTGGTGAAGTTGTCACGGACATAGCCGAAGCGCCGGGCCGAGTTGAAGCCGTGGTCCGGGTGGTAGCTGACGATCCCGCCCGCCTCTTGCCCCCGGTGCTGCAGCGCGTGCAGGCCAAGCGCCACGAAGTTCGACGCATCGGCCACGCCAACCACGCCGAAAATCCCGCATTCCTCCTTCAGCTTGTCGTCATCGAAGGGGTGAGAGCGGAAAGGGGCCATGCGTCCGAATCCTGTTCCTAGCGTTGCCGCGGTGTTTACGGCAGAGCCTCGGGGCTGTCACGCCCCGAAACGCCGGTCAGGGTCACGGATTGGTGGCGGGCGCAGCGGGTGCCTGGGTCGCATCTGGGGTCGCATCCGGGGTCGGCGCCGCCGGATCGACCGGTGCGCCGCCGGGGGCGCAGACGTTGGTCAGGTCGTTATAGCGGTCCACGATCCAGCCCGGCGCGTCCGAGGGGATGTTTTCGTCGATCTGGCCCTGGAAATTGGCGAAGACCAGCGCCGTGCGGGAATCGTCGATCATTGCGATCCGCTGGTCCGACAGGACGCGGTCATAGACGATGAAGGCGATGGCGATGAGGAGGACCCCACGCGCCGCGCCAAACAGGAAGCCAAGCGCCTGGTCGATCCCGCCAAGAGCGGACCGCTGCACCGCGCCCGAGAAGAGTGGCGTAAAGAGGGCTGCGACAATCAGGCCGATCACGAAAACACCGGCGAAGGCCGCGACAACCGACAGTTCGCAGCTGTCCGACAGGAACTCGCCCACCACGGGAAGCTCTTTCACCAGAGGCTGCACACCCGGCGCGAAGTAGTAGGCGGCGATGGCGGCACCGATCCAGCCGAGGATGGCCATCAACTCCCGCACCAGTCCGCGCGAGAAGGCGAGGATCGCCGATATGACGATGATCAGCGCGGCGGCCCCATCGACTGCGGTCAGGTTTTCCATCGGTTACGTCCCCATTCCATTCACTGACAAGGGTTTATCCCGCCCCGAACATCTCGCCCACAAACGCGGTGAGGTCGGCCATCTGCCGGACCTTCACCCCCGCCACCCCTTCGGTTTTCGAATGGGTCGGCACGGTCGCCTGTGAGAAACCAAGTTTCGAGGCCTCTTTCAATCTGTTTTCCGTCTGGCCGACCGGGCGCAAGGCTCCCGAAAGGCTGATCTCGCCGAAAAGCACCATGTCGGGCGGAATTGCCACATCCTCGCGCGCAGAAAGCAGCGCGCCGGCGACGGCAAGATCGGCGGCGGGTTCGTTGACCCGCAGCCCGCCCGCGACGTTCAGGAACACGTCAAGCCCCGCGAAGGGGATACCGCAGCGCGCCTCCAGCACGGCAAGGATGGTGGACACGCGGCCCGAGTCGAGGCCCACGACCGTGCGGCGCGGGCTGGCGAGGGTGGACGGGGCGACAAGCGCCTGGATTTCCGTCAGGACCGGGCGGGTGCCCTCGATCCCGGCAAAGACGGCTGACCCTGGCGCAGGCTGGTCGCGGTTGGCCAGGAACAGGGCCGAGGGGTTCGGAACCTCGGCGAGGCCGCCGCCGGTCATTTCGAAGACGCCGATTTCGTCTGCCGGGCCAAAGCGGTTCTTCACCGCGCGCAGGATGCGGAACTGGTGGCCGCGCTCGCCCTCGAAGTAGAGGACGGTGTCGACCATGTGCTCGACGACGCGGGGGCCGGCGATCTGGCCGTCCTTGGTGACATGGCCCACCAGGATCACCGCGACGCCGCGCCGCTTGGCGAAGGTCACCAGCTCATGCGCTGCGGCACGGACCTGGGAGACAGAGCCGGGTGCGGCCTCGACCTGGTCCAGCCACATGGTCTGGATGGAATCGATGATGGCCAGCGCCGGGCGTTCGGCGTCGAGCGTCGTCAGGATGTCGCGCAGGTTGGTTTCCGCGCCCAGCTGGACGGCGGCGTCGGTCAGCCCTAGACGCTGGGCGCGCATGCGAACCTGAGCCGAGGCTTCCTCGCCCGAGATATAGAGGCATTTCAGCCCCTTGCGGGCGAAACTTGCAGCGGCTTGCAAAAGGAGGGTTGACTTGCCGATGCCCGGATCGCCGCCGACGAGGATCGCCGAGGCAGGCACAAGGCCGCCGCCGAGGACCCGGTCAAGCTCATCAATCCCGGATGACGCGCGGGGCGGGGCGGCTTCTTCCGTCGTCAGGTCGGTCAGCGGGATCGCGCGGCCCTTTGCCCCCAGCGCCTTTGGCCCAGCGGACAGCGGAGCCTCTTCGACGATGGTATTCCACCCGCCGCAAGCGTCGCACTTGCCGGCCCATTTGCGATAGGCGGCACCACATTGAGTGCAGGTGAAGGACGCGATCTGTTTCATCGGGGGGGACAGTGGCCCGGCAATTAGGCAGGATCAAGGCAAGTCGTGGACAGTAGTGGGATGGGGAAAAGCCTTTCATAATGGGGTTTGCCGCAAGGTCGGGTCCTGTGGCACCATCCGCCTGACTGTAGCGCCAGGACCGGGAGGCTGGAATGCGCGTGTGGCTGGTCGTGATGTTGCTGTTTTCCACCGCGGCCAATGCGCAGAACATGTGCACTGTCTTTTCAGGCTCGGTGCCACCCTGCATGGTCGGCACCTGGATCGGGCAAAGCGACATGGCCGAGCGTCTGGACTCGGTGCTGGCGGCCCTGCCCGAGGACGTGCGGGCCAGGGCGCGCGAAGGCTCGGGCGGGTCGTTGTTCATCCGGATCGAAAGCGACGGCTGGTTCGTGACCTCGACGCTGAGTGCGGGGGCCGACGTGACCTTCTTCAGCGACACGGGCGCGTCCGAAGAGATGGAGATCTCGCTGCGGACGACGGGCGGGACCGGCTACTTCACGGCGGGCGTGGGCGACGCGCTGGCCTTCTGTTCGGACACCGGCGGCTTCGGCATTGCCACGATGAACGGCGAGCCGATTCCGGTCGTGCCCGATGCCACGCCGATGCCCGATGTGCCGATGCGCCAGACCTGCGCGGGGGACGCGATGCAGATGTTCGTGGACCTGCCGCCGCCGATGGGCACGGTGACCTATGACCTGGCGCGGGTGCCCGAGGCGGACATTCCGCCGGAACTGCGGGAAATGCTGCCGGAGCGGTAGAGGTTCAGCTCGCGGGCTTGGACTTCCAGGACACCAGGATCGAGGCCAGGATGCAGCCCGTGAAGAGGTAGAGGCCCCAGGCGGTTTCGATCGTCACATAGCTCGCGCCCTTCACGATCACGATGTAAAGCGCGATCAGGAAGACATCGGCCATGGCGAGCTTGCCGAGGATTTCCAGCGCGGGGAGCGTCTTGGGCGACAGGAGGTTCCAGTGGAGGAGCGCAAGGCCGATAGTTTTGGCGTAAGGCGCGAAGATTGCAAGGAAAGTGACGGCGAGGGCAAGTGCCGCGTCGGATTCCCAAAGGGACTGCAGGCCGGTGATGACGCTGACCTCATCCATCCCGAAGATCGGCAGAAGGGCCGCGCGGAGGAGCGGCGCGAACCAGGCGATGGGGAAGAGGAGGAGGAGGGCGAGGTTGAGGTATTTCACCGGTGGTCCCCTTGTCTGGCGGTGGACTGGAGGGTTTCACACCCTCCAGACCTCCCGTGGAGTATTTCCGAAAGGGCAAGCACAATTTTAGTCAAATTGATAGGATCAGCGGACGGATTCAATCGGCCCATCCGCGCGCCCGTGGATGAACTGCTGCACATAAGGGTCTGGCGTGGCGTCCATTTCCGACACAGGCCCGGTCCAGCGGATCACGCCCCCGTGCAGCATCGCCACGTTGTCCGCAATCGCGCGGACCGAGGACATGTCGTGGGTGATCGTCATCGCGGTGGCCCCCATCTCGGTCACGATTTCGCGGATCAGGTCGTTGATGACGCCGGCCATGATCGGATCCAACCCGGTGGTGGGTTCGTCGAAGAAGATGATCTCCGGTTCCGCCGCGATGGCCCGGGCCAACCCGACGCGTTTCTGCATGCCCCCCGAAAGCTCGGCTGGGTAAAGGTCGGCGGTTTCGGGTTTCAGGCCGACGCGGCGGAGTTTTTCTATGGCGACCTCGCGCGCCTGGCGCTTTGGCAGGGCCTTCGGGCCGCGCAAAAGGCGGAAGGCGACGTTTTCCCAGACGCGCAGGCTGTCGAAAAGCGCACCGCCCTGGAACAGCATCCCGAAGCGGGCCAGAAGGGCGTCGCGGTCCGCGCGCATTACGTCCTGCCCGTCCAGCGTGATCGTCCCCTGGTCCGGGCGCACCAGCCCCAGGATGCACTTCAAGAGGACCGATTTCCCGGTCCCCGACCCGCCGATGATGACCATCGAGGTGCCCGAGGCGATCTCCAGGTTCACCCCCTGCAGGACCCGGTTTTCGCCGAACCGCTTGTGGACCTCCCGCAGCGCGATCATGACGTGAAGAACACTTCGGTAAGCACATAGTTCGCGGCCAGGATCAGCACCGAGGCCGAGACGACGGCGGATTTCGTAGCGCGTCCAACACCTTGCGCGCCACGGGCCGAGTTCATCCCGTGATAGCAGCCCATCAGCGCCACGATGAAGCCGAAGACCGCGCCCTTGACGAGGCCCGAGCCGATGTCCCAGGCCTCAAGGAAGTCCACCGTGTTCTTCAGGTAGGCGGCCGAGTTGAAGTCGAGCCGGGTGATCCCCACCAGCCAGCCGCCCATGATGCCGATGGCATCGCCCACGGCGACGAGGACCGGCATCGACAGGGTCGCAGCGACGACGCGGGGGACCGCGAGGTATTTCAGCGGGTTGGTCGACAAGGTCACCAGCGCGTCGATCTGTTCGGTCACCTTCATCGTGCCGATCTCGGCCGCGATGGAGGACGCCACCCGTGCGGCCACCATCAGCCCGCCGAGGACCGGCCCAAGCTCGCGCGTCATGCCGATGGCGACGATGGAGGGCACCACCGACTCGGCGTTGAAGCGGCTGCCGCCCGCATAAATCTGCAGGGCCAGCGCGCCGCCGGTGAAAATCGCGGTCAGGCCGACGACGGGCAGCGAGTACCAGCCGATCTGCAGCAAGGACGCCCCAAGCTCGCGCAGGTAGAAGGGGGGGCGCAGGATATGGCCGAGGACCGCGCCCGCGAAGAGGACCACCCGGCCAAGGGCAGCGACGGCCTGCAGGACCGGACGGCCAAGGGACCCGAGGGTCGCCTCGATCATGCCGGACGCTCCTGGTAGCGGCGGGTGTAGCGGGGGCCGAGCGCGGTCAGCAGCTCATAGCCGATGGTGCCCGCGACATCGGCCAGCGCATCGACAGGCTGGTGCGGTCCAAGGATATCCAGCGATTTTGGCACTTCGGGCAGGTGCGTGATGTCGACGGTGATCAGGTCCATCGACACACGGCCCACAAGCGGGCAGGGCGTGTCGCCATCCCAAAGCCGCGCCTTGCCCGACAGCGTGCGCGGCAGCCCATCGGCATAGCCGCCCGCCACCGTTGCGATGACCGAAGGCCGGTCTGCGACCCAGGTGCAGCCATACCCCACCGCCTCGCCCACCGCGACTTCACGGGTCTGGATCACCGGCAAGGACAAAGTGACGGCAGGGGTGGCCGCCGTGTAGGGCAACCCGCCGTAAAGGCCCACACCGGGCCGGGTCAGGTCGAAATGATAGCGCGGACCCAGAAGGATCCCGCCCGTTGCGGCCAGGCTGCGCGGCAGGCCGGTGCCGTCGGTCATCGCGTTAAAGGCCTTCAGCTGCGCTTCGTTCAGCGGATGGTCCGGCTCATCTGCACAGGCGAGGTGGCTCATCAACAGTTCGGGGCCAGCATCGACCAGGATCGGCGCGACGGCTTGCCATTCCAGATCCTCGACGCCAAGCCGGTTCATGCCCGTATCCAGCTGCACGCCGAACGGCTGGCCCGGCAACGATTCCAGGTGGCGGGTGATCTGGTCCAGGCTGTTCAGCATCGGGGTCAGGTCCAGATCGCCGATCATCTCGGTATCACCCGCCATGTGTCCCGACAGGATGGCGATCTGCGGACCGGGACCCAGCGCCTGACGGACAGCGGCACCTTCCTCGGCGGCGGCCACGAAGAACCGGCGCGCCCCGGCATTGGCCAGCGCACGGGCGACGCGGGTGATGCCCAGACCATAGGCATCGGCCTTGACGACAGCGGCGGTCTGCACGCCGGGGCCCGACAGCCGGTCAAGCGCGCGCCAGTTGGCGGCGATCGCATCAAGGTCGATGGTAAGGGTTCCAGTGGCCATGCCGGCCTCTTTCGACCGGGGCGGGTTCGGGGTCAAGGGAAAAGCTGGGCCGAAACCCGTGACAAGGCGGACACTTGCCCTTGGCGGCTGCCCGCGCGAAGCTTTGGCACTTTCAGGAGACAGCCATGTCCGGCGACCAGCACGACCACGCCTCGGGTGCCGAGGAGGCCGATCTCTATCTGACGATCCTGTGCTGGATCGGCCTTGGTCTGGCGACGCTGAGCACATTCGTGCAGCCCCTGCCGCAGGGCCTGGTCTGGGCCGCGCTGGGGCTGTCCTTTGTGACCGGCGGCCTGCCGCCCTTGCGGACGGCGTTGCAGGAACTCTGGCAGGACCGGCGGCTCGACATCGACCTTCTGATGGTGGTCGCGGCCCTTGCGGCGGCCTCGGTCGGGGCGGCGCAGGAGGGGGCGGTGCTGCTGGCGCTCTTCTCGCTGTCGCAGACGCTGGAACACCGGGCGATGGGCAAGGCGCGGCGCGCGGTCGAGGCTCTGATGCAGTTGCGGCCTGAAACCGCGCTGCGCGAGGCGCCGGACGGGGTGGTCGAGGTGCCGGTGGCCGATCTGGTCCCCGGTGACCGGGTGATCCTGCGCCCCGGCGCGCGGGTGCCGGTGGACGGTCGGGTGACCGCCGGGACGGGGCATCTGGATGAAAGCACGGTCACCGGCGAATCCGCCCCGGTGCGCAAGGGGCCCGGCGATCCGGTGCACGAAGCGACGGTGAACCTCGACGGCATCCTGACCGCCGAGGTGACCCGGGGGCTGGAGACAAGCACGGTGGCCCAGATGATCCGCCTGGTGACCGAGGCACAGGCGATGAAGTCGCCGTCCGAGCGGTTTTCCGACTGGTTCGGCCAGCGCTACACCATTGCCGTGCTGGCGGGGTCGATCCTGTCCTGGGTCGGCTTTCGCTATGCGGGCCATGATCCGGGCGAAGCGCTGTATCGCGCGGCGACGCTTCTGGTCGCGGCCAGCCCCTGCGCCGTGGTGATCTCGGTCCCCGCGGCGATCCTCTCGGCCCTGTCGGCGGCAGCGCGGGGCGGGGTCCTCTTCAAGGGCGGCGCGGCACTGGAGGGTCTTGCCGAGGTCAGGACCTTCGCCTTCGACAAGACCGGGACGTTGACGACCGGGCAGGCCTCGGTGACGAATATCCGGGCGCTGGAGGGGTCAGAGGATCGCTTCTTCGCGCTCCTTTCCGGACTGGAAGCCCAGTCCGAGCATCCCGTCGCTGCAGCCATAAGGCGCAAGGGGGCCGAACGCGGGATAACCCCAGCTGCCGTCGGCGATGTCCGCGCGCATCCCAGCGAAGGAATCACGGGCCTCGACGCGGACGGGCCACTTTGGGCCGGGAACGTCCGGATGCTGGCAAGGATGGGCGCGGTCCTGCCCGAGGGGCTGGCAAGCCTTGACCACGGGGCCGAGACGCTGGTTGTCATGGGGCGGGGCAAGCGGGTTCTTGGTGCCGTCACGGTTGCCGACGAGCCGCGGATGACGGCTGCCGAGGCCTTGGTCGCGCTCAAGGCGGGGGGGCGGACCGACATCTTGATGATGACCGGGGACCGCGCTCCGGTGGCGGCGCGCATCGGCGAACGCCTTGGGCTTGCCCCGCACGAGATCCATGCGGGCCTCATGCCTGGCGACAAGGTCACGCTGGTCGATGCCGCCGCCAAGCGCGGCAAGGTCGCCTTCATCGGCGATGGTGTGAACGATGCCGCGGCGCTGGCCCGGGCAGATGTGGGCGTGGCGATGGGGGTCGCGGGCAGCGAGGTCGCGCTGCAGGCCGCCGACGTGGCGCTGATGGCTGAGGACCTGCGCAAGCTTGCCGCCGCCCGCCGCCTAGCCCGCCGCGCGGCGGGGGTGATCCGGCAGAACCTGACCATCGCCATCGGCGCCATGGTCGTCCTGGTGGCGGGGAGCCTCTACTTCGAACTGCCCCTGCCGCTCGCCGTCCTTGGCCATGAGGGCGGCACGCTTCTGGTGGTGTTGAACGGTCTCAGGCTTCTGGCCGACCCGATCCGGGCGCGTGCATGACCCTGTTCGGGGGACCGTCCTTGGGGGCATCGAGCCCCCGCGGCCGGGCTGCCGCGGAAGACGATCAGACCGCGCGCGGGGAGTCAGAGGGCGGAGCCTCCGGCGGGAGTATTTGGGAATGGGCAAGACCCTGTGGGGTCAGAAGCCCACATCCGGCCCGCCTTGCCCCTGCCAGGGCCGCGCAAGGTTGCCAAAGCGGGTGAAGCGGCCTTCGAACGACAGTTCCACCGTGCCGATGGGCCCGTGGCGCTGCTTGCCGATGATGACCTCGGCCTTGCCATGCACCGATTCCATCAGCGCCTGCCACTGGGCCATCTTCTCCAGCTCATGATCGCCGGGCTTTTCCCGTTCGCGGTAGTATTCCTCGCGGAAGACGAACATGACTACGTCGGCGTCCTGCTCGATCGACCCCGATTCCCGCAGGTCCGACAGCTGCGGCCGCTTGTCGTCGCGGCTTTCCACTGCGCGGCTCAGCTGCGACAGCGCGATGACCGGGATGTTAAGTTCCTTCGCTATCGCCTTGAGACCTTGGGTGATTTCCGAAACTTCCTGCACCCGGTTGTCCTTGGAGGACCCTTTCAGAAGCTGCAGGTAGTCGATGATCAGGACATCCAGCCCATGCGTCCGCTTCAGCCGTCGCGCGCGGGCGGCAACCTGGCTGATCGGCAGGGCGGGCGTGTCGTCGATGTACAGCGGACAGGCCTCAAGCGCCTTGGCCGCCTCGACAAAGCGGCGGAACTCGACCTCGGTCATGTCGCCCCGGCGGATCTGCTCGGACGGCACTTCGGCCGCCTCCGACAGGATCCGCGCCGCCAGCTGTTCAGCCGACATTTCCAATGAAAAGAACCCGACCACGCCCCCTTCGACCGAGCCTTCGGCCCCGTCCGGCAACCGCCCGCGCTTGTGCGCCTTGGCGATGTTGAAGGCGATGTTGGTCGCCAGCGAGGTCTTGCCCATCGACGGGCGCCCCGCAAGGATCAGAAGGTCCGAGGGGTGCAGCCCCCCCAGCTTCTTGTCCATGTCGATGAGGCCGGTCGAGATGCCCGCAAGGCCCCCGTCGCGCTGATAGGCCGCGTTAGCAACATTAACGGCGTCCGTTACAGCCTTGAGAAAGCTTTGAAATCCGCGTTCGGCGACACCCTGTTCGCCCAGCTTGTATAGCCGCTGCTCGGCGTCGATGATCTGGTCCTTCGGCTCGGACGCCACCTCGACCTTGGCGGCCTGCGCGGCGATGTCCCGGCCCAGCTGGATCAGCTCGCGCCGCACCGCAAGGTCGTAGACCATCTGCGCATAGTCCCGCGCCGCGTAGGCCGAGATTGCCGCCCCGGCGAGGCGGACGAGGTAAGCCGGGCCGCCAAGCTCTTTCAGCCCCGCGTCATCCTCCAGGAACGCCTTCAACGTCACGGGAGAAGCGAGCGCATTCTTCTGGATGCGGGCGGCCGCGATTTCAAAGATGCGCTGGTGGACGGGGTCGAAGAAATGCTCGGCCTTCACCACGGACGAGATGCGGTCGTAGATGTCATTGTTGGTCAGGATCGCGCCAAGCAGTTGCTGTTCGGCCTCGATGTTGTGCGGCAGCACCTCGGTCTCGGACGCAGCCGGGGCTGCGGCCGGAACCATCGGCCTCAGTGCGGTGATCTCGGTCATGTGCGTCCCCTGCCAGTCTTGACTGCTTTTTGTCGAATGCACCGCCTAGCACGTCCTGCGGTGGAATGGATTGGGGGTAAGCTGTGCATAAGCCGCTTATCCACAAGAATTCATCCTACCACATCTTGAAGCGGCGATGAAGCTTCAGGCTAGCGCTTGCGAAGGTTGCAGGCGCTAGTGGGCAGGATTGTTTCCCCCGCGAGCTGGATCGAGGGGGAATCAGGCCTTGCGGGCGTCCTGCCAGGCGCGGGGGGCCTTCAGGAAGCTTTCCACTTCGGTCAGGGTGGCGGCATCGAACGCCCCTTGCGCCCGCGCCTCGGCCAGCACGTCCCACCAGGTGCAAAGGTGATGGAGCTTCACGCCATGCGCGCCGAGCTTCGCCTCGGTATCCGGAAAGATGCCGTAGTAGAAGATCACGGCGGTATGGCCGCAGACAGCCCCGGTTTCTCGGATCGCATCGACGAAGGAAAGCTTCGACCCGCCGTCGGTGGTCAGATCCTCGACCAGAAGGACGCGCTGGCCTTCGGTCATGGCACCCTCGATCCGGGCGTTGCGGCCATAGCCCTTGGGTTTCTTGCGGACGTAAGTCATTGGCAGGGCTAGGCGTTCTGCCACCAGCGCGGCAAAGGGGATGCCCGCGGTCTCGCCGCCCGCGATGTTGTCGAAAGCCTCGAACCCTGCTTCGCGCATCACGGTGACGGCCAGGAAATCCATCAGGGTGGACCGGATGCGCGGATAGCTGATCAGCTTTCGGCAGTCGATGTAGGTGGGGGACGGCAGGCCCGAGGCGAGGGTGAAAGGCGTCTCCGCGTTGAAGTGAACGGCCTTGATCTCCAAAAGCGCGCGCGCCGTCAGGCGGGCGATTTCGTCCTTGGGCGGGAAGGTGGAGGGGATCATGAAAGGGTCCTTTCAGCGAATTTTCGCAGAAAATTCGTGGCTAGCTGACGTGCCAGAAAACCGGGAAACCGGGCTGGAAGACAGTGACGGGGCCAGGTTCGGCATTGATCTTCTCGGGCCAGATGCAAGGCTCGGCCCGCTTTTCCAAGGTGATCGTCTCAGCGTTCACCGGCAGGCCATAGAAGGCCGGCCCGTGCCGCGTGACGAAGCCTTCCAGCCGGTCGAGAGCGCCCTCTTCCTCGAAGACATGGGCCAGAAGCGACAGCGTGTTCGTCGCCGTGAAGCAGCCCGCGCAGCCGCAGGCATGTTCCTTCAGCGCATCCACATGCGGGGCGGAATCGGTGCCCAGGAAATAGCGGGGCGAGCCCGAGGTCGCGGCCTTGCGCAGCGCCAGCCGGTGCTTTTCGCGCTTGGCGACGGGCAGGCAGTAGTAATGCGGCTTGATGCCCCCGGCGAGGATGTGGTTCCGGTTGATGATCAGGTGATGCGTGGTGATCGTCGCGGCCAGGTCGTCCCCGCCTTGGGCGGCATAGGCCACGCCTTCCTCGGTCGTGATATGCTCCATCACCACCCGCAGTTCGGGCAGGCGACGGCGGAGCGGATCAAGGACCGTGTCGATGAACACCGCCTCGCGGTCGAAGATGTCGACATGGGCATCCGTGACCTCGCCATGGGTGCACAAGGGCAGGCCGATCCGCGCCATGGTTTCAAGGACGGGCATGACCTTGGACAGGTCGCGCACGCCAGAGTGCGAATTCGTCGTGGCACCTGCAGGGTATAGCTTCACGGCCTTCACAAGCCCTGACGCCGCGGCACGTTCCACGTCCGCAGGGTCCGTCCCCTCGGTCAGGTAAAGCGTCATCAGGGGCTGAAAGGACATGCCCTGCGGCAGGGCGGCCAGGATGCGCTCGCGGTAGGCTTTGGCATCGTCCAGCGTCACCACTGGCGGCACCAGGTTCGGCATGATGATCGCCCGGGCGAAGTGCCGGGCGGTTTCCGGCAGCACGGCCTTCAGCATCGCGCCGTCGCGCAGGTGCAGGTGCCAGTCGTCGGGGCGGGGCAGGGTGATCCGTTGCATGGGCGCGGGGTAACGCAATCCCGACTGCGTTTCCAGTGGCATCGCGCTGCATCCTAAGTCAGGATCGCCGCAAACAGGAGACCCGCATGATCCGCCCACTTGTGCTTCTTGCCTGCCTCGCCCCACCTGTCGCCGCGCAGGATGCCAATTGCAGCGACCCGCCGGACCAGGTGACGATGACTCAGTGCGCCTATCAGGAATGGCAGACCGCCGATGCCGAACTGAACTCGGCCTACAAGCGCGCGATGGCGATGCTGAAGGACCAGGACGCCCAGATGGACGCCGCTTTGCGCGGTGGCCCCGAGGCGCTCCGCGACGCCCAACGCGCCTGGATCACCTTCCGCGACAAGACCTGCGAGGCCGAGGGCTTTGCCATGCGCGGCGGCAGCGCCGAGCCGATGATCGTTGCCTTCTGCCTGACCCGGATCACCCGGGAAAGGATCGGCCACCTCTACGGGATGCTGGAGACTTACTAGGGCTAGATGTGACTTCTCATCAGGTTGTTCACCCTTGAGAGGGGTGGTAGGCCATTGAGTGC
>OFDC01000472.1_pt1 | contig 30289 bp, 27 predicted proteins | sample 1520941 | NCBI WGS metagenome assembly OFDC01 (sample SAMEA94258168, study PRJEB24077) | hot springs metagenome | biome: Aquatic biome; feature: Water | place: India | collected 2012-12-06 | depth 5 m | reverse complement strand
GAGTTACCCGCTAGTACCTGAAACTAGTGCGTCTACCAATTCCGCCACCTGGGCTGTGGTGTACAGAAGCTGAAAGTCTATCATCAACAACAATATGAATGCAAGCGCTCCCGCACTTGGCGCAGCTCTGATGAGCGAGGTCGAGGGTGTCGTCCAAGGTCATCGGGACGGCCATGGTTTCGTGCAGCGCGACGATGGCGAAGTCGATGTCTATCTCTCGCCCCAGGAGATGCGCTCGGTGCTGCATCGCGACCGGGTGCGGGTGCGGATCGTGCGCTACGACCGCAGAGGACGCCCGGAAGGGCGCATTCTCGACATCCTGGAGCGCCGCAAGACTCCGATCATCGGGCGCTTGCTGCACGAAGGCGGGCTGTGGATCGTGGCGCCGGAGGATCGGCGCTACGGACAGGACATCCTGATCCCGAAGAACGCGACGGCCAATGCCACGGCGGGCCAGGTCGTCGCAGTCGAACTCACCGAAGCGCCCTCGATGTATTCGCAGCCGGTGGGCCGGGTGACCGAGGTCCTCGGCGAGATCGACGATCCCGGCATGGAAATCGAGATCGCGGTGCGCAAGTACGAAGTTCCGCACCGCTTCTCGCCCGAGACCATCGCGCAGGCCGCCGCGCTGCCGGACAAGCTCCGTCCCGTCGATCGCCGACACCGCATCAACCTCACGGATGTGCCGCTGGTCACCATCGACGGCGAGGACGCCCGTGACTTCGACGACGCGGTGTATGCGGAGCCCTACAAGGCCGGCCGCGGCAAGTCGGCGGTCGAGGGGTGGCGTCTGCTGGTGGCGATCGCCGATGTGAGCCACTACGTGAAGCCCGGTGAGCCCCTCGACGAGGACGCCTACGAGCGTGCGACCTCGGTGTACTTCCCTCGGCGGGTCATCCCCATGCTGCCGGAGAAGCTCTCCAACGGCCTGTGTTCGCTGAACCCCGAGGTGGACCGTTTGTGCATGGTCTGCGACATGGTAATCACCGCGGCGGGCGAGATCCACGCGTACCAGTTCTACCCGGCCGTGATGTGTTCGCATGCCCGCCTGACCTACACGGAGGTTGCGGCCATCCTGGGCAACACGAGGGGACCCGAGGCAGCGCGGCGCGAGGAGTTGGTGCCTCACCTGCTGAACCTCAACGATGTCTACCGCGCGCTGCTGAAGGCCCGAGCAGCCCGCGGCGCCGTGGATTTCGAGACCACCGAGACCCAGATCGTCTGCGACGAGAACGGCCGCATCGAGAAGATCGTCCCGCGCACACGCAACGACGCGCACCGCCTGATCGAGGAAGCGATGCTTGCGGCCAACGTCTGCGCCGCCGAATTCATCGCGACCCATCATCATCCGTCCCTGTACCGGGTGCATGAGGGCCCGACCCCCGAGAAGCTGGCCTTCCTGCAGAACTACCTCAAGGCGATGAACGTCGGCCTGGGCGTGAGCGACGACCCCAAGCCCGGCGAGTTCCAGGCCATCGCACAGGCCACGAAAGAACGGCCTGATGCGCAGCAGGTGCACATGATGCTGCTGCGCTCGATGCAGCAGGCGATCTACACACCGATCAACAGCGGGCACTTCGGGCTGGCCTATGAGGCCTACACCCACTTCACCAGCCCCATCCGGCGGTACCCCGATCTGCTGGTCCATCGCACCATCAAGGCTGTCCTGCACAGCAAGCGCTACCACCTTTCCACCGGGCACCTCGAAGAGGCGCCGAAGGTGCGCCGCGGGGGCAAGCCGCCGAAGGTGCAGATCAACGAGGCCGAGGCCTGGGAAGGTGCGGGCGCACATTGCAGCGCCAACGAGCGCCGAGCCGACGAAGCCTCGCGCGATGTGGAGGCCTGGCTCAAGTGCCGCTACATGCGTGAGCACCTCGGCGAGGAGTTCTCCGGGACGGTCAGCACGGTCACGAGCTTCGGCCTGTTCGTGCAGTTGGACCAGCTGTACGTGGAAGGTCTGGTTCACATCACGGAACTGGGCGGCGAGTACTACCGTTTCGACGAGGCGCGCCAGGAATTGCGCGGTGAACGCACCGGTGTGCGCTATGTCGTGGGCTCGAGGGTGCGGGTGCAGGTCAGCCGAGTGGACCTCGATGGCCGCAAGATCGACTTCCGCATGGTGCGCGAGGGCGAGGCCGAGCGGCTGCTGTCGCGCGCGATGCGGGACAAGTCGGGGCAGGGCGGTGCTGCCGTCCGGGAGCGTGATGCATCGGCCGTCTCGGAGCTGGAGTCCCTCCAGCAGGCGGATCGTGCCGTGCGGGCGCAGTCCCGAAAGGGCGGCGAGGGCAAGCGAGGCGCGCGGTCCAGCGGCGGCAAAGCCGCGGTGAAGCGGGGACGCAGCCGGACCTAGCCGTTCGCCGCGAAGCGTTGAGGCTGGCGCTGCGTCAGCAGGTCGATCAGCCGCGACGCGAGCAAGGGCCCCGAGCCTCCTTGCGCGACCCAGTGATCCGCGGCGCTCCCGTGCAGCCAGGCACCGGCAAGGGCCGCCGGGAGCGCGTTCGGTCCCCCAGAGGCGCCGGCCGCTGCCCAGAGACCGGCCACCCAGCCAGCGAGGACGTCCCCCGTGCCGGCTGTGGCCAGCGCCGCGTTGCCGGTCGGGTTGATCCAGGGGGTGAGCCCGGGCCCGGTGATGACGGTTCCGGCGCCCTTGAGCAGGACGTGGGCTTGCAAACGTTCGGCCAAGACTTGGGCACTGGCGAGACGCTCGGCCTGGACCTCGTCGACGTGGCGGCCGAGCAGGCGCGCGGCTTCAAGGGGATGGGGGGTCAACAGCGTGGGTTGCCCCCGCTGTGCGCGTGCTCGCAATGCCTCTGCCAGCGCGCCGCCGCGGGCGATCGCGTTGAGGGCATCGGCGTCCAGCACCAGCCTCGGGGAATGCGCGAGGACTGCCGGCAGCACCGCGGACACCACATCGCCCCCGCCGCATCCGCACACCACGGTGCACTGACTCAGCAAGCTGGGATCGCGACCTGCGCCGATGCGCCACATCACGCCGGGGTCCCCCCCGTTGGGCGCTCCGCCGAGCGCATCGGCATACACGCGTCCCGCCCCCGCGCCGAGCGCTGCCACGGCACACAACTGCGCTGCGCCGGTCATGCCTGGGGCGCCTCCGATGACCAGCACGTTGCCGAAGCTTCCCTTGTGCTGCGCGTGCCGTCGGGGTGGCGCAAGGGATCGCACGACGTCCGCGCCGCAGAGCCAGGCGGTGGGCGGCGGCAGTGGGTGATCGGTCAAGGGATCGATCCACACGCGCCCTGCGAAATCACGCCCCTCGCCGGTGAACAGTCCCGGCTTCAGTGTGAGCAGCGATACGGTGTGGTGGGCTCGCACCGCGCACTCTCCCAAGGTCTGCCCGGTGTCGGGATGGAGCCCCGAGGGGAGGTCCACGGCGAGCACGAGCGCGCTGCTGGTGTTGATGTCCCGGATGAGCTGTGCGATTCGACCTTCCGGGGCCCTGCGTGCGCCGAGCCCGAGCAAAGCGTCGATCACCAGCGACGCCTCACCCATGCCGTGTGCCTCGGCCTGGATGCACACGCCGCTGGCCATGGCCTGCCTCCAGGCTGCGGCAGCGTCGGCCGGCAGGCGGGCAGCATCGCCTGCGAACGTCACGCACACCGGCACACCTGCAGCATGCAGCCAGGTGGCGGCCACCAGGCCGTCCCCGCCATTGTTGCCAGGGCCGCAGACCACGTGGATGCGTTCAGCATGGGGGGCCAGGGCGAGGGCGAGGCGGGCGACCGCGATCCCCGCGCGCTGCATGAGGGTGTGCGGCGCGAGCACATCGGCGGCGGCTCGTTCTGCCGCCCGAGACGCTTCCGATCCATGCAGGGGCAGGGTGTGTCGCGGTGCGGGCAGCACCGGTGCCAGCGAAGGCGGCAGGGCCAGGGCAGGCGTCACGTCAGCTCCTTGAGGGCTTGCTCGACAGCCAGTCCGGCGTCCAGCACGGCCTCGTCGCGTCCCCCGAGGTGCCAGAGCATGAGCCCGGTCGGCAGTTCACCCGGACGGTGCATGGGCAGCGACAGTGCGCAGCCGTCCAGCAGGTTCACCACCGAGGGATTGCGAAGCAGCAGCGCGTTGGTGCGGAAGAACAGCTCGTCATCGCGCTCGAGTGGAGCAAGGGGCGGGGCCACGATGGGCACGGTTGGCGACAGGCAGACGTCGACAGCGGCCAGTGCCTGCCGCATGGCGGCGATCCAGGCCGCCCGTGCCTGGTGAAGGTCGAGGTAGTCGGCGGCGCTGATGGCCTCCCCGCGACGGATGCGCAGAGCGACGCGCGGGTCGTAGTCCTGACCGGCGCGGGCGAGATGGTGTCGATGCCAGTGCCAGCTCTCCGCCGCACTGAACCCGCCCTGGGCGATGACGCCGGGTGCGGGCAGATGAAGCTCATGCAGTCGCGCTCCTGCAGCGGACACTTTCTGGAGGGCCCGCTCCAGCGCGCTCCCGACCGTGGGGTCGTGGTCCTGCAGAAGCTCGCCCTGCGGCACGCCGATGCTCAGGTGAGAGAGAGGTCGATGTGGCAGGTTGACGGTGCGATCGGCCAGCACCTCGTGCAGCAGCACGGTGTCCCGCACGGAGCGGGTGATGGCGCCGGCCGTGTCGAGCGTCGGGGACAAAGGGATGCAGCCCTCGCGCGGCACGCTGTCCTGGGTGCCCTTGAAACCGACCAGCCCTTGCAGTGCAGCGGGGATGCGCAGTGATCCCCCCGTGTCGCTGCCCAGCGCCGCCCAGGCCGCCCCCGTGCTCACCGACACCGCTGCGCCCGAACTCGATCCTCCTGGAATGCGAGGGGTGTCGTCGAGCGCCGAGGTGGCCGGGTTGCCCGGCGTGCCGTGGTGCGGGTTGATGCCGACGCCGGAAAAGGCGAACTCGGTGAGGTTGGTGTGTCCGAGGAGCGCGGCCCCTGCCGCCCGCAGGCGATGGACGGCGGCCGCGTCCCTGCTCGCCGGGGGGCCGCTCTCCAGCGCGCGTGACCCACCGGTCGTCGGCTGTCCCGCCACGTCGAACAGGTCCTTCACCGACACGGACAGTCCCGCCAGGCGCGGGACCGGCCCGCCAGCTGCCCTGATGCGCTTGACGGCTTGCGCCGCACTGCGCGCCTGGGACTCGAACAGGCGCACGAATGCGTGGCGGCATGCCGGACTGCGGGCGGCTTCGAGGCTTTCCTCGATGGCAGCCTCGGGGCACAGGCGGCCCGCGGTCACGTCAGAGGCAGCGGTGGTCAGGTCATGGGTCATGGTGAGAAGCGGGGTGCTATACTCTTTGGGTTTATCTGATTTGCCTTTTGCGTCGCTTTGGCGCAGTGCAGAGACGGCAGTGCCCAGGCGGTGCTGCACAGATGAGCGAAATCGCGAACCCGGCCACCCGAAGGTGTCTCGCGCGCGGATGTCAACGCGGCAAACGTGTCGAGATTCTGGCCGGTTTTCAGACCCAACCTTGGAGTACTCCATGCCCGTGACGATGCGCGAGATGCTGGAAGCAGGTGTCCATTTCGGACACCAGACCCGCTTCTGGAACCCGAAGATGGCCCCCTTTATCTACGGCCATCGCAACAAGATTCACATCATCAACCTCGAAAAGACGCTGCCGAAGTTCGAGGAAGCGATGAAGTTCGTGCGCCAGCTGAGCGCGCGCCGCGGCACCATTCTGATGGTCGGCACCAAGCGCCAGGCGCGCGAGGTCATCGCCCTGGAAGCCCAGCGTGCCGGCATGCCCTACGTCGACCAGCGCTGGCTCGGCGGCATGCTCACCAACTTCAAGACCGTCAAGGGCTCGCTGAAGAAGCTCAAGGACATGCAGGCGCAGTCCGAGTCCGGCGCCGAGCCGTCGATCAAGAAGGAAGCCCTGATGTTCCAGCGCGAGATCGCCAAGCTCGAGCGCGACATCGGCGGTATCGCCGACATGAACGCCCTGCCTGACGCGCTGTTCGTCATCGACGTCGGATACCACAAGATCGCGGTCGCCGAAGCCAAGAAGCTGGGCATTCCGGTGATCGGCGTCGTGGACACCAACCACTCGCCCGACGGCATTGACTACGTCATCCCCGGCAACGACGACTCGGCCAAGGCCGTGGCGCTGTATGCGCGCGCAGTGGCTGAAGCCGTCCTGGAAGGCAAGGCCAACGCCACGCAGGAAGTGCTGCAGGCAGCCGGCGGCGACGAGTTCGTCGAGGTCAGCGAGGAAGCCTGACGCCTCCCCGCAGCACGCCGGTTCGAGGGGGCTGATTCAGCCCCCTTTGTCCACCCGGCGATCGAAAACTTTCCCGGCCGGACCCGCTCGAACCTTCCGGCCGACGGTCGAATACACGGAGAACTGAAGATGCCCGCAATCACCGCCAGCATGGTCGCCGAACTTCGCGCCAAGACTGACGCTCCCATGATGGAGTGCAAGAAGGCGCTCACGGAAGCCGACGGCGACATGGGCCGCGCGGAGGAAATCCTGCGCGTCAAACTCGGAAACAAGGCCGGCAAGGCCGCCTCGCGCGTCACGGCCGAGGGCGTCATTGCCGCCGTCGTCAATGGCACCACCGGCGCCATCGTCGAGATTAACTGCGAGACGGACTTCGTCTCCAAGAACGATTCCTTCCTGGCCTTCACCAAGTCGGTGGCCCAGCTGATCGCCGACAACGATCCCGCCTCGGTGGACGCCATCGGCGCCTATCCGCTCTCGCAGGACGGCTTTGGTCCCACGGTCGAGGACGTGCGCAAGGGCCTGATCGGCAAGATCGGCGAGAACATGTCCATCCGCCGCTTCAAGCGTTACGCCGGCGGTGGCAGGCTGGCCAGCTACCTGCACGGCACCCGCATCGGCGTGATCGTCGAGTTCGACGGTGATGACGTGGCGGCCAAGGACGTCGCCATGCACGTGGCCGCCATGAAGCCCGCCGCGCTTTCCGGCGCCGATGTGCCGGCCGAACTGGTCGAGAAGGAGCGCAAGATCGCTGCCGAGAAGGCTGCCGAGTCCGGCAAGCCGGCCGAGATCGTCGCCAAGATGGTCGAGGGTTCGGTGCAGAAGTTCCTGAAGGAAGTCTCTCTGCAGGACCAGGTCTTCGTGAAGGCCGCCGACGGCAAGCAGACCGTGGCCCAGATGCTCAAGGAAAAGCAGACCACGGTGAAGGGCTTCACCCTGTACGTGGTGGGCGAGGGCATCGAGAAGAAGGTCGACGACTTCGCTGCCGAGGTTGCCGCCCAGGTGGCCGCTGCCAAGGGGCAGTGAGGCCGGGGGCACCCCAAGAGGGTGCCTCTGACCCCCTCTACACTGTCTGAGTTCACGGGAGAACCACGCATGCCGATGCACAAGCGCATCCTTCTGAAGCTGTCGGGTGAGGCCTTGATGGGCGACGACGCCTACGGGATCAACCGGGCCACCATCGTCCGGATGGTGCAGGAGGTGCGCGAGGTCACCGAGCTGGGATGCGAGGTGGCTGTCGTCATCGGCGGAGGCAACATCTTCCGTGGCGTGGCCGGCGGCTCGGTGGGCATGGACCGGGCCACTGCCGACTACATGGGCATGCTGGCCACCGTCATGAATGCGCTGGCGCTGGCCGACACCATGCGCCAGGAAGGCCTCACGGCGCGCGTGATGTCCGCCATCGCCATCGAGCAGGTGGTCGAGTCGTACGTCCGGCCGAAGGCCCTGCAGTACCTCGAAGAAGGCAAGGTCGTCATCTTCGCGGCGGGCACGGGCAACCCGTTCTTCACCACGGACACGGCCGCCGCGCTGCGTGGTGCGGAGATGGGTGCGGAAATCGTGCTGAAGGCGACGAAGGTCGACGGGGTGTACAGCGCCGACCCTGCGAAGGACGCGTCGGCCACCCGCTATGCCACCATCACCTTCGACGAGGCGATCGCGCGCAACCTCGCGGTGATGGATGCCACGGCCTTCGCACTGTGCCGCGACCAGAAGCTGCCCATCAAGGTGTTTTCCATTTTCAAGCCCGGCGCGTTGAAGCGGGTGGTGCTCGGCGACGACGAGGGCACCCTGGTTCACGTGTGAGCGTTCGAGGAGTCACGAGATGACGATTGCCGACATCAAGAACACCGCGCAGGCCAAGATGGCCAAGTCGGTGGAAGCCTTCAAGACCGAGTTGCAGAAGATCCGCACCGGTCGCGCCCACCCCGGCATCCTGGACCAGGTCCATGTCGACTACTACGGCTCGATGGTGCCCATCAGCCAGGTGGCCAACGTGTCGCTGCTCGACGCCCGCACCATCAGTGTCCAGCCCTGGGAAAAGGGCATGGGGCCAAAGATCGAGAAGGCCATCCGCGAATCTGACCTCGGCCTCAACCCGTCTGCGCAGGGCGACCTGCTGCGCGTGCCGATGCCGGCCCTCACCGAGGAGCGTCGGCGCGATCTGACCAAGGTGGTGCGCCACGCCGGCGAGGATGCGAAGGTCGCGGTGCGCAACCTGCGCCGCGATGCCAACGAGCACCTCAAGAAGCTGCTGAAGGACAAGCTCGCGACCGAGGACGAGGAACGCCGCGCCCAGGACGACGTGCAGAAGCTGACGGACAAGACGATCGCCGAGATCGACAAGCTCGTGTCCGCCAAGGAACAGGACATCCTGGCGGTCTGAACGGCGTGATGTCCCCCGACTCTTCCCAGCGCGACGTGCCCCGGCACGTCGCCATCGTCATGGACGGCAACGGGCGCTGGGCGAAGAAGCGCTTCATGCCGCGTTTCTTCGGCCACAAGCAGGGTGTCGACGCCCTGGTGCGCACCGTGCAGGCCTGTGCGGACCGCGGCATCGAGTACCTCACGGTCTTCGCGTTCTCGTCGGAAAACTGGAAGCGCCCCGCGGAGGAGGTGTCCGGCCTGATGGGACTGGTTCTCGTCGCCGTTTCCAAGTACCTGACCAAGCTGGCCAAGGAAGGCGTGCGGATCCGCATCGTCGGGGACCGGGATGCGGTGTCCGAGAAGGTGCGCCAGGCCTGGCAGCAGGCCGAGAGCCTGACCGCGCACAACACGCGCATCACGCTGTCAGTGGCATTCAACTACGGCGGTCGTTGGGACGTGGTGCAGGCCTGTCGCCAGGCCATGCGCGCCGGCGTGACACCTGACCAGCTCGACGAAGCCACGCTGTCGCGCTACATGGCGATGAATTTCGCGCCCGATCCGGACCTGTTCATCCGCACCGGCGGCGAGGTGCGCATCAGCAACTTCCTGCTGTGGCAGGTGGCCTACGCCGAGTTCGTGTTCACCGACTGCCTGTGGCCGGACTTCGGTGATGCGCAGCTCGGTGCCGCCTTGGCATCGTATGCCGGGCGCGAGCGACGGTTCGGGCTGGTGCCCGGCCAACAGCCACAACCGGAACTGGCGGCAACGCTGGCCTGACGGTCCATGCTGAAGCAGCGCGTCATCACCGCCCTCGTGCTGCTGGCCGTGCTGCTCCCGGCCCTGCTGGCGCCCATGCCCTGGCCATTTGCCGCGCTCAGCCTGGCAGCCGTCGCTGCGGCGGGGTGGGAGTGGGGCCGGCTCAACCAGCTCTCGTCGTTCGGCGCCATCGGCTGTGGCGTCGGCGTCGCCCTGGCCTGCTCGTCCTGGTGGCTGGCGGGCCTGCCATCCCTGCACCAGGGTTGGTGGGTCGTCGCGGCGCTGTGGCTGGGGCTGGGGGTCGTCGCGTTGCGAGGCGGGCCGTCGAGTTGGCCAAAGCTGCCCCGGGCCGTTCGCGTGATCGTCGGAGTGTTGGTCCTCAGCGCGGCCTGGCTGGCGCTGAACCAGGCCAAAGCCAACGGCATCAACTTCCTGCTGTCGGTGTTTGCGCTGGTCTGGGCTGCCGACATCGCCGCGTATTTCGGCGGCCGCGCCTTCGGCAAGCGCAAGCTCGCACCCTCCATCAGCCCCGGCAAGAGCTGGGAAGGCGTGTACAGCGGCGCGGTGGGCGTGCTGGTGCTGGCCGCGTTGTGGATCCTGGTCGATGCGCGCTTCTTCCCACAGGACCCGAGCCTCTACACCCGCCTGCTGCAGGCGGCGGGGGTGCCGGGCCTGGTGGTGTCCCTGCTGGCCCTCGTGGGGTTGAGCGTGATGGGCGACCTCTTCGAGTCCCTGGTCAAGCGCGCAGCGGGCGCCAAGGATTCCAGCCAGTTGCTGCCGGGTCATGGCGGCGTGCTGGACCGCGTCGATGCGCTGCTACCCGTGTTCCCCGCCGCGCTGGCGGTCCTGCTGTTCTGAAGGTTGTTCACCCGTGGCGCGTCTTCGTCTCTGCATCCTCGGCTCCACCGGGTCCATCGGCACCAACACGCTGGATGTCGCCGGTCGGCATCCTGATCGCTTCGAGGTGTTCGCGCTCACGGCGCATCGGCAGCTCGACGCCCTGTTCCAGCAGTGCCTGCAATGGCGGCCGCGCTTCGCTGCGCTGGGCGATCCTGTCTCGGCCGCCGAACTGACCCGCCGCCTGCGTGAGGCCGGCAGCCGCACCGAGGTGTTGCACGGCGCCCAGGCCCTGTGCGACCTGGCCGCGCACCCGGAGGTCGATGCCGTGATGGCAGCGATCGTAGGGGCAGCGGGACTGGCGCCGTGCATGGCCGCAGCGCGGACCGGCAAGCGACTGCTGCTGGCGAACAAGGAGGCACTGGTCGTCGGCGGGGCCCTGTTCATGCACGCGGTGGAGCAGGGCGGGGCGACGCTACTGCCCATCGACAGCGAGCATTCGGCGATCTTCCAATGCCTGCCTGAGGACCGCTCGACCTGGCATCGCCGTGTCGATCACATCGTGCTCACCGCCTCTGGCGGGCCCTTCCGTCAACGCGACCCCGACACCCTGGCCGCGGTCACGCCGTCCGAGGCCTGTGCCCATCCGAACTGGGTGATGGGACGGAAGATCTCCGTCGATTCGGCCACGATGATGAACAAGGCCCTGGAGGTCATCGAGGCCCGGTGGCTGTTCGACCTGGCACCGGAGCAGATCCGCGTGGTGATCCATCCGCAGAGCCTGATCCACTCGATGGTGGTGTGCCGGGACGGGTCGGTACTCGCGCAACTGGGCACGCCCGACATGCGCATGCCGATCAGCTACGGCCTCGCCTGGCCCGAGCGGATCGAATCCGGCGCATCGGTGCCGGATTTCCTGGCCCTGTCGGCGCTCACGTTCGAGGCCCCCGATCCGCGCCGTTTCCCAGGGCTGCAGTTGGCTTGGGAGGCGTTGCGCGGTCCTCAAGGCAGTACCGCAGTCCTCAACGCGGCCAACGAGGAAGCGGTGGCGGCGTTCCTCGACGAGCGCATCGGGTTCGATGCCATCCACCAGGTGAATGCACAAACCATCGAGACCGTGGTTCCCGCATTGCCCGCCGACGGCACCGTCGACGATCTCCTCGATCTCGACGCCCGTGCCCGCGTGCAGGCGCGCCAGATCGTGAAGGCGATGCAGCGATGAGCACTGTTCTGGCCTTCCTGCTGACCCTGGGCGTGCTCATCGTCGTGCATGAGTACGCGCACTACCGCGTGGCGATTGCCTGCGGCGTCAAGGTGCAGCGCTTTTCCATTGGTTTCGGCCGCGTGCTGTGGCGGCGCCAGCCGACACCAGGCGGCACCGAGTTCGTGATCTCCGCGTTGCCGCTGGGCGGCTACGTGAAGTGGATCGACGACGCGGACCAGCCCATCCGCCCGCAGGATCTTCCCCACACGTTCGCGAGCAAGCCGCTGTGGCAGCGCGCGGCCATCGTGGCGGCGGGTCCGCTGTCGAACCTGCTGCTGGCCGTGCTGCTGTATGCCGCCGCGCAATGGGTTGGCGTGCAGGAGCCGAGGGCGGTGCTGTCCTCACCTGCGGTGGCAAGCCTGGCAGAGAGGGCGGGCCTTCGCGCGGGCGATGAGATCACCGGCGTCGCCCGCGTCGACGACCGCGGCGAGCCGCAATGGCGCGACGTGCGCTCCATGACCGAGCTGCGCTGGGAGTTGACCCAGGCCGCGGTGCATGCGCGGGCCCTGCAGCTGAGGGTCGAGTCGCCCGGGGGCGGGGCACACACCGTCCTGCTGCCCATGGATGAACTGGGGGGCGGTGAAGTCGATGCGGCAGCGGTGCGCAGGATCGGCATTGGCGCCCCCTTCAGCGAGCCGGTGATCGGCGAGGTGAAGTCGGGCGGGCCGGCGGCCACGGCGGGTTTGCGCGAAGGCGACCGCGTGCTGAGCGTGGATGGGCGTCCCGTGCCGGATGGCCAGCGGCTGCGCGAGACCATCCGGGAGGCCGCACAGGGCGGCTCGCCGCGTGTGCAGCAGTGGGTCGTGGAACGTTCCGGCCGGCGCATGGAGTTGCAGGTGCAGCCGCGCGTGGTGAAGGAGGGTGACCAGACCTTCGGACGCATTGACGCCTTCGTGGGTCGCCCTGCTGCCACCGTGGTCGTGCGACACGGCCCCGTCGAGGGTTTCGCGCATGGTCTGCAGCGCACCTGGGAAGTGTCGGCGCTCACGCTGAAGATGCTCGGCCGCATGCTCACGGGCGAGTCTTCCCTGCGCAACCTCAGCGGCCCCCTGACCATCGCGGAGTACGCAGGACAGTCGGTCGAACAGGGCCTGGCGTACTACCTCGGCTTCCTGGCCCTGGTCAGCGTGAGTCTCGGCGTGCTCAATCTGTTGCCTCTGCCCATGCTCGATGGTGGGCACCTGATGTATTACATTTTCGAGGCCGTGACGGGCCGGCCGGTCGCCGGCCGCTGGCTGCACTGGCTGCAGGGCGGCGGGGCGTTGATCCTGCTGCTGATGATGTCACTGGCCCTGTACAACGATGTGGCTCGCCTCCTGGGCCTGCACTGATCCCCCTTTGCTCGATGCATCTTGCTGAACCTGTGAGTTCCCTACGCCCTGTTGCGGCCTGCGTGGCCCTGGTGACCGCGACCTGGGCGCTGCCTGCGCTGGCGGTCGACCCCTTCACGCTGAAGGACATCCGCATCGAAGGACTGCAGCGCACGGACCCCGGAACGGTGTTCGCTTCGCTGCCGTTCCGCATCGGCGAGACCTACACCGATGAAAAGGGCGCTGCAGGCCTGAGAGCCCTGTTCGCCACCGGCCTGTTCAAGGACGTGCGCATCGAGATCGAAGGCGACGTGGTCGTGGTGATCGTCGACGAGCGCCCGGTCATCTCCACTGTCAACTTCGTCGGGCTGCGCGAATTCGACAAGGACACGCTGACCAAGTCGCTCAAGGACGCCGGCATCGGCGAGGGCCTGCCCTTCGACCGCGCCCTGGTCGATCGGGCCGAGCAGGAGATCAAGCGCCAGTACCTGTCGCGCAGCCTGTACGGCGCCGAGGTCGTCACCACCATCACGCCGATCGAGCGCAACCGCGTCAACGTCACCTTCACCATGGTCGAAGGCGATGCTGCACGCATCCGCGACATCCGCATCGTCGGCACCAAGGCCTTCTCCGAAGGGTCCCTGCTGGGGCTGTTCGAGCTGCAGAAGACCGGCTGGCTCAGCTGGTACACCAAGAACGACCGCTACTCCCGCAGCAAGCTCAACGCCGACCTCGAGACGCTCAAGGCCCACTACACCAACCGAGGCTACCTGGAGTTCGCGGTCGATTCGGCGCAGGTGACCATCTCTCCCGACAAGCAGGACATCAGCGTCACCATCACGGTGCGCGAGGGCCAGCCCTATACCGTGACCGGCGTGAAGCTGGAGGGCGAGTACCTGGGCAAGGAAGACGAGTTCAGGCAACTGGTCACCATCCGCCCAGGAGAGGCCTACCGCGGGGAGGATGTGGCTGCCACGGTACGTTCGTTCACCGAGCGCTTCGGCACCTACGGCTATGCCTTTGCCCGCGTGGAGCCGCGTCCGGACATCGACCGCGCGACCGGACAGGTCGTCGTCACCCTGGCTGCCGATCCGCTGCGACGGGTGTACGTGCGACGCATCAACGTCGCCGGCAACACCCGGACCCGGGACGAGGTGGTCCGCCGGGAGTTCCGGCAGTTCGAGTCCTCCTGGTACGACGCGTCCAAGATCAAGCTCTCGCGTGACCGCATCGAGCGGCTGGGGTATTTCAAGGAAACGGCCGTCGAGACGGGCGAAGTGCCGAACACGCCGGACCAGGTCGACCTGACGGTGAACGTCACCGAGAAGCCGACCGGCAACCTGATGGTCGGCGCCGGCTACTCCAGTGCCGAAAAGCTCTCGCTGACCGGCTCCATACGGCAGGACAACGTGTTCGGCTCGGGCAACTACCTGGGGCTGGAGCTCAACACCAGCAAGAGCAACCGCACGCTCGTGTTCAGCACGGTGGATCCGTACTTCACCGTGGACGGCATCTCGCGAGCCTTCGACGTGTTCTACCGCACGGTGCGTCCGCTCAACCAGTCCGGGGCCGACTACTCCATCACCACGCCGGGTGCGTCGGTGCGGTTCGGCGTGCCGTTCTCCGAGTTCGACACGGTGTTCTTCGGCATCGGCTTCGAGCGCACCTCCTTGAAGGGGCCTCAGCTGCCCACGCAGTACTCGACCTACGTGGCCCAGTTCGGCGAGAGCAGCAACAGCGTGCCCCTGACCCTGGGCTGGCAGCGTGACGAGCGCGACAGCGCGATTGCCCCGACGGCCGGCAAGTACCAGCGCGTCAACATGGAATGGGGCGTGGCCGGTGCCACCCGTTACCTGCGCACCAACCTGCAGTACCAGCAGTACTTCTCGGTGCCGCGGTTCCCTCGCCTCACGCTCGGCCTGAATGCCGAGATCGGCTACGGCAAGGGCCTGCAGGGGCGGCCGTATCCGGCGTTCAAGAACTTCTACGGCGGCGGCCTCGGCTCGGTGCGCACCTTCGAGCAGGGCTCGCTCGGCCAGGTCGACACCACCGGGGCGTACATTGGCGGCAACCGGCGCGCCAACATCAACGCCGAGCTGTACTTCCCGGTGCCCGGCACGGGCAACGACAAGTCGCTGCGCATCTTCGCCTTCGCCGATGCCGGCAATGTGTGGTGGGACAAGCCGATTTCCTACGACATCCCTGGCGGCAACCCGGTGCGCGCCTCGGCCGGCCTCGGCCTGAGCTGGATGTCCCCTGTCGGGCCGCTCAAGCTGAGCTACGGCACCCCGCTGCGCTACAAGTCGGACGATAAAATCCAGCGCTTCCAATTCCAGATCGGGACTGCATTCTGATGAACACCCTGTCCACCCTGAAGACGCTCGCCGTCGCCACGGCCCTGGCGGCGGGCGGCGTGCTGGCGCAGGCGCAGGAGTTGAAGATCGGCTACGTGAACGCCGAGCGGGTCCTGAGGGAAGCGGCGCCGGCCAAGGCCGCGCAGGCCAAGCTGGAGGCCGAGTTCGGCCGCCGCGACAAGGAACTCAACGACCTGGCCGCCCGGCTGAAGGCGGCCCAGGACAAGCTCGACAAGGACGGCCCCACGCTGTCGCAGACCGACCTCAGCCGCCGCCAGCGCGAGCTGCTGGACCAGGACCGCGACTTCCAGCGCAAGCGTCGCGAACTGCAGGAAGACCTCGCGCAGCGCAAGAACGAGGAACTGGCCGCGGTGCTCGAGCGGTCCAACCGCGTCATCAAGCAGATCTTCGACACCGAGAAGTACGACCTGATCGTGCAGGACGCGGTCTTCGCCAGTCCACGCATCGACATCACCAAGAAGGTGATCGACCTGCTCAATGCAGGCAAGTGAACCCCGGGGCCTCGAGAGGCCCCGTTTGTTTCGGGGGCCTCATGCCTGAGTTCACCGTCAAGGACATCGTCGCGGCTCTGGGCGGAGATCTGCATGGCGACGCAAGGTTGACCATCTCGCGCATCGCCCCGCTGGAGACCGCTGGTGCGTCGGCCGTCGCCTTCCTCGCCAACCCGCGGTATCGGGGCCAGTTGCAGACGACCCAGGCTGGCTGCGTGATCGTCTCGCCCGCCGTGCTCGACGACGCTCGCCACCGCCCGGCCGTCATCACCACCCCGGACCCCTACCTCTACTTCGCGCGCCTGACCCAGTGGTGGGCCCGCCAGGTGCGCCCGGTTGCCTCGCCCGGGGTCCACCCCAGCGCCGTCGTCGAGGAGGGGGCGCGGGTCGAGCCCACGGCCACGATCGGGCCGTTCGTCCACGTGGGCCAGGGTGCGGTGGTTCGCGCGCGGGCGGTGCTGGCCGCGCATGTGACGGTGGGACCGCGCGCCACTGTCGGCGAGGACTCGCGGCTGGGGCCGCGGGTGGTGCTCGGTGAGGACTGCGTCCTGGGCGCGCGTGCGATCGTCCATGGCGGGGTGATCATCGGGGCCGACGGCTTCGGCTTCGCGCCGCATCAGGGCACGTGGGAGAAGATCGAGCAACTGGGTGCGGTCCGCATCGGCGACGACGTCGAGATCGGCGCCAACACCTGCATCGACCGCGGGGCCCTGGACGACACGGTGATCGAGGACGGCGTGAAGCTGGACAACCTGATCCAGGTCGGCCACAACGTGCGCATCGGCGCGCACACCGCGATCGCCGGGTGCGTGGCCATCGCCGGCAGTGCACGCATCGGTCGCCACTGCACGATCGGCGGTGCATCGGGTATCGTGGGACACATCGAGCTCGTCGATCACGTGCACGTCTCCGCATTCACGCTGGTCAGCCGGTCCATCCGGCAGCCCGGTCACTACAGCGGATCGTTCCCGTTCGACGACAATGCCAGCTGGGAAAAGAATGCCGCCACGCTGCGCAACCTGCATGCGCTGCGCGAGCGGCTGAAGGCGATCGAGAAGAAACTGTCGTGAACACCATGGACATCCACCAGATCCTGAAGAAGCTGCCGCACCGTTACCCGATCCTGCTGGTGGACCGCGTGCTCGAAGTCGAAAAGGGCAAGCGCATCCGTGCCCTGAAGAACGTGACCATCAACGAGCCGTTCTTCATGGGCCACTTCCCCAAGCGCCCGGTGATGCCGGGCGTGCTGATGCTCGAGGCGATGGCACAGGCCGCGGCGCTGCTCTCGTTCGCCTCTCTGGACATGGAGCTCGACGATGACTCCGTCTATTACTTCGCCGGCATCGACGGTGCACGCTTCAAGCGACCGGTGGAGCCGGGCGACCAGCTCGTGCTGGACATGCAGCTCGACCGCATGAAGGCCGGGATCTTCAAGTTCAGCGGTCGCGCGCTGGTGGGCGAGGAAACCGCCTGCGAGGCCGAGCTGATGTGCACGATGCGCAAGGTGGCCTGAGCGGAGGCAGCGAACGCATGGCGCAGATCCATCCCACTGCCATCGTCGATCCGAAGGCCGAGCTCGCCGAGGGCGTGCAGGTCGGCCCCTATGCCGTGATCGGCGCCGGCGTGCGCATCGGCGAAGGCACGAGCGTCGGTGCGCACACGACGATCGAGGGGCCGACCACCATCGGGCGCGACAACCGGATCTTCCAGTTCGCCTCGCTCGGTGCCGCACCCCAGGACATGAAGTACCGCGGCGAGCCCACGGAACTCGTGATCGGCGATCGCAACACCATCCGGGAGTTCTGCACCTTCAATCGCGGCACCGCGCAGGACACCGGCGTGACCCGCATCGGTGACGACAACTGGATCATGGCCTACGTGCACATCGCCCACGACGTGCTGCTGGGCCACCGCACGGTACTGGCCAACAACGCCACCCTGGCCGGGCATGTGCGTGTGGGCGATTGGGCGGTGATCGGCGGCCTGTCGGGCGTCCACCAGTTCACCCAGGTCGGTGCCCACGCCATGGTGGGCTTCCAGAGCCACGTGTCGCAGGACGTGCCGCCGTACATGACGGTGTCCGGCAACCCGCTGTCGGTGCACGGCTTCAATGCCGAGGGTCTGAGGCGGCGCGGGTTCACGCCAGAGCGCATCGCCCAGGTCAAACAGATGCACAGACTGCTCTACCGCAAAGGGCTCACCCTGGCTCAGGCGGTCGAGGAGATCGCGCGCCTCAAGGGCCAGGCCGTCGACGGCGACCCCGACGTCGACCTGCTGCTGGATTTCCTGTCTGCCTCGCAACGCGGCATCGTCCGCTGACCCGCCGCCATGAAATTCGGCATGGTCGCGGGAGAAGCCTCCGGCGACCTGCTCGCCGGCCTGCTGCTGAGAGGGCTGCGCGAACGGTGGCCGCGCCTGCAGGCGGCGGGCATCGGCGGGCCCCGCATGGCCGAGCAGGGCTTCGAGGCGTGGTGGCCTCACCACAAGCTCGCCGTCCATGGCTATGCGGAGGCCTTGCGTCATTACCGTGAGATCGCCGGCATCCGCGAGCAGCTCGCACGCAGGCTGCAGGAGGACCGCCCGGAAGCGTTCATCGGTGTCGATGCGCCTGACTTCAACCTCGGGCTCGAGGCGCGGCTGAAGGCGCAGGGCATCCCCACGGTGCACTTCGTCTGCCCCTCCATCTGGGCCTGGCGGGGAGGGCGCGCGAAGAAGATCGCGCGTTCCGCCGACCTGGTGCTGTGCCTCTTCCCCTTCGAGCCGGCGCTGCTGCAGCGGCACGGCGTGCGCGCGCGCTTCGTCGGCCATCCGCTGGCGGACACCATCCCCTTGGAGCCTCCGCGGAATGCCTCCCGCGCGGCGCTCGGACTGCCGCCCGACGCACCCGTCGTCGCGCTGCTGCCCGGCAGCCGCCTCGGCGAAATCACCCACATCGCCCCCGCCTTCCTCGCGGCGGCGCGGCTGTTGCACCAGCGCCGGCCCGACCTGTGTTTCGTGCTGCCCGTCGTCCCGTCGGTCGAGCCACTGCTGACCGCCTTGATCGCGCAGCACGCGCCTGACGTGCCGGTGCAGCGCGTCACCGGGCGCTCGCACGAGGTGCTTGCTGCGTGCGATGTGACGCTCATCGCGAGCGGGACTGCCACCCTGGAGGCGGCCCTGTTCAAGCGGCCCATGGTCATCGCGTACCGGATGGCGGGGCTCAGCTGGCAGATCATGAAGCGAATGCGCTACCAGCCCTGGGTCGGCCTGCCCAACATCCTCAGCGGGTCCTTCGTCGTGCCTGAGCTGCTGCAGGACGAGGCGACGCCGCAGGCCTTGGCGGACGCGGTCGTCGCCTGGCTCGACTCGCCTTCGCGTGTGCAGCAGGTGCGCGAGCGTTTCACCGACCTGCACCTTGAACTTCGACGCGACACGGCTGCGTGCGCGACGCAAGCCATCGCCGATCTGCTCGACTGACATGAGTCCCGTCAAGACACCTTCGACGTCGCGCCGCGGTGCGCGCAAACCGAACCAGCTGCCACTGGAGTGGGACGTCCCCGGGCTGCTCGCTGGCGTGGACGAGGCCGGGCGCGGCCCCTTGGCGGGCCCCGTCGTGGCCGCCGCGGTCATCCTCGATCCTGATCGCAGCATTCGCGGCCTCGCCGACTCCAAGGTGCTCACGCCGGCTAAGCGCGAGCGCCTGTACGACGAGATCCGCGACAAGGCGCTGTGCTGTGCCATCGGCGAGGCGAGCGTGGACGAGATCGACGAGGTCAACATCCTGCAGGCCACGATGCTGGCGATGCGCCGGGCGGTCGAGGGCCTGCGACTGACCCCTGCCAAGGTGCTCGTCGACGGCAACCGCCTGCCGCCCCTGCGCGTGCCTTGCGAGGCGATCGTCAAGGGCGATGCGAAGGTGCGCGCGATCAGCGCGGCCTCCATCCTCGCCAAGGTGCATCGTGATCGCCTGTGCCTGCAGCTGGATGCCCTGCATCCCGGTTACGGCTTTGCCGCGCACAAGGGCTATGCCACGGCGCAACACCTGCAGGCGCTGCGCACCCATGGCGCCTGCGTGGCACACCGGCGCAGTTTCGCCCCCGTGCGGGAGGCCTTGGGCCTGTCGCTCGACGGCGCCTTCGCGGCCGTGGAGGAGTGACGCGGGTGGAGCCGATCGACATCCGTTCCCGTGACAACGCGCTGCTGGTGCGCGTGCGCAAGCTGGCGCACGACAACCATGCCTACCGGCGCGAGGGCTGCGTGTGGCTGGAAGGGGATCACCTGATGAGGGCCTGCCTGCAGCGTGGCGGACGGCTGCGTGAGGTGCTGGTCAGCGCCTCCGGCTGGGAACAGGGCCACTGGGCCGAGCTGTGGCGGCAGGGGCAGCGCGTGGTGCGCATTCCCGATGCGCTGTTCAAGGCGGTCAGCGGATTGGAGTCGCCCGCGCAGATCGGTGCGCTGGTCGCGCTGCCACCGATGCAGGGCATCGAGGCGGGCGAATCGACGATCGTGCTGGACCGGCTGCAGGACGCGGGCAATGTCGGCAGCATCCTGCGCAGCGCCTCCGCGTTCGGGGTTCGTCAGGTCCTCGCGCTCAAGGGCACGGCCGCGTTGTGGTCACCGAAGGTCTTGCGCGCCGGGATGGGGGCGCATTTCGGCCTGAGGCTGGTCGAATCCCTGGAGGTCGAAGCCCTGGCGGCCCTGCGGGTGCCGCTGGTGGCGACCAGCTCGCATGCGGCGCAGCAGGTGCAGGAGGTGCGGCTGCCGGCACCCATGGGGTGGGTGCTGGGTCACGAAGGGCAGGGCGTGCAGCCGGCGTTGATGCAGCGTTGCAGCCTCACCGTGCGCATTCCCCAGCCCGGCGGCGAGGAGTCGCTCAACGTCGCAGCGGCTGCAGCCGTGTGCCTGTACGAGGCGGCCCGCCAGCAGGCGCAGCGCTGAAGCGGTAAGGGCGCTTCCGGAAATCAGTAGATCAGCCGATCCGGGTGGATGTCGCGCAGGATGGTCGTCGCGATCTCCTCGATCGACTTGTGGGTCGACGAGAGCCAGGAGATGCCTTCGCGGCGCATCATGGCCTCGGCCTCGTTGACCTCGTAGCGGCAGTTCTCGATCGCGGCGTACTTGCTGCCAGGGCGCCGTTCATTGCGGATCTGCGACAGCCGCTCCGGGTCGATCGTCAGCCCGAAGCACTTGCGCTTGAAGGGCGCCAGCGAGGAGGGCAGCTTGCCGCGCTCGAAGTCCTCCGGGATGAGCGGGTAGTTCGCGGCCTTGATGCCGTGCTGCATGGCCAGGTACAGCGAGGTCGGCGTCTTGCCGCTGCGGCTGACGCCCACCAGGATCACGTCCGCGATGTCCAGGTTCTTCGCCGACTGCCCGTCGTCGTGGGCCAGCGAGAAGTTGATGGCCTCGATGCGGTCGTTGTAGGTCTGGCTCTTGGCCGCGTCGGAGAACCGCCCCACGCGGTGGTTCGACTTCATGCCGAACTCGACTTCCAGCGGCTCGACGAATGTGCGGAACATGTCCAGTACCAGGCCCTTGCACTCCGCGCCCGTCACGATTTCCCGCACCTCATCGTTGACCAGCGTGATGAACACGATGGACCGCTTGCCCTCCCGGGCGGAGGTCTCGTTGATCTCCTGCACGACCTGCCATGCCCGCTCCGGTGTGTCGATGAAGGGCCTGCGGACATGGCGGGGCTTGGCCGAGAACTGCGCGAGGATCGAGTTGCCGAAGGTCTCGGCGGTGATTCCCGTGCCATCGGACACGAAGAAGACGGTGCGGTTGGGCATGGGGTCGTGGGCTCCTTGGCCCGGATGATAGGCGGCTCCGGACGGTGCGACCATTGCCTACAATCGAGCCAATTTCCCGCGTTCGTCCTCCATGTTCGCCCCCACCCTCCAACAACAACCGACCACCGGGTGGGTCGAGCCTGTCCGCCCGCCGCCGCACCGACACGTGCGGCCGCCTGGCGCCACCGACGTCGCGGGAGCCCCGGTTTTCTTACCTTACGGAGCTTTCCCATGTCTGCATCCCGCCTGGAGGCGACCGCCCTGGTCGTACCGTTCGAACAACTGAGGATGACCGATGTCGAGGTGGTCGGCGGCAAGAACGCCAGCCTCGGCGAAATGATCAGCCAGCTCGCCGCCTCCGGCGTGCGTGTGCCGGGCGGCTTCGCCACCACGGCGCATGCCTTCCGCGAGTTCCTCCAGGCCAACGGCCTGACCGAGAAGATCAACGCGCGCCTGGATGCGCTGAACACCGACGATGTGCGCGCGCTGGCCGAAGCGGGTGCCGAGATCCGCTCGTGGGTGGAGAACGCGCCGTTCCCGCCCGCATTGGAACAGGCCATCCGTGCCGAATTCGAGCGCCTGACCGCCCGGCATCCCGATGTGTCCTTCGCCGTGCGTTCCTCCGCCACCGCCGAGGACCTGCCGGACGCGTCCTTCGCCGGTCAGCAGGAGACCTTCCTCAACGTCGTGGGCATCGACCAGGTGCTGCACAAGATGAAGGAGGTGTTCGCCTCCCTCTACAACGACCGCGCCATCAGCTACCGCGTGCACAAGGGCTTCGCCCATGCCGACGTGGCGCTGTCGGCCGGCGTGCAGCGCATGGTGCGCTCCGACCTGGGCAGCTCGGGCGTGATGTTCACCATCGACACCGAGTCCGGCTTCAAGGACGTGGTGTTCATCACCGCAAGCTACGGCCTGGGCGAGACGGTGGTGCAGGGCGCGGTGAACCCGGACGAGTTCTACGTCCACAAGCCCACCCTGCAGCGCGGCAAGTTCCCGGTGATCCGCCGCAACCTGGGTTCCAAGCTGATCAAGATGGAGTTCGCCAGCGACGACGAGCGTGCCTCGGGCGGCAAGCTGGTCAAGACCCTCGATACACCGCCGGAGCTGCGCAACCGCTATTCCCTGACCGACAACGACGCGATCGAGCTGGCCCGCTACGCGGTCATCATCGAGCAGCACTACGGTCGCCCCATGGACATCGAGTGGGGCAAGGACGGCGTCGACGGACAGCTCTACATCCTGCAGGCACGGCCGGAGACGGTGAAGAGTCAGGGCGAGGGCAAGGTCGAGCACCGCTACAAGCTCAAGGGCCACAGCACGGTGCTGGCCGAAGGCCGCGCCATCGGCCAGAAGATCGGCACCGGCCCGGTGCGCATCGTCCACAACATCAGCGAGATGGACCGGGTGCAGCCGGGCGACGTGCTGGTGACCGACATGACCGACCCCAACTGGGAGCCGGTGATGAAGCGGGCCAGCGCCATCGTCACCAACCGCGGCGGCCGCACCTGCCACGCGGCGATCATCGCGCGCGAGCTCGGCATCCCGGCCGTGGTCGGTTGCGGTGACGCGACCGAGAAGCTCAGCGACGGCGCCCTCGTGACGGTCGCCTGCTCGGAGGGCGACACCGGCTTCATCTACGACGGCCTGCTGGAGACCGAGATCAGCGAGGTGCAGCGCGGCGAGTTGCCGTACTGCCCCATCAAGATCATGATGAACGTCGGTAACCCGCAACTGGCCTTCGACTTCGCGCAGATCCCCAACAGCGGGGTCGGCCTGGCGCGCCTGGAATTCATCATCAACAACAACATCGGCGTCCACCCCAAGGCCATCCTCGACTATCCGAACGTCGACCCCGAGCTGAAGAAGGCGGTGGAATCGGTGGCACGCGGCCACGCCAGCCCGCGGGCGTTCTACGTCGACAAGCTCACGGAGGGCATCGCCACCATCGCGGCGGCCTTCTGGCCCAAGCCGGTCATCGTGCGCCTGTCGGACTTCAAGTCCAACGAGTACCGCAAGCTCATCGGCGGCTCGCGCTACGAGCCTGATGAGGAGAACCCGATGCTGGGTTTCCGCGGCGCGTCGCGCTACATCAATGCCGACTTCAGCGACGCCTTCGCCATGGAGTGCGAGGCGCTCAAGCGGGTGCGCACCGACATGGGCCTGGACAATGTCGAGATCATGGTGCCTTTCGTGCGCACCATTCACCAGGCCCAGCGGGTCAACGAGATGCTGGCCAGCCGCGGCCTCAAGCGCGGCGAGGACGGCCTGCGCCTGATCATGATGTGCGAGGTCCCCAGCAACGCCATCCTGGCCGAGCAGTTCCTGGAGCATTTCGATGGCATGTCCATCGGCTCGAACGACCTGACGCAGCTCACGCTGGGCCTGGACCGCGATTCCGGCCTGGAGCAGCTGGCCGAGGACTTCGACGAACGCGATCCGGCGGTCAAGGCGCTCATCTCGCGCGCCATCACCGCTTGCCGCGCGACGGGCAAGTACATCGGCATCTGCGGCCAGGGCCCCAGCGACCATGCTGACTTCGCCGAGTGGCTGGCGCAGGAAGGCATCGTGTCGATCTCGCTGAACCCGGACACGGTGGTCGATACCTGGCAGCGTCTCGCCAAATAGGCCCCCCAGCAGCGCGCGCGTGGCCCGGGGGCATCACCCCCCTGGCGGAGTGGCCGCATCGGCGGCCTCGGCATCGTCCGAAGGCGCGCCGGGGTCCCCAAGAGCGCCAGGCCGCTGCAAGCTCTTGGGGTAGTCCCCTCTTGGGGAGGGCCGGTACGTCGGCCCACGGGTGCTATACTTCGCGGTTCACCTTGCTGCGCCTGCCATGTTGACGCATTGGGCGCAGCTTCCGACTTTCACGGAATCCACAAGGAGCATTCATGCGTCACTATGAGATCGTTCTGCTGATCCACCCGGATCAAAGCGAACAGGTTCCGGCCATGCTGGAGCGCTACAAGACCCTGGTCACCAATGCCGATGGCAAGGTGCATCGCGTCGAGGACTGGGGCCGCCGTCAGCTGGCCTACATGATCCAGAAGCTCGCGAAGGCGCACTACCTGTGCCTCAACATCGAGTGCAGCAAGGAAACGTTGGGCGAGCTGGAGACCGGCTTCCGCTTCAACGACGCCGTGCTGCGCCACCTGACCGTCGCCAAGGACAAGGCCGAGACGACGCCGTCGGTGATGATGAAGATGGTCGAGAAGGAAGAGGCCCGCAAGGCTTCCCAGGAGACCGCCGCCTGAGGTCCGCACCCCAGGTCGTCGCGTCGACCGACGGCGGAGTGAACCGGCTGGTTCTGTCCGCCCAACTCGTCGAACGCGGTGCCGTGCGCTACACCCCCGCCGGTCTGCCGGCCCTGGACATGCTGCTCAAGCACGAGTCCCAGGTCACGGAAGACGGCCAGCCCCGCAAGGTTTCGATGGAAATCAGGGCGGTGGCGATCGGGGCGATCACACGGCAGCTGTTGCCCTTGGGCATCGGGAGCTTCCTGCAGGTCGCAGGGTTCCTGACCACCGCGCGCAACGGCCGAGGCCTGAGCTTCCACGTGACCGAAGTCGAGCCCGCTCCGCCTTCATCGCAATCCGCAGATCAGTTTTAGAAAGAGGTCCACCATGCCCGCACCCCGTGGTAAGGGTCGCTTCTCCAAGGACAAGCGTCCGAAGCGCAACCAACAATCCCTGCTGTTCCGCCGCAAGCGCTTCTGCCGCTTCACCGTGGCCGGCGTCGAATCCATTGACTACAAGGACGTCGACACCCTGCGTGACTTCGTCGGCGAGAACGGCAAGATCACGCCCGCCCGCCTGACCGGCACGCGCGCCTACTACCAGCGTCAGCTGACCACCGCGATCAAGCGTGCCCGCTTCCTCGCGCTGCTGCCGTACAGCGACCAGCACCGCGTCTAAGGAGTCCACATGCAAGTCATCCTGCTCGACAAGGTGGCCAACCTGGGCAACCTCGGCGATATCGTCAAGGTCAAGGACGGCTACGCCCGCAACTTCCTGATCCCGACCCGTCGCGCTCGTCGCGCGACCGAAGGCGCGATCAAGGAATTCGAAGCCCGCCGCGCGGAGCTCGAAAAGGCCGCAGCGGAGAAGCTGTCCGCCGCCCAGTCCCTGGGCGAGAAGCTCAGCGGCCGCACCGTTCGCATCGCCCAGAAGGCCGGTGTGGACGGCCGCCTGTTCGGCTCGGTCACCAACTTCGACATCGCCGAAGCCCTCAAGAAGGAAGGCTTCGAGGTCCACAAGTCCCAGGTGCGCATGCCGCACGGCCCGCTGAAGGCCGTGGGCGAGCACCCGGTGCAAGTGGCCGCGCACACCGACGTGGTGGTCGAGGTCTCCATCCAGGTCGTCGGCGAGACCGACTGACACCCCTCATGCCTGAGAAGGCATGCGAAAGGCCGGCTGCGAAGCCGGCCTTTTTCTTTGGGATCAGCGTCATCCACACGCTCCCCACCGGTTACCCACACAGCTGTGCACAGCGTGCCAGCCCGAGTCGCCCTAGGATGGGTGGTTCCGCGTCGTCGTCTGCGAGGTCTGCCTGATGTCTGCCGTATTTCCTCCCCGAGAAGCCGCCGCCCGCGACGAGGAGGTGGCGCGCCTGCGGGTGCCGCCGCACTCGATCGAGGCCGAGCAGAGCGTGCTCGGCGGCTTGCTGCTGGACAACGGGGCCTGGGACCGAGCGGGGGATTTGCTCAGCGACAGCGACTTCTACCGTTACGAGCATCGGTCCATCTATGCCGCGATCGGCGGGTTGATCAACGCGAGCAAGCCGGCCGATGTCATCACGGTGTTCGAGCAGTTGCAAGGCCTGGGCAAGGCCGAGGAGTGCGGCGGCTTGGCCTACCTCAACGCCCTCGCGCAGAGCGTCCCGAGCGCGGCCAACCTGCGCCGGTATGCGGAGATCGTCCGCGAGCGGGCCATCCTGCGCAAGCTGATCTCGGCCAGTGACGAGATCGCCACCAAGGCCTTCAATCCCCAGGGCACGCCGGTTTCGCAGATCCTCGACGAGGCCGAGGGGCAGATCTTCAAGATCGGCGAGGAAGGCTCGCGCCAGAAGGCCGGCTTCCACAGCATGGACAAGCTGGTCATGGACCTGATCGACCGGGTCACGGAGCTGGCGGAAAACGGCGCCGAGGAAGTGACGGGTGTGCGCAGCGGGTTCTACGACCTCGACAAGATGACCGCCGGGCTTCAACCTGGCGACCTCATCATCCTGGCGGCGCGTCCATCGATGGGCAAGACCGCTTTCGCCCTCAACATCGGCGAGCACGTCGCGGTCAACGAGGGCCTTCCGGTGGTCGTGTTCTCCATGGAAATGGGTGCCGCCCAGCTGGCCTTGCGGATGGTCGGCTCGCTCGGCCGCATCGACCAGCAGCACCTGCGAACCGGCGCGTTGCGCGACGACGAATGGGGTCGGCTGACGGAGGCGGTGGACAAGCTGAGCAAGGCGAGCGTGTTCATCGACGAGACGCCGGCATTGAACCCCTCGGAACTTCGCGCCCGCGCTCGGCGGCAGGCCCGCCAGTGCGGTCGCCTGGGGCTGATCGTCATCGACTACCTCCAGTTGATGAGCGGCTCAGGCGGCGCCAGCGAGGAGAACCGCGCCACGGTGATCGGCGAGATCTCGCGGGGCCTCAAGGCGCTGGCCAAGGAACTGCACTGCCCCGTGATCGCACTGTCGCAGTTGAACCGCTCGGTAGAGACGCGCACCGACAAGCGCCCGATGATGAGCGACCTGCGGGAGTCGGGCGCCATCGAACAGGACGCCGACGTCATCATGTTCATCTACCGTGACGAGTACTACAACAAGGACTCGAAGGAGCCGGGCGTCGCGGAGATCATCATCGCCAAGCAGCGTAACGGCCCCGTCGGGACGGTGAAACTGGCCTTCCAGCGCATGCACACGAAGTTCGAGAACCTGGCGCCGGGATCGGTGGGCAGCGACGAGTATTGAGCGCGCGATCTGCGCGACTGCGGCGCGGGCGGGCGACGCGCACGGTGGCCCACCCTGGACCGGAGTGTGGTTTACCGGCTTCGGGTTGGACTTGCCTCGAAGACTGGATATATTTCCAGTATGCCGACGAAGCCGGATGACGTTCCCGTCACCTTGACCCCTTGGAAGGGGCGCGGCACCGCATGGCGCGTCGCGCACCGGTTCGAGGCCGAGACGCGCTGTGAAGAGGACGACGGCTGGGGCTCACTCGACCAGCGCGTCGAGCAGGAATGCGTGCCGCCCGCCACGGAAGTCATCGAAGAGCGCGTCAAGTCCATCCTGTCGCCCAACGACTCGCCGGATGTCTCCTTCGACCTGTCCATCAACCCCTACCGCGGGTGCGAGCACGGCTGCATCTACTGTTTTGCCCGGCCCACCCACAGCTATCTGAACCTCTCGCCGGGTCTGGACTTCGAAACGCGCATCATTGCCAAGGTGAACGCGGCCGAGCGGCTGCGCGACGCCTTCCATCGATCAGCCTATGTGCCGAAGATGCTCAATCTCGGCTCAGCCACCGATGCCTACCAGCCGGTGGAGCGGCGGCTGCGACTGACCCGCTCGGTGATGGAGGTGCTGGTGGATCATCAGCACGCGTTTTCCGTCATCACGAAGTCGGCCGGCATCGAGCGCGACCTCGACTTGCTGGGGCAGATGGCCGAGCGCCGATTGGCGGCCGCCTACATCTCCATCACGACCCTCGACCCTGCGCTGGCCAGGATCATGGAGCCTCGCGCGGCGTCTCCCCAGCGTCGACTGCAGGCGATCAGGGCCTTGGCCGATGCAGGGGTGCCGGTGGGTGTGAGCGTGTCCCCCGTCATACCCTTCATCAACGAACCCGAGATCGAACGCATCATGGAGGCCGCCGCCGACCATGGCGCCCGATCGGCCTTCAGCATCCTGCTGCGGCTGCCGTGGGAGGTGAACCCGCTGTTCCAGCAGTGGCTGCAGCAGCACTTCCCCGATCGCGCCGCACGGGTGATGGCGCGGGTGCGCGAGCAGCGCGGCGGCAAGGACTACGACGCGACGTTCGGGCAGCGCATGACGGGGGAGGGGGCTTGGGCGCAGTTGTATGCGCAGCGCGTGGACAAGGCCAAGCGACGGTATGGCCTGGATGGCGAGCGGATCCCGCTCGACCTGCAGCGGTTTCGTCGCCCGGCTGCCGTTGGCAGCTCGACGTCGCAGGGCAGCCTCTTCTAATCCGTCCCTGGCAAGGCGACGGCTGAGGGGCTGGCTCCCGGGGGTGCGGCGACGATGCGCAGTGCGACGGCGCCGACGCCGCGAGCGCCGTCCTGCGCGAAGGGCGGGGTGTTCTGGTCGCCGCCATAGCGTTGCCGCAGTTCGTCGACCTGCTGCGAGAGGGCGTCGGCGTCGGCGATCCGTTCCCGGTGCCTCTGTAGCGTGAGCGCCGCGTTGTCGATCAGACGTGCGTTGCAGGTCCTGCGGGCATGCTCGAGCAACTGGCGCACCGCACTTCGCGGGTCACCCGCGAGGGTGTGGGTGATGCTCTCCTCGGCCATGCGCAGCAGTTCCGCGTGGCGCTCGCGCAGACGCTCCTGCAGGGGCGGGTGAGCAGATAGACAACATGCAAGCAAATCTGACAAGGCCTTGGAGCCGGCGAAACGCAACGCGACCTGGTCCACCCACGCGGGCACGTCCTCCAGCTTCACTTCGGAGCTGCTGAGCTCGGCCAGCAACGACAGGAGATTGCAGGCGGCTTCGACGTCGAACGCTGGGTCAGTGATCTCCCCCGCGAGGGAACGGATCTCCTCGATGACGTCGGCGACGCGGCGCTGCTGCATCGATAACAGCGTGTGCACCACGGCCGCGAGGCGTCGTGCCCGTGGCGGATCCGCGGACTTCTGCCCGGCCTGCACCAGGTGGTCCAGACAGCGCTGCAGGCCTTTGCCATCGCGCTGTCGCCAGCGCGAGAACGCGAGCAGCACGAGGCACTGCAGGTCGAAAAGCTTCGAGTTCAGCCCAGTTGCCGCAGCTCGTTCAAGTGCGCGGGTGGCCTCGTCGTGCTGGCCGAGATAGTGGGCGAGCATGCCGCGCTTCTGCAGCCGTGTGATCGAGGCGGGGGTGAGTTCGCTCGCGCGGCGATAGGTGGCCAGCGCCTCGTCCAGCTGGCCCTGCTCGACTTGCAGCCGCCCCATGACGTCGTAGGCGTCCGGCTGGTCACCATCCTGCTCCAGCAGGGCGTCTAGCGTGCGCCGTGCAGGCGCCCATTGGCGGGCGGCCAATTGCGCGCGCGCAATGCCCAGTTTGGCCCAGGGCAGGGCCTTGGCGGCGGTGACAGCCTCGTACAGCGTGCGTGCGGCATCGGGCCGTTGCAATCGCAGCAGCAGTTCAGCCCCGATGCGGGCCGCGTACAACCAGTACGCGCTGCGATCGCGGAAGCGCTGAAGGCAGGATCGTGCTGCCGCGTCGAAATCGCCAGCCTCGATCGCCCCGAAGATGTCGCGCAGCACCCGCTTGCGCTGGCGCGCCTGCCGCAGGCGGTCGGCGAGCGCCGCGGCGGTGTGGGGCTTGAGCAGGTACCCGTCCAGCGCCGATTCCGCCGCTTCTGCCACCTCCTGGTAGCTGGCCTCTGCGGTGATCATGACGAAGACGGTCGAAAAGGGCAGCAGCTGCGCCCGCCGCAGTTCGTCCAGCAGGTCCTGCCCCGTTTCCTCCTCGTTCGGAAAGCTGCGCTCGCACAGCACGAACTCGAACGCCCGGGATTCCAGGTGGCGACGGGCGTCGGACAGGCGACTGGACTGCGTGGTATGTCCGAGACCGAGGTCGCGCAGCTGCGCCGCGAGGATGCTGCGCGAGGTCGGGTTGGGGTCGACCACCAGCGCCCGGCACTCCGACAGCGATCGGTCGAGCGAATGCATCAGGCGCAGGCCCGAGGACAGGGGGGCAAGGGTCGGGCGGGGCATGACCCGCGGGGCTGGCG
>OFDC01000471.1_pt1 | contig 30390 bp, 34 predicted proteins | sample 1520941 | NCBI WGS metagenome assembly OFDC01 (sample SAMEA94258168, study PRJEB24077) | hot springs metagenome | biome: Aquatic biome; feature: Water | place: India | collected 2012-12-06 | depth 5 m | reverse complement strand
GCGGGCAGGTCACCGTCGAGTTCCTTGCCCGCAACCTCCCCACCGGCCGCTTCGCGACCGCCTGGCCGCACGAGATCCGCAACCACCGCGACGGCATCGCCGGCATCCGCAAGGCCATCGCCGACCTGCCGGCCGACGTGCCCACGGGCGACGACGACGAGGCTTCCCTTCCGCATCAGGACCCGCGCCCGCGGGCGTTCCTGCATGCCCACCACGCCGCGGGCAACGACGACAGAGAGGATTGAAGATGACGAACCTTGCAGCGGCGCCGGCCACCCCGACTCCCGAACCGCCGATCACGCTGCCGCCGGCCGAGCTCGGCCCGGCGACGCTGAAGCAACAGCGGTATATCCCGCTGGCGCTGATCCACCCCTCGCCCTTCAACCCACGCAAGGATTTCGACGCGGCCGGCCTCGTCGAGCTTGCCGAGTCGATCCGGGTCAAGGGCCTGCTGAAGAACCTGGGCGTGCGGCCGCACCCGACCATCGCGGGCGAATGGGAGCTCATGGGCGGCGAGCGCCGCTGGCGCGCCCTCAAGCTGCTCGGGGCAGACGGTGCGGTCTGCAAGATCATGGAAGCGACCGACGCCGAGTCGATCGCGCTGCAGCTGATCGAGAACCTGCAGAGCGAGGCGGTCGATCCGATGGCCGAGGCCCAGGCCTTCGCCGACCTGCAGAAGCTGGACCCGGAGAAGTACTCACCGCTGAACATCGCGGCCGAGATCGGCAAGACCAAGCGCTTCGTGCTGCAGCGGATCTCGCTGGTCAACAACCTGTCGACCGAGCTGCAGGAGGCGATGAAGAGCGGCCAGGGGCTGAAGATCGAGACGGCACGCACGCTCGCCGCCGTGCCTCAATCGCTGCAGAAGGTCGTGCTGGAAAAGCACCGCTGGCACCTCAACACCCTGTCGGCCGACGACGTGCGCGAGACGATCGCGGACCATGCCGTGCCGATGACCGCCGCCGCCTTCGACGTCGCGCTCTACACCGGCGAGTATGTCGAGGACGGCAAGCGCCGCCTCTTCGGCGACGTGGCGATGTTCAACAAGCTGCAGACGGTCGTTGCCAAGGCGAAGGTCGAGGCGCTGAAGGCCGAATGGCCGGATGCCAAGCTGGTCAAGGAATCGGCGCTCGGCAACTGGGAGTGGGCCGACACCGGGCGGCAGGTGCGCTGGGCCAAGGATCACAAGCCCGGTGGGAAGCTGCCGAAGAAGGCGACCGCGATCGTCTACATCGACACCGATCACAAGATCCGCACCTGCGAGGGCGTGAAGCCCTACGTCCAGCCGAGCTACTCCCATAGCTCGACGCCGAGCTACACGGAGACGGCCGAGCGCAAGGTCGTGCGCGAGGCCTTTAACGCGCAACTGGTCCAGGCCTTCGCGAAGGACACGGCCGTGGCCCTTCGCTTCATGCTGCTGGACCTGTTCACCGGCGACGCCGGCATGAACGTGTCGGCGGCGGTCGTGAAGCGCGCGCTGCCGACGATCGATCTCCCGGGGCGCTGGATGAACGACGGCCAGAAGGCAAAGGTCTGGCCGAAGTTCGCCGCATTGTCGGACGCCGCCGTGATGACGGCGCTGCGCGAGCTCGCGCGCGACCAGCTCGACGAGGACACGAGCGGCTGGGGCTACTACGCGAAGGACTGCCCCCCGCTGCTGCTGGCGCTCGGTGCCTCGCTCGGCGTGAAGCCCCAGGCCGAGAAGCCGATCGCGACTCCCGAGCCGAAGAAGGTCGGCGCTCACGAAGGCCAGCCGGCGAAGAAGAAGGCCACCCCGAAGAAGGCGGCCCCCAAGGCGAAGGCGCCCGCCAAGGCCAAGGCGAAAGCCAAGGGGAAGAAGAAGCAATGAACGTCGCCGAGAAACTGGCGCGCCAGATCCGGCGCGTCGCCGAGCTGCGCCACCGCTACGCCGAGCTCGGCCGCGACGGGGAGATCGGCCTCGCCATGATCGACATGGCGCTCGAGCGGGGCTGCAAGGCGGCCGGCAGTGACGACGTCGGCGCCGTCATTGCCGCCGGCCTCGAACTCGAAAGCTTCCAGGAATGAGCGGCGGCCTCTCTGCCCTCATCGAAGACTGACCCGAGCCCCGGCGGATCCGGCGCACCTTCACAAGCGAGAACGCATCCATGTTCGACACCACTCTACCGAAGCGCCGCGGCGCCTTCGATCTGCTGTTCAAGTCGCCATCGGCGCGGATCGACTGGCCGTCCGCCGAGACGTTCAGGCCGCCATCGACCGTCGAAGACGTCGACGCTCTTTCGCAGCAGATGTTCACCGTCTCAAGCAACGAACAGCCCAGGCCGATACACACGGTCGCCCTCGTCGGCTCGGTTCGATTCCTCCGGCAATTCCATGAATGGAACGCCCAGCTCTCGACGCACGGCTTCGTCGTCCTGTCGCTTGGCATCAACCGGGCGAAGGATTTCGCCGTCCACCTCTCCGACCGGGAGAAAGCGATCCTCGACGCCGTCCACTTCCAGAAGATCGCGATGGCCGATGCCGTGCTCGCGATCACCGGCGAAGGCCCGCGCACCGTCGGCGATCCGGTCACCGACTATATCGGCGAGAGCACCGCGCGGGAGATCGCCTTCGCCGAGCAGCAGGGCAAGCCGATCTTCTACGCCAACGGCGGCCTCACGCCTGCGAAGGTTTACACCCAGCCCCGCCCCGAGCCCTGGGCGAACTACCGGGACGACCAGCTGCAGGACCGCATCCGCGACACCTGGCACGACTTGCAGGGCATGCTGAACCGGGCGCCGCAGGCCATGCTGGCGCTCGCCGATTCGATCTGGGACGCCGACGCGCACGACGAATACGGCTGGGACGGCACGATCGACGAGAACGCCATGGCCGACGATCCCGATCTCTGGCCGGCCGGATCCCGCCACGCCCTTCACCTCAGCGCCGGCATTGGCTCCTGCATCCTCGTCGTGGACGAGAATGGCTTCGACGAGGGCGAGGGCGAGCAGCGCGTGCGCTGGCACCTCGAGCCGATGACCCGCGAGGAAAAGCTGGCGCGCGAGGCCCGTCACCAGGACGAGATGCGCCGCATCGGCATGGGCAAGATGGTCGCCGGCGACCTCGGCTTGGCGGAGTCCCATGATGCGGGAGACGCGTCGTGAGCGGCCACATCAACGCCGAGGGCGAGTTCCAGTCCGACAAGTATCCCTGGTGCAAGCCGGGCTTCGTGCCGCTGAAGATCACCGACAGGGGCGCGCAGAAGCTGCTGTGGGCCTATGCCGAGCAGCGCCGCGAGATCGACGCGGCCTTTGCCGACGACCTGCAGTTCGCTCTGAAGGCGGCCGGCTATCAGCAGCCGGCGCGGGTTGGCCGCAAGACAGTGATGGTGCGCATGCCGGTTGATCTGGTCGAGCGCATCGACCGCGAGTGCCGTGTTCGCGAGGAGCGCAGCCGCGAGCAGGTCATCCGCGATCTCTGCAGCGAAGCGATCGATCTCTCGACCGATGCCCGCGCCGTTGGATCGAGGGCCGCGTCGTGACCCGCAACGTCGCCATCACCCTGCTCGCGACCGGCAAGGGCAGCAAGGTCGTCGACCTCTCAACGGGCGAGCCGATCCCGAACGTCCGCAAGGTCACGGTCGTCAGCGAAGTCGACAAGCCGACGATCGCCACGATCGAGGTCCTGGCCGACCGCACCGACGCCCAGGCAAACGTCACGATCGTGGAGCCGCAGGTCGTCGAGAAGATCCTGCAGGACCTGAAGGCGCTGCAGGACACAAGCGTGGCCGATCTCACGTCAGAGGATACCCTGATCGTGACTTTGACCGAGATCGAGGCTGTTCTGCGCCAGCGGCTGGGGCTGGAGTCGTGATGATGGTCTCGCAAGCTGAGCGCGACATCCGCGACGCGGTCGTGGCGCGGCTAAGACTGCTGCGGCCCAGCGCCCGCATCATCCACGAGCTCAACGTGTCAGGCTCCGGGTCGAACCGGATCGATGTCGCCGCGGTGACGCCGATCGCCATCTTCGGCGTCGAGATCAAATCCGAGCGGGACACCCTCGACCGACTGACCGAGCAATGGCCAGCCTTCACTGCGTGTTGCCACGTCGCGATCGTAGCGGCCCACGAAAGGCATTTCCGCGAGTATCGCCACGAGCATCTTCGCGACGATCTTCCTGGCGAACTTTATCTCGATCATCCCCTCTTCTTCAAAATCGGGCGAGAGAGAGATCGTGTCTGGCGGTATCCAGAGCCGGAACTCGACCGATGGAATCGTGGGCCATGGCACATTCCAATTCGAGACGACCTCGACGCCCGCCAGCCCGGAGCGTGGTCGCTCCTGTCTATGCTCTGGGCCGATGAGCTTCGCGAAGAATGCGCTCGCCACGGACTGCCGGCCGGTCGACGCGTCGCCATGCCAAAGCTCATCACGTCGATGGTCTGGCACATGACCGGCCGAGAGATCGCAGAGGCGGTTTGCCGCCGGCTCCGAAGCCGGGAGTTCGCCGCAGCCGACCCGCCGATGACCGACATGCGAGCCTGCGCTTCGGCACCGCCTGAAAGTGTCACCGAGCGAGCTCCCGCGCCTCAGAAGGCGCTGCCGCTCGCCATCGCGGAGCCGTCCCATGGCTGACGGCTCCGCGATTGAATGGACCGACCACACCTTTAGCCCGTGGCTGGGCTGCACACCGGTCTCGGCCGCCTGCGACAACTGCTACGCCGCCGCCCTGTCCGAGCGCTACGGCTGGCCGGTCTACCGCAAGGCCGTGCCGCGCCGGCGCACGGCGCCGTCGACGTGGCAGCAGCCGCACCGCTGGCAAAGAAAGGCCGCCGCGAACGGCGTTCGCGCGCGTGTCTTCCCGTCGCTCTGCGACCCGTTCGACGGCGAGGTGGCGGTCGACTGGATCGACCAGCTCTTCGACGAGCAGGTCGTGCCGACACCGGATCTCGACTGGTTGCTGCTCACGAAGCGACCGCAGCTCGCGCGGAAGTATTTCGCCGATCGGCTGGCCCGCGGGAAAGGCGGTATCCCGGCCAACGTGTGCCTGGGCACGACCGTCGAGACGCAGCCACTCGCGAACGCGCGGCTGAAGCACCTCGCCGCGATCGAGGGTGCCAAGCTGCGCTTCGTGTCGGTCGAGCCGATGCTGGGGCCGATCGACCTGCGGCCGTGGCTCGAGAGCGGCGTGATCGATTGGGTGATCGCCGGCGGCGAAAGCGGCCGCCGGGCCCGGCCGACGCAAGCCGACTGGATCCGCGCGCTGCGCGACCAGTGCGTCGCCGCCGGCGTCGCCTTTTTCCTGAAGCAATGGGGCGAATGGGCGCCGCGCGCGATCGGCCAGCGCGTGCTTACGAAGGCCGACCCGCCGTGCCTCGTCGACGGCGAAATGTACCTGGTCGGCAAAGCCCGCGCCGGCGCCGAGCTCGACGGCCGTCACTGGCGCGAGCTGCCGCCGCAGCTGCAGAGGATCGCGGCATGAAGATCACGATCGAGCCGACCAACGATTTCGTCGAAATCGGCACCGCCGCTTTCAAAGCCGGAGCCTCGTTCATCCCCACCCGTGTCTGGAAGGGCATCGCAGAGAACGGCATCGAGTGCGTCGTGCTTGTGATGGCAATCCAGCCACAGACGAACGACCCGGAGAGGCTCGCCGAGATCATCGGCCAAGGCGCACCTCTCATTCCCGTGGACCTAGACGGAGCGAAGGCATGACCTCGCGCAATGACAAGGTCGCCTACGTCCTGCGACAGGGCCAGGAGCGCGGACACACCTGCCACTGGCCGGGCTGCGGCAAACAGGTTCCGCCGGCACGCTGGGGATGCCGGGGGCACTGGTTCGCGCTGCCGAAGCACCTGCGCGATCGCATTTGGCAGGCCTACCGGCCCGGCCAGGAACGCACCCTGACGCCCTCGGCTGAGTATGTCGCCGTCGCCCGCGAGGTGCAGGCCTGGATCGCGAAGCATCGGAAGGACAGCGCTGAGCGGCCGGCAGCGCAGGAGACGCTTCTATGAGCCTCTACGATCGTCCGTCGATCGACCCTTCGGCTGCGCTCAGGGCAGGCGACATGCGGTCGAGCGAGCACTACCGCGAGGGCTTCGACGACGCGCTGGCCGGCTGCCCGCTGCACCTGGGCGAGCCCACGGCCTACGTCGAGGGCTGGCTGGCGGCGCACGAATGCCGCGCGCTGCTCGAGCACGGCACGATCGGCACGACCCGCCAGGAGTGGCAGGCCTGGAGCGCCGGCGCATGAGATCGAAGATCTACCGGATCGAGATCAACTTCCCGGTCGGAGTCGACCTGCCGCGCGGCGTCGAGCAGGAGCTCGTCGAGATCGCCGGCAGGATCTGCCGCGCCTACGAAGCCGAGCATCGCGACAGCGTGATGTGGCCGGGCGGCGTCGGTAAGAAGGTCACCTACATGCCCTGGACGGCCGAGGAGGAAGCGGCCGGCCGGCACATGGAATTCGACGACGGCGTCTTCGCGATCGACGTCACGGAACGCGAGCGGTTCGACACAGAGCCCTACGCGCCGGGCGACCTCGAATGGCAAGCGGCTTCGCTCGCCGTCGTCGGCTGGGGATCCTGGAGCTGGCGCCGCCGGCGGCGCGATCCATGACGGCCGACACACCCGCGAAGGAGCCCGCTCCCCTGGTCTGCCTCGCCTGCTGGCATCGCTTCACGCCGCAGCAGGCGACCCGGCAACTCGCGCCCGGCCTGTTCGTGGCCTGCCTAGCGTGCCCCGAGTGCGGCTGCGGAGATCTCGACTTCGTCGGCCGGCACCATCGCCATCCCGGCGAGGCTTCCCACTGATGACGCTGCCCGCCTCCCCCGCGGCACGCTGGACCTACTACGCCGCCTGGTCGCTCTGCCTGGCCCGCGGCACGGCCGACGTCGAGCAGTGGCGCCGGGACAATGCCCGCTACCTCGAGCGGATCCGCGACCGCTATCCCGAGCTGCACGCCGAGCTCGAGACGGCGATCGCCCGGGTGCCGGCGCCCATCACGTGCGAAGGCGCACATGGCTGATTTCACTCTCGCCCAGGCCGCCGCCGAGATGGGCTGGTCGCGCCGGTCGCTGGTCCGCAAGCTGGCGCAGCACGGGATTCCGACCTACGGTTCGCGCCGCCTGGAGAGGATCACCGCCTTCAACCTCGAGCTGCTCAAGACCAAGGAACAGCAATGCCGTACAAGCTCATCGCCCCCGGCAAGCGCGGGCCCTGCTGGTATGTACGGGGCACCGATAGCGGCGGGGAGTTCGAATTCTCAACGCAGCAAGACTCTCGGCGCCTCGCTGAGAAATGGGTCGAGGAGGTACTCCTCCCCGCCCGGGCGCGTCGTCGCGTTCCCGGATCCGGCGAGACGGTAGGCTTCGCCACCGCCGCACGGCTCTACATCGCCGCCAAGCCGCATTTGTCGAAGCAGGACGTCCGCAAGGTCAACGCCGTCGCGGCCGAGATCGGCGAGGCCGACTGCCGGGGCCTCACCCACGCGCACCTGGTCGCCGCGGCCAACGTGCTGAAGCCCTGCAGGGCGCCGGCGACGCAGAACCGCTACGTCATCGGGCCCGCCGCGGCCGTGCTGCACTACGCGGCCGAGAACAAGTGGTGCGACTACCAGCGCATCAGGAAGTTCGAGGTCAGCCGCAAGTCCAACCGCCGGCCGGCGACGCCGGAGACGATGGCGGCCCTGTTCCGCCACCTCGAGGATCCGGCCGACGAGATCGCACCGCAATGGGCCGTGCAGGGGCTGGGCGACCTGCACCTGCCCTACAAGCGGATCCTGCTCGCCATCCTGTTCGAGACGGGACTGCGGCTCGGCCACGCGCTCAGCATCGAATGGGATCGCATCTTCCTGGCCGAGGGCCGGATCGGAGTCGACGTGCCCAAGAGCGACGAGCTCGCGCTGGTGCCGATCAGCGCCTTCACGGTGACGCTGCTCGCCAACCTGCCGGAGGCCGACAAGACCGGCCGGCTGTTCCCCTGGCACACCAGCTCGGGCGTCTATCCCTGGCTGAAGCGCGTGAAGAAGCGCGCCGGCGTCCACTACACCCCGCACCTCAGCCGGCACGCGCTGGCGACGGCCGCCCAGGACATGCCGGACAAGAAGGCGGCTGAGCTGGGCGTCTGGAAGGACCCGCGCAGCCTGCACCGCTACCAGCACGTCAAGCCGGACCCGATTCCGGGCCGCCACGTGGGCACCATCCTCGAGCTGGCCGAACGGCCGCCGGCGCCGGCGAGCGCGCCTGGCGGCCCGCAGGAAGCCGCGGAGACGGCAAGGAAGAGGACGGCATGATCGCCGTCGGCGGGGCGACGCCCTTCCCGGGGCAGCGGCGGGGTGATATAGGCTAACCCCTTGATTTCCCTCAGGCCAGCAACGCCCTCTCAAGGCTAAAACACGGGTTCGAATCCCGTAGGGAGCGCCAGCCGAAAAGCCCGGTCGTAAAGGGCTTTTCGGCCCGTAGTCGCTGCCCGGCGGGTCCGGAACGACACGCAGCATTTGCCTCTCCCGCAATCAGACCGCCGACGCTTGCCCGTCAGACACCTGATCAACGTTGGAAATAGTGCCCCGCCCATCGATGGGCCTGGTGCATGAGAGGCGCCAGCAATCGGCGCCACAGTCGGGGGCGCACGGATATCGAGAGCATCGGCGGAGGCTCCCCAGGAAGGCCGCCGAGTTCCTTCCGGATGTCGCCGAGCAGATCGATATAGGGTTCGTAGAGATCGCTACGCACGATCGATGAGAACGGTCCCAGGTACGACGGCAGGCTGCCAAGCCAAACGCCCGGCCTGACCTCCTTCAAGCCGGAGAAGTGGACGAAAATCAGCGCGTAATTGTCGCCGACGACGATCGAGCCGTCGGCGCCCCGGCGAATTTTTTCACGACAGATATTCCAGGGACCTACGTTGGTACCGGGATGGGTGATTTCGACGACGTTGGGAAACCTGGCAAAAATATGATCCAGGTACTTCTGGTCCGCGAAGAGATCGCCGTCGACGCAGCCGTAGCACCACTCGATGCAGCGATCCCGCCACCATCGAGCCGCCTCCCGGCCAACGGCGTCGGCGCGAAAGCTCACCCATCCGACATTGAAGCGCCCGTATTTCAGAAGTCGCCTGGTCCACCAGTGCCAGCGATGGCCGATCACGCCGACCGAAGCGCCCATCATCGCTTCATGGATGGGAGCTGGGTCCGAATAGAACATCAAGTCGGCATCGAGATAGGTGACCACGTCGTCCGGATGCGCCTCGCGCAGGAGGGCGCATACGAGGCTGCCTGTCAGGGTGAAATAATAGTCTCGAAGGCACCTGGTTTCCTTGGCGGCGAGCAGGTCCGGATTCTCGCGCTCGAACTCCTCCAGCGTAATCAGCGTGACGCCGGGTTCGCCGAGGCCGGAAAGCACGCGGTGAACCGCCGGGGTGAGGCAGAGCACCGAAATCGATCCCTCAGGATCGACCCGGCGCAAAGACCGAATCATCGCCAGACCACGATCGAGATAGACGTGATCGAAGTAGGTGCAATAGCGCCGCTTCATTTCCGGGACCGACAGTTAACCTCAGCCGCAATCGCGGTGATCGCTTCTTCCTTGTCGGGGACTTCTTCGGCGCATACCCGGCAGGAGGGTGCCAGAGACCACTCAGGATCGTATCCGTCAATAATCCCGTCTTCCATATGACTTTCGACCTCGTCAACGAGATCGCCAGCGACGCGAGAGGTACTTCGTAGCGGTTGGTCGCCGCCTCTTCTCGACCTGCCCGGAGCATGTCATTTCTCCCCGCATGACGAGCCCAGCCGACCGCATGCCTTCCCCTACTCTCCCCCGAGGGCGAGTGGCCGATCTCGCTTTGCTCGTAATCGGCGGCAGCGCCATCCTGATCGCCATCATCCTGTGGTTCGACAATGCGCAGGGCGGGCTGACGGGCAACGGCGTCTTCAAGAGCCTCGAACTGAAGCCGTGGGTCGTCGATCCGGCGAACGCGCCGCTCTACGCCGCGAACTATCTCTTCTATCCGGTCTATGGCGCGCTCTGCCGCCTCCTCGACCTGCTGGGCGTCTTCGTCGGCGATCCGCGCCGGCAGCTCACCATCCTCAACGCCGTGAGCGCCAGCCTGTCGGTGGGCGTCGCCTATCTGCTGGCCCGCGCCATCACCGGCAACCGCTCCATCGCCCTGCTGACCGGTGCGTTCCACCTGGCGACCAGCCACGTGATGTTCCTCGCGATCGTCAACGAGGACATCATGCCGAGCTACACGGTGATGTTCGCGGCGATGGCTCTGGGCGCCGTGTGGCTGGCGCGGCCAACGGCGGCGCGCGTGATCGCCGTTTCGGTCCTCTTTTCCATCGGCTGGCTGTTCGAATGGCGGCTGATGTTCCCCACCCTGCCCGCGATGCTGGCTGCGCTCTGGCTGTGCGAGCGGCGCTGGACGCTGCGCTTCGCCTGGATCGCGCTCTTCCTCGCCACCATGATCGCTGTCGCCACGCTCGTCTCGCTGGCGTGGCGCGGGCACGTGGGCGCCGTCGGCCCGTTCGACCTCGTCTGGACCGGCAAGGCGGTGCGCTCGGTCTGGGCCGGCTTCACCTGGGCCAAGGTCGGCTATCTGTGGGACGGCATCGTGGCCTACCTGCTGGGCACCGGCATCACGACGTTCGACGGCCTCCCCGGCTGGGACATCTGGCGCTTCGCCACGACGTTCTGGCTGATCGGCATGGGCTGCGTCTCCGGCTCGATCCTGTGGCGCGCACGGAACGAGGGCAAGGCGCGCGCCCTCGCCGCGGTGTTCGGCGTCACCTTCCTCGCGGGCGAGGTGTTCAACCTCTATTCCCAGCCGCAGGATCCGCAGATGCAGATCAACGTCATGGCCTGGGTCACCCCCGCCTGGGCGCTGACCCTGGTGGCGATAGGGCGGCGCTGGCCGGCGCGGGGTCTCGCCGCGATGGCCGGCGTGACCGTGGCCCTGTTTGCCTACAATGTCTGGAGCATCGCGCCGCTGCGCGGGCTCGACAGCAAGTGGCGGCAGGCCATCGAGCGGCTGGAGCAGCAGGGCGACCCGGCCCGCACCGTGTTCCTGCTGCACGATTTCGACTGGACGATGGTCTATGCCTCGCTGCACTGGGGCACGGCCGAGCCCGGCGTTTCAGGACTGGGGCCGGCGCCGCAGGCACTGCCGAAGTTCAAGTGGATCGGCTTCACCGGCAACGTGCTGCGCCATCCCGACTGGAGCACGGAACGGCATGTCGAGGCGCTGCGGCGCGAGATCGACCGCGCGCTGGAGCTCGGCTACGAGGTGATGGTGGTGCGCCTGTGGGACATTCCCGAGGCTCAATTGCTGACCGAAACCGGCATGGTCGCCGACGCCGCCCGCCTCGGTGCGCTGCAACGCATGCTACGCACCGACTATGTCGCGACGCCGGCCGCCGTCGATCCGGTCGCCGGGTCCGTCTACCGGCTGCGACGCGCCGCCGGCCGCTGACGCGTTACATCGTGGCCTGCTGGATGCGCCGCTCGTCGAGCCCGACCGAGCGCGCCGTCTCCACGATGGCCGCCCAGGTATCGTCCGGCAACGGCACGCCGTCGGCGAGACGCTGGGCGCGGGTGCGCGATTCCTGCTCGCCCGGTACCAGAATCTCGACGCCCGGCGTCGCGGGCTTCGAGCCCTTCACGAACGAGACGTATTTGGCGATGTCCGTCGGGAAGAAGCCCTCGGCGTCGAACACCTTGGGATCGACGTAGAAGGACAACATGCCGTTGGCGAAGCGCCCGCGCTTGGGGTCCGTCGCGCCCGTTCCCGACAGCGAGCCGCCCAGGATCTCGCACATGAAGGCGAGGCCCGAACCCTTGTGGTCGCCGAAGGCGCGGATGGCGCCGCTTCCCTTGCTGTGGTCGCGCGGCCCCGTCGGTGTGTAGTCCCCGTAGAGCAGGTGCGGATCGGCGCTGGGCTTGCCGTCCGGGCCGATCAGCGCGCCCTCCGGCAGCTTCTTGCCGCCCTGGCTCGTCACCAGGACCTTGCCCTCGGCCACGATCGAGGTGGCGAAGTCGAGGACCAGCGGATCCTCGCCGGGCCGCGGGACGCCGACGCAGTAGGGCGCGGTGGAGAAGCGCCGCTCGACGCCGCCGAAGGGCGCAACGAGGACGCTGCCCGAGGCGTTGACGAAATGGACCGAGACGAGGCCCGCTTCGGCCGCCATCTCCGCCCAATCGCCGACGCGGCCGACATGGCCGGCATTGCGCAGCGTCACCGCCGAAAGGCCGTTCTTGAGGCACTTGTCGATGCCGATCTGCACGGCCTGCGGCGTCACGGTCTGGCCGAAGCCGTACTTGCCGTCGACCACGGCAATCACCGGCGTGTCGACCAGTATGTCGACCTTCACGTCGGCGATGACGGTGCCGGTCTTCTTCTGCGTGGCATAGCGCGGCACCCGGACCACGCCGTGGCTGTCGTGGCCCGACAGGTTGGCGCTGACGAGGTAGCGGCCGATGCGCCCGCCCTCCTCCCGGGAGCATCCCGCGGAGGCGAAGATGTCCGCGACGAAGGATTCGAGTTCCTTCGCCTTGATCGTCACGGTGCCCATGTCAGGACTTGCCGCGCTGCAGGCTCGCGACGTAGCCCCGGTTCCAGGTCGGGTTGATCATCACCTCGTTGATGACGATGTGCGCCGGCAGGCAGGCGATGTAGCGAATCAGGTCGCCCACATCCTCCGACTGCGCCATGCGCTTGCGCTCGGCCGGCGTGATCGGGATCGGCCGCTTGTCGAGGATCGGCGTCGCGACCTCGCCCGGGCAGACCACGCAGGAGCGGATGCCGTTGACACACTCTTCCATGTTGATCGTGTGGCTCATCGCCACCACGCCGTGCTTGGCCGCCGAATAGGCCGGGCCGGAAAGCAGGCTCGGCACCTTGCCGGCCACCGAAGAAGTGTGGATCAGCACGCCGCCCTTGTTCTTGCGCATCAGCGGCAGCACCGCCGTCGTGCAGTAGAACGCGCTCGACAGGTTGCCGTGCACGACCTCGTCGACGCCCTTGGGCGAAAGCTGCTTCCAGCTGCGCTTCTGGATGTTGAGCCCGGCATTGTTGACCAGGATGTCGAGGCGGCGATGCTTCTTGGCGATCGCCGCGACGGTCTTTTCGACCGACGACGACTTCATGAGATCGGCCGGCTTTACCTCGGCCTTGCCGCCGACCTTGGCGATCATCGCGGCGGTCTCCTCGAGCGGCGCCCGGCGCCGGCCGGTGAGGATGACGGTCGCCCCGTCCTTCGCCAGCGCCACAGCTGCGGCCTGACCAATACCCGAGCCCGCACCGGTCACCCATGCGACCTTGCCCGTCAACGCACCCATGAAAATCTCCTCAACGCCGGAAAGCGACGATTAAAGCACCTTGCCGGTGCTGTCGTCGATGAGATGCATGTTGCTGAGGTCGGCCCTCAGCTTCATGGACTGGGCGGCCGTAGCGCCGGCGTTCGGGTTCACGCGACCGCAGACTTCCCGCCCGTTCACCGTGAAGTAGACAAGCGTCTCCATGCCCATCGGCTCGACGACGTCGATCAGCATGTCGAAGTCGTGCTGGTTGGGCTCCATGTGCGGCCGCGTCTCCGTGATGTGCTCGGGCCGCAGGCCGAGCATCAGGTTGGCCTTGCCGGCATGGGCGGAATAGCGGGCCGTCCGGTCGGCCGGCACCGGGAAGGACAGCGTGTCGTTCAGGCGGACGCGCAATGCCCCGGCCGCCTGCTCGAGTTGGCAGGCGATGAAGTTCATCGCCGGCGAGCCGATGAAGCCTGCGACGAACTTGGTCGCCGGCGAATGGTAGAGGTCGTTCGGCGAGCCGACCTGCTCGATGATGCCGCCGTTCATCACCACCACGCGGTCGGCGAGCGTCATCGCCTCGACCTGGTCGTGGGTGACGTAGACGGTGGTGGTGCGAACCTTCTGGTGCACTTTCTTGATCTCGGTGCGCATCTGAACGCGCAGCTTGGCGTCGAGATTCGAAAGCGGCTCGTCGAACAGGAACACCTTGGGATCGCGCACGATGGCACGGCCCATGGCGACACGCTGGCGCTGGCCGCCGGAGAGCTGCTTGGGCTTGCGATCGAGCAACTCGGTAATGTCGAGGATCTGCGCCGCCTGCCTGACCCGCTGGTCGATCACGTCCTTCGGCGTCTTCTTCAGCTTCAGGCCGAACGACATGTTCTCGTAGACGTTCATGTGCGGATAGAGCGCATAGTTCTGGAACACCATGGCGATGTCCCGGTCCTTCGGTGGCACGTCGTTGACGACGTGGCCGCCGATCGCGATGTCGCCGCCGCTGATCTCCTCCAGTCCCGCGATCATGCGGAGCGTGGTGCTCTTGCCGCAGCCCGACGGGCCGACCAGGACGATGAATTCCTTGTCGGTGATGTCGAGGTCGATGCCGCGGACCGCGAGGACTTCGTCGTACTTCTTGACGACCTTACGCAACGTTACCTGAGCCATGTGTCGACTATCCCTTTGTCGCGCCCGCGGTCAGACCCGCGATGTAGTAGTCCATGAGGAAGGCGTAGATGATGAGCGGCGGCGCCGCGCCGAGCAGCGCGCCGGTCATGATCTGCCCCCAGTTGAAGACGTCGCCCTTGATCAGCGTCGTGATGATGCCCACCGGCAGCACCAGTTCGCTGGTCGAGGTCGTGAAGGCCAGCGGGTAGAGGAACTGCGCCCAGGCCACGGTGAAGGTGAAGATCGTTGCCGCGATGATGCCCGGCAGCGCCACCGGGATGAAGATCTTGGTCAGGGTCTGCATCCACGTCGCGCCGTCGATCAGCGCCGCCTCATCGAGCTCCTTCGGGATCGATGCGAAGTAGCCGATCATGATCCAGGTGGCGAACGGAACCGTCAGCGTCGGGTAGAGGATGATCATCGTCCACCAGTGGTTCATCAGCTGGATTCCGAACGTCTCGTTCACCCACGCGAACATCTTGAACAGCGGGATGAACAGCAGTGTTTCCGGAATCAGGTAGGTCAGGAACACCCCCGTCGCCAGCGTGGCCGATCCCCAGAATTTCATGCGGGCGAGCGCAAAGGCCGCGATCACGCTGATCATCATGGTCAGGATGACCACGCAGATCGACACGATCGCGGAGTTCCGGAAGAAGACGAGGAACTGGTTCTGCGAGAGCAGGTCTATGTAGTTCTGCAGAGTCGGGTTGCTGATCCACCACGGGTTGGCCGCCGCCGAGATCTCCGCGCTGGTCTTCAGCGAGGTGATCAGCATGTAGATCGGCGGCATCAGGAAGAAGATGGCGAACAGCACGAGGAAGAAATAGGACCAGCGCAGCGCCCAGGTCCGGTCGCGGCTCATGCTGCCGTATCGGGGGCGACTCGGCGCCCCGCTGGCGATCGATGCGTCGGCCATCAGACTTCACTCCCCCGCTTGGTGATGTCGCGCAGGATGAAGGTCGCGGCGACGGCCAGGATCGGCACCATGAACAGCGACACGGCGGCGCCGAGAGGAATGTCGCCGCCCTCGATGCCGACACGGAAAGCCCAGGTGCCGAAGATATGCGTGCTGTTGAGCGGACCGCCCGCCGTCAGCACGCGAACGATGTCGAAGTTCGCGAAGGTCACGATCAGCGAGAACAGAGCCGTGATCGCGATGATGTTGCGCATCATCGGCAGGGTCACGTACCAGATGCGCTGCCACCAGGTGGCGCCGTCGATCGAGGCCGCCTCATAGAGCTGCTCGGGCACCGACTTCAGCGCCGCGAGGTACATGATCATGAAGAACGGCGAACCGATCCACACATTCACCAGGATGACCGAGAAGCGGGCCCATCCCGCCTCGCCGGTCCAGGGAATGCCCTCGATACCGAAGAAGCTCAGGAGCCAGTTGAGGGCACTGTAGGACGGATCGAACAGCCACAGCCAGGCGAGCGTGCTCATGGCCGGCGGGATGACCCACGGCACGAGCAGCATGCCGCGCCACTTGCGCTGGCCCTTCGAGGGAATGTTGTGCACAAAGTGGGCGACCACGAAACCGATGATCGCCTTGAAGATCACCGCCGTGATGGCGAAAAGGCAGGACTGGTAGACAACCAGCCAGAACGTGTCGCGACCGAACAGGAACTCGAAGTTCCCAAAACCCACGAAGCGGGTCATGCCCTTGTTGAGCGTCGCGAGGTACACCGCGTAGCCCGCCGGATAGGCGACCAGGATCGTGATCAGCAGGATCAGCGGCAGGGCCATCAGGAAAGCGATGGTCGACTTGCGCTGCATCAGCTTGTGGAGGCCGCTGCGCGGCTGTGTGGAAAGATCGGCCGGGTTGCGGGCCGCTACATCTGCCATCGGGTACTCCAGGCCCCCGTCGGGCCGAGCGGGAAACACCAGGTTGAAAGGCGCTACGATGAAGGAGGAATCGGACCGTCACACCGGAAGCGAGGTCGTCCCACCAAGGGGCGGGACAACCCGGCATTCCCGTCGGATCGATCCATCGGACCGACCGCGACGGCCAATCCCGAAGCCGGCCGCCGGCCCCGCGTGACGGGACCGGCGATCGTCTCGCGTCAGTTGCGGCTGAAGCCCTCGAGCTCCTTGGCCGCCCAGTCGAGCGTCTTGTCCATGGCCTCGCCCTTGGCGTAGCGCACGACCATCTGGGTCTGAATGGCCTGGGTGTAGATCTGCTCGGCGATCTTGTGCGGCGCTGGAGCCGCGGCGATCGAGAGCGTCTGGTGGTTGTGCGGGTTCGGGTAGTGGTAGAGCGTGCCCTTGGGCGGCGACTCTTCCGCCCACACCTTGAAGGTGGTGAGCTTCTCGAACGCGGGCAGATCGTAGCCCTGCGAGGCATTGGTCATCTTCTCCGCCGAACTCGCCTGCGAGAGGAAGGTGATCAGGCTCTTGGCTGCCGACTGGTTCTTGCTGAAGTTCCAGACACCCCAGAAGTACGGCAGGAAAGGCGCGTACCGGCCCTTCGGACCGGACGGGAAGCCGTGCGTCCAGAGCTGCTCGGCAACCTGCGGCGCATCGCGCTTGGCGACGGCCCAGGCGCTGGGCGGGTTCATGATCAGCGTGCCCTGGCCGGAGACCAGGAACTTGTTGTTCGAGGCGTCGTCCCACGACGGCACGTCGGCCGGCAGGAACTGCATCAGCTTCTTGTAGTAGTCGAGCACCTGGCGGACCTGGTCGTTCTTCACGACGATGTCGCCCTTGGCATTGACGAGCTGCGCGCCGAAGGCATGGAACAGCGCACCGGCGGTGTCGACATTGTCCGACGTCGTGCCGAGGCCGATGCCGAACGGATTGCCGCCCTTCTGGCAGGCTTCCGCCGCCTTGAGGAAGTTGTCGAGGTTCCAGGCGTCCGCCTTGGGAGCCGCGCCGGCCGGATACATCGCCTGGATGTCGATACCGGCATGCTTCTTCAGCAGGTCGATGCGCGAGCACGGGCCCTTGATCTGGCTGCCCGAGGTGGCAGGCACGGCGAGCCACTTTCCGCCGACCTTGCCGAGATACTCGACGGTGCCGTTGACCGCGCCGTTCTCCTTGATGAGCGGCTCCATGACGTCGTTCATCGGAACGAGCTGGTCGGCGTAGCGCGACGGCAGCCAGGTCGAGAAGGCGAGAACGTCGTGGCCCGACTTGGCCTGCGATTCGGCGGCCGTGGTGAGCAGCAGCTTGTTGCCCTGCGACGTGATGAAGTCCATCGAGACTTCGACTTTGTTCTTGTCGGCCCATTCCTTCACGAGAGCCTCGACCGCCTTGTTGGCGCCCGGCACCCAGTGATCCCAGAAACCGACGGAGAGCTTGCCGGCGGCATTCGCGCTGCGGACAAACGGGGCAGCCACCAACGCTGCAGAAGCGACAGCGGTACCGGCCACGAAACGACGACGACCGACTTTCCTCGATACCATGTTTCCTCCTCTGAGCCGTTTCGAACGGCCGATTGAACCAGCCTGGATCAATGCCAAGGCGATGACCCTCATCCGGGGCCTTGTGGGCGATGCTATGCACAAGACGCCGGGCAAGCAATGCATTTTGACGCGCCACGACTGCAAGCACCGGATTTGACAGGTTGCAGAGAGACTTGGATGCTCCGCCACTCTTCGCCGGAGCGGCCTCGAGGCTTTGGCGAAAGTCGACTGTGAAATTCGTTCGTCGGTCTTATCGAAAAGAAGCTTACGCCTCCTCATGAACACCGCTCCGATCGTCAATCCCTGGCTCGCTGCCGTCGCTCCCTCCCCCATCGGCGAAACCAAGCGCTGGGTCCTCGGACGCACCTTCCCGCCCGAGCGGCCGCTGATCGATCTCAGCCAGGCGGTGCCGGGATACCCGCCGGCACTCGAACTGCGCCGGCACCTCGGCGAACTGCTGCTCGATCCGACCATGCATGGCTACACGCCGATCCTCGGCACGCCGGTGCTGCGCGAGACCTACGCGAACCATCTCGCGGACTTCTACGGCGCGCCGATCACGCCTGCCGAGGTCGGCATCACGTCGGGTTGCAACCAGGCCTTCTGCCTCGCCCTGATGAGCCTCGCCAAGGCGGGCGATCAGGTGATCCTGCCGAGGCCTCACTATTTCAATCACGACATGTGGATGCGCATGCAGGGCGTCGAGCCCGTCTCGCTCGACTTCCGGCCGGGTTCCGGCGCGGTCCCGAATGCGGAAGATGCCGAGAAGCTGATCGGGCCTCGCACCCGCGCGATCATCCTGATCTCGCCCAACAATCCGACCGGGGCCGTCTATCCGCCGGAGACGATCCACGCCTTCTACGAACTGGCGAAGAAGCACGGTATCGCCCTGCTGCTCGACGAGACCTACAAGGACTTTCTGCCCGAGGGCACGCGGCCGCACGATCTCTTCAGCCGGCCCGACTGGCGCGACACGCTCGTGCACCTCTACAGTTTCTCGAAGGTCTTTGCGCTCACGGGCTATCGCGTCGGCGCCGTCACCGCCGGAACCGGACTCATGGCCGAGATCGAGAAGGCCATGGACTGCGTCTCGATCTGTCCGCCCCGCCTCGCCCAGGAAGGCGCCCTCTACGGTCTGCGTAACCTCCTGCCGTGGGCGCGGAACAATACGGCGGGCCTCAAGGCGCGCGCCGACATGCTGGGTCTGGGCCTCGAACGCTCCAATCGCTGGCGCCTCGTCAGCATCGGTGCCTACTTCGCCTATGTGGAGCATCCATTCGCCGGGACGCCGTCGACCGACGTGTCGAAGCGCATGGCCGACGAGGAAAACCTGCTCACCATCCCCGGCGACATGTTCGGCGCGGGCCAGGAACGCTTCATTCGCATCGCCTTCGCCAACGTCACCGACGACAAGATCCCGACCGTGCTGGAACGGCTCGAACGGTTCGGCGTGTAAAACGGGTCCCGCGGATCATTCCTTCCGCAGGATCTTCTCCATCGCCTTACCCTTCGCCAGCTCGTCGATCAGTTTGTCGAGGTAGCGGATTTCGCGCATGGTCGGCTCCTCGACCTCCTCGACGCGAACGCCGCAGACCACGCCCTTGATGAGGGCGCGCGAGGGGTTGGGCTTCGGGGCCTTGGCGAAGAAGGTCTCGAAGTCGGTCTGCTTCTTCAGCTGCGTTTCGAGGGCCTTGGCGCTGTAGCCCGTCAGCCAGGCGATGATCTGGTCGACCTCGGATTTGGTGCGTCCCTTCTTCTCCGCCTTCTTGACGTAAAGTGGGTAAACGCTCGCGACGCTCGTCGTGTAGATGCGGTGCTTTGCCATGATGCCGATGCTAGCCTACCGGCCACCGCCTTCAACAACTTCGAGAGGATCCACGCCATGCCCCACGCAAACACCCCCGATGGCGTGAAGCTCTACTACGAAGAGGCGGGCACCGGGACGCCGATCCTGTTCGTCCACGAATATTGCGGCGACTGGCGGAGCTGGGAGCCGCAGGTGCGCTTCTTCTCGCGCCGCCATCGCTGCATCACCTACTCCTTCCGCGGCTATCCCGGCTCGGACGTGCCGCTGGCGGCCGACATGTATGGCCAGCAGCATGCGGTCGACGATGCCAAGAACGTGCTCGACCATCTGAAAATCCCGAAGGCGCATGTCGTCGGCCTGTCGCAGGGTGCTTTCGCAACGGCGCATTTCGGGCGCTGCTACGCGAACCGCGCCTTGTCGCTCACGTTGGCAGGCGTGGGCTCCGGTGCGGCCCGCGAGAGCCATGAGCAGTTCAAGAAGGATGCCGTGACGACGGCCGGCCTCATCCGCAAGGACGGCATGGCCAAGTATGCGGAGAGCCTCACGACCAACCCGACGCGCTCGCGCTTCAAGCTGAAGGACCCGCGCGGCTTCGCCGAGTTCACGAAGCACCTCGCCGAACATCCCGATCTCGGCGCCGCCAACACGATGGAGAACTACCAGGGCAAGCGGCCGTCGCTCTACGATTTCGAGGAGGAATGGAAGGCGCTCGACGTCCCGACGCTGATCATCTGCGGCGACGAGGACGATCCCTGCCTGCAGCCGAGCCTCTACCTGAAGCGTGTCCTGCCCAATGCAGGCCTCGCGATGTTCGCCAAGACCGGCCACGCGGTGAACATCGAGGAGCCGGATGCGTTCAACCGCGAGCTCTGGAACTTCATCGTCATGAACGAAGCCGGCAAATGGACGGGCCGGCTGCCGGTCGCCGAGGGCGCCGGGCTTATCTGACCGTCACCGCATGATTCAGCGGACCGTGGCCGCGTCCGAAGCCGGGCGCGGTTTCGATGGCCCTGCGGACATAGTCGCGCGCGCGCGCCACGGCATCGCGGAGCGTCATCTTCTGGGCAAGTCCGGCCGCAATCGCCGATGCAAGCGTACAGCCGGTCCCGTGCGTGCTGCGGCTCGCGATGCGGGCGTCCTCGAAACGGTCGAACCGCCCCTCGTGGAACAGCAGGTCGACGACGCGATCGCCTTCGAGATGGCCGCCCTTCATCAGCACCGCGCCGGCGCCCAGCATCGCCAGCCGTTCCGCCGCGCGCTTCATGTCGGCTTCGGTGCGCACGGCAAACCCGACGAGCACTTCCGCCTCGGGCAGGTTCGGCGTGATCAGCGCCGCCATCGGCAGCAGCGTGTCGCGCAAGGCGGCTTCCGCCTCCGTGAGCAGCAGCCGGTGACCGCCCTTGGCGACCATCACCGGATCGACCACCAGCGGCGTGCCCGCCGCGTGTCTTGCGATCCCGGCCGCCACGATCCCGATCACCTCGGCGCTGTGCAGCATGCCGGTCTTCAGTGCATCGGCGCCGATGTCGGTAAGCACGACCTCGATCTGCTGCGCGATGAAAGCCGGCTCGACACCGACGACGCCATGCACGCCCTCGGTGTTCTGCGCCGTCAGTGCGGTGATCGCGGTCGCCGCAAAGCCGTTCATGGCGGTGACCGCCTTGATGTCGGCCTGGATCCCGGCTCCGCCGCCGGAATCCGATCCGGCGACGATCAACACGCGGCCTTTCATGCCGCCTGCCGGGGAATCGCTTCGATGATCTGATCGACGACGGTGCGCACCAGGTCGGAATCGTCGCCTTCCGCCATCACCCGTATCAAAGGCTCCGTGCCCGACTTACGTACCAGGATGCGGCCACTCTTGCCGAGCTTCTCCTCCGCCGAGGCGATCGCCTTGACGACCGCCACCGCATCGAGCGCGGCCGCCGCGTCGATCACGCGCACGTTCTTCAGAAGCTGCGGCACCGGCTCGAACGCGCGGAAGAGTTCGCTCGCCGGCTTGCCGGCCTGGATCAGCGCCGCCAGCGCCTGCAGAGCCGCCATCAACCCGTCACCCGTCGTGGCGTGGTCGGTCATGATGATGTGGCCGGACTGTTCGCCACCCAGATTGTAGCCGTCGGCCCGCATGCGCTCGAGCACGTAGCGGTCGCCGACCTGGGTGCGCACGAGCTTGAGCTTGCGCGTGTCGAGATAGCGCTCGAGGCCGAGATTGGACATCACCGTCGCCACGACGCCGCCGCCCGACAGCCGGCCGGCTTGAGTCCACTGGTCCGCGATGGTGGCCATGAGCTGGTCGCCGTCGATCACCTGGCCATTCTCGGCGACCATGATGACGCGGTCCGCATCACCGTCGAGGCCGATGCCGATATGGGCATGGTGCGCGACGACCTGCTCCTGCAGCACCCCGGGATGCGTCGAGCCGCAGTTGCCGTTGATGTTGAAGCCGTCGGGCGACACGCCGACCCGAACCACCTCCGCGCCGAGTTCAGACAGAACGGTCGGCGCAACCCTGTAGGCGGCACCGTTGGCGCAATCGACGACGACCTTGAGGTCACTGAGATCGAGGCCGCGGGGCGCCGATGCCTTGACGGCCTCGATGTATCGCCCCTGCACGTCATCCAGCCGCTTGGCGCGCCCGATCGCGGCTGCATCCGCCAGCGTCATGTCCGACGGCGACATCACGAGCGCCTGAATCCGGCTCTCCACGGCATCCGACAGTTTGAAGCCGTCCGGGCCGAAGAGCTTGATGCCGTTGTCCTCGTAGGGATTGTGCGATGCCGAGATCATCACGCCGACATCGGCGCGCATCGATCGCGTCAGGAAGCCCACGGCGGGTGTCGGGATCGGCCCCAAGAGAAACACGTCGACGCCGACCGACAGGAAGCCGGCCGTCAGTGCCTGCTCCAGCATGTAGCCGGACAGGCGCGTATCCTTGCCGATGACGGCGCGATTGCGATGGGCGCCCCGACGGAACACCTGTCCCGCAGCCATGCCGATGCGCATCGCCATCTCGGCGGTCATCGGAGAGGTATTTGCGCGGCCGCGAACGCCGTCCGTGCCGAAAAGTGAACGAACCATGACGGCGGTTCTACCGCATCGCCTCGAAGACGGCGAGCGCCTGCCGGGTGGCCGGGACATTGTGGACGCGCACGATGGAGGCTCCGTGGCGAACGGCCTCCACGGCCAGAAAGACCGAGGCCGGATCGCGATCCGCCGCCCTCTCGACGCCCGTGAGGCGGCCGATGAAGCTCTTGCGCGAGGCGCCGATCAACACCGGATAGCCTGCATCCGCCAGCCGCCCCGCGCCCGCGATCAGGGCCAGCTCCTCCTCTACTTTCTTGCCAAAGCCGAGGCCGGGATCGAGGGCGATGCTCTGGCGATCGACGCCTGCCGCTTCGCAGACTGCAGCACGGTCGGCCAGGAAACGCCGGACATCTTCGACCACGTCGTCATAGGCCGGGCCGGCATAGCGCTCCTCCGGCCTGCCACGCCGGTGCATCAGCACCACGGCCGCGCCGCTCCGGGAAACCAGCGGCAACATCGCTTCGTCATCCCGCAAGGCCGACACGTCGTTGACGATCCGCGCCCCGGCGGCGAGCCCCGCCTCGGCGACGGACGCGCGGCGCGTGTCGAGCGACACGACGGCCCCCTGCCGGACGAGGCCCTCGACGACGGGCAGTATACGGCGGCGTTCTTCGTCGGGAGACACGGCGGCCGAACCCGGCCGAGTCGACTCACCGCCGACATCGAGGATATCGGCGCCTTCTGCGACGAAGCGCAGGCCATCGTCGATGGCCCGCGCCGGGTCGAGGCGTTCACCGCCGTCGGAAAAGGAGTCGGGCGTCACGTTCACGATCGCCATCACGAGAGGGCGATCGAGGGCGAGGCCCGCGAAGCGTCGCGTCAAACGCCCGGCTGAGGCTCGGGGTTCGCGCCCGGTGCCGGGCCGGTGCTGGTCGGGACCGAGGCACGGCGACGGCGATCGGAGGTGCCGGCACCGCCGGTGTCGTCGCGCACGACCTTCTCGCCGCGCAGGATCGTGCCGATCTCGTCGTTGCTCAGCGTCTCGTATTCGAGCAGCGCCCTGGAGATCGTGTGCAGGTCCTCGAGATGCTCCGTCAGGATCGTGCGGGCACGGCCCTCGGCCTCCTCGATCAGGCGGCGAACCTCCTGGTCGATGAGCTGGGCGGTCGCCTCGGAGACGTTCTGCGTCTGCGTGACGGCGTGCCCCAGGAAAACTTCCTGCTCGTTCGCCTGATAGCGCACGCGGCCGAGCTTCTCGGACATGCCGTAGGCGGTGATCATGCCGCGCGCGGTCTGCGTCGCGACCTGGATGTCACTGGCGGCCCCCGTCGTCACGTTGTCCGGGCCGAACACCAGTTCCTCCGCGAGGCGGCCGCCGAACATGATGGCGAGTCGCGACTCGAGATACTGCTTGGTGTGGCTGAGATGATCGCGCTCCGGCAGCTGCATGGTCACGCCCAAGGCGCGGCCGCGCGGGATGATCGTCACCTTGTGCAACGGATCGCTCTTCGGCACGTGCATGGCGACCAGCGCATGACCCGCCTCGTGGTAGGCCGTGAGCGTCTTCTCCTCGTCGGTCATCGCCATCGAGCGGCGCTCGGTGCCCATCAGCACCTTGTCCTTGGCGTACTCGAAGTCGCCCATGGTGACCAGGCGCTTGCCCACGCGCGCGGCGCGCAGGGCGGCCTCGTTCACGAGGTTGGCCAGATCGGCGCCGGAGAAGCCGGGCGTTCCGCGGGCCAGCACGCGCGGATCGACGTCCGGCGCCAGCGGCACCTTGCGCATGTGCACCTTCAGGATCTTCTCGCGACCGCCGACATCGGGGTTCGGCACCACGACCTGGCGGTCGAAGCGACCCGGACGCAGCAGCGCGGGATCGAGCACGTCGGGACGGTTGGTGGCGGCGATGAGGATGACGCCCTCGTTCGCCTCGAAACCGTCCATCTCGACCAGCAGCTGGTTCAGCGTCTGCTCGCGCTCGTCATTGCCGCCACCCAGGCCGGCACCACGATGGCGGCCGACGGCGTCGATTTCGTCGATGAACACGATGCAGGGCGCATTCTTCTTGGCCTGCTCGAACATGTCGCGCACGCGGCTGGCGCCGACGCCCACGAACATTTCCACGAAGTCGGAGCCCGAGATGGTGAAGAACGGCACATTGGCTTCGCCCGCAATGGCGCGCGCCAGCAGCGTCTTACCGGTACCCGGAGGACCGACCAGCAAGCAGCCCTTGGGGATCTTGCCGCCCAGGCGCTGGAACTTCTGCGGGTCCTTGAGGAAGTCGACGATCTCCTCGAGTTCGCCCTTGGCTTCGTCGATGCCAGCGACGTCATCGAAGGTCACGCGGCCATGTTTCTCGGTGAGCAGGCGCGCCTTGGACTTGCCGAAGCCCATGGCACGACCGGTGCCGCTCTGCATCTGACGCAGGAAGAAGATGTAGACACCAACCAGCACGAGGACCGGCAGCCAGCTCACGAAGATGCTGCCGAGATTGACGCCCTCCTCCGCCGGACCGGCATCGACGCGGTCGACGTTCTTGATGAGCATCGGCATCAGCTGGTCGTCGGGCGGGGTGCTCGGCGCGTAGGTCGAGAACTTCTGCACGCCGTTGCGCGGCTCGCGGAACGTCCCGTTGATCGTATTGCCCTGGATGCGGACGTCCTGGACCTGCCTCTGCTCAACCGCCCGGACGAATTCGGAGTAGGAGATGGTGTTTCCGGGAGAACGGGTCGCTCCGCCCTGGAACACGCTGTAGAGCAGCGCCAACAGGAGAACGATGACGATCCACAGGGCAGCGTTACGATTGAACGGGTTCACTTAGGGTTTCCGTTGGCTAGAGCTACGTTCAAAGATGGGTTGCGGCCGCCGGGTCGCAAGCGAAAAATACAGCCGGAAACAAAGGCTGCCTGCCTTTCCTGCCACTTTCGGGGCGGACAATCCACACAAGCCGCCGCGAGTCGACAGCCTGACGCAGGAGGAATTGGCACCCCGACAGGGTGAAATCGCCTTCACGCCCGGATTTCCCGCGGTCGAACGGCCCCGACAACCGCGCCACCGCGCGGTCGAGCCGCTCCCGCCGCGGCGGATGACGGCCACCGCCGATCGCCTGCACGACGCGGCTCAACAGCCGACCGCGAAGGTCCAGGGGCAGGCTTTCCAGCACCTCGGGATCCAGGGCGACGCCCCCCTCCTCGCCGGCTTCGACAAGCGTCACACCCGCCTCGGCCGCGGCGCGTTCATGGCCAACGCGCGCAAGGTCTGCATTGGACTGGCCGGCATCGCTCACACCGGCAAGGCGCAACCGCGCCCGCTCGAAGCGCGGGTCGACGTTTGACGGGTCGTCGATCCAGGCAACCCCCCGGACCGCCAGCGTCGCCGTGAGAGCCGGGCGCCGCACCGCCAGCAGGGGGCGCAGCAACCGAACTTCCGGCCATTCGACCTGTGCCGCCATGCCGGCAAGCCCGTCCGGACCACTCGACCGGGCAGCGCGCATGGCGATCGTTTCGTCCTGGTCATCGGCGTGATGGCCCACCAGCAGGTGAAGGATGCCGCGCTCCCGGCAAGCCTGCCGCAACAGGCGATAGCGGGCGTCCCGGGCAGCTTCCTGCAGGCCCGTCCGCGGCTTGTCCCCCGTCCAGCGCAGCACGGCGCTTTCCATGCCAAGCCGCCCGAGCAGGCAGGACGTCGACAGGGCTTCTTCAGCCGACTCGGGCCGTAGCCCATGGTCCACGACCAAGGCGACGGCGCGCCCTTCCCTCGCGCCGGCCCACTCGCTCGTCAGCAGGGCCAGGGAAAGCGAATCGCGGCCACCGGAAACGGCCACGGCAACGACGGGATGTCTCTCGAAGGGCGCAAAGGGCGCCATCAGGCGCTCGAAGTCCGCTCCGCTCAGAGCGGACGGGAGGGCGGCAACGCTCACCCGCAGCTGTTCTTCTGCCGCTCCTGGTCGATGCGGCGCTTCTGAAGGTCCGTCGCGCGCGGATAGTCCTGGTTGAAGCGGGCGAAAACGGCACAGGCGTCGGACTTGCGACCGAGGTTGGACATCGTGATCCCCAGCTTCAGGAGGTTGTCCGGTCCCTTCGGGCTCGTCTTGTAGACCTTGTAGCCTTCGGCGAAAGCCGTCAGCGCATTGTTGTAGTCGCGCCGGGCGTAATAGGTCTCACCCAGCCAGTATTGCGCGTTGCCCGCGAGCTTGTTCTGCGGATTGCGCTGCACGAAGGTCCTGAAGCCGCGTTCGGCGGCGGCGTAGTCGCCCTCCTGCAGCTTCTTGAAGGCCTCGTCGTAAAGCTGATCGCCGGCCGCGGCACCGCCCGGCGCTGCGCCCGGCGTCGGCGCGGGCCCCGAGGGTGCTGCTGCCAGACCGCCCGGACGCGGTGCCGCGCCGCCCGGCTTGCCGCCACCGCCCTTCTCGAGCTGGTCGATGCGGTACTCGTAGTCGGCCTGCATCTTCTCCATCTGCTGCATCAGCGTCGCATTGCGATGCTGAAGCTGCTCGATCTGGCCGGTCATCATCGTCAGCGTCTGCTGAAGCTGATTGAGGCGGTCCTCGATGTAGACGCTGTCGCCACCGCGCTGTGCCGCTGCGGCGGTCGGCAGGGCGAAAGCGACGAGAAGAGCGAACCGGGGCGAAAAGAACTTCATGGCAGGCGCTTTGTTCACATAAAACGCGGCCATTTTCAGGCATGGCCGCCTCGCCTCCAAATGAAAAGGCTCCAAACGAAAACGCCGGTCGCGTGGCGACCGGCGTCTCCTCAATCGCCTCGGTACGAGGCTGATCTACTCCAGCGCGGTGATGGCGCGGCGGTTGCGCGCCCAGGCGGCTTCGTCCGAGCCGACCGGATCCGGACGCTCCTTGCCATAGCTGACGGTCTTGATTCGCGACGCGGGAATGCCCTGCGCGATCAAATACTGGCGCGCGGCGTTGGCGCGGCGCTCGCCGAGCGCCAGATTGTACTCGCGCGTGCCGCGCTCGTCGCAATGGCCCTCGATGGTGATCTGATAGTTGCCGTACTTCTTCAGCCACTCGGCCTGACGGTTGAGCGTCTGGCGGCCATCTTCACGAACGGTCGAGGAGTCGGTGTCGAAGAAAACGCGGTCGCCGACATTCTGCCGGAAGTCGCCCACCGAGCCCGGCGTTACGGACGTGCTGGCGGCAGAGGCGGTCTGGGTGTCGTTGTTGCTGCAGGCCGCGATGAGGAACATCGCCGCGAGGGCCGACAAGGCCTTGATCATGCTCATCTTTCGATCCACTCCCTGACAGAATCGACCCGGGCGCAGGGTACGCACGGGTCGACAGAAAAGATCATATATTTCGCTACTGCGGAATCAAGGGCGACCAGGCCGGGTCCGAGGCGTCGGTCGGCGTCGGCACCTGCCGCTCGAAGCGGCCGGTGATGTCGACCTGATGCAGCGTCGCGGAACCCGCGCGACCCCCCGAACTCGGTTGCTGGCGGAAGAACATCAGCACGCGTCCGTTGGGCGCCCAGGTCGGGCCTTCCACGAGGAAGCCGTTGGCCAGCATGCGCTCGCCGCTGCCATCCGCCCGCATCACGCCAATGCCGAAGCTGCCGCCCGAGATCTTGGTGAAGGCGATGAAGTCGCCGCGCGGCGACCAGACCGGCGTGGCATAGCGGCCTTCGCCGAAGCTGATGCGCCGCTCGCCGCCGCCGCCCGCGCTCATGATGTAGAGCTGCTGCGCACCGCCGCGGTCCGAGTTGAACACGATCTGCGAGCCGTCGTTGGAGAAGCACGGTGAGGTGTCGATGGCCGGCGAGTTGGTGAGGCGGCGAAGCTGCCGGCCGCGCACGTCCATCTCGTAGATGTTGGTGCGGCCGTTCTCCGCGATGCTCATGACGACCTTGCTGCCGTCGGGAGAGAAGCGCGGCGCGAAGCTCATGCCCGGGAAATTGCCGAGCAGCTCGCGGCGGCCGCTGTCGACGTTCTGAAGGTAGACGCGCGGCGGGCCGTTGTTCTCACCGTACGCCATGTAGACGATTTCCTGGAGCGTCGGCGAGAAGCGGGGCGTCAGCGCGAGGGTCTTGCCGTCGGTGATGTAGCGATTGTTCGCGCCGTCCTGGTCCATGATGGCGATGCGCTTCACCCGGGCGTTGGCCGGACCGGTCTCGGAGACGTAGGCGACGCGGGTGTCGAAGTAGCCTTCCTCGCCCGTCACGCGCTTGTAGATCGCGTCGGAGATGATGTGCGCCAGGCGCCGCCAGTTGTTGGGCTGGCTGGTAAAGGAAAGCCCGGTGGCCTGCTGGCTGGTCACGACGTCCCACAAACGGAAGTCGACCTTGATGTTGCCGCCGACCGAGGTGACCTGCCCGACGACAAGGCCAGCCGCCCCGACGCTGCGCCAGTCCTGGAAACGCGGCGGCGAGGTCGCGTCGACATCCTTCTGGATGTATGAGCCCGAGGGGATGACGCGAAACAGTCCGCAGTTCTGCAGGTTGTTGCGGATGACACCCGCCATCTGCGCACCCACCGCATCGCCTTTGAAGTCGACGACGGCGATCGGCACGGGCTCGAAGCTCGGCCGCGTCATGTCGATGGTGAGTTGGGCGCGCGCCGTGCTCGCAGCGCCAACCGCGGCAAGCGCTACGCCGCCCAGCAGGGTCGTCCGTCGGGGAAGCATCATGTCGGACCTCTTCATCTCAAGGTTTCTGTAGGGTGGAGGGGTCTAGTAGTCGCGTGGGTCGAAATTGAACGTGATGGTTTTCCAGCTGGCGAACTTTTCTGGCGAAAGCGGCCAGGGCTGGCAACGCGGATTCATGATGGCGCGATGGGCGGCGTCGGCGGCGGCGCGATAGACGGGGTCGCTATTGTAGCGCCCGGGATCGCGCAGTTCAGCCTTCACCGGCGTGCCGTTCTGGTTCATTTCCACAACCAGCGAAATGATCATCGCTTGGTCACGGGCGCCGCCCTGCGTGTTCCAGCACGGCCGGATCTTCTGCCGCACGCCCTCGATCTCGCTGGCCGTGACGACGGCGGCGAGATTGGGCGCGGCCGGCGCCTGTCGCGTGACCTGCTGCACGGGCTTGGGCTGCTGCTCGGGCGTCTGCACCTTCGACGGCGACTGCTTGTTCTTCAGGATGTCGTCGATCATCGAATCGACGCTCTGCTTGGGCGGTGTCGGCTTCGGCGGCGGCGGCTTGGGCGGCTCGGGCTTCTTCACCTCGGGCGCAGGCTTGGGCGGCTCCGGCGGCTTCTCGACCTTCGGCGGCTCCGGCTCCTTGGGCTTCATCGCCACGAGGTCCTCGACCGGCTTTGCAGCCTCGGTCTTGGGCTTCTCCTCCGGCTTCGGGGGGGCCGGCGGCTTGGGCGGCTCGGCCACTTCCGGTGGCTTGGGGGTCGGCGGCGACGGCGGCGGTTCGGCCGACTTGGGCGGCGGCGCCTTCGTCGTCTCCTGGGCGATCGGCACGTCCTTGGGCTGCGGCGGCGGATTGCCCACCGTCGGTGCCGCGGCCTTTGCGGCGATGGCCTCGAACTCGACCATCACGGGCTCGGGCTCCATCGGCGGCGGCTTGCCGAAGAAGTCGAGATTCAGCACCGCCGCCCCCAGCACGAAGACGTGCACCATCGACGACACGATCGCCGGTGTGCGCATTTCGATGCTGGAAGGGTGACGCCGAACCATCGCCTGCCTGGATCCGCCTGTCTTAACGCCGCTGGGCCGGCGCCTGGGGTTGCGGCGTGGGCGCCCGCGGCGCGGGCTGGGCCGGCGTGGCCGGGCC
>OFDC01000469.1_pt1 | contig 30424 bp, 25 predicted proteins | sample 1520941 | NCBI WGS metagenome assembly OFDC01 (sample SAMEA94258168, study PRJEB24077) | hot springs metagenome | biome: Aquatic biome; feature: Water | place: India | collected 2012-12-06 | depth 5 m | reverse complement strand
GCTTGACCGTCTTGTAGAAGGAATCCCCTTGCTTTAGCAAGGGGAGGAAGTCAAATACAATAAATCGACACAGGTACTAACAGCGACTATTTGAAACCCAGCGTTGAATTGACTACTATGTACCACAAAGTGATGTTAATACAGCGCATCATGGCATTCATAAACCCCTACAATACGCTAAATACTAATCTAAATAAAAACTACCATAATACGAGCCAAAAAATGACTAATAATGATAATGCAGCATCTAAACCCAGCTTTGATATTAATTTTGATACAAGCGTTGATATAAGCGAGCTAAGCCAACAAATCGAGCAATCGGTCACTTCGCAAGCGCTAGCAGCCGCAAACCATCCGACACGCCCAATTCCACCGCTTGAAAAATGGCAACCCAAACTCAGCGGTACGATGGATATGGTGGTCAAAGCCAATGGCGAGTGGTGGCATGAAGGCAGTCAAATCACCCGTCCGCTACTCATTGATCTGTTTGCCAAAGTGTTGTGGTCAGAGGTTGATGACAACCACCACGTTGAGTATTTTTTAAAAACCCCTGTGGAAAAATGGCAAATCCAAGTAGAAGACGCGCCACTGCTAGCCAATCAAGTGGACGTCATTACCCAGCAATTTGGCGACACTAGCAAACCGGTGTTGCAGTTCACTACCACGCAAGGCGATGTGGTGATTGCCGACGAGCAGCATCCGATTCGTTTGGGTCTGCCATTTACCAATGCTACGAGTGATGAGTCATTAAAGCAGAAACAAGCCAGCCAGCCTTATTTATTGGTTCGGAAAAATGGTGACTCAGCGCTATACGGACTCATTCATCGCAATGTGTTTTACCATTTGATTGAACTGGGTGAGTTGGTAGAGGGTGAAGAGGGTGCGTCATTGATTTTGCACAGTGGTGATAGCACTTTTACCTTGACGATGACCGCCTAAATAGCCGCTGTAGCCAAATTTTGATAGCTTGTGAACCAGCGAAGTGACGAATGGGCTGTCAAATCCGCCCCCGCATTTTTTTTGTAGTGAGTACCTAAAAATTGGTATAAGATAGTGGTCTATTTTATGGGTAGGCGATTATTTTGCGGTTTAAAATAGCAACACCCTGCGAGTTGGACTGATTAGACTATGGTAGAGTTGGCAAGCGCGCCGATAGGCGTATTTGATTCTGGGTTGGGCGGATTGTCGGTATTGACCCATTTACAGCGACGCTTGCCATTTGAACGTTATATCTATCTTGCCGATACCCTGCACGTACCCTATGGCTCACGCAGTGAAGCAGAGATTCGTGAACTTACGCTACAAGCAGTGGACTGGCTATATTCGCAAGGCTGTAAACTTATTGTGATAGCTTGCAATAGTGCCTCTGCGCATGGATTACAGGCGGCAAGGCGGCAGTATCCTCAAGTGCCGATTGTCGGCTTAGTCCCTGCATTAAAACCTGCAGTGATGCAGTCGATGACCAATCAAGTCGCGGTGTTGGCAACCCCAGCGACCTTGCACGGGTATTTACTCAATGAAGTCATTGAGCAAGTCGCCAAACCGCAGCAAGTGACTGTCCACAAATATAGCTTTAACAGCCTAGTGCCTTGGGTAGAATTGGGTATGCCAAACCATCACCCAGCCGTGACTGATTTAGATCACTTGCTAAGTGAGTTACAGGATAAAAAAGTAGACCAACTGGTACTAGGCTGTACCCATTTTCCTTTTTTTAAAGCCTATTTGGCACAGCGTATCGATGAGCTGATGACCCACCAAGCTATGGGGCAAGTGGCATTGATTGATTCGGGCGATGCCATTGCCAAACGCGTGTATGATTTGCTTGAGCAAGCCAATCAGCTTGCCTCTCATAAAGAGCGACCACGGTTACAGTTTTATGCCACCGCTAACTTACCCACTACTGAGCAGGCGGCAACGCGTTTGTTGCAGCGGTTTTTGCCAGAGTTGGGGATTGATTTTTTTACCTTGTGTGTGACTCAACATCGTGCGGTGAATTGAGCTTGTTGGTTAGTCAGCATGGCTTTTACCCTTTCAACTTTTAACGATTCAGCCTTTAACCCTTTACTTTTTTAATTAATTGCGTTCATTAGAGCGTTATGGAGAAGATAGCATGTCTCAAAAGAAGCGTTATCATATTCATATCTCTTTGGTGAGAAATGAAAATGTCAACTTAGAGAACGCGCTAGAGTATGCGCTATCGACAGATTATTTTTTGACTTGGGATTTGCTTGCGACCCATACCAATTTTGTTGAATACAGCCGCCAACAAATCGACCAATGTGATTATATGATTTTTATTTTGGGCAATGATTACGGTCATTTAAGCCTATCAGGTGTCAGTTATCTGCACTTATCTTATATCTACGCGTCTTCAAAACGGGTGCCGATGATTGCGTTGGTCAATACCCAACCAAGCCAACATGAGCTATTACGTCAACGGTTGGACCTGTTTAATTTGGTGATTAAAGAGCAAGGTTCGCGGGCAATTTACTTCGATCAGACCCATGATGGCGTGCCAGACTGTGTGCGAATGCTTGAGGAAATCAAAGACAAGTTTCCGCGATCAGGTTGGGTCAAAGAAAGCCTTCCATTAAGGACGCTACCGACAGGCGCTAGTAGTGATTTAAAGTCGGTGTTTGTCTCAGATAGATTTCATATCCGTAATAGTGTGCAACCCGCCTTAACTGCCAGCAGTCTAGAGCGCGATCAAAAGCCGCCTGAACTTGAAATCAGACCGACCCAAGTCACGCCAAAAGCGCTCAATGAAGCGTTATTGGTCAATTACACCGCACACGCGTTTGAAGGCGGCAACTTGCAAGAAATCAGCGCAGCTTATACATTTAGCTGGGGCAATATTGTGCAAATGCTACAAGCATTACCGCAGCCGTTTACCAGTAATATGATGTTGACCCAAATTAATGATGCCCTCAAAGATGCTGCGATGGCAGAAGCGCTCAAAATCTCACCCAAAATCCATGCCGTCTCTCGCTGTCAAATCAGCAATATCGATTATCAATGGATCAAAAGCCAACTGGTGAAAAAACAATGGTTGGTCTCGGTCAAAGAAGAGCGAAGTATCCGCGAGCTGTGGCAGATTAACATTATTGTACAAGCTTAAACTGACGTTTTTAACACGCATTTTTAGTGTTTTATCTCAGTATTTTACCCAAATTTTATACCAGCTTTCACCAAGCCATGATTTACTCATGTCATGATAATATTATACAGACCTGCTAACTAGCGTCACATTTGTTTGTGTTATGATAATCTCATAACGATAACATTGAGAATAAAAAAAGGAGAGAATATGAGCAATCATGTGACCCAACAAGCAGACGAGCTTGAAAACAACATCAACCAACTTGAAGACACCATGCACGAAGCGCAGCAGTTTCGCACCCTTGAAGAGCAAGTCGAAGATATGAAACGCCGTGGCATCAACCCACGCGATAACTTCAAAAAATGGGATGAAGACGAAGAAGATAATTGGGGCAGCAATTCAACAGGCGAAGTCAAACCAATCCAAATGGATGATGGTGAAGAGCCCACCCCGCCACCTATTGTATAAGGTTGTACAATGCGCGGATATTAACAAAACCGTGTCACTATCAACAAAAACCCTTAATGCTGACATTAAGGGTTTTTTGTTTGGGGATAAAAAATTGATGAACATTTTAAATGACTAAGTCTTAAATACCTCAGGGTTAAATCATTTAAGGTTTCAATGCCTAACGCTTAAATCACTAAGGCGTTGTCACCCCACCTTGCCCATTATCGATACGATAGTAACTCGTGCGACCATTGGCATCGCGTACCACTTTAGTCGGACTGGCAGTAACGGTTGAATTCGGTACAGACTGGTATCGAACGGGCGTTTGGGTCGGGTATTGATTTGGGTACTGAGCATTGCCTGGCTGAGTCATTAGCATACGGTAGAGTTTCATACCCGCCCGACCATCAGGGTTGACACCTTGCTGACGCTGAAAATCTTGAATGGCATAGCGCGTTTTATCGCCAATCATGCCATCAGCTTGACCAATATCATACCCACGATTAAGCAGTGCTTGCTGGATTTCACGGGCTTGACGGCGACTAATACCGGCATCATCTGTGGGCCAAGGTGTGACAAAGCCGACATTGCTAGTACGGTTTTGGCTAATCATATCGGACAAATGCGCAATCGCTAACGCGTAGTTCTCTGACGCATTGTAACTATAAAACGCATCGAAGTTTTTACCCACTAAGAACGCAGGGCCTTTAATGCCAGCAGGTAATAGCAATCCTGCACTATCAAGGCTAGAGGGTAGCGGCTGACCATTGGCAAGGGTCAGACCTTGACTGCGCCAGTAGCTCATCGGTTTTTTGGCTTTGCGGTTGCTATCTGCCCAAAACCCTGCAGGCAGCTTGACCTCAAAACCCCAAGGCTCGCCGGTGCGATAACCTGCTTTATCCAAGAAATTGGCCGTTGACGCGAGCGCATCAGCTTGGCTGTTGACCAAATCTTTACGTCCATCACCATCAAAATCTTGCGCCAAGCGTAAGAAGGTACTTGGCATAAACTGGGTTTGCCCAAACGCCCCTGCCCACGAGCCAGTCATATCATCACGGCGGATATCACCATTTTGCAAGATACGCAGCGCGTTGGCGTATTCCGTGCGAAAGTACGACTGACGACGGTCAAAGCAAGACAAGGTCGCTAACGACTGGATTAAGTCTTTTTTACCCAGCTGTTTACCAAAGTTCGACTCTACTCCCCAGACGCCAAGTACATCCGTTCCTTTCACGCCATAGCGCTGCTCGATGCGGCTTAATGTGCTTTGCAGTTGGTTTCTGGCATTGATACCGTCTTGCACACGTTCTTCATCGACCAGACCTGAGAGATAGTCCCACACTTCTTTTTGAAACTCAGGTTGATAGTTGAGTGAGACAATCACGCTAGGGTCAGGCTCACTTGGGCGATATTGTTCTAAAGTGCTGGCTACACCGCGAAAGGTGCTGCTGTTTTTGAGATTGGATAAACACTGTTGAAACTGGGCATTGCTAAGATTAGGCGGTGTCGGTGCGGCATTGGCTTGGCTAATCATCGCCACGCCTGCCAGCGCCATAAAAATCGGAAATAAACGCATAACAAACCTTGAATAGTGACAAATAAAGACATCAGCAAACGGGATGAATTTTGACTAGGTCAAGGGTATAAAAAAAGCTTGCTTAGTGAAAGCAGTAAATGCAGTTAATTACATTTTTTCACATTGGGTGATAACGCGTTAATTTTTGCACGGTTGTGGTAATTTTAGTTGTTGAACGCAAAAAAATTGGGCATTAACGCGGTAAAGCCCAATTTTTAAAAGCATTAATACAGTATCAACAAAGTATTGATATGGGTCATTGTTCAATCATAAAACCGCTAAAATATTGTTTAAGCTTGGCAAGCTTGGGCGGAATCACAAAGTTGCAATAGCTTTGGGTCGGGTTGTTGGCGTAATAATCTTGGTGGTAGTCTTCGGCAGGGAAAAACTGCGTAGCAGGATGCACTTCGGTCACCACCTTGATGCCTTGCTCATCACGAAGCTTACCAATCACACGGTCAATGGTCGGTTTTTGCTGCGCTTCATCGGTGTAAAACACCACAGAGGCATATTGTCTGCCGACATCATTACCTTGACGGTCTTGTGTCGTTGGATCATGGGTGGCAAAGAAAATATCTAATACCGTCTCAAGCGGAATAATGGTCTCATCAAAATCGACTTTAATCACTTCGATATGACCGGTATCGCCGCCACAGACGGCTTTGTAATTGGCGGTTACTTCATCACCGCCCATATAGCCTGAGGTGACATCGATCACACCTTTGACATGGCTAAATACGGATTCGGTACACCAAAAACAGCCACCACCTAAAATAATCGTTTGCATAATAGTACCTTTTTATGGTTATCTCATTGGTTTGATATAAGGGTTAAAATAAATTATTAAAAGTAAAACCGGTGAAAATGTTAGAATAGCAAAGTTTACTGGTCATTCAAGTTAGGCAGTGTAAACCAAGTTTCCGCTATCTAAGAACCTGGCAGTTTAAGCGTTCCTTAGGCGTTCCTTAAGCGTTTCATTGTTGAAGCGATGATAAAACTGTCAGCGATAATAAGCCTTAGTAACGCTCAATCAGCCATAGTGAGTCAGCCGCATGAGTCAGCCCCAAGCCAAACCACCCCTCGATACCTTATTTACCACGCCGCTAGATACCCATGCGCGGTTTAGCTTTGATGAGCAAGTGGTGGCTTGTTTTCCCGATATGATTCGCCGTAGTGTGCCTGGGTATGGGCAGATGCTCGCCATGTTGCCGATTTTTGCCAAACGCCATTGTCAGTTTCGCCAAACCAATAGCGACGGCAATAAAGTCAGCCGCGTCTATGATTTGGGCTGTTCACTCGGGGCGGTGAGTTTTGCGCTCGCAGGCGAGTTTGCGCCGCAAGATTTGCAAATCAAAGCCATTGATATCTCAGAGCCGATGATTGCCAAAGCGCAAAGTGTACTGATGCAGCATTATCCTGCGCATGATATCGAGCTGATTTGCGCTGATGTGTGTGAGGTGGCGTTTGAGCGGTGCGATATGATTGTGCTTAATTTAACCTTGCAGTTTTTATCCCCTGACAAGCGCGAGCAGTTACTCAAACGCTGTTATGATGCGTTGGTTGAAGGCGGTATTTTGATTTTGACCGAAAAAACCCATTTGCTCGATGAAGCGGACGATGCCTGGCGTGTTGAGCGATATTATGATTTTAAACGTGCCAATGGCTATAGTGAGATGGAAATCAGCGGTAAACGCAATGCACTGGAGAATGTGCTTATCACCGATACCCTCGATTTTCATCATCAGCGTTTAGCAACGGTGGGGTTTGACCGCCATTTGACGTGGTTTCAGTTTTTAAACTTTGCGTCGATTATTGCGTTTAAGTGATGATTGCCCTTAAAAGATGAAAACCTGTCATTGCTAAAAGAGTCAACCATGAACCATACCATCAAAACTGCCGAAACCGACGTCTATCTTACCTTGCTGCAATTGGCGGAAAAATACCCAGTTGCCAATGCATGGCTTGCCCGGTTGCCCAACTGGCTGGCTACCATCAAAGACAAATCACGCTACGCCCATGCGCCATTTTATCAATCGCTCATTGAGCGCTTGCCCGTGGTTGACAACCCGCAAGTAGACTTAAATCAACCCTGTATCACCGCAGCATTTGATTGGCAAGACAGTGAATACAAGCAAACCCATGCGCTACTCAAACGTTTGATGCCGTGGCGCAAAGGCGGTTTTTTACTGGGTCGAGATGACCTGCAAATCCATATTGATACCGAATGGCGCAGTGACTGGAAATGGGATAGGGTGTTGCCGCATATCAGCCCACTTCACGGCAAACGCGTGCTAGACGTGGGCGGCGGTTCGGGTTATCACGGCTGGCGTATGGCAGGCGCAGGGGCAAGCACGGTGATTGTGATTGACCCATCGTGTCTGTTTTATCACCAGTTTATGGCGATTCGGCATTTTGTGGGGCAGGCTGACCGTAACAATTTTGGACGCAACAGGGTGCACTATGTGCCCGTACCACTTGAAGCTTTGCCCAATCCTAGCTTGACTAGCGGGCAAGCAGGGCTGTTTCATACCGTGTTTAGTATGGGCGTGCTGTATCACCGCGCGTCACCGTTTGAGCATCTTGAGCAATTATACCATCAGCTAGCAAAAGGCGGAGAATTGGTACTAGAAACCTTGGTGATTGAAGGGGATGCGACATCCGTGCTAGTCCCAAGCGAGCGCTATGCACAGATGAATAACGTGTATTTTATCCCGTCAGTTGCGGCACTGTCGCTATGGCTGTACAAAGTAGGCTTTGTGGCGGTGCGCTGTGTCGATATCGATGTGACATCAACCGATGAGCAGCGTAAAACAGATTGGATGGATTATCAATCTTTAAGCGATTTTCTTGACCCCAATGATAGCAGCAAAACCATCGAGGGCTATCAACGCCCGACCCGTGCGGTGATGATAGCCAAACGACCGTAACGGTAGATGAACAAGTAACAAGGGTAATGCAGTTTGGGGTAATGGCGTTTTAGGCTAGTAAAGTTTAGCGTAGGGGAGTTTAAAGCGTCCTACTAAAGTACCACTCCAAGACCATTTTGATAAGAAAACCAAAAAAACCACCGCCCAGTGCCAAAAAAATCCAAAATGTGCCTTGTTTGCCGGCATTGTTTTTCTTTGAAATATCGTACATGATAAAAAATAAAAACGCGATAAAGATAGGCAGCAGCACATACATGCCAAGTTTGGTGATTAACTCATTAGAGACTAAAACAAACATGTTATTATCCTATGATTGTCATCAGATATTACAAAATTTTAGCCCGTATTATACGCCAAAAAACCGCGTTTCCTTGTAATGGCATGTATCTTTTGACAGGATTATAATGAAAAAATCATCAAAAATTGGTATATTGAACGCCAAAATCCATGCCTATCGATTGTGAGCGAGTGATAGCGTCAAATCGATGATGATTCATTGATTTATCGTGCTTTTTTAGCTATTAATCCTGCAACAAAACCTGTGAGCCAACAAAGAGAATTTTCATGTCAGAACAACAACCCGTCATTTCGCAAGCCTTAGCATTAGTGGTGGAATCACTAAAACAACAGCAAATTTTGCCAATCGATTGGGTTGATAACAGTACCATCAGCCGCACCAAAGACCAAGCACACGGCGATTTTGCCAGTAACCTTGCTATGATAGCGGCCAAGACTGCCAAGAAAAACCCGCGTGAACTGGCGCAAACCATCGTGGCGATGTTGCCTGCCTCGGACATGATTAGCAAAGTTGAGATTGCAGGACCGGGGTTTATTAACTTTTTCTTAGATGATAACGCGCGTTTTGCTATCTTAGACACCATCATGCAGCAAAAAGGCGACTTTGGAACATCCGAAGAATTTGCCGGTCAAAAAATCCAAGTTGAGTTTGTCTCTGCCAACCCAACCTCAAGCCTGCACGTGGGTCACGGTCGCGGTGCTGCGTTTGGCATGAGCGTGGCCAATTTATTAGAAGCCGTCGGCTACCAAGTCGGGCGGGAATATTATGTCAATGATGCGGGTCGTCAGATGGATATTTTGGCAACCAGTACCTATTTGCGCTACCTTGAGCTGTGCGGTGAGCCAATTGTATTTCCCACCAATGCCTACCAAGGCGATTATGTCAAAGATATTGCCAAACCCATCAAAAAACAGCATGGCGATAGCCTAAAAACCGCCTGGGCACATATGCTACTCAATGTACCTGCCGATGCCAAGTACCAAATCGATGCCAACGGCGAAAAAGTATGTGTCTTAGGTGATAAAGAAGCCCATATTGACGGACTGATTGCCAATGCCAAAGCCAATTTGGGCGATAACTATCAGATTTTTCATGAAGCTGCACTTAGTACCATCTTGGCAGATATCCAAGATGATTTGGCGGATTTTAATGTCCATTTTGACCAATGGTTTAGCGAAAAATCGATTCAAGATGACATTGTGCCTGCTTTGGAATTATTAGAGCAGCGGGGGTTTTTATACCAAAAAGACGGCAATTTGTGGTTTAAATCCACCGAATTTGGCGATGAAAAAGACCGTGTTGTCCGCCGTGCCAATGGTCAATTTACTTATTTTGCTTCGGATATCGCCTACCATAAAGACAAGCTTGACCGCGGCTATGACAAAATTATTGATGTGTGGGGCTCAGACCACCACGGCTACATCAAACGCGTGAAAGCGGCATTGACGGCGATGGGCTACGATGCCAAGCGTATGGATGTGATTTTGGTGCAGTTTGTCACCCTATGGCGCGGTACAGAGCAAATCCAGATGTCATCACGCTCAGGTCAGTTTGTGACCTTACGTGAACTGCGTCAAGAAGTCGGCAATGATGCCGCGCGCTTTTATTATGTCGCGCGTAAACCAGAACAGCACATTGACTTTGACTTAGAGCTTGCCAAATCCCATACCAAAGATAATGCAGTGTATTATATTCAATATGCCCATGCGCGTATTTGCCGTGTGCTTGAGCGTACTGAAGAGCGCGGTATCAAAGTCGATGACAAAGCCGGCAAAGCCCACCAACATCTGTTGACCCAACCTGTGGAAACGGATTTATTGAGCTTACTGGCTTCTTACCCTGAAGTGCTACGCCGTGCTGCCGTTAATTATGAGCCGCATTTATTGACCAATTACCTCAAGGATTTGGCAAGCTTGTTCCACGGTTGGTACAACGACAACCGTATCTTACCCAAAGATGGCGAAACCCCAACCCAAGATGAGCTTGACTTGATGCAAGCACGTCTGCGGTTATCAAAATCGGTACGCCAAGTGATTCAAAACGGCTTAATTTTGCTTGGATTAACGGCACCAACCAGTATGTGATATGATTAAGATACACTAAAAATGCTGTAATATTACCGTATCCCATGTCGTAGGAGATGATGATGGCAAGACCCAAAGGAGCGACCCCGCGTAAAGCGCCAAGCACGATGTCGTTTTTTGCTGCCATGTTGGTGGGCATGATATTGACCGTGGGGATTGGTCTGTTTGTTTATTTATGGAATCCATTTAACCAAGGCAAAACCACGAGCAGCGATGAAGCGCCGATGGTGCAGCCAAAGGTGCAAGACAAACCCAAAACCAATAACTACGAGTTCTATGACTTGCTCAAAGAACAACAGGTTAGTGCTGTCCCCGACGAGGCCGCTGCCAGCCAGCCAGTCTTGGCGCAGCCGGATGTGGTTTTGACCCAAGCTGACAGCGCCAGTGCGCCAAAATCTGCGAATGTCAGCGTGGTCGATAATCCTTTGTTGTCTGATGATAACGGTACCAAACCACGCACTTCAGCCAACAATAGCACGGTAGACACTAGCAGTACTTCCGATGACACAAGCAGTGCCGATGCCATTGTCATTGGCAATGAAGAGCCTACGCGGACTTATATCTTGCAAATCAATAGTTTTGATAATGCCGATGATGCCGATAAACGCCGTGCTGAAGTGCTAATGGCGGGGGTGGATGCCCAAATCGTCAAAAAACGTTTAAACAATGACCAAACCGTCTATCAAGTTATCTCTCGCCCTATGAGTAGCCCAGAGATGGCGGCACAAGCCCAGCGTCAACTACAAAATAGCCGCATTGATTCATTGATTGTCGAGCAGCGCCGCTAGGCTGATTTGCAGGCAAAAAAAACCGTGTTATCGCAACACGGTTTTTTTATTGTTCGGTGGCATTAAACTTTTTTACGACTAAATTTGCGTTGCTTTTTGTTTTGCAGTTCAGTCAAGGTGCGTTTGATTTCTTCATCAGTCAGTTGTGAAATTTGCTGTAAGATATGCATCACGTCCATATTAAGGATAAATCGCGCGCTTTTTGCCATAGTATGAATGCGCGCATCAAACTCAATCACCCCGCTGGCCGACACCGTAATATAACCAAGACGCTCTAGCGCATCCATAAAGCTAGTAAACAAGGCACGGTCAAAAAAATCGGGCATATCATCTTCATATAGCACCGATAGACGCTGACCGAGCAGATGACCCAAATCAATCACTTGCTCTTTGGTGAGTTTGCCTGAGCCTTGCTGACTCAGCAGCGCAAGTACCATAAAGTAGCGCTCTAGACTCTGCTCAACTGAGTTGGCAAGTACTGTCAACTGCTGATAGCTACGGGTATTCGGCTCTGGCGTGGTCAGCATACGATGACCGTCCGCATTCACCCCTTTGTCCACGATGATGTTTTCTTCGACCAAAGTGTCGATATGCTCACGCAAAGTGTCATTTAGGGTGCGCAGTGGGTATTTCAAAAACAACTCTGCTTGCAAGAAGGGATACATGATACCCACCACCCGCTCAATGGTGTTTAGGCTCATGGTACCATTACGCTGTATCAATGATGCGCACAGTGACGCGATGATATAAATATGCAAAATATTGTTGCGAAAATAGCTCAGTAGCGGCGCTTGACCGTCCGCAATACGAATCAAGTCACCGAGTACATGTGGGGTGCGCTCGATGAGTTTAAGCTTGACGCCATAGTTAATAATGGCTTCTGGGCTTTGCTGGGTGATGGACACATCATCATCATACGGGATTTTTTCGGCGATACGTTGATACAGCGCCAACTGTTCACGACAGCTTTGCTCATCAAGTGCGCCATGGGGCGTATCAAGCAACACCAAAGCTAGCAAATTGACTGGGTTAAGCACCGCAGAGCTGTTGATACGCTGCATGATTTTGATGCTCAAATTGTCAATCATGTGAGTGACATTGGCAGGCATATCACTATCGGTACGATCTTTGGGTAGGGTGTTTGGGGCAACGTCAAATTTTTTCATAAAATCAGCTAGATACAGCGGCTGACCAAAACTGACGTGCACATGACCAAAGATACGCTCGATTTTTCGGCTGGCTTTTAACAGACCGAGTAGCGACTCAGATTCTTTGGGCTTACCTTTAAGCTCGCCTATATAAGTGCCGCCTTCCATAATACGTTCATAACCGATGTAGGTCGGGATAAAGACAATCGGTTTGCCTGCTTGGCGTAGATGGCTTTGTACCGTCATCGCTAACATTCCTTTTTTGGGCGGTAACAAGCGACCTGAGCGCGAGCGACCACCTTCGATGAAGTACTCAATCGGCGTGTTGCGTATCAGCATACTATGCACGTATTCACGAAACACCGCAGAGTAAAGCGGATTGCCTTTAAAACTGCGACGCATAAAGAAAGCACCGCCATTGCGTAATATTTGACCTAGCACGGGGATGTTTAGGTTCTCGCCTGCAGCAACGTAGGGCACCCGTAACCCACGTTTATAAATCACGTATGACAGCAACAGATAGTCCATGTGACTGCGGTGGCAAGGCACATAGATGATTTCATAATCGGATGCCAGTTCGCGTACCCGCTCAAAGTGCGCCACTTCAACCCCGTCATACAACTGTGTCCATAGCCAGGTCAAAAAGCGGTCAAAAAAGCGCACGGTTGCATACGAGTAATCACTGGCTATCTCATTTAAATAACTACGAGCGAGTTTACGGCTTTTGGCGAGTTCACGCGAGTTTTCTTTGCTATCGATATTGATGGCATGCTGAATGGCAGGGGTATACAGAATTTTATCGACCACGTTGCGACGGTCTGATAAGTCAGGACCCAAGATGGCTTCTTGTTGTTTATCCAGATAACCTTCTAAACGCTGCTGTACCTGTGCAGCGACGGTGTGTAAATGCTGGCGGTCGTTACTAGCAGCATCAGTGGATATCAGGCTATCTGATTGCAGCGCAGGGTTTTTGCCAATCTCATCTTCGATGATGGCACGCAAATCTTTGGGTGGGTGAAACTGCACATAGGTATCCCGCCCTTTAACCCCGATATTAAATAGCTGTTTACTGAGGCTAGGTACTTGCCATTCATCAGCCGTGAGCAGGTTAAACAGTGAATCTTCTTTTTCTGGTGCGCGTCCCCACAAGATGGTGACAGGGATAAAATCAATTTTTAGTGTTGGGTATCGCTCGACGGCTTCAATCAAACGTAATAGGCGAGGTGAGAATACAGGGTTGTTATCAGACAGTTTTTCTGTTTTATGGTGATGCAAAAAAATCATTGCGGTATTTTCATCAATACCATGCGCCCGATCGATGACATTGGCTAGGGCAGGGGGTAGGTTGTATTGTTTGGTTTCTAGGTCAATTAAAATACTGTTGCTACGAGAATATTCTTTGAGCACATAAAAGGTGAGTCGCTGGCTTGAGGTATCGCTATCGCTTGCTGGCGCTAGCTTATCATCGCTAACATCGGTGCTAGCTTGGCTAATATTGGGGATGTCGCCGATAAGTTTGGGTTTGACGGCAAGCCCCAAGAGTTTGCCAGAGACTTGTCGGTATAGATTTTTTAATAGCGGGGTCGCAGCAGGATGGGTACCTTTGTTGTTCGCTTCGGTAGTGCCTGAATTTTTCCCTACGTGATTCATAGTATGCCTAGTGATTGCGTGAGTTTTTTTGTAAGTTTTTTAAAGATAAATACAAGGTTTAAAAAATGTCTTATCATGCCATAGATTGATGAATTTCTAAACCTTATCACGCAAAAATTCTTGTATAATGAGTGACTTTAATCCATTTTATCTACCCAAAAATAACGTTAATCATAAGAGTGTCTATGGCAAGCCAGCAAGATATAAACCATACCCATACCATTGATATCACTCACCAATCACAGGTGCCGGTAACGCAGCAGCTTGAGCAGCAAGCGATTTGGCAACAATTAGTCACGCAGTTATTAGAAACCTTAACCCTCGTGCCGTATCAAGACAATGTATTTATTGGGCAAAGCCACGATTATGTCGGCGCGCGTATTTTTGGTGGGCAAGTACTGGGACAAGCATTGATGGCAGCCAGCCATACTGTGGAGCATTTTAAACCTTGCCACTCATTTCATGGCTATTTTTTGCGCGGTGGCGATATCAATAAGCCTGTATATTACCAAGTCGAGAAATTACGTGATGGTCGTAGCCTTGCTTCACGTCAAGTGACAGCACGCCAATATGATGACGATAACCAACCGAGCATAATTTTTACCATGCTGGCGTCTTTTTCACCGTTTGAAGAAGGGCTTGAGTATCAAGAAACCATGCCAAATTTTCCAAGTCCAGACACGCTGCTGACCGAGCAACAGCTCAAAGACCAAGTGGTAGGCAAAATCCCCGATGCCCTAAAAGCGCGCTTTATGCGCCATCGTCATATCGAAATCAAACCGATACAGCCGCGTGACCCCATTCATCCAAAAATCATGGAACCTAGCCAAGCTAATTGGCTGCGTATTCCGCAGCTCGGTAAACAGTCAATTCAAGTGCAACAAGCACTGCTCGCATTTTCTTCTGATTTTTATTTGATTGGTACAGGGCTGATGCCACACGGGATTAGCTTTATGACTAAAGGGTTGCAAGCGGCAAGTATCGACCATAGTATGCATTTTCACCGCCCATTTGATATGAATGATTGGTTACTCTACAATATGTGGTGCGATACCACATCACAGTCAAAAAGCCTAAACCACGGTCAATTTTGGCAAAATGGCAAATTGGTCGCCACAACCCAGCAGCAAGGGTTAATGCGACTGCGCTAGTGATTCAATTATTTTTACCTTGTGTTAAATAGTAGCCGTATGAGAGAGAAAAATATGTCCAATCCCCCAATGAGTGATGCCACTCGCCAGAAAATCGCCCAACAACACAATCACCCATTAAAAGGCTTTGCGGTTATCTATGAGCAAAAAGTGGAATGGGGCGATATGGACGCGTTCAAGCACGTCAATAACGTGGTGTATTACGACTATGCCCAGCGCGCGCGTATCCACTACCTTGAACAAGTCGATATGTTTAACTTACAAACCCATACCGTGATTGCTTCGTCATCTTGCCAGTATTTAAATTCGGTCACTTTCCCCGATGTGCTGTGGATTGGCATTCGTGCCAAAAAAATAGGCAATACCAGTCTGACCCATGACTATGTTTACTTTAGCACGGCCCAGCAAAAAGTCGTCGCCACCGCATCGTCCGTCATTGTATTTTTTGACCAAACCGGCAAAAATAAACAACCGATTTCTGATGGTCAGCGCCAACAACTTACCGAGTTAGAAAGTCATACGGTTTAACTGTTACTAAAATTGTTAAAAAAAAGCCACAAGCTGCAATGCTGGTGGCTTTTTGGTCTGATAAATTGCTATCTCAAGAATCACGCTTTGTGGTCTGGGTTGGCAACGGTTTCCACCAAGTTTAGGTTAAACCCTGATAATGCGTTGAATTTAAGCGGTGATGACAGCAAACGCATATCACGCACGCCCAGATAACGTAAAATCTGTGAACCAACCCCAATGCTGCGGTAGGGTTGGTGTTTAAGCGGTGAGTTGGGTTTGTCAGCGACAAAGTTATCGAGCGCTTCGCCCATATCAATTGCTTGCTGATGCCCAATCCAGACAAACACGCCACGCTCGGATTGGCTAATTTCTTTGAGTGAGGCATGGATATCCCAATTACTCTTACCGCTGTTGGGTAGCTGCACAGTGAATAAATCGCGCAATGGCTGGAAGCTATGCACACGCACAGTGCTCACGCCTTCTTGTGGGTTGCCCTTGACCAGTGCCAAATGGGTATCCTCGGAATTTTTTTCTTTAAAACGATAAGCTGTAAACTCACCAAACTCCGTTTGCATCGGATAGGTCGCAACCATTTCTACCGTTTGCTCATTGGCAATACGGTAATTAATCAAATCGGCGATGGTACCGATTTTTAAGCCATGTTCTTTGGCAAAAATCTCTAGGTCATCACGGCGCGCCATTTCGCCATCTTCTTTGATAATTTCACAAATCACTGCCGCAGGTTCAAGTCCTGCCAAGCGTGTTAGGTCACAGCCCGCTTCAGTATGACCGGCACGGTGTAGCACACCGCCATTTTGTGCCACGATTGGGAATACATGCCCCGGTTGTACGATGTCTTCGGGTTTGGCAGTCGATGACACTGCTGTTTGGATGGTTCTGGCGCGATCTGCTGCTGAGATACCTGTGGTGACCCCTTCTGCCGCTTCAATCGATACTGTGAAGTTGGTGCTAAATTTAGCGCCATTTTTATCCGACATGAGCGGTAAATTGAGCTGTTCACTGCGGTCAGCGGTGATGGTCAAACACACCAAGCCACGCGCATGGGTAATCATAAAATTAATATCTTCTGGGCGTACATGGGTGGCTGCCATCACCAAGTCGCCTTCGTTTTCACGGTCTTCATCATCCATCAAAACGACCATTTTGCCTGCACGGATGTCATCGATAATTTCTGCCGTTGTATTAAATGCCATAAAAGTGCCTTTGTTAGCGATTTATTAAAATAACATTGATTAAAAAACTGATTAAAAAACTGATTAACAAATAGGGAAAGAAAATAAGCGCTATCAGCTAGTATTGTTCAAACTATTGTCCAAACCAACCTTAACAATCACCTCATCAGACTGGGTAAAGCTAGTATGGGCGCCCATTTTTCAGCTGCTCGCTATTATAGCATTAACTCGGTAAGTCTAAGCAGCGAAATATTGATAGCCATACGCGCTGGTAGCGCACGCAAACATAAGGTTAGGGTAGATTAGTTGAAAAAATTAACAAAAAGTGGCGATTTTGTATAATTTTTGAGCAAAAATTAAAAAAAACTGGTATATTATTACTGAATGATTAATAAAAATTACATTGTTAATACGTTTGAAGAAAACGCTATTAAAAAGTCATAGACGTCTAACCGATTTATTTATCTAAGGATCCTGTGATGTCAGTCTTTTATCTTATCTACACGAGCAAAATCACCTTACAAGCAAGTTTGCATACGATGACGTTGCCTGATATCTATCGTCAGTCAGTCGCGCGCAACACCCAAGCAAATGTCAATAGCGTACTATTTTTTAAGCAAGGCAATTTTCTACACTATATGGAAGGCAGTGAGCACACTATCACCCAACTATTTGACAAAATCAAAGCCGATAAAAGACACAAAAATATTCACGTCATTGAACAGGGACAGGCGCCCAATCCGCTATTTGGACACTGGAAAATGCACTGCATCAATTTAGATAGCGTCAATGATATGGATGATGTCGATGATATCAGCCCCCTGCTAGATTATTTTGAAACTGCGCAATTTGATAGCGCCAGGGTACCAAGGTTACTTGCGGATGTAGAAAACTATTATCGTTCGGGCAAATGGCAAAGGCATCAACATACCAACTTTGATAAGGGCAGTTATAGCCATGCCAAGCTGCGCCGCTTGGGCGTTAACCATCGCTATTTTTTGTGGATTCAGCTTGGTTTTTTGTTGCTGTTCTTATTGCTGATGGTGTACTGGGTATTACAAAATAGGGTTCATTGGGCTGCGCTAAATCATCCGTTGTCTGGTCTGACAAGTTTTTTAGCCGCCACGCTTTAATCATCGCGCTTTAATTACCGATTTTCAATGATTGTCCTTTAGCCACTGCTTTTTAACCACTGCTCTTTAACCACTGCTCTTTAACCACTGTATAAAGGCATAGGTTTGCTGTTCTTTGGCATTATCAGCAAAGTTAAACAACCGCGTGCCCAGCAAATTATCGGGTAGATACTGCTGTGGGTGGTAGTGATTGGGGTAATCATGCGGATAGATATAATTGGCGCCATAACCTTCGGCGCGCATCAGCTTGGTGACGCCATTACGCAAATGTAGCGGTACAGGTGATTGGTCATTTTCAGCCAGTCGCATCGCTTTATTGATAGCCTGATAACTAGAATTGGACTTCGGCGATGTCGCCAAATACACCACCACTTGCCCCAAAATAATCCGCGCTTCAGGCATACCGATGCTCTGCACGCTTCGCAGGGCGGTATCGGCAAGGAGTAACGCATTGGGATTGGCAAGTCCGATATCTTCACTTGCCAAAATCACCAACCGCCGCGCAATAAAGGCAGGGTCTTCGCCCGCTGTCAGCATCCGCGCCAGCCAATACAGTGACGCATCAGGGTCGCTACCGCGGACTGATTTAATCATCGCTGATACTAGGTCATAATGACCATCACCTGATTTGTCGTAGCGTACCAGGCTTGCACCTGCGACCGCAATGACATTGTCATCAGTCACCACAATCGCTGATTGGCTGCCTGGCTTAAAATTGGGGCTTGATTGAATGGCGAGTTCAAGTAAATTTAACGCCTTACGCGCATCGCCTTGCGATAGCGCAAAAATCGCTTGGCTTGATTGTATTTCAATCTTAAATTGTTGAAAAACTGCATCATCGCCAATGGCACGTTGTAGTACTTGGCTGATTTCATCTTCGCTCAAAGGGTTGAGCCGATATACTTGGCAACGAGACAATAGCGCATTGTTGACACTAAACGAGGGGTTTTCGGTGGTCGCACCAATTAAAGTAATATCCCCTGACTCAACCGAGCCGAGGAGTGCGTCTTGCTGGGCTTTGTTAAACCGATGAATCTCATCGACAAATACTACCGGTGGCTCGCCAAACAAGCCGTCATCTTTTACCAGTACTTCACGCAGCTCTTTGACCCCTGCATTGATAGCAGAGAGCGGGCGAAAAGGACGACCCACTGCATCGGCTAATAGCATGGCTAAGGTGGTTTTGCCAATGCCTGCTTCGCCATGCAAAATAATCGATGGCAAGTAACCTTGCTCAACGATACGGCGAATCGGTGCGTTGGCACCGAGCAAATGGGTTTGTCCGATTACCTCGTCAAGCGACTTTGGGCGGACACGTTGGGCAAGGGGGATTTGAGCGAGTTGATTCATCATTAAGGTATAAGTTTAACTGGATTACTTAGTCGAAGGTTTTCAGCGATTTGACTATTTTTTAAATTGGAATTGTAGCTAAGTGCGGTACTTATTTGGTAAAAGTAACTGCACCAAAAACAATGAGGATTTTTTTTAGGAATTTTAGCATGCCTAAACGATAGCGGTAAGCTAACTTGTTTGATTTGTGTGACTACTTGGATTGAGAAATATTTTTACTTTGTTAAATAAAAATAAACAGTAATGATATGAGGCTTAATGAGCCATATTTTTAAAAAAACTACAATATTGTTAATATGACAAGTGTAGATTGACAGGTCATTTTTTTCTTTTTACAATTTCATACTTTAGTTAATATTCAAACTGACAGTTAGTGCTCACTTTGGTATTTCATTATTATTTAATTAGGCATTATTTAATAAGACAGTTTTTATAAGACAGTTTTTTGGTAATACGGGCATCATAACGGCGACCGCATCAATTACTAGGGTAATTGACGGCTTGCGGGGTTGTTATGTTGCGGCAAAGCCATAGGCAAGTTATTAGCGAGTCGTATGAAATTACATCAATCCATCAAGCCATCGACTTACCCAGTAAGCCATCATCTGCAGCCACTATCACGCGTGCTTACCCTGTCGGCGTTTACGGTGGCAATGGTTTCGTTGAATTTGTCCTTATCTTTGGCAGCGACTGCTGCGACCACGGTCACCAAACCCAGCACTACCAAAACCACCCCGACAAAAACCACCAAAACGACCAGTACCCCCACCAAAAATGCTAACAAGCCGCCTGTTAAAACATCAGCTAAAACATCGACTAAAAATTCTGTTAAAACATCGGCTAAAATCACACCAGCAGCGCCAACTATAAAGCCCACTAGCAGATTGCAGCCCAGTACCAGTGGCGACACCGCAGAGTTTACGCCGGTAATCAATACCCCGCCCAATCCTGAGCCTGTGCTCAATGCTAGCCCTGCCACGGACGCACCATCAGCAGACACGCCGTCAAAAAAAACCGCGACCCGCGCCAATGAAGTTAAAGGTGGCAAAATAGCTGGGCTCAGCTACGATCCTACTATCAATAATGGCGTGCCTTATCCGCCAAGTTATGGCCTAGATGTGCCCAGTAATTTGACACTGGCACAAGCGCAGCAGTACTTAGTCAAAGTATCACCCAAAGTCGCGGCAGACAATGCAGCAATCGTGAGTAATGAGCTGCGAGCTGAGTCAACCAAAGGCTTGAACAAACCAATTGTGTATCTAGGTGCCAGTGCCACGCATGTACATGTGGATGACAATATAGATACCACGGGCATTAAAAACAACCTAGCCAATGCCATTGACAACGCAGTCAATAACAATATTGGCAATTTACCCATTACCTTGCCACTGCCTAGCGCCCCTGTCGATATCGGTGGCTTAATCACCGATCCGATTCCCAATAGCATCCCTGTCAATGTCGATAAAAATAGAACAGGCGCAAATGTCACCGTGCTATGGTCTGCCTATAACGGACATAAAACCGAAGCAGTGACCAGTTTGCTCAATGGTATGACCGATGAAAGCCGTGCCGATGCTGATTTGTCACTGGATGAACAATACACCACGCTTACCAAACGCTATTTTCAAACCCAGCTTGCCATCATGGTAGCTTATCTACGCGCCGATGCACTCAATGCGATTCGTGCCACCGACCATGCCGCCCAGCGCGCACTCGATGTGGGGCTGATTTCAAAAATCGAGCGTTTGGAAGCCAAAAAAGCCTTAGCCGATGCCGAATACGAAAATAGCAAAGCGCTGAACGATGCTGAGCTTGCCATGACCGCGCTACAGCGGTTACTGCGCACGCTGTATTTTATCAAACCGACATCGCCTTTATTTGTATCCACCAAGCCGTTGCCGCCACTGAGTTATTTTCAGCAGCAGGCTAAAATGCATCACCCAGGTTTTGATAAGGTTGCCGCCAAATACAACCAAGCCAAAGCGCTACATGAATTTAGTGAATCCGCCTACAAACCCAATGTCACCGTCTTTGGTCGCTCGGAAATCGACGCTGACCCAAATTGGATTGCCGGGGTGTCTGCCAACTGGAAATTGTGGGGTGGGGTAGATCGCCGTACCAGTACCCAATCTAGCCTTGCCAAGCTGCACCAAGCCGAATTTAGCCAAGTCGATGTCAATGATAATATTATGTTGTTGGTAGAAAAAAATTGGCAAACAGTCAACAATGCACGCGATAATTTTATTGCCTTAAATACCAATATTGAGCTCGCCAGTGAGATGCTGCGCTTTCGTCAGCTCGGCTTTAAAGAAGGCGTCAACACGGCCGTAGAAGTGATGCAAGCCGAAGCGAATTTGGAAAAAGCCAAAACCGAGCAAGCCAAAGCAGCAAATGATTATGTGCAGGCAATGGCAGACTTGATGCAAAGCTGCGGTACGCCGCTAGAGTTTAACCGTTATATGCAGGCAGCGGACGTCAAGCTACCCGCGATTTATTTTGAACATCGTAAGAACTAATCAATTATTTTAACCCGTGTCTTTATTTCACCAGTAGGCTTACCGTATGGCTGATCCACAAAACCCAACACCAGACAATGCGATGGACAACGCTAAAGACAACACTTTGGACAGCGCTGCGGATAATGCTAATGCAGCGATGAACGCCCAAGCTGCCGATGAGCCGCGCGCAGAGGACAGCCTGGCAGCCGCTACGACGGATAACCGTTACGTGGCGCCTACCAAAAAACCCAGTAAAATCCGCACCATCATTATAGCTTTGATTATCCTTGGGCTGATTGGACTGGTCGCATGGGGGCTAATCAAAGACAAGCGCGAGACGCGCAGCGCGCCTGTGACCATCCAAGGGCATATGGAAGTGGAGCAAACGCCTGTCGCTGCCAAAGTTGCCGGTCGTATTGCCAATATTTATGTCAAAGAAGGCGATGAAATTAGCGTCGGCACCCGCCTGATTGATATGGATAGCCCAGAAATCAATGCCAAGGTCGAAGAAGCACAAGCAGCCAAAGAATTAGCCCAAAGCCAGCTGGACAAAGCCAACAATGGCGCAAGACCGCAAGAGATTGAAATGGCAAAATACCAGTACGATGTTGCCCAATCCGCGGCTGACCTTGCCAAAGTCACCTACGAACGTATCAACCGACTCGCGGCAGAAGGCTTGATGTCGCGGCAAAAACGTGACGAAGCCTATACCAACTATGTCGCCAGTGTCGATAAAGCCAAAATCGCCAAAGCCCAATATGACTTAGCCAAAACGGGCGCGCGCAGTGAAGATAAAGCTGCCGCCCAAGCACAAGTCAGCCAAGTAGAAGCCAAGCTTAAAGAAGCGATGGTTGCCAAAGAAGAAGCCAATCTTAAAAGCCCGATTGCCGGTATCGTGGACAACGTGATTGTCAAACCAGGTCAAGTGGTGGGACAGGGCGTACCACTGATGACCATTGTCGATCCCAAAGACCAATGGGTCGTGCTTAACGTTACCGAAAACAATCTAAACCATTTTGCAGTCGGTAGTGAATTTAGCGGTACGGTTCCTGCATTATCGGTCAACAATCAGCCTTACCGCCAAGTGTTTAAAGTGTACGCAAGTTCCGTGCTATCAGATTTTGCCACGTGGCGCCCCACCAACAGCAAAGACGGCTTTGATATGCGTACCTTTGAGATTCGTGCGCGCCCGAGCCAGTCAGATACACGCCTAAGACAGGGCATGACCGTATTGGTTGATATACCGGCAAGCCAGCAGCCAACCCAAACACAATGAAGTCAACCATGATATCAAAACAGACATCAAAACTGACATCAAAACTGGCATCAAACAAGGGCTCTAAAGCGTCACCGATATCGTCCACTGTGCCAAATGCCAGTGACGGTGCTAGTGCTAGTATTGGTGCTAGTGACCATGAGCGTTATGCACAGTTTGATAACCGCTCAGGCTTTGTGCAATTCTTTGCGGCGTTTTGGCACAGTGCGCGCCGTGAATGGGATTTTTTGGTGCAAAATCGCTGGGATTTTTCCTTGATATTTTGGATGCCCATTGTGCTGATATTTTTGGTTTGGTGGATTTTTAGCAAAGGCATGGCAGTCGGGATTCCGATTGCAGTCATAGACAATGACCACTCCGCGCAATCTGCGACGATTATCCGCTATATTGATGCGACGCCTGAGGTTGCGGTGGTTAAAAGCCTTCATAGTGCCGCTGCGGCTCAGCAAGCCATCGAGACTACCGATGTCATGGCGGTTGTTGAAATCCCAGAGAATTTTTCAACCAATCTACTGGCTGGCAAAACCTCGCGCTTGCTGCTCAATGTCAATGCCCAGTATGGCACGCATTCAGGCATGATACAAAAAGCGGTACAGACAGCAGTCACAACCTTTTCGGCAGGGGCAGAGATGCAGCGGCGAGTTGCCAGTGGCGAAGATGTCACGCTGACCAAAACCAGTTATGCACCGATACAATCGCAAAGTGTGGCACTGTTTAATACTGCCAATAATTATCAGCAATTTTTGGCAGTCACTGTGGTACCAGCCTTACTACATATTTTGTCGATGGTGATTGGGGCGTCAACTGTCGGGCGAGAGCTGGTCGACAAGACGCTAGGTGAGTGGTACCAGTCGCTAAAATACCCCAAATTTGCCAGTAGCCATGCCAGTAACCATGCCAGTAACTATGCCTTTAACCGCCCCTCTAATCATAGCCATCCTGTGACACTGGGGCACGAAAAACCCAAACTATCGCTGATTATCGCAGGGCTCAATGGCAAACTAATTTGGGCGATGTTTGCCTATACGCTTTGGGCAGCGGTGGCATTGACTTTGGTGATGCAAATTTTCCCCATTCGTTTGGCATCCGTGGCGATTACTTATCTGATATTTTTAATGTTTATGATGGTATCGTTCTGGCTTGGGGTGATTGTCACGGTCGGCACGTTTTCGTATCGTGAAGGCTTGTCATTTACCGGATTTATCTCCGCGCCGTCATTTGCTTTTTCAGGGGTGACGTTTCCATTTTTGGCGATGAGTCCTGCCGCACAGCGTTGGGCAAATGCCCTACCACTAACCCATTATCTCAACTTGCAAACCACCCAATTACAAATGGGCGCACCGCCATCGTTTGCCTATAGCAGCTTTATCGGATTTTTTATTGCCGTCATGATTACCTTATTGCTAGCCGCGTTGTTGACCAAAAAGGCCTTGCTGAAGCCTGAAAAATGGGGGCAACGCTGATGCCCACCCAGACAACGCCTAACAAAGTCGACGTAAGCCACTCTGGCAACTCTGCAAACATTTGGGAGCGCGGTTTTTTGCTGCAAGTGTTGCATGTATGGCGCATTGTGTTTCAAGACAAAGGGGTGCTTAGTATGTTACTGATTGCCCCGATTATTTATGGCTTTTTTTACCCGTGGCCGTATTCAAAAGAAGTGGTGCGTCATGTTCCTGTGGCAGTGGTGGATTATGACCATTCAAGTCTATCGCAGACCATTATCCGCTACGCCCAAGCCAATCCGCGCATCCAAAGCACCATTGTAAACGATGAAAACAGTGCCAAGCAGCTGATGTGGCAAGGCAAAATTGCAGGCTACATGGTGATACCCTCAGGGCTGTATCAAAAAGTGACCACAGGACAACCTGCCAAGGTGAGTATCCTTGCCAACGGTAACTATTTTTTGCTCAATAAACAAGTACAAACGGGGTTTTTAGAAGTCATCGGCACCGTGTCCGCAGGGGCGAAAGTACAAAAAAATGTTGCCATCGGGCAAGATATCACGGTTGCCAAAAACAATATTTCCCCGGTTGCGCTAACGATTAATCCGTTATACAACCGTACCGAAGGCTATGGCAGCTATATTGTCCCTGCGGTTGCGATATTGATCCTGCAGCAGATGTTTTTGATGGGCACGGCAATGCTAGTGGGTACTTGGGCAGAGCAAGACATGCACCGCGCTTCGATGAAAACTTGGCTTGCGCGAATATTGGGGTTGGCGTGTTTTGGTTTTGTGCTCGGCTGTTTTTATTATGGCTGGGTGTTTTCGAGCAATGACTATATCCGTAACCAAAATCTGACGGGTTCACTGGTACTGCTTGCGCTGTTTTTCCCCGCGGTAACGGCACTGGGCTGTTTACTTGGGGTGTGGTTTGGGGCGCGAGAACGGGCGATGCAAATCTTGGTCGCAAGTTCAATGCCGATGCTGTTTGTCTCAGGGATTTCATGGCCGTATCAAATGCTGCCTGAGCCTCTGCAGTATTTGCGCTGGGTATTGCCTAGCACATCAGGGATGAATGCATCTGTGATGCTCAATCAAATGGGCGTGCCACTGGCGTATGTCAAAGTGTATCTCATGGCACTCATGATGATTTTCTTGGTTTGTTTATTGCTGCTACTTTTATTAGCCAGTAAAGAAAGTGAATCGTTAGCAGATTAATCTCCTTGCCAACGGTTATTTTCTTCCTCATGCGTTTATACAGGTGGTTAGTTGCCAAATTTGCGATGCGTGTAGCGAGCATCTATTATCTATCATTTGATAAACTCTTCGATAGCACGTTGACACAGATGGGCAATTCGTGGTTATCTAGCACAATGAATACAACATAATTGAATTTTTCAACTGATTGGCATATAGGATTTATCAGTGATCAGTATTTTTGATTTATTTAAGATTGGGATTGGACCTTCAAGTTCGCATACCGTCGGACCGATGAAAGCGGCGAACCTGTTCGTTAGCGCATTATCACAGCAGCAGCTACTGACGCAGGTGGAACGGGTGCAAGTTGAGCTGTTTGGTTCGCTCGGTGCGACGGGTAAAGGGCATGGTAGTGATATAGCGGTGATGCTAGGTTTGATGGGAGAGCAACCACAGACCACGGATGTCGCCGCTATTTCACAAAAAATTGCCGATATCCAAGCGCAAAACACGCTATGTCTAAATCAGCAGCATAAGATTAACTTTGTTGCTGACAAAGATTTAATCCTAAATGGTAGGGTATCGCTGCCCCATCATCCCAATGCTTTGACTATCACTGCTTTTACAGGCAATGAAATTGTTTACCAAAATACGTATTATTCAATCGGCGGCGGGTTTGTGCAGACCGAGCAAGAAGCCCAAGCAAAAGAACCGGTGATTGAAAGCGTCAAAAAATTAGTACCTTATCCGTTTAACAACGCCAAAGAATTATTACAAATTTGCCAATACAATCAACTGTCAATCGCCCAAGTCGTTCGAGCCAATGAACTGGCTAACTTGGGCGAAGATGAGCTGCTGGGTGGACTTAACGACATTTGGCAAGTCATGCAAGACTGTGTCAATGATGGTTGTCGCCACGATGGTATTTTGCCAGGGGGCTTACAAGTACAGCGCCGCGCCAAGGCGATTTATCAGCAGTTATCCGCTGCCGATAGCCGAAAAGCGTTTAATGATGCCCTTGCCGTGATGGATTGGGTCAATCTGTACGCCTTGGCAGTTAATGAAGAAAACGCCAGCGGCGGACGTGTGGTGACCGCACCCACCAATGGTGCGGCAGGCGTGATACCTGCGGTTATGCATTATTATCGAGATTTTTGTCCAAGTTATACGCTGCAAGGTTTACATGATTTTCTGCTAACCGCCGCGGCGATTGGCATCATTATCAAAGAAAACGCCAGTATTTCAGGCGCAGAAGTGGGCTGTCAAGGGGAGGTCGGCTCGGCATGTGCAATGGCTGCGGCAGGGTTAACCTATGTGCTTGGTGGTAGTCCTGCGCAATGTGCCAACGCTGCCGAAATTGGCATCGAGCATCACCTTGGCATGACGTGTGACCCGATTGCGGGGTTGGTGCAAGTGCCTTGTATCGAACGCAATGCCATGGCGGCAGTAAAAGCGATTAATGCCTCAAGGCTTGCGCTTAAAGGCAATGGACAGCATGTGGTATCACTTGATAAAGCCATCAAAACCATGAAAGAGACAGGCAGAGATATGATGTCAAAATATAAAGAAACCGCAATGGGCGGGCTTGCGATCAATGTCCTAGATGAGGATGTTGCCGCCCAGTCAAATTTGATTCCGACGCTGGATGTGACGGTCAATTACAGTCAGTGTTAGTGCTACAATAAAAAACCGATTCGCCAAGGAATCGGTTTTTTTGTGCTTATCAATCAATCGCAGGCTGATAATCCCCTGTGATAATAGCGTCTTTGATGTCATCGGCTTGTGCCAACACTTGCGCCAATAAGGCTTTGACATTGTCAAGCGTGGCGATGGGGCTTAACGTGGTCATTTTAAGCGATTGCACATCTTGCTTGGCATCCCCTTGCTTTTGGTAACTGACGCGCGTCACGCCGATATTGGCTTCACCTTTGGCAAATAGCTCATCGGCGACATTTTGGTTTAAGCTATCAATCAACTCAGCAGGGTAGTCTTTGGGTACCACGCGAAATAGCACGGAGGCAAACTGTGGCTCTACCAACAATTCAAGCCCATCAGTGGCTTTGATGTAATCAGCGACTTCGCGGGTCAAATCAACGCCATGGTCAATCATCGAGCCGTATAATTCTTCGCCCAACGCTTCCACCGTCAGCCATAATTTTAGCGCATCAAAACGGCGCGTGGTTTGTAGCGACTTAGAAACTAGGTTGGGTACGCCATGTTCCTCGTCATACGCAGAGTTTAAATACTCAGCTTCATAATGCATGAAGCGATAGTTAGCTTCATCTTTGAGCAAAAATGCCCCGCAAGAGATGCTTTGGAAGTAATGTTTGTGGAAGTCGAGGGTGATAGAATCGGCTTGCTCAATACCTGCAAGTTTATCGCGGTAGTTATTCGATAAAATCAGCGCACCGCCCCAAGCGGCATCAATATGCAGCCATGCACCGTACTCATGGGTAAGCTTACGAATCGCAGGGATTGGGTCAATCGCGCCTGCGTCGGTGGTGCCTGCGGTAGCGACCACACAGGCGATGATTTTGCCTTCGGCTTTGAGTTGCGCCATGGTGTGTTCAAGTGCGGCAACATCCATCTGCGCTTGGTCATTGACTGGTACAGTGACCACCGATTGAAAACCCATGCCCATCATTGCCATGTTTTTTTGCACGCTAAAATGCGCGTTTTCTGAGCAGATGACTTTCACTTTTTGCATGGCATCGGCTGGGATACCGTCACGCTGTACTGACCATTCTGACCCATCGTCATTTTTATAGTTGTTGGCGATACACCAATCACGGGCGAGTAACACGCCCATCAAGTTGGATTGGGTGCCACCTGAGGTGAATACGCCCGCTTGTCCGCTACCAAAACCGACTTTTTGACGTAGCCAATCAATCAGTTGCACTTCCATCAGTGACCCTGCTGGGCTTTGATCCCAAGAGTCCATCGATTGGTTGGTGGCATTAATCAGCACTTCGGCGATTTGACTGGTCACCATCGTTGGGCAGTGCAAGTGAGCAAGCGAATGTGGGTGATGCACCTTTAAGCTTTTATTAAGGAATAATTCGACTGAACGTTTTAACGCATCTTCCAAGCCAAGTCCTTCTTTTGAAGGCTGAAAGGCAATCTCAGCGCGCAGCTGCTTGATACTACCGCCTGTGTACATTTTGTCATTTTTGAGCCAATCGGTGACGGCTTGCACGGCAGTGTTCATATTTTTTTGGTAATCGGCAATGGATTGGCTGTCATTACAAAATAACGCTTGGCGATGCTGTGATAAGTTTGACATGGTAAGTCCTTGCATTCTTTAAGATAGAGTTAACTATAAATTGTCGTTAAACAGAGTGATACGAGCAAATGGTTAATTTATTTTACAAAATTACGCTTATACAGTTGATGATTTACAATATTGGCTTTGGCATCGTTTTTATCCCAAATTTGCAGTTCCCACGGATAATAAAAATTGCTGGCATTTTTAAAATACACATGCACACCGATATACCCGTCGATATCACGTAAATACCAATTTTTTAGACTGTAATCTGTTTTCCAATCATCCAGTTTTTCCATAATGTTTGTCACATCAGCCGATGGCAAAATTACCCGAGCACCAAAAATATCATTTAAAATATTATTGACTGGGTACTGGTTTTGTCGTGCCAAATAGCGATTGACTTTGTCATAGATACTTTCAGCCGTTTTAACACGGTAAAAAAAATCGATATTTTGGATATCGGCAAATGCCAAATAATCATTAATCGCTTCATGCAAATTAAGCCGATATGACAAGATAGGCTCAATAGGGACGGTTTTGAGCGTATGTGATAGATTGATTTTTGGTACCTTGCCTGTTTCGAAATAATCGTTCGAATACTCATCATGAATCCGATTAATTTCTCGAATCAGGCGTTCGGTCTTGGCGATATTGGTTTCCATATTTTTTATGAAAGATTTGCAATAATAGCATCACAAACTTTTTGTATATTAACTATAATTAATTCAACAAAATTTTTATTTGGTTTATTTTTAAAGCAAAGCCAATGATTATCATTATTGTCAATATAATAATCAATATAGTCCCCATGAGCGTTTATATTAGCAAATCTACGAATTGTCAAATTTTGAGAAACTTTATAATCAATACTATTGGGATTATTTTTGAACTCATTCCAAATGTCTTCTGCAGTTTTATTTACTGAATTAACATCTTTAAGATAATAAGAAGTATCTTTATCACAAATAAAAAAGTCATTAAACTCACGATTATCCTGTGACTTTCGTATATTGATAAGTAAACTCGTTAAGGTGTTAAATGCTTCATTTGAAACAGCTTCAGCAGTTTGGCGATTTTTTAATCTAACAGCTTGTATAAATTCAAAGCTATTATCTTTTAACTTTTGAGCATTTTCAGGAATTAGTTTTTTATACACAAGAAATTCCAAGTTTGTTGCAGTTTTCATTACATTACTATTTCTTAGTTAAGATTGAAATAGATTTAACAGAATAAATAGAAAAAATGGTAAAGCTAAATCAAGATTAACTTTACCATTTTTTGATATTAAAAGAAAATTAAATCACCCACGTACTTTTTGCACCGCTTCAGCCACTGCCTTTTTAAAGCGTTCAAGCACCGCATCACATTCATCAGCAGTGATGTTAA
>OFDC01000468.1_pt1 | contig 30461 bp, 25 predicted proteins | sample 1520941 | NCBI WGS metagenome assembly OFDC01 (sample SAMEA94258168, study PRJEB24077) | hot springs metagenome | biome: Aquatic biome; feature: Water | place: India | collected 2012-12-06 | depth 5 m | reverse complement strand
AGGACGGGTGGTGCGGGCAGACGCGCGTGCCGCGCGCGGCAACACGGCCGGCCGGATCGGGGTTGCGAGGGTAAGGCGGCGCCTTCAGGGAGGGGTTCGCGAAGAGCCGGATGGTCCCGGGCCTGTGCCGGGAGATAAGCTGCCATTTCGTGGCGCTCGCCGGCCCTGTTTCCCCCGAACAAACTGGTGTTCGCCGGGGATTGCAGCCATCCCCACTCGGCTGCCGTCGTTGGCTGAAGGATGGTGTAACAAAGGACAGAAGCTGTTCGGACGGGTCACGCCACCGGTCACCTCGACGGCCTTGGTCCGATCTGGGAGTGCCCGTGCAGAAGGGCCTCGGTCCGTGAAGTGTAGGCCCATTTCCCGCGGCTGGGCAGCGCTGACCAGTCTCCAAGGCAGGTCTGGATATCCGGCGACCGCACGGCGCGATAGCCGACCCATGGTCCGGGAGTCCCGGCGCATGCGTCCTGGACGACGGCAGCGGCTATGGACAGGCACGTTTTGCAGCCTCGGAAGGGACGGTCGTTAGACGGACGCCCGTGAGCATCGGGAGCGCCCCGAGAAGCCGTCGGTGTCGGTCAGGCGGCCCTCGCAAGATCCTCGATCCGCGCCTCGCAGGCGCGTTTCACGAGGTCCTGGAGCACTCTTACTCGCCCGGCGATCCAGGCGAGTTCGTCGGCCGAGATCCGGTACGACGGCGAATACCTCGCCTTGACGTAAGCATCGCGCAGCAGGGCATAGCACCGCTTCTCGAAGCGCCCGGTCCGCGGCCAGACATCCTTCAGTGCGGGCTCAAGCTCCTCGGCCATGTCTCGCAGGCGGTTGAGGTTGTGCGACTTGGGGGACCAGAGCGTGCGGACTAGAAATAGGCAATGGTAGAGGCGCTCAACCGCTTGATGCATCTCGAATGCCGCTTTGCTGTTCCAACCTCTTTCATGCGCATCTTTGCCGTGTTGAAAGAACTGATCCGCACTCTCGAACCAGTCATCGAAGTAATCCTGCGTCTCCCTCAGGGCCTGTTCGCGCGAGAGCGGCATGGGCTCCGCAAACGGAAAGCCGGGCTCTTCAAAGAGCACCACGCCGTCCTTCAAGATATCCATAAAGAAGTACCGGCCAAGCCGCAGCTTGTCGTTCACGTCCTCGAGGCTGTGGTAGATCAGGCTGACCGGCGTGCGGAGTACAGTCCCCGCAGAAAGATCAGCGAGGAGCCGGTTCTCGGTCGCTTCCCAGAACTCGGCGATGTCAGTCAGGTCCTCGTGATTGACGACAACCAGGAGGTCGTAGTCCGAAAAGTAGCGGCCCACAGGATCCTCGATCCAGTCGCCACGTGCATAGGAGCCGAAAAGCACGATCTTGAGGAGCAGCCCGGCCCGAAAACGCGGCTGCGTGCGCAGCGCAATGGCCTCGGCGAAGCCTGCGCGAACAGTCTCGACAACGTGCGCGAGCTCGCGCCGTTTGCCTTCGGGCAGGTGTTCCAGACCGGACTTCATCGAAGGCAGATTCGACGGTTTTGCCGCTCCTGCCAAGGGCAAAGTAAGCGGGCCTGCGTGGAGCCAGCCATTGCCGCGCGATCAGTCAATGAACTTTCCGCGAGACCGGGGCCAAAAAGCGCGATCGCGGGAAGGCAGTTGAGCAGCCATCTTGAATATTAAGAATATCACCTTATAGATCTATCCGCGATATCCAAATGGAGCCAGGCGTGGTTGCGACCCATATCAGAGAGCTGGCAATGCCGGGCGTCGAAGGCCTGGCCGGTCCTGCAAATGAGGTGCGCGAGCGCCTGAAGGCGGCCGATCACGCGCATGTTCTCACGCTCGTGCTTGAGCAAACCAATCAGAAATTTGCTTCGGCGTTCACGGAGGCGCTCCGACTGATCGTACCGATGATTCTGAACGGACTCGTTGTACGCGATCATGACATGCTGGAGCGTCTTGTGGCTGCGCTCGTGCCGCAGGTACCGCTTTCCGAGGACTTTCTCGTCGAGGCTCGGATGAATGCGGAAGCGCGCGCGGCGGTGTGGACCGCAACCGATTGGCTGACAGCCGCTCAGCTCTCCGAGATCGCAGGCTTTACCGGGGCAAATGCGAGTGCTCAGCCCAACAGATGGAAGCGCGAACGCAAGATCTTCGCTCTGCGCCGGGACGGAAGCGACTATTTTCCAGGCTTCGCTCTGGATCGTGCCGGAGGCTATCGTCCCCTGAAGGGGCTCATGCCAATTCTCGAAGCGTTCGATAAGCAGCTCGACGAATGGGATATGGCCATTTGGTTCGTTTCCGCGAACAGCTTCCTCGGCGGTGCATGCCCCATGGATCTGCTCGCCACTCAACCCGAGCGCGTGCTTGACGCGGCATGGGACGAGGTGGCGGGGGTGCTGCATGGATAAGGCGACCAAACCGCCTTCCGGTAAATCGACCTCAGCAACTCCCGCCACCGCCGACCCCGCTCCGACTGTTGCTCCCACTCCGGTCATAGCCACGACGGCCGCCACGACTTCCGCTCCGGCGCCAAGCCAGACAATCCCCGTTCCGCCAGACAATCTCGATGAGCTCGTAAGTCGGCAAATCTGGCCGACCAATGCGATTATCCATCGCATCCATCCCGAACAGTACGGCGCGACGCAGTTCAATCCTGGCCCGGCCGGCAATGCCCGCTTCAGCCCCATACGGGACAGCACAGGCAAGTCCATCGCGACGATCTATGGCGGATCGACCTTCAATTGCGCCGCCATGGAAACCGTCTTTCACGATGTTCCGCACAGTCTTGCTCTCAAATCCGTCGCGAAGCGCAAGCTCAAGGGCCATCTGCACTCCCGGGTCACACCGACGACCGAACTTGTCCTTGCCGAACTTACGACGATCTCTTTGCGCAAACTCGGCATCAGGCGCGGCGAACTCATTGACTCGGAGAAGGACGTCTATCCGCAAACCCGCGTTTGGGCTGAGGCGATTCATGCCCAGTGCACAGACGTCCACGGCCTGTTATGGGTTTCCCGGCAGGATGACACTGCAAAAGCAGTTGTCCTGTTCGAAGACCGGCTCAGCCCTGCCCCCCTCAGCAGTGTCGGCGCCTCCGTCGATATCGTCCAGGACGCCCCTACATACGCAGCCCTGATTGACCTCGCAGATGGCATTGGGGTGAAGATCACCGGACAATAAGACCCGCCCCCTCAAATCAGCGACGCCTCAGCCGCCTTGAGTCTCAATTCCGCCGATAAGGTACGGAGCCGATCGTCGAAGCAAAGACATCCGCGATCATGCTTTTTCTTGAGCAGATGAGCAGTGGCGCTTGCCAGCGCCTGATCCAGAAGACCGGTCAATGCGTGGGCATGGGCTTCGAGCAATGCAGAAGCGGTTCCGGAGGCAGCGACGGAACGTCTGTGAGCCAGCGCTTCCGTATCGGAAGAATCGAGACACGCCGACGCCGCTCTCCGACCGTCTGGATCTTGCAAGACCCGCTCTACTTCGATCGTGCTATTTCGCGGCTGCATGGCAGGATCATCCCTGCAGCGCGGACGCACATCGTTCCAACCCGGCCTGCGCAAGCCCGATCAGCCGTGCAGCGCGCGCTGTCGAAGCCGGAGAGCGCCGCAACATGCTTGATTGACAATTTGAGTGCGGTCAGCATGGCATCGCGGTTGCGGACGAGGTCACCGGATCACGGCCAGAACGGGACGGGGTTGTGGGAACAACGACACTCATCGGGTTCGATTCGGCCTGGACGGACCGCAAGAGCGCACCGGGCGCCATATGCGCGCTTGAGATGGACAAGAATGGGCCGGCGAGGTTCCATCAACCGCGTCTGGCAACCTTCGCCGACGCGCTTGACTTCATCGATGGCCTGAAGTCACGGACCGGCGCGACCATTCTCGCGCTCGATCAGCCCACCATCGTGCCCAATCGCTCGGGCATGCGGCCGGTGGAGCGCGTTGCGGCCAGTCTCGTGAGCTGGATGGGCGGCGGCGTCCAGCCCTCGAACCGCGGCAAGACCGGCATGTTCTGCGATGCGTCCCCGATCTGGCCCTTTCTGGCCCGGTTGAATGCGGTCCAGAGACCGGAACATGCCCGGACAGCAGAAGAGGGCCTTCATCTCATCGAGGTCTTCCCTGCGCTCGCGCTCGCCTCACTTGATCCCCGGTTCTTCGCACGGCTGGCGGCGCCCCGCTACAATCCTGCTCGACGAAAGACGTTTCGCATCGCGGATTGGCAGGCGGTGACGAGGGCCGCTGCCAGGCATTTCGATGCATTCGGTTCTTCCGAGGCAGCCGGCTGGTGCACGGCCGAAGCGGGGCGCGCCGCGCCTGCAAAGGCTGACCAGGACCGCCTCGATGCCATGCTTTGCCTGCTTGTCGCCCTGCACTGGCGCCTGGCGCCGCGAGACGCCTCGATGATGGCCGGCTCTCTGGAGGAAGGCTACATGATTTTTCCGGCGAGCGCCGCTGCCCGCGCCCGAATTGCGGCTATCGCTGCCGAACGCGGTGTCCCGGCGGAATGATGAGATTGGCGCCGGAATGCAGTCGCGCAAGGGGCGCAGTAGGACTGCCCCTGAGCCAGCGGGCCGCTACCAAACCTGCGAAACGATAGTACGAGAATAAAGCTAGCAGAGCCGCGTGCGGAGGGCATGGCTACAGGCTGGCTTGCGCCGTAGCCATGCCGCTCCAGGTGATACCGGCCCGGCCTGCTTTCAGCGGAACGAGCCGGTCAGCATCACGCCGATGATGCGCGGATCGTTGTAGATGCCCGCCCTGTAGTTCGAGGTGTCGATCACGCCGATCAGGTTCTTCCGGTTGGTGAGGTTGCGGGCGAAAGCGGCGATCTCATAGCGCCCGAACGCATAGCCGACCTTGCCGCCAAGCTCGTAGTTGCCGTCCGCCCGGTACTCCGCCGTGCGGTAGAGCACGAAATTCGTCGGCCCCTGCAGATTGAAGTCGCCCGCGACAAAGAGCTTGCTCCGGCCGCCCAGCGGGAAGTCGTACCGCGCGCTCAGGTTGACGTTGTAGGCCGGCGCGTTGGGGAACGGGTTGCCGTCGATCAGCGCATAGAAGTTGTTCCCCACGCGGACAGTCGGATTGAGCACGGTCTGCGAGAGCACCCCGCGCGCCGCGCCGACTTGCGCATAGATGTTCGGCGCCTCGATTTCGGTATGGAGGATGGAGAGCCCGGCATTGAGCTGCAGATTGGGCACGGGGCGCGCCGAGAACTCGGCCTCGATGCCGTAGCCCCTGCCCTTGTCGCCGTTGAACAGCACGCCGTTGCCGTTGCTGTCGTTGCCGTTCAGCTGGATGTCGTCGACGGTGTAGTAGAACCCGGCGACGCTGAAGCTGAACCGGTCACCCGCCGGCGCGGCCTTGAAGCCGATTTCGTAGCTGGTGTTCTTCTCCGAATTGGCTGTCGAATAGGCCGAGGCGAACACCGCCGAGCGGCCCTGGATCGTCGGCCCGCGGAAGCCCCTCGCATAGCGCGCGAAGACGCTGGCATCGGGAGAGATGCGGTAGAGCAGGCTCGCGTCCCAGCTCGGCTGCGTGTCGGAGAGGCGGCAGTCGGTCGCCGCCCCGCAGGCATAGGACGAGGTCGGCGCGGTCGCCGGCACCGTCAGGCGCGTGAAGTTGGGGTTCTGCAGCAGCCGGGTGTTACGGATGTCGTTGGTGACGCGCACCCCGCCCGTCAGGATCAGCTTGTCGGTCAGATCGTAGCTGGCCTGTCCGAACACGGCCCAGCTGGTGTTCGCATTGCGCAGGACGACGAAGTTGTTGGGGTTCGGCGCGGTGCCCAGCACATTGCTGGTGAGGAAGAACGAGCGCTGCGCAAATTCGGTCCGGTCGCGCGAATCGAAGTAGATCCCGCCGATCTGCCACTTGAACGGGCCCTCGTTCGGGCTGGCGAGGCGCACTTCCTCGCTCCACTGGTCAAGCCCGCGCAGGCGGCCCTGCGACTGGCCGCACCCGGCCGCGCAGATGTTGGGCGGCGTGCCGCCGAAATCGGCTGCCGCGCCGCCGTCGGTATCACCCCGGCTGTAGCCCGAGGCATGTTCCCACGCGGTGATCGAGGTCAGCGTGGCAAAGCCGAGATCGACATCTGCCTTTAGCGAAACGCCGTGGGTCTTGTAGGCTTGCGGGTTGTTGTTGGCTTCATCGTAGGAAACGATCCGGCGGTTTAACGAGGCCGGCACCGCACTTGTCCCCCGCTGGATCGATCCGCGATAGAAGATCGAAGCCGTGCCGTCGTAGTCCCGCACGTGCCCGGAAAGGCGCAGGGTGACGGTATCGCTCGGCTTGGCGAGGATCTGCAGGCGCGCATCGCGCTCGGTGAAGCCGCCCATGACATTGCGCCCCGGCTTCGTGCCGTCATCGGACGGGCCGGTGTAGACGTTGCTGATCCAGTCATCGCGGTGCTGGTAAAGCCCGGAGAGGCGGAAGCTGAGGCTGCCGCTGCGGTTGAGCGGACCGCCTAGGCCGGCATCGGCGTTGATGCTGTTGTAGGTGCCCCAGCTGAACGAACCCTGCCCGCGCCAGCTCTGGCTCGGCTGCGCGGTATCGAACTTGACGATGCCGGCGGTGGTGTTGCGCCCGAACAGCGAGCCCTGCGGCCCCTTGAGCACTTCGACCTGCGCGATGTCGAACGCGGGATTGGACTTGAGCACCACGTGCTCGCCGATCACGTCGTCCTGGATCACCGATACCGGCTGCGAGGCGCCGAGGTAGAAGTCGATATTGCCCAGCCCGCGGATGTAGAAGCGCGGGAAGATGCGGCCGGTGGTCGATTCCACATAGAGCCCCGGGACCCGGCCGGACAGCGAAAGGAGCGTGTCGGCACCCGCCGCCTGATAATCCTTCAGCGCTTCCGAGCCGAGGACCGCGACGGTGACCGGCACGGCCAGCGTGTTTTCCAAGCGGCGCTGTGCGGTGACGATGATCGGACCGTTCCCGTCGGCAGAAGTGTCGGCAGAGGCATCGGCAGCGGGATCGTTCGCGGCAGAAGCGCCGGGTTCGGCGGTCTGCGCGATCGCCATTGGTGCCAGCGTGGCAGCGGCCGTTCCCATCAAAACCGGCGCGAGAATCTGTTTGTAATTCATGCTGAAGTTGTTCCTCATCGATGCTGGGCAAGTGCCCGCTCCGCGTCGCGGGGTCACTAGGGGGCGATGAAGTCAGCATAGAGACACGCTGACGGCAGCGTGGCGTCTGCCAAGCGTTAACGTCGTTTTGCCGGTCGTTCGCCGCCAGCATTGGCGCTGCCTGCCTTGCCGGCGCACCAAAGGGCGCTCCGGCAAGGCGAAGCGCCCGGAAATTCCGGTGCCCTTGCAGGATGTGACCGGCTCTGATCCGGGACAGCCGGGCGTGCTGCCGGCGTGCGTTTCGGGGAAAAATTTGGCGCGAATCGAGAATGTTAGCAGGCTGTGAACGGGTCAAAGTTACCTGAATTTAGGATTTCGTTAAGACCCCGCCGCCACCGTCCGCCGCCGAAAGGTGGATTGTGCGCGTCCTGACTTGCTTGGCCTACGATCACGATCCCTGCTGGTGCTGCTGGCGGCGCTCGTGTGCCTGCTCGGTTCGTCGGTCACGACGACCCTGGCGCGCCGAACCCTCGAAGCACGGGGTTCGACCACAGTGCACTGGCTGTTCCTGACGTCGGTCTGCGCGGGCTTTTCGATCTGGGCGACGCATTTCATTGCCATGCTGGGCTATCGTCCGGGTGTCCCCGTACATTTCGATGCCACGCTGACCATTGTCTCGGCGCTGATGGCAATAGGCGGCACGGCCATCGGTCTTGCCTTTGCACGGCTCCGGAACCGGGTCCGCGCGTCCCTTTGCGGCGGGGGCATGATCGGCCTCGCGATATCGCTGATGCATTACACCGGGATGTTTGCCTACCGGCCTGACGGCATCGTGCGCTGGCTTCCGGGCTATGTCGCGACTTCGGTGATCTGCGCGATGGGATTGTCTGCGCTGGCCGTGGACCGGCTCCGCAACGAGATCCGGGCAGCGCCCGGATACGTCGGGGCCGCAACGCTCCTTCTGGTCCTCGCCATTCTTGTCCTGCACTTTGTCGGTATGGCCGCATTTGCCGTCGCACCCTTCGAAGGTATCGGCCGGGGCGCAGACAGCCAGGTGTTCAGCGCGATGGCCGCCGCCATCGCCATTGCTGCTGTCGTGATCGTCGGCACGGGCGTTTCGACGCACCTTGTCGAGGAAAGCCGTTCGGAGACCCAGGACCGCCTGCGCCGGCTGGCACTGCACGACATGCTGACCGGTCTCAGCAACCGCTACAGTTTCGTCACCCAGCTGGCCGAGGCCTGCGAGCAGCTCGACGGTCTCGAAAGGCCGTTCGCGCTCCTGATGATCGATCTCGACCGCTTCAAGGCCATCAACGACACGCTGGGTCATCCGGTCGGCGACCTCCTCCTCAAAGGTGTCGCTTTGCGACTCCGGCAGGTTGCCCGCGGCCATGATGTGATTGCGCGGATAGGCGGCGATGAATTCGCGATGATCGCGCGCGATGTGGTCAGCCGCGATGAAGCGCAGGATCTTGCCAAGGCGATCGTGAACAGCCTTTCGGCACCCTATGCGCTCGACGGCGGTTACAGTGCGGAAATCGGCGCCAGCGTGGGCGTGACGCTTGCGCCTGCCGACAGCATGGACGCGGAAGAACTGACCCAGCAAGCGGATGTGGCGCTCTACCGGGCCAAGAACGAAGGGCGCGGCCGGACCTGCATCTTCGATCCCTCGCTGACCCAGGCCATGGTCGAGCGCTGCAGCCTTGAGAACGACCTGCGGCAGGCCTGGTCTGCCAGGGCTATCGACATAGTCTACCAGCCCATCTTCGATGTGCGCACCCTGCGCTTCACCGGCGCCGAGGCCTTGCTGCGCTGGCACTCGCCGACGCGCGGCCAGGTGCCGCCGAGCCTGTTCATTCCGATTGCCGAGGAACTTGGCCTGATTGCCGCGATCGGGGAGATGGTCCTTGCGAGGGCTTGCCGGGACGCGGCCGCCTGGCCGCAACATCTCACCGTCTCGGTCAATGTCTCGCCGATCCAGATCATGAACGGGCAACTGCTGGCAGCGGTCAGGCATGCGCTGGCGGACAGCGGTCTGGAGCCCCGGCGACTGGTTATCGAGATCACCGAGACGTCGCTGCTCGGTGATGATGAGGGGGTGCTGAAGACCCTCGAGGATCTGCGGGCGCTGGGCCTCAGCATTTCGCTCGACGATTTCGGCACCGGCTATTCCTCGCTTGGCTACCTCCACCGCTTTCCGATCGACCAGATCAAGATCGACCGCAGCTTCATCGCCAGACTGCCAGACGATCCCGGCTGCGCATCGATCGTGCGGGCCATCTCGCAGCTCGGCGCAAGCCTGCATTTCGACGTGACCGCTGAGGGGATCGAGAACGAGGCGCAGTATGCTTTCGTCGCGGCACACGGCTGCACCCATGTCCAGGGCTACCTGTTCAGCGAGCCGCTGACACCGCAAACCGCAGCGCTCCTCTTCGCGCGCGAAGGCTGCCGGGACCACGCGCTGGACGTATCGGCGCACGAGGGGCCGTGCGATCGGGAAACCGCTCCGACAACCGCTGCCACCGTCCTGTCAGGGCAGCACAGAGCAGCCTGAACGGCGGACCTCGCTCCGTCTGTCACCATGCCGCGGCCATGATTGCGCCGGGTCCGTGCAGCTGGCGACTGCGTCCGAAACGGATGGAAATGCACCATTTCCTGCCGACAAGAGCTTCGAATTGCTTGTCATTTTCCGGCAATCATCCAATCATATCGAAATGTCATGGCCTCATAAGGAAAAGTCATGATTCCACCGAAAAAGCGCGCCCATCCGCTCACCCGATCCGTCGTGCGCAAGGGTGCTGGAATGGCAAACAAGGTGCTCGATCACGCGTTCGCCGTCGCATTCCGGGGCCTTGTCTATGCGCAGATCTGGGAGGACCCCGAGATCGACATGGAAGCCCTCCAGATCCGCCCGGACAGCCGCCTGATCGCCATCGCAAGCGGCGGATGCAACGTGCTGTCCTATCTGGTCGCGGACCCGGCCGCGATCACGGCGGTCGATCTCAACACCGCGCACGTGGCGCTGGGCAAACTCAAGATCGCCGCTGCCCGTCATCTTCCCGGTCATGCCGAGTTCCGCCGCTTCTTCGCCGATGCCGACGAAGCCGCCAACATCGCCGCTTACCGCGAACACATCGCCCCGCACCTCGACGAGACCAGTCGCCGCTACTGGGAGGGGCGCGATCTCACGTTTCGCCGGCGCATCGGCGGGTTTCGCAAGGGTATCTACAAGCGCGGCTTGCTGGGCGGCTTCATCGGCATCGCGCATCTGCTGGCCAAGCTCTACCGGATCGACCTCAAGGCGATCCTCGCTGCCGAAACGCTTGAGGAGCAGCGGCTGATCTTCGAGCGCGAACTTGCCCCGGTTTTCGACAAGAGGTTCGTGCGCTGGCTGACCGATCAGCCAGCCTCGCTGTTCGGGCTCGGCATTCCGCCCGCGCAGTTCGAGGCTCTGGCGGGCGACCAGCGCATGGCCGAAGTGCTGCGGCAAAGGCTGGAAAAGCTCGCCTGCGATTTTGCCGTCAGCGACAACTACTTCGCCTGGCAGGCCTTCTCGCGCGGGTACGGCAAGTCGGCAACGCGCGCCTTGCCCCCCTATTTGCAGGAAGCCAACTGGGAAGCCGTGCGCAGACGCGCCGACCGCATCGATGTGCGTCATGCCAACCTGACCGAGCACTTGCGCACCCTGCCCGATGGCTCACTGGACCGCTATGTCCTGCTCGACGCGCAGGACTGGATGACCGACGCGCAGCTCACTGACCTGTGGCACGAGATCACCCGAACCGCCCTTCCCGGCGCGCGCGTCCTGTTCCGCACAGCCGCCGAGCCCAGCCTCCTGCCCGGCCGGGTGAGCGATGTTTTGCTCGCGCGCTGGACCTATCATGCCGAGGCCAGCCGCGATTTCACCCGCCGCGACCGTTCGTCGATCTATGGCGGCGTCCATCTCTACGAGCTCAAGGGATGACCGCAATGCCAGCCTCGAACGCCGCCCATGGCAGACTCATGGACGGGGTCTATCGCCGCCAGAAGCATATCTACGATGCAACCCGGAAGTTCTTCCTGTTCGGTCGCGACAGGCTGATCGCCGGTCTCGACTGCGCCGCTGGCATGACTGTTCTCGAGATCGGTTGCGGCACGGGGCGCAATCTTGACCTCATCGGGCAGCGCTGGCCCGGCACACAGCTTTACGGGATCGATATCTCGCATCACATGCTCGATCAGGCCCGGAAGAAGCTGGGCGGTCAGGCGCGGCTGGCATTGGGCGATGCGGGCGGTTTCGATGCGCAGGCGCTGCTCGGCCGCGGCGCCTTCGACCGCGTGACCATTTCCTATGCCTTGTCGATGATCCCGTGCTGGGAGGCGGCGCTGGCGCATGCCGCGAGCCTGCTCGCACCGGGCGGATCGCTGCACATCGTCGATTTCGGCGATCTCGACGGCATGCCGCGGCCGCTGCGCAGTGCGTTGACTGCGTGGCTTGGCGCCTTTCATGTCACGGTTCGTCGCGAGCTTACGGACGAAGCGGCGCGCGTCGCGGACGCGCAGGGGCTTGGCCTTGCAAGCTTGCGCGGTCCGCTGGGGTACTACAGGATCGCCATCCTGCAGAAGCAGCCCACTCTTCACCGGGTTCGTGTGCTGGCGGACGGCGATGGCTATGAGCTGCCCGTTCTGCGACCTGACGGGTGCCACGCTTACCAGGGTTCACCAAACGGGCGGATGACCGTGTCGAAACTCCAGGCAGATCGGGGCTGACGGGCAATCCGGTAGACCTCCTCGGCGATATCGGCGGGCTGGCAAAAGAAGCTGTCCGGACGGTCCGGTGCCATTTTTCGGGTCCACGCAAGGTCGATGACCGCATCTATTGCGATGTAACCCACGTGAACGCCCTGGGGCCCGACTTCGCGTGCAATGCTTTCGAGCAGGATCCGCTGGGCCGCTTTCGTCGGAGCAAAGCCTGCGAAGGCAGGCTTTCCGCGATAAGCGGATGTATTGCCGGTCGCGAGGAACGCGCCGCCTCCCGCCTCGATCATGCGGGGAACCAGGCACCTTGCAAGATCGAGCACGGCCTCGACATTGATGACGAAATTGCGCCGCAAGTCTGCCGGATCGATTGTCAGATAAGTCCCGAATGTGCCGCCGACAGCATTGTTGACGACGACGGCGGGAACGCCAAGCTGAAGCAGTCTGTCCAGCACGGCGGCGCGTTCAGCCTGATCGGCCAGATCACCCGGCAGGATGGCAGTGCCGCCGATCTCGCAGGCAAGCGCTTCTAGCCGCGCTTCATTGCGCGCATTGATGGCAATGCGGTAGCCGCCGCCGGCGAACCTGCGCGCGATCGCAGTGCCAGTGCCCGGTCCGACACCGGTGATAAAGCACAGGGGCCGTTCGTCTGTCATGATGCCAGCGCCTCGATCAGGAAGTCGATACGATCATTGCCGAAGAAGTTGCCCTTGTCCGTGTGAAAAAACGGCACGCCGAATGCGCCATGCCCGACCGCTTCGCTTACGCGGACAGCATGAGCGTCATCCATAGCGTCCCTCTCGTTCCAGTAGATGTCGAAGTGCTTTCCTCTGTTTGACAGCCACAGCGCCATGGCATGGTCATCTCCGAACGGTGCCTGCGCCACCCAGACAGAAGCGAAAGCGGCGTCGGCGAACGCTTCGACGTCATCGCCCGCTCGCAATGCCGCCTTGACGAGGGGTTCGGTAGAAAAGGTGCCAAAGCGAGGATGGGGGTTGACCGGAACACCGAGCCGGCGCGCCCAGCGTGCAATGTCGTGGGCGAGGTACGCGCGCTTGGCGGGGCAGGTTACCGACGTGGGAACATTGCCGACCTGCTTCATGATCTCGCCTACATAGACGGGTTTGAAGGACAGTTGCTGTCCCGTTCGGCGACGGATCTCCTCGCGCTGGCTGAACGCAAAATAGGAATAGGGGCTGACGAAATCGAAATAGAAGTCGATGGCGCTCATGCGGGTTCTCCTCAGTAGCGCACCAGCGCGCGCCCGGCGGTATCTTGCGGGAAACCCGCAAGGTCATAGAGCCGGTCCTTGGCGCCGAAGTATGCGCGCGGGAACGCGAGCAGGGGATGATCGGCCGGAATGCCGGCAACGCGTGCAATGCCTAGCAGGCTCGACGTCCTCCCGCTCGTCGCGAGGTGCCCTTCGGGCCATTCAAAGATCTGGATCCAGATCGAGCGCGCGGCTCCTTCCAGATCAGTCTTGCCCGTCACTGCAAGGATAGCGCGGGTGATGGCCTTGTGGCACTCGGACTTGCGCTCCTGGCTCATCGACCCTTCGGGCACATTGAGTTCGACAAGCCACCGGCCGGCTGCAGCTTCGAAAGCTGCGTCATTGCGCCCGCCGAGATACCAGTCCTCGCGCGCAATGGGCTGAAAGCGGACCCAGGCTATCGAACGGCCCGCCGGCGTATCCGCGCCGCCTTCGATCTGGAGGATGACCTGCGTCAGTTCTTCGGCAAGGGCATCCTTCCGCTCGGGATCAAGGGCTTCGTGGGGATGCTGAACAGTGATCATCGGCATGGGGTGGCTCCTTTTTGGTATCTTAAACATACCGATTCGATTGGTATTGTAAAGATACCAAGCCGGATCTATCTGACAGTCATGACCCGAACCTCGCTGGACCATCACAACTGCAGCTTCGCGCGGACGGTGGATATCATCGGCGACCGCTGGTCACTCATGATCCTCCGCGACGCATTTTTCGGAATCCGCCGTTTTTCGCAGTTCAAGCAGAGGCTCGGCATCACGCAGGCCGTTCTTTCGGCAAGGCTGTCCCATCTGGCTGAGCACGGCCTGCTGCGGCGTGAAGATGTCGCCGCCGATCACGGGCACGGCGAATATCGGCTTACCGAGAAAGGACGAGCACTCTTCCCCGCCGTCGTGGCGATCATGCAATGGGGCGATGACTGGGTCCATGGCGAAGAGGGTCCGCCGCTTGTCCTGTCCGACAGCGCAACCGGTGAACCACTCGATCGTCTTGCCGTCACGGCGCGAGGCCATGTGGTTTCTGCACGCACGGTCGGCATCGCGGCCGGTCCTGGCGCCACGGCAATGACGCGTATGCTGATCGAGCAGACGCAGCAGCCGGAGCGCAGGAACAAGGCGAATTCCGTTCGGGGAGGTCGATCGTAAGGCTGGTCACGGCATATTTGCCGGACACATTCGGGCCTTGCTGCCTTACGCGTAGCAGCGAGCCGTTCGCGGCGCCTGCACTTCGGGTGCGAGATCCGTTACCCACCTGACGTTCGGCATCGTTCGCCGGCGCTCCCACCCCGCACTGCATGACGGAATGCGTCTCAGGACCGCCTGCGCTCCGCTGCAAAGGCATGATCAAGCATCCGAGCGAGGCGCTCTCCGGCGATCAGGATCTGCCGGTCCCCGATTGCGTGCAGATCGGCCAAATATGTTGCAGTCATTCGGAACGGACCGGTGCCATCGCCAACCGGCGCGGCATAGGCGTATGTTCTGGCCAGGCGATAGCTTTCCTGTAACCACGCCGCGGGAGGCACGCCGAGATTTGTACGGCTCAGAGTTTTGGCCAGAGGATGGCCTCGTCTTGCGGACAGCGTCAGCAGCCGGTGGGCTGTCCGAATGGCTGAGGCGGGATCATCGTTGGATCCGAGTGCTGCATCCCACAGACCATGGAGCCTGAGTGCGGTGGGACCTGCTGTCTCGCAGATCGCCGGTGCCGGCAGGCAGACGAATTCGGCGTTGCCGCCATTGTCCCCTTGCGGCAGTTGCCGACTGAAACGCGAGGTCGCGTGCAGCGGCTGATGGACATCGCCTACCAGGTGCAGGAGCCAGGCAAGGTCATAGGATTTGGCTTCATCGCTGAGCCGGGGGCTGGCAAGCGATGCGCTCGTCGCCACGATCCGCGTCTCGGCATTTGCCGCAAAGGGCTGCTTCAGCGCCGTGCCGTCATCCGAGAAAGGCAGGTCCTTGAAGTGCCAGTACCGGCGCAGGCGCTTGTCCGCGTAGCCGATCTCGAGATCGCTGTCCGCATCGGCCGGCGTGTACCCGTCGTCCCGGTAGCACTCCGGTCCTGAGGCACAGACCATGCCCCGGATTTCATCTGGCCAGGTCGCGGCCCGGACAAAGGCAACAAGGGCCTGCCTGTTCCGGGGAACGCCCTGCGTCCACGCTGGATACCGGGGATTGAGCTTGAGCAGAGCGGCCGCGCGGGCCCGCGCCTTCGTTGACATCTTCGACCAGGCGATCGCCGCAACGGTCATATGGCCCCTCGCATTCCAGGCCTGTGCGGGAGTTGTCTGAGCCAGAAGCAGGAGCACGGCAGCCAGAAACGAGAGCAATCGCATCAAGATATCCTCGGGGCCAGAACGAGACTGTCTTACGTCCGCGACCTGCGTACAAGATGGGTATGGCAAAGCCGTGTCATGCTTCAGCAGCTACGAACACTGCCCCGGCGAGCCGCAGATGATCATTTATCCCCCGTGCTTCACGCTGCCGTCCGAGGCCGGTAATCGAGCCCGAACAACTGCAGGCCAGGGGATGCAGCGTCCCAGCTGTTGCGCGCGGTCAGGCGCTGAAGTTCTGGCGATCGCCGCACGAAACGCTCGTCATAGCGGCTGTAAAGCGCCGCGAAGAGATCGCCGACGGCAAGGCCGCTCTGCGCATCGGGGATATGGTCCAACAGGAGGCCTCGCTCCCTGCCATCCATGCCGACCAGTGCCAGGGCCATGCCCTCGCAACGTCCCGGCTGATCGTGCAGCCCCTGACGAAACCCAAGGTCGCGCAGCGCATCGTGAAAACGGCGCAAAGGCGGTGCAACCCTGCCCTCAGGCAGAATGGCAACATCGCCGCCCCCGCGCTGCCACGGGTCGGCATAGACCCCGAAGGGCGTTCGTGCAGTCCGGCCATGGCGATTGCCGCGCAACAGGATGATCTGCCCCATAACGAGCGCGGGATGGGTCATGTGCAGGTTGGTGCACTCACCCACCATCTCTTCAAGCCGATTGCCAAGATTGCGGAAGGCACCGGTCACGCCCTTGCAGGAAACGGCCACGACCGGTCCGATCCGCTCCAGGGTCACCAGCACATCGACGTGCTTGGTCTTGAGGCCTCCCATGACCGTACCTTCACCGGTTCCGCCCAGTTCCGGATTGAAGTGCAGCGCAGGAACGCTCCGGCGACGCCGCTCGACGCGAAATGGAGGCCTCGGAATGATATCATCCGGGTCGAACCCGCCCTCGACGACAAGCCGGCAGGCAACATACCAGTGGAGGGGAAGAATATGTCGCATGCTCTGCGTTCCACCTGAAGACTCGGCGAAAGCGCCAAGGGCGGCGGAAAGGCTCGTCCAGCGGCATACAGTGCCGGGGCCGGGAACGCAGAGCCTTTCCGCGATACTGGCTGGCATCCTGCCGGACGGCGTATTGCAGAGCACAGGTGCGCCGCCGCGCCGGGTGGCCACGCGGCGCTTCATGACGGACGTCCTTGCGGACAGGTGGGGAAGAGTGGACCGGGCAGGCGTAGCGCGGTTGCAACAATGAGGTCAAAATTGTGCCAATTGAGCAGCATGCCGCATTGCAGCAAACCTTTGAGATGATACTCTCGGGGCCGGAATAACCGGGTCGGCCCTGGGCCTGAGAAGTCAGGGTGCGGTCCACCAGAGGGAAAAGGGGCGCCCTGCGGTGATCCGGCAGGTTGAGCTGCTGCCAAAGGGCGCGACGCAGCCAGATGGTGGAAAAGTCGCTTGCATGCCTGTTGCAGGATATGGCCCGGGAAGTGGGCTCGGTCGCCGAACTTGATACGGCACTTGCCGAAGTAGCGGACAGGCTCGGTGTTCCCTACTATGCCCTCTCGCATCACGTCGACCTGGCCCGGTGCAGGGACAGTGGAGTGCGTTTGCACAACTATCCCGCGCAATGGGCGCAGGACTATGATCGCCGTTCTCTGGGGATTGTCGACCCCGTTCACCGCGCGAGCCATGTGACCGCACTGGGATTCTGCTGGTCGCAGCTGCCGAGCCTGATTCCCCTGACCAGCGACGATCTGCGCATGCTCGATGCCGGCCGCCGACAAGGCATCGGTGAAGGTTTCACCGTGCCGGTGCATATTCCCGGTGAGGCCCGCGGGACCTGTTCGTTTGCTGCCCCGGCTGGATCGAGGCTCGATCAGGAAAAGTTGCTCGAGGCGCAGCTGGCCGGCGTATTCGCATTCGAGACCGCACGGAAACTCTGGCTGCGGCGCGGCCAGCTGCATCGTCCTCCCCGTGCGGTCCTCACCGATCGTCAGCGCGACTGCGTCCTGCTCATGGCGCAAGGCAAGACCGATGCCGAGATCGCCACAATTCTGGGGATTTCGAGAGAGACCGCGACGAGACACATCGTGTCCGCGTGCAAGCGTTACAGGGTCTACAAGAGACAATTGCTCATCACCTTGACGCTGTTTGACGGGACGTTGAGTTTCGGGGACCTCAGGCCCTGGCGCCATCCCCATTTCTTGTGATTTCTTGCCGCGCTGCGACCGGTGATCCTTGCCCTGCCCTGGCAAGCAAGGAGATCACCCATCATGTTGACAGTCGTAATGCCCGGTCAGGAACCGGATCAGCCCCTGTCGCAAGCGATGTTTGCGGCACGCAAGTCGGTCTTCGTCGATCTGCTTGGATGGAACGTTCCCGTGATCGAGGGCAAGTATGAAGTCGACCAGTTCGACACGCCGAGCGCACGCTATCTGATTATTGCCGACGACGGACGTCATGCAGCCTCTGCCCGGCTCCTTCCGACGACGCAAACCGGAATCCTGTCGGGCCTCTTCCCCATGCTCTGCGAAAGCGCATGCCCTGCAGGCGAGGCTGTTTTCGAGATCACCCGGTTCTGCCTCGACCGGAAGCTCCGGGCGGGGACACGGCGGGCTGCCCGCGACGCGCTGGTCTGCGCGCTTGCCGACTACGCATTGATGGCCGGCATCCGGTCATACTGTGCGGTCGCGGAGACGTCGTGGTTCCGGCAGATCCTCCGGTTCGGCTGGAAGTGCCGTGCCCTTGGCCCCGCGATGTCGATCGCCGGCGAGGACCTCGTCGCCCTCGAAATCGATATCGACAGCGATACACCCCGCCTTCTCGCCCGGGCCGGCATCATGGCCGCCCGGCCGCATGCCCACGCGGCGCGATTTGCAGCCTGAGCGAGGGAGCCCCAAGGATGACCGAGTGCTCCGAACCTGCGGCCGGCTATCGCCAGGCCCTCCTTGCCGACGGCTATGTGGTGATCCCTGATGCCATGCCAGCGGCGTTGATGAGCGCTATCCACGCGGATCTCGCTGCTGAATTTGAAAGGACCCCGTTCGGCAAGGGTCTGTTCTATGGAGAAGCGACCAAGCGCTTTGGCAGGTTGCCGCTGCGTTCGACCAAGGTCCAGGATCTGATCCTGCATCCGCTTGTCCTGGCGTTGGTCGAGGATGTGCTGCGACCAAGGTGCGACACGATCCAGCTCAATACGACCCAGGCCATCTCAATCCATCCGGGTGAGACGGAGCAGATGCCGCACCGCGATCAGGACATGTGGCGGCTCGGACCTTGCCCCCATGAATGCCTCGTCAACGTGATGTGGCCGTTGACCGAATTCACGCGGGAGAACGGCGCGACACGGATCTGGCCTTGGACACATGGTATGCGGGCCGCCGAGGTTCCGCCGCCGCACGCGCATGTCATTCCGGAACTCCGGCCCGGAGCTGCTCTCGTGTTTCTGGGCTCTGTACTCCACGCTGGCGGTGCCAATGCCAGCGACAGCGAGCGTAGAGGTCTCGTGATCGGCTATTCACTTGGATGGCTGAAGCCCTACGAGAACCCCTGGCTGGCCTATCCGCCCGAGATTGCACGGCACTTTCCGCCAGAGCTGGCGCGCCTTGCAGGCTATGTCCAGCATCGTCCCAATCTCGGCAATTTCGAAGGACAATGCCCGTCCGTTCTTCTGCATGGCTATGCTGGTGAGCCGCTTGGCGCGGTGGATGCACTGCGCGAGGATCAACAGGAGGCGGCCGCAGCGTGGGCGGCAGGCAGGCGGGCATGAACGCCGGGCCGATCTCGGAGCGTGTCTACGACGTGATGCGTCGCATGATCCTCGCGCGCAGCTTCCTGCCTGGCGACAGGCTCGATCCGAACCAGCTTGCCGAACGTCTGGCAGCCAGCGTCACGCCTGTTCGTGAGGCGCTCAATGTCCTGTGCGGAGAACAACTTGTCGAAGCGCACCGTTCGGGCGGGTACTACCTCCCTGCGCTGAGTGAGCCATCGCTCAAGGACATGTACGCGTGGGCCAACGACATCGTCGGGTTATCCCTGAAGCTCTGGCGGCCCTGGAGCGGAGTCGACTGGGACCGCATCGAGGACAAGCGGACGGCCGCTGCCGACCGCGCGTCAGATCTGTTCGGTCAGATAACCCGCAATTCAGCGAATACCGAACATGCAAGAGCAATGGACTTGCTGAGCGCGAGGCTGAACGCCGTCAGGACCGTGGAAGAGAGTGTCTTGCTCGATGTCCGGGGTGAACTGATTGCACTGGAGCATGCGCTCGAAACGGCTGACAAGGATGCCCTGCGCAAGCTCGCCGCCGCCTATCACCGGCGCCGGATCCGCGCAGCGGCGGCACTGGTCGACGCGGTCTACAAGGCGCCGCGCGGCTCGGATGCGGCAACAATCGGCATATAATTTCCCTATAAGTTTCGGATAGAAAGCGCCGTTTCCTACTCTTGTCCGGCCGCAATTCCGCGGCGACAGGAGATGAGAGATGGAACGCAACTTCGACGTCATCGAAGAGATCGAGGATCTCGGCGAGGCCAGCATCGAAACGCTGGGTGCACCCGGCAACCAGCTCGAGTTCGGCGTGATCGCCCGGCCGCTCGGCATCGACCGCGACTGACCTGCCGGCAGTCGCCCCGGAGGCAGCTCCGGGGCGACTGCTTTACGCGCAGCCCGGGACTTTGCACCGCCATGAACAAGCCCAAGCAACCGAGGCTCGCCGACGGTATCGGGATCGCCCGTCTCGGCACAGCGGTCGTTGTCCTCGACATCACGCAGGACAGATATACCCGGTTCGAGGGGCGGTCTGCTGCTGTTCTGTGCGAGCTGGCGACGGGAACGATCTCCGACCCCGACGATCCGTGCGTGTCCGCGCTCAGCGCCAGAGGCATTGTCACCTGCGAGGAGCCGCGAGCCTCGATCTGGCTCGATGCAGCAGACATCGTGGAGCCACAGGCAAGCGCGCTTGACGGACCGGACTTTGTCGTTCGGCCCGACGTGTCGCAGGCAGCAGCCGCCTTTTCGTGTCTGAAAGCGCGCCTGGATCTCAGGATCCGCCCCCTATACAGGATTCTCGAGGGCCTGGCGCGTCGCGCGCGAGGGCGGCCAGAGTCAACGCTTTTGGCGCTGGCGCGCACGTTCGACAAAGGTCGGCGGCTTGCCCCTGTGGCTCCGCGATGCCTGCCCGACGTGCTGGCCTTCGTCCGGAGCGCGCGCGGGCGGGGCCATCCGGTCTATCTCGTGTTCGGGGTGAAAAGCCATCCCTTCGAGGCGCATTGCTGGGCGCAGAGCGGCTCGCTTGTTCTTACTGATCCGCTTGACCGCGTTCGCCGTTTTGAGCCGATCCTCGCGGTATGAGCTGCGAACGGTATCTGGTTACACTTGGCCGGCACCGCGCTGGCAGACCGGAGAGCCGGCCGCTGGTCGCGGGTCTCAGGAGGCAGGAAATCTCGGAGCAGCTCGAGATCCTTACTGCTCCCGCCATCCCGGTCCGGTCGTGGCCTGGCTGCGTCATCATCGGGCAAGTGCTTGGCCTGGACGCCCTTGCCGGCCGCGCGCACATCCAGCCAGATGATCTCGTCGGGAAATGCTGGGGCAATTATCTGGCCGTCGGCGTCTCGCCAGGTGGCGATCCGGTGTGGCTGCTTCGTGCACCGCTTGGGCACCTTCCGGTCCTGCTGCGGCGCTGCGGAGAGCAACTTCGGGTGGGGTCGCACGCCGAGGACCTGCTTGACGGCACGCGTCCTGCAATCGATTGCTCGTTCATTGCGCAGCACCTCGCCTTCCCGCATCTCAAGACCGCGCAGACAGGCATCTGCGGAATAGAGGAGCTGCTCGGAGGCGAATGTCTCTTTCCCGAAACGAGCGGTCCGCTGCGAAAGCGGATGGCCTGGTCGCCATGGGACTGGACGCAGGCCGAACGGGAGATCGCGGAGCTGCCCGCTGCCAGCGGAATGCTGCGGACTGCGGTTCTGGGAGCCGTTTCCGGTCTCGCGCCAGCCAGCAGCACCAGCTTGCTCGAGCTTTCGGGCGGTCTCGACTCCTCCGTTCTTGCCGCTTCGCTGGCCGGAACCCGAAGGAACGCACGCGCTGTCACTCTGGTGACGGATCAGGCGGAAGGCGACGAGCGGCTCCATGCGCGCGCAGCCGCATCGGCGACAGGGCTTGAACTCGATGAGCTTGCGGTCGGGGTCAATAAGGAGCTGGCGCGACCCGCACCCATTCGCAGCCCGCGTCCCGGCCTTCCTGCCATGCTCTGGCCTGCTGACAACCTTCTCGCCTGCCGTGCACAGGAGCTCGGCGCCAATGCGTTCATATCGGGTGCCGGCGGCGACTGCGTGTTCTGCTCGCTTTCCTCAGCGGCCCCTGCGGTCGATACTGCACTGCGGTTCGGCTGGGGAAGAGAGCTCTGGAAAGCGACGGATGCGCTTGCACGCATTCACAACGAAAATGTGTGGACTGTCCTGCACCAGGCCTGGCGGGCGAGACGCCGCCCGGTCCGCGCCAGCTGGCCCGTCAGTCCGGAACTGCTTGCGGCTGACATTGTTCCGGCTCGCGCACCAGACCATCCCTGGTTCGAACTGCCGGACGATACGCTGCCCGGACGGCGCGACCATGTCTTCGCTATCCTGGCAAGTCTCGCCCATGTCGATGGCTATCCCCGGCACCGGGTAGCACCCACGCGGTTTCCGCTGCTGAGCCAGCCGGTTGTCGAAGCTGCCCTGCGCATCCCCAGCTGGCTGTGGATTGTGCAAGGATGCGACCGTGCTGTGGCGCGGATCGGCTGGCGCGGCACTTTGCCTGATCAGATACTCGACCGCCGCACCAAGGGCGGCCTCGACAGCTATGCGCTCGCGTCGCTTGAGCTTTGTCGAGAAAGCCTCAGGGACTTTCTCCTCGGCGGCCATCTTGCAGCGCTGCGGATCATTGATCGGCAAATTGTCGGTGGAGTTCTGGCCAGCCGTTCGCGGCGCGGCGCAACCGCCCCGCACGCTGTCTTGCCGCTCATCGATACGGAAGCATGGCTGCGCAGCTGGCTAGGCTGAGCTCGGAATGAGCTAAGGCCCAAGGGTGCTCCGTGCCTGGGTCGGCAAGGCAACTCTGGTTTCTCGAGACTCGCCCCGTCTTGCCTGATGATGACCTTGAGGAGCGACAACCGCCACGTTCAGCCTCCATCATGGCCTGAAGCTTGTGCCGCACCTGCCGTTACGTCAGACAGATCGCCACGTTTGAGCGGGCCAAGCCAGCGCACGAACCAGGCAAGGTTGCGGCGATTGGCAGCAAACTGGTGAACGGGCTGCCATTTGATATGCATCTCCTGGGGAAAGGCCCAGAGCTCGGCCTGCTTGCCCGCCGCCTGGAGGCGGGCAAGGAGTTCGACATTCGGACGATACTCCTGCTCGGGGATCTGCTTCAGGAAGGCAGCAGTGATCCGGTCTGCATTGAATGCCGGTGAGACTGTGCGCCATGCCTTTGCAGAGACATCCGGCGGCCCGAGGCCCCAACCGCTGCGCAGTACGGCCGGAACGTCGCGGCCCTTGACGGCGTTGAGCCAGTAATAGGTCGGCGTGACCATGACATTGGCCACCGAAACAGCGCGGAGCAGCCGGGTGTGGATGGCCAGCCAGGTCGCGACTTCGCCGCCGAAGCTGACCCCGCCTGCCCCGATCCGGGCAGGATCGACAATCTCATCTCTGGAAAGCTTTGTGACGATAGCCTCGATACCGGATGCAGCGGTTCGATAGGCGTCAATGTTGCCGCCGATGCCCGGCTCTGCCGGATAGCGATTGATGCAAAGAGCCGCGATCCCCGATGCGGCCATTGCGCGCAGCGGATACTCATCGCCAAGACCACCGCGAAGATATCCGCCGCAGGCATAGTAGGTGATAAACAGCGGAACGGGGCCTGCCGCTGTACCAGGCCTCGCCAGATATCCGGAAAATTGCCTACCCTTGCGGTCGCGCCATTCCAGTCGTTCGAACTGCGCACCCTTGCCGCGCAATGCGGCATTCGGATCCGAAAGGCTCTCTATCTGACCGCTCGCTCGTGCAATCGAGACAACCCGCGGCGGACTGTTGGCGCTGCTGGCGATACAAAGAGCAAAGCTGGCTGAAGCTGCACAGCCGTAGCCGTCGTCGCTCCCGTTGAGATAGCCATCGCCGCCCGCAATCCGGGTGACCACACCTGAGCGCGTGTCCCAGCGCCAAAGAACGCTTGAGCCTCCGATGCTGTCCCGGGTCTCGAAGAGGATGGCATCGTCTGTTCCCATCCAGCGAACAGACCGCACCGCCGTCTGTGTGCACGCCGGCGCGGCGCAGCGTGTGCGCTCGGCGGCGGCGGGGTCCACCACAGCTATTCGGGTCTGATTTCCTCGGGCGAGAAGAACGGCGGTTCCTCGTGCGTCGCCCGAAGCTTGCCGGTCGTAAACGTACCAGGGCCCGAGCCGTTCGAACGCCCTAGCCGGCGGGGCATAGGCAGCGCGCTGCGTTTCGGTGGGCGCGCGCAGTTCCCCCGTCGCTGTGTCAAGGAGGCGCAGCTGCGGATCTTCAGACGGCAGAATGCCCCCCTGTTCGAACCAGAAGCCGCGCAGCCTGCCCGAGGCCCATCGGCCATCAATATGATCGCCGCGATAGAGCGGACGCTGGGGATCCACGGTTTTGTCGATGAGCGTTCCGGCCTCATATTCTGCTTGTTCGGCTGCAGCTATGCGGCTGCGATCCGGTCCGATCGCCACCAGTACGGTTCGGCCGTCATCCATGGTGGCTATGTCCCGAACGTTTCCTGGCGCATGGGTTACCTGGCGGAGGCCGCCGCTCTCCGGCGCGGCTGCCCAGACCTGGATCTCGCCGCCGGCGACCTTGCGGAAAAGCACGCGGGCAGAACCATCCACCCACACCGCCTTCGTCGGCAAAGGATAACCGTTGAGCCATTCGATCTCGCCGGCATCGGCCAGGCGGCGCGCGGGGACACCGCCCGCAACTGGTGCAATCATCCAGTCAGCGACGTAGGTGTTGCCCGCGATCGAGGCTCGAAATTCCCGCCAGAGAGCCCAGCGGCCATCAGGCGAGATCGATGGACTGTCGATCCTCGTCATCTCGATCTCGGCCCGGAGCATCGCTTCGCCCGCCGCACTGGCAGCGAGCGGAGCGAGCGTACTGGCAAGAGCAGCGATCGCTGTGAGCAGCCGGCTTACCATGACTTGGTAAGCTGCACGGATAGAACCCGCCCGGCGGCGCTGGCCTGTTCCGGATCGAAACCTGACGCCGAGTATGGTGTGCGGTTGTTGACGTAGGGCGGATCGCGATCAAACAGGTTGGTCGCATTGAAGGAGAGTCGGGTCCCGGCAAGGCCGCCCGCCTCAGCGCCGAATGTCTTGCTCAGCTGGAGGTCAAGCGTGGTCCAGCTGCCAACATTTTCAACCGGATCCACGGCCGTATTGCGATAGGCGCCGGTACGATTGACGAAAGCGGCGAGGCCAAAACCATTCCTGTCGATCGCGAACCTGCCTCTTAGCCGGTAGCGCGCCGGATTGCCTATGGTGCCAAGAGCCTCGACGACGGGTGCACTCGCGGTGACCTGCTGGGTGAGATGGAAGAGCCAGGTGCCTGCGAGGCCAAAGCCGACAGAGCCGTGTGGAATCGCGCTGCTGTAGCCCAGATCGAAGTCGAGACCATCAAGGCGCTGCCGTGCAAGATTGGCATTGCGGGCATCGATCACATAAGTGATCGCGGAAGCGGGAATGCCGAAGGGATTGAAGAAGTCCGGACTGGCGTAAAGCGCCGCGACCCGTTGCGCAGACGGTGCCGCTGTAATCAGGGATGCATAGCGCTGCCGCTGGATCAGAAAGGTGAAAGCATCGACCGCCGGGTTGGCGATGCGGTCGCGGTAGGAAATCCGGAACCAGGTCGCGCTGAGCGTGACGCCGGGCAGGCGCACGGGCTTGAGATCGAGCCCGGCCGTCACGGTACGGGCCCGCTCCGGCCCGATCGCCGGATTGTTACCGAACAAGGCGACAACATTGCTGGCACCCGAAGGCGATGCCGGATCTGCGAGCGGCAATGGCACGATCTGGCTGAGGCCAGGTCCCTGGCGCGTGTCGTAGAAACCTGGTGCCCGGAACGAGGTGCCCCAGGTTCCGCGTATGGCGAGACCCTCGACCGGCTCATACGTCAGCCCGACTTTCGGGTTGGTCGTCGTGCCGAAATCGGAATAGTGTTCGACCCGCCCTGCCAGCGACAGGTCAAGCCGCCGTATCCCGGTTATTCCCTGATCGGGACCAACCAGTGGCGCCCGAAGCTCAGCATAGCCTGCGGTCACCCGGCGTTGCTGCGGAAAGCCGTCATCGCCCGTCGCGATCGGCTGGAGCGAATAGTCGTCATAGACGCTCGATGCGCCGAACGCCTCCGAGCGATACTCAAAGCCCGCCGCCAGTGCGAGCGGCCCGCCGGGAAGCAGGAAGAGCGGGCCGTCGATCTTGAAGCCTGCACCGGTCTGGCGGGAGCGATCTCGCGTGATCGCCGATCCGCGGACAAAGTCGATCACCGATCGCGCCGTGTGCGATCCGTCGCCGAACACGTTGTACGCGCTGGCGCGATCACTCTGTTCCATGGCAGCTGCAAGACGGGCGCTGTTGACTTCGTTGCTGGCGACGAGCTCCTCATGCTGGACACTGTGATTGGCCCAGACTTCGCCGTGCCAGTGGCGGAACTTTGCTTCGATCGATCCGGACAACGCCCAGTTGGTGACATGCGCGCGGTTCAGCGGCGGTCCAAGGTCATCGCGAAAATCATAGAAGACGCTCACCGGCTGGCGCGTTCCGATGGGATCGACGTAGAATGGATTGGCCGGCGTGACGGTCACCGGCGAATTGAGCGCAAAGTAGCGCTGCCCGGACCGGCGGTCGGCGGCTATGGCATTGATACGCAGCGTCAGTGCCTGCCCGAGCTCCTGCTCCACCGCGATGATGCCGGCATGTCGCCGTGTCTTCGGCAGGAGATCCGTCTGCGTGCGGCCGTCGGCAAGACGGCGCAGGCCAGGAACAAGGTCGCCCGGTGCGAGTGCGCTTCCGTCCTGACCCGTCGGAATGCCCCAGACAGACCCGTCAGCTGCGACGATTGTGCCAGGGTTGGCATAGGGCTGGCGGTAGTCCGGGCCTCCAAACGGGCGCAGGTCCTCCGTGGCATAGGGTCGGTCTTCCGACCCGAGCCGGCCGCGCGTGTAAAACTCGTAGGCTGCCATCACCCGGCCGGTCGACCATCTTGCGCCAGCCAGCTGGCTTGCCTGGAATTCGGTGAAGCCGTCCGCCATGCCCGTTCTGAGACTGGTTTCGGCACCCTCGAAGCGGCGGCGGAGGCGAATGTTGACGACGCCTGCGACAGCATCTGCTCCGTAGATTGCTGACGCACCATCGGCGAGGACCTCGACCCGCTCGATGGCGCTTGCAGGAATGAGCGAAAGATCGACGAAGCTGGCTCCTGCTCCAAGGGCAAGCCGGTTGCCTTCGAGGAGCGTCAGGGTTGAACTGGCCCCCAGCCCGCGCAGGTTGACGCTTGAGCCTGCGCCGATATTGCCGCTGGCACCGTTGCGCTGGGTGAAGCCGATGGTCCCCTCGTTCGCACCTCCGCCAAAGTTCTGCGGGACAGCCGCGATCAGATCCTGTGTGGTGGCCAGTCCACTCTGCACGATATCGGCCCGATCAATTGCGATGACTCGTGCACCAGCCGGTGCAGCGCCCCGGATGCGGGTACCGGTTACCAGAATCTCGCCCTGTTCCGGTGTGCTCTTGGCCGCTGCGGCGTCCCCCGCTGCCTGGACTGCGTAGCCGTCACCTGTACGCCTCGCATCGAGGCCTGAGCCAGCCAGGAGCAAAGCCAGAGCCTCGCTGATGGTCAGCTGCCCGGAAACGGCAGGCGCGGTCTTTCCGGCAACAATATCACCGGGGGCAAGAACGGTTGCACCGGTCTGGACCGAAAGCTCGCCCAGCGCCGAGGCGAGTGACTGGGCGGGCAGCGCGATGGAAAACTGGCGTTCACCAACGGTTTGCGCCTGTGCAAGACATGGCTGCGCCGCTGCCACTGCCAGCGCGGTGAAGATGGTGTTGATTCGACAAATGGACGTCATGGATTCCTCCCTGCTCGCCCTCGCATCGGGGGCGTTCTGGAGTTGAAGACGCCGGCTGCACTGATCCCCCGACAAAAAACTTGCGGTTCATCGGATCCGGCAAAACCGGACGACGGCGGCGAGATCGCGATGCCGTGCGCAGAAAGCCAAAAGCTTTCTTTCCTCTCCCGGAATTGTCCGGGAGGATCTCCAATTCGTTTGGGTGCGAATTGCGCGTATCGGCAGCCGGACGCAGCGCACGAATGCGGTCGGGACAGGGCTATCGGCGGGGGCGCTCGATTGGCGAGCTAGCTCCGGGGCGACAGTATAATCGAGCCACCCTTCTCATACGCGACTTCGAGTCCGAGCACGTTCGCCACAATCCTGGCAAAGCCCTCCGGATCATCGCTTCTGAATGCGCCCGCCAGACGCGCCTTTGCAAGGAGCGGGTCGGCCAGCCGAATCTTTGTCGCGTTGGCAGCGTTGAGCAACTCGACAGCGCGGCCAAGCGTGAGGTTGTCCGCCGGAAGCATGTGGGAGGACGGCTCCCGCTGAGGCGTTGCCGCAGGGGCAGCGCCGACCGGCTGGAACGTGATCTGGTCACCAGGGGCGAGTTCCTGGCGCCTGTCGGCGGGGCCCTCGCCGACCGCTGCACCGTCGATGATCCGAATGCGGGCAACACGAGGCCCGGCGGTTACATCGAGCGTTGCCGCGTTAGTATGGGCGACGAGTGCGCCTGCGCGAATTTCTGCCGGCCGCGGGTCGCCGCCATCGATGATGAGCCGCGCGGTTCCCGAGCCGATCTCAAAGCGCCTCAGCGCCGGTTCAAGGTTGCTGGTTGCATGACTGGCACCGCTCAGAGTCAGTGTTGAGCCATCTGGCAGATGCCAGGTCCTTGATTGTCCCGGCAGTGTGTCGAACGTGCGGGCCTCGACCTGCACGCCAATTCCAAGAATGGGTCGGCTGTCTATGAAGCGAATGGAGACTAGGCCGACGATGCAGACGCTTGCTAGCGCAAGGCCGGCAAGATGAGTGCTGCGCCTCATCAGGAAAGGCGCGCGTCGCAATGCCCGTCGCTGCCCCAGAGGCGAGCCCGCCAGAGCGAGACTGTCGCGCCAGTTCCGCTCGATCTCGGCATAAGCGAGGCGGTGCCGCATGTCCCTGGCTAGCCAGTCCGAAAAGGCTGCGTCGGGTTCAGCGCCTTCACGCGCTTCGTTGCGCGCGAACCAGCGAGCGGCCTCCTCGCGGATCAAATCGGGCAAGGGCGAGCCCATCATCCCTCTTCCCTGAACCGGCTCAGCTGGGCCAGCGCGCGCGACATCTGCTTTTCCACCCCACGAATGCTCAAACCGGTTTTCTCGGCAATCTCGGCATAGCTATAGCCGTCAAGGCGGCGGGCAAGAAAGATGTCGCGCGTCAGCGGCTTCATGCGCGACAGCGCCTGCTCGAGCCGTGTCAGACGGTCGCGGGCTTCCAGCTGGCAAACGGGATCATAGTCAGGCAATTCCGCTTCATCGAGCGCCTGGTGACAATCAGCCAGGCGCCGAGCGCGAGCCCGGTCGGAATCGCGCTGCGCATTGACTGCTGCCAAGGCGAGATAGTTTGCGGGCTTCTCGATCTGTTCAACGAGGTCCGGAGAACCCGCGAGGCGCAGAAACACCTGCTGAACGAGGTCTTCTGCGCGTTCAATTCCTGCCCTGCGGACCAGGCGGCGCAGCAGCGGTTGTTGCTGCGTGCGATATAATGAGTCGAGATCCACAGCTGACTGCGGCTGTGCAGCGCGGGTTGCGCCTTGCACCTCAGAATTCAAAGCTGGATTGACCGATCGCTTGATCAAGACGCCAGAGCCCTCGCTGACGAGGCGCTCCGGCAAGGGCCGGATCCTGAGAACACGATTTGAGGCGTGCGCCAATGTCTTTGGCCTTTGCAGGCTTGGACATGCACATTGGCGATCCGGCCGCCAAATGACGGCTCGCACTGACTGCTCAAACCGAGGTTCTCAGGCCTCGACGCAGGCTCGCAACCCGCGCAATCCAAAGCTATGGCACACTGTGAATCCGCGCAAGTCCTTGAAACAATAATGAATTAGAATACTGGTACCAGACGCAACCATATCCCGTCGGTGCATTGATACAGGGCGATCGCATTAATCGGCCGGAGCGGACGATCTCCCGCACTAAGCCTGCAGGTCGCTGGGCAGAGGCGGGTTCGGATAAACTGATTGGAAAACAGGTGATATCGACATCAGGCCGCTATTGGCCGGTAAGCGCGGGCCAGATAGCCTCACTGGAGATGCCTTAACCACCTGCGCAGAACCCACTCGGTTTCAAGAAGCAGGGTCGTTGGCCGGGCGCCCTGCTGCAGCTTGTGCATCATCCGCAGTCAGAAGCGGACGATCACGTTGGTCTCATTCGCGCGCACGCCGCTTGGCCTCCTGCGCAATCGCTGCATTCATGTCCTCAATCGACAGAGTCGGTCCCTCGTGCTGCATCGATCCGAACAGCGCATCGATGCTGGATGCGGCGATTGTCTCGACCGGAAGCAACAACGTGCGTGTCTCCGGAGGGAAGATCTGGAAGCCATAGCGCGTGTAAAAGGCGACGGCCTCATCATCGATCGCATGGACGACGAGCGCCCGCACGCCGGCCTGCTCGGACACGCGGAGCGTACGCAGCATGGCTTCGCGCAGCAGTGCACTGCCGACTCTGAGGCCCTGGCACCGCTTGTCTACAGCCAGGCGTCCAAGAACCATGATCGGGACAGGATTGGGCAGATTATGGCGGATACGGCGCGGTACTTCCGTTCGGGCCACACTGCCCGTTGCGAGCGTATAATAGCCGACAACCGTGTCCTCATCATCGCACACGACAAAGGTACGCGAGGACGTCCCCTCGTTCGCCATGGCACGGGAACGCAGCCACTCATCAAGTGCCGACTTCCCGGACTCGAACCGGCCAAGATCATGATGTGCCTGCAGCGGTTCAGGCTGACTGAGCCGTATGGACTTTATTCCCACGGAGCCTTGGCCGACATCAGGTCCTTGAGC
>OFDC01000466.1_pt1 | contig 30478 bp, 23 predicted proteins | sample 1520941 | NCBI WGS metagenome assembly OFDC01 (sample SAMEA94258168, study PRJEB24077) | hot springs metagenome | biome: Aquatic biome; feature: Water | place: India | collected 2012-12-06 | depth 5 m | reverse complement strand
CCAAAACCCGTCGTCCCGGACTTGATCCGGGACTTGGCTTTTCTTCTTCGGCGATTGGCTGCGAGGACAAGCCAAGCCCCGTGTCGAGCACGGGGCGACGGTTTGCCGTTAGGCCGTAAGGGGCGGCGCTATGCCGCCCAACTCACGCCGCGCGCAGCAGCTTGGGCAGGTCGCCGCTCATGCCGCGCGCTTCGTCCATGAACCAGCGCTTCAAGGGCGCGGCGCGCTGCACGCCTGCCATGCCGAGGCGACGCACCGCCGAGGGCAGCTTGCCGGGAATGCCGAACAGGCGGGTGAGGACATCCGTCGCGGTGGCGACCATGAAGGTGTCGGCCGCGCGCCAGCGTTCGTAGCGGGCGAGGAGTTGGGCATCGCCCACGTCGAGGCCGAGGCGCACGCCGTCTGACAGCACTTCGACCAGCGCGGCCACGTCGCGCAGGCCCACGTTGAGGCCCTGCCCCGCGATCGGGTGCATGCCGTGCGCGGCATCGCCGACCAGCGCCAGCCGGTCCTCGACGGTGCGCGCGGTGTGGTGGAAGTTGAGCGGATAGGACGAGCGCGGGCTGGCCAGTTCGATCTGGCCGAAGATGCCGTGCATGCGGCTGGCGACTTCGTTCAGGAACATCGCCTCGGGCATGGCCAGCACGGCGGCGGCGTCCTTTTCCGCCACGGTCCAGACCAGCGCCGAACGATGCTTGCCCCCTTCATCGAGCAGCGGCAGCAGCGCGAAGGGGCCTGCCGGATAGAACACTTCCCATGCAATGTTGCCGTGCGGCTTTTCATGCGTGAGGCCGGCAATGATCGCGCGGTGGCCGTAGTCCCACTTCGCGGGCGTGAACCCGGCCTCGTCGCGCGTCGGGCTCTTGCGCCCTTCGGCGGCGACCATGAGCCGCCCCTTCAGGATACGCCCATCCTTGAGCGTGACCGAAACGCCGTGTTCGCCGCGTTCGCGGGCGACGACGTGGCTGTTGGGGTGGAAGGTGATCGCCTCTTCCCGCGCCGCCACGCCATACATGGCAATGCGCAGATCGCGGTTGGCGTACATGCGGCCCAATGAGCCGTCACCCTCGCCCGGCTTGAAGTCGATCCGGCCGGGCTTCATCCCGTCGGTCACCGCGATGGATTCGATCGGGCAGCCCTTTGGCGCCAGCTCCTCGGCCATGCCAAGGTTGGTGTAGAGGTTCCAGCTGGCGGTCGAGATCGCCGAGGCGCGGCCATCGAACCCCTCGGCGGTCTGCGCCGCAGGGTCCGAATTGTCGACCACGTGGCTGGTGATCCCCGCCTTGGCAAGGCCGATGGCCAGCGTCATACCGACGAGGCCACCACCCAGAATAACGACGTCAGCCTGCGACTCTTTCACTTCGATGCTCCACACGTGTTTGCCGTGCCACCATCGAGATCGAGGCAGCGTCCGTCAAATGCCCCTTGGGGGGTCTTGAGGCCGATCAGTGCGGCAAGGCTGGGGGCGATGTCCACCGTTTCGACAGGGCTGGGCTGTTCGAAACCGGTCATCCCCTTGCGCCAGAACAGGATCGGCACGCGGCGGTCATAGTCCCATGGGCTGCCGTGGGTGGCGACATAGCCCTTGCGCGCCTGTGGAATGGCGACCACGCCGCGCTTGAGCATGACCACGAAGTCACCCGAATGCAGCGGGTTGTACGAAGCGCGGGCGCGTTCGGCCAGGGTCCAGGTTTCGGGCGAGCCGTGCGGCATCGGGGTTGCGGCGATTTCGGCGGCGGAGAGGACCTTCTCCACGAACGGGCTGGTCATCAGGATCGCGCTGGCATCGTCGATGATCTTGCCCTTGAGGCCGACGTCGAGGTCCTTGCGCAGCCAGTAATCGCCGGCCGGCCCATCCGACAGGATCAGGCCCTTGGGCTCAATCCCGTAGCGCTTGCCGAGCGTGGCCGACAGCGCCTCTGCCGAAACTTCGGGGCCGACGCGCGAGGTCTTTTCAAGGCCCTGTTCGTGCAGGCGTTCGGGAATGTCGAAACCGCCGTGGTCGGCGGTGAGCACCACGGCGTAGTCGATCCCGCGCTTGTCGAGGCTGGCGAAGAAATCGCCGAGCGCGAGGTCGAGCTGGGTCAACTGGATGCACATTTCCGCGCCCTCGGTGCCGGTGGCATGGCCGACATAGTCGGTGGCCGAGAGGCTGACGGCGAGGAGATCGGGCACGGTGTTCCGGCCCAGCTTCTGTTCGTCCACCAGCTTGACCGCGAGGTCCAGCGTGGCGCGGTCGAGCCGGGGCGAGACGCGGAACTGCTCGGGCTCGCCCGCCTTCAGCGCGAAGTGGCCATTGCCGACTGAAACGTCGCCCGCCTGCACCGCACGATCGGCGCGGCGGCAATAGGCCGGTAGCGGAAACTCACCCGCGCCCTTGGCCAGCAGCCGGTCGATCTCGGCGTTCTGGGCAATAGCGGTCGCGCCCAGTTCGCGCCCGGCAAGCGTGACGAACTGCTTGCCCTTCCACCAATAGACCTGGTCGATATCGTGCCCGCCCATCATCAGCGCGCCACGATCCTTGCCCGATACCGCGATGTTGCGCGCGGCCGGGTTGGCTCTCTTCATCCATTCACCCAGCGTCGGCACCAACAGATGCACGGGCGAGGCGACATAGTCCTTCGATCCCGCCGTCCGCTTCGATACGTCCTCGGCGCAATAGACTACCTTCGATCCGGTGGTGACGGACTGGTCAATCCACGAATTGGCGATGATGCCGGTGTGCGCCGGGCGGTTGCCGGTAAGGATTGTCGAGTGGCCGGGGCAGGTCTCCGTCGCGGCGTGGCTCTGGTAGCCTGCCGGGAATACCGCGCCCTGCGTCAACCGCACGAAGCCGCCGGTGAAGTGCTGGCGGTACTGCGCAAATATGTCGGCCGAGAACTGGTCGATCGAGATCGCGACGATGAGCCTGGGCGCTCCGGCCGGGACCTGCTGGCTGACAGCGGGCGCGGGCGGAGCATCCTGCGCTGAAACGGAAACGAGGGGGGCAGTGCAGGCCAGCGCAGCGGCGGCGTAGCGGGTCAGGGTCTTCACGCGAAACATACTCCTGTGGGCACGTACACTGGACTCAAGGGAAGGCCAGCCGTAGGACGCCCAAGAGCGCTACGCATGGCCCGCCGGGCGCTCCTGTTCAAGGGGCCAGATGGAACCGGTAACGCCCTGATGCCGATACGCGAACTGGCCGGGATCAAGACCTTGCGCATCATAGCGATGTTTGTGACGGCGCTGTTGCTATGGGCCGTGCCCCATGCGCAAGCCGCGCCCAACCACATGCGCGCAAGCCTGATTGCCGAAGGTCCGGCGCAGCCCGGCGGCACTGTCACCCTTGCCCTGCTGATGCAGCCCGAGGCAGGCTGGCATGGCTACTGGTCCAACCCCGGCGATGCCGGTTACGGGCTGACGCTCGACTGGACCCTGCCCAACGGCGCCAGCACCGGCGCGATGCAGTTTCCGGTGCCGCAGACGCTGGTCATCCAGGGGCTGATGAACCACGTGTACGAGCACGACTATGCCGTGCTGGTGCCCCTCAAGCTTCCCGCCGATGCCACGCCGGGCACACTTATGCCGATCAGCGTCAAGGCGCAGTGGCTGGTCTGCACCAACGAGATCTGCGTGCCCGAACGCGCCGAGTTGCAGGGCACGGTTACGGTCGGGAGCGGCGCGGGGGACAAGCGCTTCGAGGGCTGGCGCGCGGCGATGCCTGCGCCGCTGGACCGGCCGGGCACTTTCGCGGTGACGGGCCAGACCCTGCGCCTTGCCCTGCCGTTTCCTGCCTCGGCCCCGCTTGATGCTCCGCACCTGTTCCTCAAGACCGAGCGGATTATCGACTACGCCGCCGTCCAGCGCTTTTTCCGCAACGGCGATACGCTGGTGGTGGAAGTGCCGATGGCCAAATCACCCGCCCCGGCTGAAAAGATCGAAGGGGTGCTGGCGATGGGCAAGGATGCCGGCGGCATCGCTTTCGCCTCGGCCCGCGGAGCCGTGCCGGCGGGCGGTGACGAAGTCGGCGGCGAAGGGACGTTCACCGCAGCGACGCTGGCGTTCGCCTTATTCGGTGCATTCCTGGGCGGGCTGATCCTCAACGTCATGCCCTGCGTGTTCCCGATCCTCAGCCTCAAGGCGCTGGCGCTGGTGCGCGGCAATTCGCACAATGCCCGCAGCGAGGGCCTGGCCTATACGGCAGGTGTCGTGCTGGCCTGCCTGCTGCTCGGCGGGGTGATGCTGGCGCTGCGGGCGGGCGGAGAGCAGGTTGGTTGGGCGTTCCAGCTTCAGGAGCCGGGCGTGGTTGCGGTGCTGCTGCTGCTGGCGGTTGCGATCACGGCCAATTTCGCCGGCCTTTACGAACTCCCCGGCCTTTCGGTCGAGCGTGGTGCAGGCCATTCGGGAGCATTCGGCACCGGCCTGCTTGCCGCTTTCGTCGCCACGCCCTGCACCGGGCCATTCATGGCCGCAGCAATGGGCGCGGCGCTGGTCCTGCCGACATGGGCCGCGCTGGGCGTGTTTGCTGCGCTGGGGGTTGGCCTTGCCCTGCCGTTCCTGCTGATTGGTTTCGTTCCTGCCCTGCGGCGCCTGCTGCCCAAGCCGGGCAAGTGGATGGAGCGCTTCCGCCGCATCATGGCCATCCCGATGGCGCTGACCGCAGCCGGGCTGCTCTGGCTCGCCTCACGCCTTGGCGGTGAGGTGTTTGCGGCCGTCTTGCTGGCTCTCGCCATCGTGCTGGTCATCGCCTTGTGGCGCGTGGGCCAGGTGCAGCGCGGCGGGCGGTCGACCCTGCGGTGGATGGCTCCGGCGGCGGCGGTTATGATTGCCCTCGCCGCAATCGGCGCGCCACGACTTGCCAGCACGGAAGTGGTCCCTGAGGTAGACATGCTCGGCTCGGTGCCGTTTGACGAGAAGGTATTGGCCGATGCCCGGGCCAATTACATGCCGATCTTCCTCTATTTCACCGCCGACTGGTGCCTGTCGTGCAAGGTCAACGAGAAGGCCGCGATCGAGACAAGCACGGTCGACGCTGCCTTCCGCCTCCGTGGCGTGATGGTGATGAAGGGCGACTGGACGCGGCGCGACCCGAAGATCACGCGCTTCCTGGCAAGCCATGGCGCCGCGGGCGTGCCGCTTTACCTGTGGTATCCCAACGGCGGGGGCGAGCCGCGCCAGTTGCCGCAGGTGCTGACCAAGGACATGCTGGTCGAACTCGTCGGGGAATAAGCCCTTATAACTTATAACAAGCTGCACAGCTTGGTATTACAGGCTCTGCCCGTCATCCACCGAGATGAAGGTGCCGGTCACCTGTCGTGATGCGTCCGAGGCGAAGAACAGCATCATGTCGTCCAGCGCGGTGATGTCGGTCAGGCGCTTGCGCGGCCATGAGGCGATCTGGGCCTTGCCACCTTCGCCATCGAACCATTCGCCGTCGATCTCGGTACGGATGTAGCCGGGCTGGATCACGTTGACGTTGATCCCGAGGCGTGCCCATTCGCGGGCGAATTGGCGGCCGAGGTGCTGCACGGCGAGCTTCGTGGCCGCATATGCGGCATCGCCGGTGGCGGTCATCTGCGCGGTGATCGATCCGGTAAGGATGATCCGGCCCTTCTCGCTCTGTTTCGATCCCGCCGCGATCATCCGCCGCGCTCCTTCGCGCGCTGTCAGGTAGACACCGTTGAAGTTTGTATCGACCACCCGGCGCATCGCTTCGGCCGGCAGATCGATCGAGCGGCCCGCTTCGACGATGCCGGCGTTGGCGACGACGACATCGGGCACGCCGATACCGGCTTCGGCCGCATCGAAGGCCGCGACGATCGAAGCTTCGTCGGTCACGTCGAGAGCAACGGCGAGTGCCTTGCCGCCTTGACCGTTGATCTCGTCGGCAAGGGCGGCCACGCGCTCAACCCTGCGCGCGCCGATGACCACCGATGCGCCGGCGGTTGCGTAGAGGCGGGCAAAGTGTGCACCGAGGCCCGATGACGCCCCGGTGATCAGCGCAACGCGGCCTGCGAGCGAATAACGTGGGGCTTCCATGGTTCTCTCCCGATATGGCGCGAACCATTTAAGCGCATGGTTAAATCTGGCAACCCGCTTTTCGCCGGGGCAATCACTTCCCTGTGCTTTCCACCAGTCCGCCACCCAACGCGCGGTAGAGTTCGACCATGTTCGCCGCTTTGATCAGCCGCGCCGAGATCAGCGACTGCCGCGCATTGTAGAGTGTGCGCTGCGCATCGAGCGGTTCGAGGTAATTGGCGACGCCCGCGTCATAGCGCGACTGGCTGATCCGATAGGCGGTGGCCGCATTGGCCTCAAGCGAGGACTGGGCACGGATGCTTTCGTCAATCGTCCCGCGCCGCGCCAGTGCATCGGCCACTTCGCGAAACGCGGTCTGGATTGTGCGTTCGTAGGTGGCCAGCGCTGCATCGCGCGACGCCTTGGCTGCGGCGAGGTTGCTGGCCGTGGCGCCACCATCGAAGATGCGCTGCCGCAGTGAGCCGTTCACCGTTTTCTGGAATTCGCCACTGTTGAAGATGTTGGTGAGCCCGGCACTGGCAAAGCCGAACAGGCCGGTGAGCGAAAGGGTCGGGAAAAAGGCAGCGCGGGCCACGCCGATGTCGGCATAGGTGGCTTTCAGGTCGTGCTCGGCCGCAAGCACGTCGGGGCGACGCAACAGGACTTCGGACGAAAGCCCGACCGGCAGGGCATCGCGCAGTTGGTCGCCCGTCCCAAGGGTCGTCGGCAGTAGGTCATCGGTAAGCGGCTTTGCGACGATAAGATCCAGCGCATTGCGCGCCTGGGCAAGGCTGGTGCGAAAGTCTGCAACCGCCGCCTCGGCGCTGTTGAGCGCAGTCGTCGCCGTGGCGACTTCTAGCCTGGTGCCGATGCCATTGGCTTCACGCCGCACGTTCACGTCGAGCGTGCGGCGACGGGAGGCGACGGTGTCCTCGGCGATGCGCAGGGCGTCGGCCGTCGCCGCGTAGGACAGCCATGCGCTCGCCGCCTCAGCGACCAAAGCGATCTGCGTTGCCTTGCGGCCTTCCTCGGTGGCGAGATAGGCCTCGAGCGAGCTGCGGCTCTGATTGCGCAAGCGCCCCCACAAGTCGATCTCGTAGGCGCTCGTCCCGGCCTGGACGAGGAAATTGTCGGTCACCCGGCCCGCGGTTCCCTGCACTGCCGACAGCGTTCCAGAAGCGTTGACGATGGGGAACAGCGCCGCACGATCCACGCGGTAGAGCGCCCGCGCCCGCTCGACATTGGCCAGAGTGGCGCGCAGGTTGCGGTTCTCGGCCAGAGCCGTGGCGATGACCTGCTGCAGGCGTGGATCGACGAAGAAGTCGCGCCAGCCAAGCGCATCGACGGCAGTTTCAGCTCCGGCCAATGCTGGATAGACCCCGCCCTGAGGCAGGGACTGCGGCACTGGCGGCGTGGGCTGCACGTACCTCGGCGCGAAATTGCATGCGCTCAATGCCAGCGCAGGCAGCGCCACCAATGCGACCCGCCGCTTCATGCCGGTTCTCCTGCAGCAAGAGGCCTACGCCGGTTCTTGCGGCCAGCGACCCAGCCCTTAACCACCACGAAGAACACCGGCACAAGGAAGATCGCCAGCACGGTTGCCGAGATCATCCCCCCCATCACGCCGGTGCCGATCGCCTGCCGCCCATTCGCGCCCGCGCCATCGGCGAGTGCCAGCGGAATGACGCCGGCGATGAAGGCCACGCTGGTCATGATGATCGGCCGCAGGCGCAGACGCGCCCCTTCCAGCGCAGCGTCGATGGCGCTGGCGCCTCGGGCCATGGCGAACTCGGCAAACTCCACGATGAGGATCGCGTTCTTGGCGGACAAGCCGATCGTCGTCAGCAGGGCCACCTGGAAATAGATGTCGTTATCGAAGCCGCGCAGCGTAACCGCCAGCACCGCGCCGACAATTCCCAGCGGGATGACAAGCAGCACTGCCACCGGCACCGACCAGCTTTCGTAAAGCGCGGCGAGGCACAGGAAGATAAAGAAGATCGAAGCCGCATAGAGCAGCACCGACTGGCTTGATGCCGCGCGCTCCTGATAGGACAGGCCGCTCCACGCCGGGGTGAAGTTGCCGTCGAGCTTGCCGACGTTTTCCTCCATGATCTTCATCGCATCGCCCGAACTCACCCCCGGCGCGCCGCTGCCCTGAAGCTGCTGGGCAGCAATGCCGTTGAAGCGGTCAAGCCGCACCGGCCCTTGTGTCCAGCGGGTTGAAGCGAAGGCCGAGAACGGCGCCATCTCGCCGTTGTTGCTGCGCACGAACCATTGGCCAAGGTCTGCCGGCTTGGCGCGATAGGGCGCATCGCCCTGCACGTAGACACGCTTGACCCTGCCGCGATCGACAAAGTCGTTCACGTAGAGCCCGCCCCAGGCGATCGACAGCGTCGAGTTGGCGCTGGCTGGCGCAATCTGGAAAGCGGTCAGCGCATCGTCATCGATGTCCACTTTCAGTTGCGGCGTGTCCTCAAGGCCGCTGAACCGGACTTGCGCCATGCGCGAATCTTCGCCTGCCAGCTTGGTCAGCTGGCGGCGCGCTGCGGTAAGCGCCTCGCGGCCTGCGCCGGCCGCATCCTGCAACCACATTTCGAAGCCCGATGAGCTGCCAAGGCCCCGGATCGGCGGCGGATTGAGGATGAAGATCTGCGCATCACGGGATTTGCGGAAGTAGGCGTTGAGCCGTTCGGCGATGGCCGAGGCGGACCTGTCGGCACCCTTTCGCTCGGACCAGTCCTTCAGCAGGATAAAGCCTTGCCCGGCATTCTGCGCCGATCCGGACTGTCCGCGGCCCATGACCACGAAAACCGCCTTTATGTTGTCGGCCTCGGCCTTGCGGATGTAATCCGAAATGCCCATCGCCACGGCACGGGTCTGCTCCGAGGTCGAGCCAACCGGCAGCTGGTAGCTGATCGAGATGTTGCCCTGATCTTCATCGGGCAGGAAGCTGGTCGGCAGCTGCACATAGAGCGCCACCATCGCGATGGTGATGCCGATGAAGGCAATCATCCAGGCGCGAGGACGCGCGACGACCCGGGCCAGCCGCTTGCGATAGCGCCCTTCAAGACCGGAATAGCCCGAATTGAACGCGCTGAAGAAGCGCCCCTTGGGCCTTTCGTGATCTGCCACGGGCTTCAGCAGCGTGGCGCACAAGGCTGGCGTGAACACCAGCGCCACCAGCACCGAAAGCGTCATGGCCGAGACGATAGTGACCGAGAACTGACGGTAGATCGCGCCGGTCGATCCGCCGAAGAACGCCATGGGCACGAACACGGCGGTCAGCACCAGCGTGATGCCGATCAGCGCCGAGGTGATCTCCTCCATCGACTTGACCGTCGCCTCGAGCGGACCGAGCTTTTCCTCGTGCATCACGCGCTCGACATTCTCGACGACGACGATGGCGTCGTCCACCAGCAGGCCGATGGCCAGAACCACGCCGAACATCGTCAAGGTGTTGATCGTGTAACCGAACAGGAAGAGCACGCCAAAAGTGCCGAGCAGGACGACCGGAACGGCAATTGCCGGGATCAGGGTGGCGCGCCAGTTCTGCAGGAACACGAACATCACCACCACGACCAGCGCGATTGCTTCGAAGAGCGACCAGACGACTTCCTCGATCGAAAGCTTGACGAAGATCGAGCTGTCGCGCGGATAGGCAACGGCATAGCCTTCGGGCAGGTCGGCCGAGAGTTCCTCCACTCTGGCCTTGACCAGATCGGCGGTGCGGGTGGCATTGGCGCCTGAGGCGAGGCTGATCGAAAGGCCGGTGGCGGGCATGCCGTTGAACCGGCTGAGCGCGCCGTAGCTTTCCTCACCCAGTTCGACCCGGGCGACGTCCTTGAGCTTTACCACTGAGCCATCGACATTGGTCTTCACGACCACATTCGCAAATTGCTCCGGCGTTTCAAGGCGCGAGCGCGCGGTGACCGTGGCATTGAGCCGCTGCCCTTCCGGCGCAGGATTGGCGCCAATTTCGCCTGCGGCAACTTGCGTGTTCTGCGCCTGAAGCGCCGCTGTCACGTCGGACGGCATCAACTGCACCGCCGCCAGCCGCAAGGGATCGAGCCAGACCCGCATGGCGAAGGAGCCGCCGAAGACGTTCGTGCTGCCGACGCCTTCCACGCGCGAGATTGGGTCCTGGAAGTGCGTGGTAAGGTAATCGGAGATGTCGGAATTGGTCGCGCGGCCCGTCTTGTCGTAGATCGAGACGACCATCAGCTGATCGGACTGCGCCTTGTTGACGTTGACGCCCTGCTGCTGGACCACCGCTGGCAGTCGGCTCACGGCGCGCGAGATCGCGTTCTGGACCTGGACTTGCGCGGTATCGGGATCGGTGCCCTTGTCAAAGGTGACGGTGATGTTTGCCGAACCGTTCGACGAGGTCGAGCTGAAGTACAGCATCCCGTCGAGGCCCTTGAGCTGCTGCTCGAGGACCTGGGTGACCGAATTCTCGACCGTCGAGGCGTCGGCGCCGCCGTATGTCGCGTTGATCGAGACCGTTGGCGGCGCGATATCGGGATATTGCTCCACGCCCATGGTGCGCAGTGCCAGCAAGCCGGCAGCCATGATGACGATGGCCAGAACCCACGCGAAGATCGGGCGATAGGCGAAGAACCGGGAAATCATCCGCGATCAGTTCCCGCCGCTCTTTTCGGATGCCGCTGGCCCTTGGGCTTCAGGCTTCGAACCGGCCGGCACCACCTTGACCTTCTGCCCTTCGCGGGCACTGATCAGACCTTCGACCACCACCCGGTCGCCCGGCTTCAATCCTGATGTGACCAGCCAGTTCTGCCCAACCGGATTGTCGGCAACGACATCGCGCTTCTCAAGCTCGTCCTTGGCATTGGCGACAAGGACGCTGGCCCGGCCACGCGGATCGCGGCTGACGGCGGCCTGAGGCACGAGTATGCCGTTGGGCACCGTGCCCTGCCCCACCCGGGCACGCACGAACAGGCCCGGCAAGAGGTCCCCCTTGGGATTGGGCACGACGGCGCGCACGGTGATCGTCCCGGTTTCGGGATCGACGTCGATGTCAGCCGGATTGAGCTTGCCTGTCACCGGATAGGTGCTGCCATCGGGCAGGATCACGGTTACCGGTGCCGCTCCGGCAACGAGCTTGCCGCTTTCGATCGCGCGACGCAGCGCAATGAAGTCAGCACCCGACTGCTTGATGTTGACGTACATCGGATCGAGCCGCTGCACTTTGGCCATGGGTGTGGCCTGGGCGTTCGTCACCAAAGCGCCCTTCGTGACCATCGAGATGCCAATGCGTCCGCTGATCGGTGAGGTGACGCGGGTGAAGCCGAGGTTGACCTGAGCCGATGAAAGTGCGGCCCGCGCCTGTCCCACCGCCGCGCGTGACTGATTGTAGGCCGCGCGGGCATCTGCCGCTTCCTGCCGGCTTACCCCGCCCTGCTCCGCCAGAAGGGCAAAGCGTTCGGCCTTGAGGCGGTTGGCCTCCACCGTCGCCTGCGCGGCGGCCAATGACGCCGAGGCCTGCGCCTGGCTGGCGGCATAGAGCCGGGAATCGATCTGGTAGAGTGGCTGCCCGGCCCGCACGAAGGAGCCTTCCTGGAACAGCCTCGCGGTTACGAGCCCAGCCACTTGCGGGCGCACTTCGGCGATCTCCGAAGCTTCCGTACGACCGGATAGTTCGGTCGTCAGTTCGACCGGCTCGGTTCTTGCCACCATGACACCGACGACCGGCGTCGGCTTTTCCTTCTGCGCGTCGGCAGAACCGCAGGCCGAGAGCGCCAACGCCGAGGCAACAACGATAGGCAGGGCAAATACAAAGCGGTTGGTCGACGACAAGGACAGTCTCTCTCGAAATCTCGATCGTTCCATCGCACCGGCCACAGCAAAATCGCGAATCACGCCCTGCGCGGCGCCATCCGTGCTGCAAGTGCGAGATGCGTTTCCGGCCCGTGTCTAGCAGATTGCTGCCTTGGCGCACGCCCCTTGATGGGCAAGTGCAAAAGCTGCGACACAAAGTTACAACTGGCCTTGAAGTTCCTCGAAATCTCCGATTCGTCGCAGTGCAAGTCCAAAATCGCCGCAAAATCACTGGTAGCGCGCGAAATTCGGTGGAAAGACGGCTGCAGGCCATGGCTTTCGCGGTTCTGCTTGCGTTAGCCGTGCCGTCCCTTTCCAGCAGAGGACATCAGGACAATGAACAACAGCGACCTCGCAGATACCATCGCAGCAAGCCACGGCCTTTCGAAGGCAGACGCCCGCAAGGTCGTCGATGGCGTGTTTGCCGCGATCGCCGACGCAGCCGCGAAGGGCGAGGAAGTCTCGCTGAACGGCTTCGGCAAGTTCAAGGTCAAGAACACCCCGGCCCGTGAAGGCCGTAACCCCTCGACCGGCGCCACCATCCAGATCGCAGCTTCGAACAAGCTGACCTTCTCGGCTGCCAAGGCGGTCAAGGACAAGCTGAACGGCTGATCCGTTCCGGACCGGCGCCTGCCCCTGCGGGCGCCGGGTCCACATCCTGCTGGGCACAAGGCCCGCAAGCATTACGCCGGTAATCCGGCGATGAAGCCGTGATCCCGTTCAGACGGTCGAACCGGCATCCGCTTCCAAAACCCCATCCGATTCTGCCGGCACGCCGCATCGACCCGTCACGTCCTCATCAGGGCCAAGGAGCCCTGCCGTAGATTATCCAGCAACCTTGGCGGACGGGATGAGCCATTAATCACTTTAGTTAACGACCAACCGGGCAAAGCCCCAATTCCCAACATTAAATCCTGTTAAACTTGCCCTTGCATCGCGCTAAAATCCCGCAGATGCCGCTGAATATAAACGAATTTCCATTTTTATGTTGGTAAACGACCGCCAACTCAGGCCCCGCCTGAGGCCGGTCAGAATTAACCATTGCTTAGGGCGCTCTACCTAGGAAATCCCCTTGTCCGGCCAGTTCGCCGGCAAAGGTTTGTGCAACATCCGGCACGATCCTTCTCGGGACAACTCCGGTAGCTCCGGAGTGTTGGATAGGGGAATTGAGATGAAGAAGTTGCTTGCCAGCGCGGCAATCGCCGCCGGGCTTCTGGCCGGAGGTTCCGCCTTCGCCCAGAGCGCCGCAAATACCAGCAGTGCCACTGCAACGGGGTCGGTCACCATCGTCCGTCCGCTGACGATCACCAAGAACAGCGACCTTGCCTTCGGTCGCATCGTGCGCCCCCGCACGGGCGGCACCGGTACGGTCACGCTCGCCAACACCGGCAACTCGGTTGTTGCCGCCAGCGGCGCCGTGGCGCTCGCCAGCACGACCAGCCGCGCCCAGTTCACTGTCGATGGCGAAGGTGGCCAATCCGTCACCACCTCGATCCCGGCAACGGTCAACCTGACCAGCGGCACCAACACCATTCCGGTGACGCTGCTGCCCGACTTCGGCAGCACGGTGACGCTTTCGGGCGCACTGGCCGCCGCTGGATCGGCCACGCTCAACGTCGGCGGGTCGTTCAGCCTGCCCGACACCCAGGCTTCAGGTGCCTACACCGGCAACTTCACGGTAACTGTCACCTATCAGTGATGGAACTTCAGGGGAGCATTGCCGCAACTGCGCGGCAACTTCCCGAGGCAGACGGCAACCGTCGGCGAGAGGGGGACAAGCCATGGACGCGGGATCGAAGGTTCGCATCGGGCATATTGCCAAGGCGCTCCTCGCTGCTTGCGCGACCATGGCCTCGCCAACGGTTGCCCATGCTGCCACCGCACCCGCATCGGCAGAGGCGGCCGTGGTCATCCTCGAACCGGTTGGCGCCGGATTCTCGTTCGACATCCTGAGCGACGCCGTTTCCGCGGTGTTCCTCAATGGCGATGCGGGAGACTCGGTCTCGGTGCTGATGTCACCGCGCAAGCCGGGCCAGAAGGGCATGCCCCGTGAGGCCAGCGGCGTTCTGGTCATGGCGAGCGGCGTCTACCGCATCGATCTGCTGCAACCGGCAGCATCCGACGCACGCCTGCGCGGCGCAATACGCGGCAGTGTTCCAGGCGACCGTTCCATCCTGTTCCTCGCGCAATTCAACTGAGGGTCATAGAGCCATGAAGCGCAACCTCCTGATCATGCCGGGCCTCCTGACCTTGCTGGCGCCTGCAATGGCGGCTGCACAACAGGCACCGCTGCCGATTACCGCGCCCAAGGCGCAGGACACCCAGGTGACCGTCCCGGTTCAGGCGGCCGCGGCCAACATCAACATTACGCCCCGCCGCGTGATCTTCGATTCCACCAAGCGCACCGAAGCGGTCTACGTATTCAACCAGGGCACCACCCCGGTGACGGTTGACGTGGCGCTGGTCGACAATGCCATGCTGCCCTCTGGCGAGATCGTGCCGATCAGCCGCCTCGCAGAACGTGGAGCCGAGGGACTTGGCGCGAAAGTGCGATCGGCCAAGCCTTTCGTGCTCGCCGCGCCCAGCCGCCTGATCCTGCCGCCGGGCCAGGGCAAGACGATCCGCGTTCGTGCCACCTTGGCCGACACCGGCACGACTGCGGAGTACCGCACCCACCTCACCGTCACCACGGTGCCGCCCGCCGATGCGGGGCTGACCGCCGAACAGGCCGCCGCCGCCGAAAAGGGTGAGCTGGTTCTTCGCATTCAGTCGGTCTTCGGCATCTCGATCCCGCTGATCGTGCGGGGCGGCACGCCCGATGCAACCGGCGGAATTGGCGCGATAACGCCCGCCACCACGCGCGATGGCCCTGCACTTGCAGTCACCTTGCAGCGCAGGGGCACGACTTCGCTTTACGGCAATCTCGAACTGCGCACGGCCAAGGAAGTTGTCGGCGTGGCGCGAGGCATCGCAGTCTACCCGGAAGCTGACGAGCGTCAGGCCCTCGTGCCTCTGCTCCGCCCGCTCAAGCGCGGCGAAGTGGTGACCGCCACCTACAGCGCCGACGACGGGAAGAAGCCGGTCGAGATCGCCAGCGGAAGCTACACCGCCCCCTGAAATGACCGCAACGCTGGCCATTCTGGCCCTGGCCGCTGCCAACAGCAGCGCGCCAGCGGGACCGGCTGCGCCCGTGCAGGCCCCCGATCCGGTGGTCGGGTCGTCTGCGCTCGGCACGACGCAGGCTGCGAACGAGGACCTCCTGCTGTTTTCCGTGCAGCTTGACGGCACCACGATCAGCGAGGCTTTGACAGCCTATGGCGATCCCGCAGACCCGCTGCTGCCGCTTGGCGAACTGACCCGCCTGCTCGAACTTCCGCTCGATATCGATGTTGCAAACGGCGTCGCATCGGGGCGCATCGGCGAAGGTCAGCGTCCGATCACCATCGACCTGAGGTCAGGCCAGGCTCTGATTGGCGGCAAGGTTGTCGCGCTGATTCCGCCCGACAGCCTCGTCTCCGAAACCGACATCTACCTGCGAGCCTCTTTGGTCGCCAAGCTGCTGCCGCTGAAGATCACGTCCATCGCCGACGAAATGATCCTCACACTCGAGGCCACGGAAAAGCTTCCCTTACAGGCACAGCGCGAACGCCTGGCCCGCATGGCAGGTCTGGCCGGCCAGCCCGAGACGCAGGACGATGCGATGCGCGTGGCAACGCCGTACCGCTGGGCCAGCGCCCCCGCTTTCGATTTCACGACCGAGCTTGGCTACAACAGCGAAGGCGTCAACGGCGGCGGCCGTGCAGTCACGCGGTTCGAGGGGCGGGTTGCGGGCGATCTGCTGAAAGCCGGCTTCAACGCCTGGATCGCCACTGACGATCACGGCGATCCGGTTTCGGCCCGCCTCGCCTTCACGCGCCGGTCCGAAGAAGGCCGGCTGCTCGGCTCGCTCGGCGGCACTTCGGCCGCGCTGGGCGATGTCTTCACGCCGCCGCAGGTCATCGGCGCGCGCAGCCTTGGCGGGGCGGGTTTCGCATTCTCCTCCTCGCGCCTTGACGAGGCGAGCGTGTTCCAGCGCATCAACCTGCGCGGAGAACTGCCGCTGGGATACGATGCCGAGCTCTACGTCAACGACATCCTGCGCTCTGCCCAGCGCGGTGCGGGGGCGCAGGGACGCTATGAATTCAACGATATCCCGCTGGTGCGCGGCCGAAACGCCCTGCGCGTCGTGCTTTACGGTCCGCGCGGAGAACGCATCGAACGCACCCGCGTGATCAACGTGGGTGGCGGCCAGCTTGCGGCGGGCAAGACCACTGTCGATCTCGGCATCGTCTCGCAGGACCGGACCGTAATCGACCTGTCTGATGCGAACCTCAGCGGCTTTGCCAAGGGCAAGGGCGATCTGCGCGCCACCTTCAACATCGCCCACGGCATAAGCGAGCACCTGACCTTTGCGGCCGGTCTGTCGCGCTTCACCGACTTTGGCGGCAGTTCACACGTCATTGGTTCGATCGGCACGCGCAACTCGCTGTTGGGTCTTGCGGTGCAGACCGACCTTGCCAGCGACTTCGCAGGCGGGCGTGCAATTTCGCTAGGCCTTGCCGGACGCATCGCCGGCGTGAGCTTCCTTGGCCGCCATGTCGAGTACGGCGGGGGTTTTGCCGACGAAGCCAATACCGCTTTCGATCCGTCGCGCCCGATGCGCCGCTATAGCGAAGTGGTCTTCGACCTCGCTGTGCCGCTGCCGGGCTCGCTTGGCCTGCCGGTCTCCGGTCGGTTCGACCGCGCCGAGTTCGTCGACGGCAGCCAGACCCTCTCGGCCCGGGCACGCACCACGGCGAATGTGGGGCAGACCTTGTTCGCCATCGGTGCCGACTACAGCCACCGCACGCAGGGCGGCTTTTCCGACACTCGGATCAACGCCAATCTCGGCGCAATGCGCTTGATCGACTACAAGTGGCAGCTTCGCGCCACTGCCGATTTCGGGATCAAGCCCGGCACCCGGCTGGAAACGCTGGGCTTTGCCGCTGACCGCGCAATTGGCGATCGCTACAGCCTGCGCCTTGGCGCGACCCGCAATTTTGCTGGGCGCGATACGGCATTGCAGGCGGGCTTTACCGCCCGCTTGCCCATGGCGACGGCAACATTGGGCGGGGACTGGTCAACCAGCCAGAACCGCTGGCGAGTGGGCGTCCAGCTCAACTTCGGGATAGCGCGGGACCCGCTGAAGGGCCGCTATCGCGTTACACCTCCAGGTCCTGCGAACGGGGCAAGCGCTGCGCTCCTCGCGTTCATCGACGCCAATGCCAACGGTCGGCGCGATCAGGGCGAGGAAGCGGTGCCCGGCGTGGTGGTGCAAGGTGGCGGGCTGAAGACCGTGACCGACGGGCAGGGCCGGGCGTTCGTGACCGGCCTGGGCGATGGCAACATGACTTCGCTGCGCGCCGATATCTCGGGCACCGATACCGTCTTCGTGGCGCCTCCGCCGCAGAACATCACGTTTGCCGCACGTGCAGGGGGAGTTGCGCGGATCGACTTTCCGCTGGTGCCCACATCCGAGCTGGTCACGCGCATCCGCTTCCGCGGCCGCGATGGCGCGTTGAGCGGCCTGTCGGCGGTCAAGGTGCGGCTCGTTTCGTCCAAGGGCGATGTCGCATCCGGCATGACCGAGTTCGATGGCACCGTAGTGTTCGACGCGGTGAAGCCGGGCAAGTATGCAATCGAGATCGACGCCGACCAGGCCGCCCGCCTCGGCATGCGGTTGAAAGAGCCGTTGTTTGCAATAGTGGGTGCCGATGGACGGGTGGTTGATGTCAACGGTGAAGTCGCGTTCAACGAACACGTACAGATGGTGAAACGCTGATGATCCGCTTGCTGCTGACCGCGCTGTGCATCGTCTTGTTGCCGTTCGTGCCGATTTCGGCAGCGCATGCCCAGAGCTACACGGTCGACACGATCACTGATGCCAACTTCGGCGATATCGTCTCTGCCGCGTCCGGTCAGACGGTACTGCGGTCCAGCGCCACATCCGGATCGGTCACGGTGGTCTCCGGCTCGGGGGTGCGGCTGTCAAACACGTCCGCAAACGCCGAGGTCACGATTTCGTGCAGCAATACCTTTGCGTGCAATACCACGAATGTTCAGGTCACGCTGGCACTGGCCGGATCGCCTACGGGGCGCGTCGGATACATCACCGCGATCAGCCTTGCCAACGGCACCGCCACGGTTACCTCAGCCTACAGCGCGGGGAGCTATATCGTGATCAATCTGGCCCCCATTCCGCGCAGATCATCACGCACGTTCCTGATCGGCTTTGACCTGCCCGTAGACGGCAACGACTCTGCCGATCCGACAGGGAGCGCGACCAGTTCCTACCTGATCACCGCACAGCGCGCGACGGGCGGGGGATCGGATTCGCTTGTCGGCAACATCATTGCCAAGGTCATCCGCCCTGTCAGCATTGCCAAGACACAGGACCTGCAGTTCGGCTCGGTCACGCGGCCCACCAGCGGTTCGGGGACTGTTACGCTGACGCCCGGCGGCATTGTTTCGGTCACCGGGACCAATGTCCGCCGCTTTCCGTCGCCCGCTGCGACGGCGGCACAGTTCACGGTGAGCGGGGAAGGCGGTCAGGCGGTAACCGTTTCGGTGCCGACGACGATGACGTTGTCAGGCAGCGGCGGCTCGGTCACGGCCACATTGACCAATAGCGGCGGCGGCGCGCAAGTGTTGAGCGGTGCAACCGGCTCGGTCGGTACGGTCGATGTCAGTGTGGGAGGTTCCGTGCCGCTGACGGGCTCCTCGGCGCTCGGTACGCTGACAGGCACCATGACGGTGATGGTGCAATACAACTGACGCGACGAGCGATCGCGCGCCTCACAGAACGAAGTGGTCTCCGGCCGCCCGGACAGTCACTTCGGAAATCGAGACGCCCCAAGGCTGGTCGATCGCGTGGATCACGGCATCGGCGATATGTTCGGGTGCAAGGCTGGCATAGTCGATGGCTTCGGGATCGAGCCGCTCCGCCGGGAACGTGCCTTGCGCCATCTGACCGACCATATCCATGAAATCCGGCATGTTGTGCGCAACGATGCCAATGCCGGCGGCCTGGTTGACCACAGTGCCGGAAAGGCCGGTTGTCGGCACACCGGTCGGCTTGATCGTGGTCACCTTGATCCGTCCGCGGCTTTCCACTCGCAGCGATTCCGAAAGGAAGTTCACCGCCGATTTCGACGCGCCATAGACCGCCGCGCCTATCACCGGGAAATTGCCGTAGATCGACGAGATGTTGACGATCTGCCCGCGTCCTGCCGCGATCATCGGATCGTAGGCGGCGACCATGCCGTTCAGCACACCCTTGATGTTGATGTCGATGCAGCGCTCCCAGGCGGGATAAGCCGCTTCGTGGTCCGAGAAGAAAGCCAGCGGCATGATCCCGGCGTTGTTGATCATCACGTCCACCGCGCCGTACGCATCGAGCGAAGCGGCGACCAATGCCTTGACCTGCGCCAGGTCACGCACGTCGACAGCCACTGCCTGCGCCTTGCCGCCTTCTGCAAGGATGGCATCGGCCACGCCTTGGGCAGCAGCAAGGTCGATGTCGCCCAGCGTGACGCTGGCCCCCCTCCCCGCCGCCTTGCGCGCCACCAGGCTGCCAAAGCCTCCACCTGCGCCGGTAATGACGATCGACTTGCCGGCAATGTGTCCGCTCATGCGCTTGTCCTTCAAAGTGCCGACGGCATTGCGTCGATCAGGATCGTCTTCATCTCAAGGTAGGGAAACAGGCCTTCCGGGCCACCTTCGCGGCCAATGCCCGATTGCTTGAACCCGCCGAACGGCAGGCCGAAGTCCATGCGCAGGCCGTTCTGCCCGAAGCCGCCTGTGCGTACGCGCCGGGCGATGCGGTAGGCGGCGTCGGCGTCTGTCGTCAGCACCGAACCATTGAGGCCATAGGCGCTGGCATTGGCAGTGCGGATCGCGTCTTCCTCGTCCTCGACCGGGATCAGGCTGAGGACCGGGCCGAAGATCTCCTCCTGCGCGATCCGGCTTTCGTTCTTCACGTTGGCGAACAAGGTCGGTTCGATGAAATAGCCGCGGTTGAGATGCGCCGGACGTCCGCCACCGGTGACGAGATCGGCGCTGGCCCTGCCCTCCTCGATGTACATCTCGATGCGTTCAAGCTGGCGTTTCATCGCCACCGGGCCAAGCTGGGTTTCGGGGTCATCGGAATGGCCAATCCGGACCTGCCGCATTTCTGCGGCGATGGCTTCGGCCAGTTCGTCATGGCGGTGGCGTGGCACGATCACCCGGCTGAGCATGGCGCAGACCTGCCCGCTCATCATCGTGATGGTGCCTGCCAACATCTTCGCGGCAGCATCGATCGGGAAATCATCGCGCACGATAGCCGCGGACTTGCCGCCCAGCTCCAGCGTGCATCGCGCCATCCGCGCCCCGCAGACGCTGGCGATGCGCTTGCCGGCAACGGTGCTACCGGTGAAGCTGACCTTGTCGACGCCCTCGTTGCAGACGAGATGGTCGCTCGCCTCACGGTGTCCGGTCACCAAGTTAACCACGCCTGCCGGAATGCCCGCCGCCTGCGCCGCCTCGGCGATGATGTAGGCCTCGAGCGGCGTTTCCGGCGATGGCTTCATGATCACCGTGCTGCCCGTCAGCAGCGCATAGGCGACCTTGTTGGCCATGATCCCGAACGGGCCGTTCCACGGCGCAATCGCCGCGACCACACCTACCGGTTCATAGGCGATGAGCGCCGTATCCGCGGCCATGCTCGGGCGGCGTTCCACGAATTCGAACTGTTCGGCAAACCCGGCGATCTGGCCGAGCGCCATTACGCTGCCGCCATGCATCGGCCCGGCAAACGAGGCGAGCCCGCCCATCTGCGCTGTCCACGCCCGGGCCAGTTCCGGCACCCGTGTTTCAAGGTGGGCAACCATGCGACGGAAGGCAGCGATGCGCTCTGCCGGCGGCGTTGTTGGCCACGGGCCGCTGTCGAATGCCTCGCGCGCCGCGGCTACCGCCGCGTCCATGTCGGCAGCGTCCGCCTCGGCCACGCGGCCTACGACTTGCTCGGTATTGGGCGAGATGAGGTCAATCATCCGCCCGGAGTGGGCGGCCACCCACCGGCCGCCGATGAAGAGCTTGTCGGGATGGGCGACGTTAACGCCTTCGGGAGTCATGGCCTGGTGTCCTCTCACGCCTGCGCCAACGCGCATTCCACGCGCTCGATCAGGCCGTCCTTGATCGTGTAGAAGATGAACTGCCGCATTTCCTGCACTTCGCCCACCGCGATCGGGAAGAAGCCGTGCAGCCCGCGCGCGTCGAGCGCTTCGCGGGTCAGGTCATTCACCCCCTCTACCCGGATGACCGCATCGATGGCCGTCAGCGTATCGGAGCAGGCGAAGTTCAGAACGGTCACACTTTCCCTGACATGGTGGTGCAGGAATTCGTAGAAATCCTTGAGCGCCTGGCGCGAACGGATTTCCACGCCGAAAAACGTCATCAGCGGCGGATCGACATAGAAATCGGCGACCGCATCATAGTCCTTCGCGTTGAACGCGCGGACATAGCGATCGTAGGCCTCGCGCGTCAGCACGGTATCTCTCCCCTTGGCGGCCGGATTCGGCTCACACCCAAACGCTAACATTTGATATGATAGGTGCCAAGCTGAAAAGAAAAGGGCGGCCATTGCTGACCGCCCCGTCCCCTCATGAACTTGCGTCCGATCAGAAGCGCTTCTGCACCGTGACCGCCCATTCGCGCGGACGCCCGACCTGGCTGTAGGCCGTGCCGGTGAAGGCATAGACCGCAGCGAAGCGGAAGGGCGTGTAGTATTCGTTGAACACGTTCTGCACTTCCATCGAGATCGACAGGTCCTCAGCCTCGTTCCGCCAGGTCAGGCGGGCGTTGCCGATGTCATAGGCGTTGAAGTATTCGATCGGCAGGCCTGCCGCGATGCGACCGGCGCTGGTCTTGCCGGTGTGCGCGAAGTCGAAGCGCGGCGTGAGCGAACCCGCGCTGCCGAGGTCGGCGCGATACTGGATGCCGAAGCTGTACTTCCAGTTCGGCGTCACGATCGGATCGGTCAGCAGGATCGCGTTGCCCACGCGCGGGTCGATGTTCTTGTACTTGCCGGTCAGGTGGCTGAGCGAGGCATCGATATCCAGGCCTTCGATCGGCGAAGCCTGCATTTCAAGCTCGAAGCCCTTGATCTGGCCGTTGCCCGCATTCTGGCGCGCACCGCACGGCGCGTTCGAACCCAGCGACGCGCAACTGATCAGCGGCAGCTGGATGTCGTTGTAGTCGTTGATGAACCCGGCGATGTTCAGGCGCAGGCGACGGTCGAACAGGTCGGTCTTCAGGCCCGCTTCATAGGCGGTCACCGTTTCCGGATCGAAGCTGCCGTTCAATGCCTGAGCGGCGTCGAACGGACGGGCAGTCACGCCACCGCCCTTGAAGCCGGTGCCTACGGTCACGTAGGCCAGCACCTCGGGGCTGAAGCGGTAGTCGGCCGAAACGCGCCAGTCTACGCGATCACCCTTGAAGGTCGCCGTCACGCCATCGAGCGCGCCGAGGAAGATCGAGCGCGTGCCGTCATAGTTCTTGCGGACGAAGGTGTAGTCCTTGGCTTCCTCGGTGTAGCGCAGACCGCCGGTCACGGTCAGCCCCTCGATGGGGCGGGCGATGACCGTGCCGAACACGGCCTTGCTGTCGGCATTGACCGGATCGTTGCCGAGGAACTGGAAGTTCAGGCCCGGTGCGATGTAGCGGATGTCCTGGCGGGTGAAATAGACCGAGCGCTGGTCGGAATAGAACCCGCCGACGGTGAAGTCGATATTGTCACCGATCTTTCCGTTGACGCGCAGCTCCTGGCTGAAGAACCAGAACTTGAGGTCGTTGTAGCCCTGGCCCGCAATGGCGAGGTCCGGCGTGAAGTCGTCGTCGGTACCCCACTTCTGGCGATAGTTGCGATAGGCGGTGATCGACTGGACGTTGAGTGCCTGATTCAGAAGTTTCTCAATTCCAGCAATATCTTGCGGTTCGGCGCGTGAGCATTCGGATTGAAGCTATGAGTGCCCATGCGGTTGAAGACGCGATGGACTTTTCCCAGTCCTTGGCAAGGCGTCGGCAGCGGCCAAGCCATGCGAAGGTTCGCTCTACAACCCATCGGCGTGGTAGCACCTCGAAGCCCTTGGCTTTGTCGGAACGCTTGATGATCTGGATTGTCCACCTGCCCATGCCGACGAGAGCGGATCGTAGTTTGTCGCCGGCATAGCCGCCATCAGCGAACACATGGCGCAGCCAGGGGAACCGCGTGCGAACAGCGGCCAGCACATCGACAGCACCGTCGCGATCCTGAATGTCGGCGGTGTGGACGAGAATGAAGATCAGGAAGCCGCAGGTGTCTGTCAGGATGTGCCGCTTGCGGCCTTTGACCTTCTTGCCAGCGTCAAAGCCCGTAATTCCGCCACTTTCAGTGGTCTTCACCGACTGGCTATCGATCACTCCAGCACTCGGCGAGGCTTCGCGTCCTTCGATTCCCCGCAAGTTCATAACCAGCACGGTGTTGATGGCTTCAAACAGACCGGCATCGCGCCAGGCGTAAAAGTAGCGCTGCACCGTCGACACCGGCGGAAAGCACTTGGGCAAAAATCGCCACGCACACCCGCTCGCGGCAATGTAGAGTATCGCGTTCAAAACTTCGCGCATGTCTGCCGTTCGAGGTCGGCCTCCGCGCTTGGCCGAAGGAACGAATGGCGCTGACAGCGCCCACTCCGCATCGGTCATATCCGATGGATATCGCAATCCCTCCCGGCTATGCTCACGCCGGGCAATACCAGTCCATGTCACCATTCACTCCTTCTCTTCGCAAAGAGGCGTGAATCACAACATGCTGGTATTGCTCAACAACTTTCGGTTCGGGCTCTGAGAGAATCGCTCAGCCCGATGGTCATGTTGGCCGAGAAGCCATAGCCGTCGAACTTGAGGCGGCTCGGCATTTCGTAGCCCTGGCTGACGAAGCCGCCCGGAGGGGCATAGAAGTTCGCATAAGTGCAGAAGCGACCGCAGGCATAGGCGTTGGTGATGCGCGCCGGGTTGATCAGCGAAATCACTTCCGCAGCGTTGGTGCGCTCTTCATGCGTGTAGTCACCGATGATGACGAGATCGAAATTGTCGCCCGGATTGTAGCGCAGCGATCCGCGCAGACCGGCATAGCCCTTTTCACCCAGCTTATCGATCACACAGTCCTGCCCGGAGCCGGGACGCGCGCTGATGCCCTGCGGGTTGCCGGGCTTGGCGCAGCCATAGTCGATCTGGTCGACATAGCCGTTCTGACGCTTGTACACGCCCGAAACGCGGGCATAGAGGTCCTGCGCGAGGATGAAGTTGGCGCTGCCACGGATATCGACGCGGTTGCGGCTGCCGTAGACAGCCTCGACCATGCCAGAATTCTCGTCGGTCGGCTTCTTCGAGAACAGCTTGATCGCGCCGCCGATGGCGTTGCGGCCGGTCAGCGTGCCCTGCGGACCGCGCAGGACTTCGACGCGCTCAAGGTCAAGCAGGTCGAAGATCGAGCCGGTCAGCGTCGCATAGTAGACATCGTCCACATACATGCCGACGCCCGGTTCGTAGGCGGGGTTGAAGTCGAACTGACCGACGCCGCGAATGGCTGCCCCCAGCGAGGAACCATAGGCGCCGCCCATGGCGTTGAGCTGAACGTTGGGCGCCTGCTGCGCGATCTGGGCGATGTCGGTCTGGTTGCGCGAGGCGAGCAATGTTGCGTCAACAGCGGTGATCGACAGCGGCGTATCCTGCAGGCGCTGCTCGCGGAACTGCGCGGTCACGACGATCTCGCGCGCTGATTCCGGAGTGTTCTCATCCGCTTGGGCCTGGTCTTGGGCCTGGGCCTGCTGGGCCATGGCGGGCGTGGCCAGCCCGAGCGAAAGTGCAGCCAGGCTGCCTGCCGCAAGCAGGCGCACGTGTGACGTGGTACGATGGACTTGAGCCATATCCCCTCTCCTGTATGGTTCTCTCCGGAACCGGTTGCTGTTTGTTAGTAAGACATACTAATTAGCGCTTTGCAAGCCTAACATTTGCGACTGTTCCAGACTTCGCCGGGTGATGCAGTTCGGGCACACTTCGGCACTTGCCGAAGCCCGGGAACCGGGCAATACAGGCGGCCGATGGACACGCCGCCCGCACCAGTTCCCGCTGCCAACGCCGCGCTGCTCGATGGCGATGTCGCCTTGCTTGTCGACCTGCTCAAGCTTGGCACTTTCATCGGCACGCCGATGCGCGAAGGCGTGGCAGAGCCGCTCGGCCTCACCACCACCGACTTGCGCATCGTTCTTGCGCTCGGTGGCGAAGGCGAGCTTGCCGGGCATGACCTGTCCGAGATCATGGGCGTGCCGCCGATGAACGTCAGCCGGGCAATCGCCGCGCTCATGCAACGCGGCCTTGTCGAGCCCGGCGCCAACCGCCGCAACCGCCGCCGCAAACCGGTACGGCTCACGCCTGCGGGGCAGGAACTGTTCGCACAGACCATTCCCGCGATGGCCCACGTCGGCGCCGATCTGTTCAAGGGGGTCCCGGCGCGCGACCGGGAAGCCTTCCGCCGCGTTGCCGCTGCCGTCCTTACGCGCATCGGTCGCTGGGGCGGTTGACCCGCCCCCACTCCTTTTACGGCCACTTCTTCTGCAGCTTGGTGAAATCGCCCACTGCGAAGGCCTTGGCCAGCACCGGGTGGGCAAAGCTCATCGCCACTTCCTGCCGGTTCGGCCAGGTCTGGCGCACGTCGGTATCGGGCAGCAGGCGGTCCGGCCCGATCGGGTTCTCGGGGAAACACACCGCGGCGGGCTGCAGGTGGGCTACGGTCTTTGACCAGCCCGTCTCGTAATCGGCCTGCCACTGCATCATGTAGTCCAGCCGCTTGATCTTCCAGACGCCGTCTTCCTTGACGTAGTCGTTCTCGTAGATCCCGCTTTCCCAGAACTGCTGCGGCATGCCCTCGGGCTTGTCCTTGAGGATGTCGTCGTGCCAGCCACCTGCAAGGATGCCGCGGAAGCGGCCTTTCGCGCTTTGGCCGTCCTCGGAGATGGTAATCACGTCCTGCAGCTGGAAATGGTCGAGCAGCAGGCCATGCACCGGCCCGCGCCGTCCACCGGTAAAGAGGTTCTGGAACCACGTCCCATAAAGCCGCATCACCCCTTCGTAGCCGACGTATTCGCCTGACAGGAACACGACCGCGCCGTCCTTTGCGAACAGCCCGGCCACTTCCTCCGGCCGGTTGTAGTCGATGTAATAGCCATAGGCCCACTGCAGGCGGCGGATGGCGTTGAGATCCTCAAGCTCGGTCACGCGCGCTTCGAGCGCGGCAAGGCGGGCATTCACATCGGTCATGGCTCGACTCTCCCCAGAGTTCTTCGACAAGGCTAAAATTGTAAGCAACACTAACAAATGTTGCGTTGATTGCGAGAGGGAAAAATGAAACCGATCGCACCTTGCGCGCGAAATGCGCTGCGCTACTTTCCTAAGCCGACGGGAGCTGGAGAATCTGCGATGTGCGATGAGATCACCGAAGCCGAAAACACCGCATTCTTCCTCAATCGCCGCGAATTTGCCGGGCTCGGCGCAAGTGCCGCCGCGCTTGCCACGGTGCCGGGCTGCGTCACCGCCGCAGAAGCGCCAACCTCCAGCCGCATGGTCACGATCGACACGCCCGACGGCAAGGCCGACGCCTTCTTCGTCTACCCCACGCGCGGCAAGCACCCTGCCGTGATCATGTGGCCTGACATCGCGGGGCTTCGCGATGCCTACAAGACCATGGGCGCCCGCCTTGCCGCCGCCGGTTACGCCGTTCTGGTCGTCAACCAGTATTACCGCTCCAGCCCCGCCCCGATCCTTGATTCACTGATGGCGTGGCGCTCGGACGCCGGGCAGAAGAAGCTCAAGCCGATGATCGCCGCGATCACGCCGTCGGGCACCACGTCCGACGCTGCGGCCTTCGTGTCATGGCTCGACATGCAGAAGGAAGTGAACGCCAAGAAGCGCATCGGTTCAGCCGGCTATTGCATGGGCGGCCCCTTCACCGTGCGGACAGCCTTTGCCAATCCGGCCCGCGTCGGCGCGGCGGCGTCGTTCCACGGTGGCGGTCTCGTCGGACCGGAGGCTGACAGCCCGGTCAACCTGATCGGCAAGACCCGCGCTGCCTATCTCTTCGCCATCGCCAAGAACGATGACGAGCGCGCCCCCAAGGAGAAGACCCAGCTTCGCGCATCCGCCGACGCTGCCAGCCGCCCTGCCGAGATCGAAGTCTACCCCGCCCAGCATGGCTGGTGCACTCTCGACGCCCCGATCTACGACCGTACTCAGGCGGAACGGGCCTGGGGCAGGATGCTCGACCTGTTCAAGGCGAATCTCTGACCCGCCTATTCGAACACGACGAACGGAGCCCAGACGTGCGGGTTTGCCGCGTCCGGCAGGTCCGGATCGACCATGGTGCGCAACATGGCCGTGCGTAGCGCCTGCGCCGGCTTTCGTCCTTTCGCAGCCTCCTTCAGCACGGTTCCGGCCAGTACCGCCGCCGCATCGTCGCGCACGGGCCAATGTGACAGCATCAGCGTTCGTGCCCCGGCATAGCGGAAGGCCTGTGCGAGGCCGGAATAGGCCGGGGCTGCCTCACCATCGCCAGCAGCCGTATTGCAGGCCGAAAGGATCACCCAGTCGGCATCAAGCCTGAGCGTCCCGATTTCCGACGCGGTCAGCACGCCATCGCTGCTTGCCCCCTGCTCCGGCCGGGCGAGGACGAGCGCAGGCTCGGTCACGCCTTCCATTTCCCCGGCGACCAATGCGTGCGTGGCAAACAGCAGCACGCCGTACTGGTCCAGCCTGGTCTTCGCCAGTTGCTCTTCGCTGGCCTGATCGCCGGTCAGGACCGTGGCCTTGCCCACGCTGCGCGAGACGGCGTCCACCTCGGCCGAGCGCAAGGCGGGCAGCGAGGCAAGCGATTGCGCATCGGCCTGCCCCCCGCGAAACACGGCACTGGCCAGGAGCGGCCCCTTCCTTGCCGCTTGCGCATCGGCCATGCGGACGGTGCCGAACGGCGTAGGCGCGCCCAACGCCAGCATCGACGAACCCGCCAGCGCACGCCGCGGCTGAACCGTGCGCGCCTGCAAGGACGCACCAGCCGACAAGGCGTAACGCATGACAAGAAACGGCGCCTTGCGATCGATCCTGTCGACCGGACGCTCCAGCAAGGTGGCAAACGGGATGGCCGCGGCATCACCGCCAGCGATGATCCGCAAGGCCCCTGTCTTGCGCAAATCCGGTGCTATGCCCGCAAAAATGGCGCGATAGAGTTCGTGTGACGTTGCCGCATCGAAGCTCCGCTGGTCGAGTGCGCGACGCAACCGAGCCGCGCTCGAAGCAAAGCTCGCGCGACTAGGCTCCATCCGCTGCACCACGGCCCGGTCTGGCGAAACAAGCAGGACAAAGGCCGACGTCAACGCCGGAACCACCGCGAGGACCGCCTCATCGTTTGCCAGCGTGCTCCTGATGTCAGTGAGGGTCACGCCTTGGCGCGCAGTCAGCGCTGCCCAGGCAGGATAGCTGCTGGCGATACCGGCCCGCTCCTGCTCCAGCTTGGCTAGCGCCACATCTCGCACCGAGCGGGCGGACTGCACGTCACCGCCATTACCCAGTAGCAGCAGATAGACCGAGTTGGCACGCCGGTAGGCCAGTTCGGCGTCCTGAAGCGTGCGAATGCGCGCCGACAGAACGGGGTCTGAAGTGCCCGCCCGTGCCGCGGCAAGCCGTGTCGCTCGCGCAACCTTGGAGCCAACCAGCACCTGCGACGCGTCGGCGGCCAGTTGAACATCGCCATCACGCAGCGCCAGCCGCATCGCCAGTTCAAGCGACAGGCGATCTGCCAGCACGAGTTCACCATCCGCACTCGCATCGAGCCGGTCGGTCACCGTGCGAACAAGCGCAAAGCCCGGACTTGCTCCGCATTCGCCCGTCGCGACACCGAGCAGGGCGCCGATCGCGCATGATTGCGCCTTGCCCAGCACGGGTGCTCTGGGGCCTGAGGCGACCGCAAGGTGCGCAGTCGCGGCGGCAACCGCACCGGCTTCGTCGCCGCTATCAAGACGCGCCAGCGCAACCGCTGGGAGAAACGTTTCAGCCGCTCCAGCCGCTCTTGTCTTTTCCCATATTTCGTAGGCTGCATCCAGCGAACGACGCGCATCGGCCATTTTGCCCTGACCGAGTTGCGCGAACCCCAGGAAGGTCAGAGCTCGCAGGCGGTCGGTCGGCGCCGCGAGCGGGCCAAGCTTGTCCTGCGTCGACGTGGCGCCCGTCAGGACGCTCACGGCTTCGTCGTAGCGCCCGAGATCGGCCAGCAGCCCGCCCAGCGTTGTCAGGCTGGCGGCGAAGTTGACATCGCCGGTGCCGGTGGTGGCGACACGGATGTCCAGCGCGTGCCGCGCCACTTCTACCGCCTCGCTCCGCTTGCCTCCGCCGGCGAGCACGAGCGCCAGCGTCTCGACCGCGCGCACATGCCCCAGATCGGTTTGCGGCACATGTTGCTTGACCTGCTCTGCGGCAAGCCTTGCCATCGCCTCGGCCTCTTCAAAACGCCCGGCGCGGGACAAGCGCAACGCCAGATTGTAGCGCGCGCTGATCGTCGCAGGATGAAACTCGCCCACCGCACGCACGCGGGCAGCAAGGCTCGCCTCCTGCGCCTTCACCGAAGCATCGTACTGCCCGAGCTGCATATGGGCGATGGCAAGTGTGTAACCGATGTTGGATTCGCCCATGTCGAGCGCTGAAGATGACGGCCCCTTGCCGCGCCGCTGCTCCAGATAGGCAGCTCCCTCGCTCAGCCGATCGGCCGCCTGTTGGAACAGCGCCCGCCGGATCGCCACGTCACCGGCCAGGGCAATCGCCTGCACGTAAGCGTCAGGGGCGAGATCGCGATAGGGCAGGATAACCTCGCGCGCTCGCTCGGCATCGGCCAGGGTCTTGTCGATGTCCCCTGCCTCCCGCGCGTATCCCGATCGTGACACAAGCGCACGGGCCAGATATGGTGCGGTATCCGGGCCTGCCGGCAAACCATCTGCCGCGGCGATGACGGCTTCGGCAGCTTTCAGGCTGGCATCGAAATTGGTCTGGTTGGGATTGGCATTTTCGCGGTTGATCGCTTCAGACAGCGCCTTGTCGAGCGTGGCCAGCTTGGCGGTGGGCTTTGCTGCGGCATGGCTCGGCACTTGTGCAAGACAGGCAAGGCCAGAAACGGCGACCAACATTGCCGTGCGCATTTCAGAAGCCCGCATCGATGCCCACCCCGCTCCAGAACCCTTCCGGCTTTCATGGATAAGCGAGCCATGCGAGGCTGTCGATCATCGACAAGCAATCGGAGGAAGAGCGGCGAAAACTTGTGCGCGCTAGCGCTGATCGCTGCGCTTCCGCTCAATCAGGAGCCACCACAGACCCGAGGCCATTTCTTTCAACTGCCTAGCGTTCGCAGCATCAAAAGGCATACCGGGATCTGGATCCCGGTGCCTGCAGCCGCAAGAGAAGAAATGGTGCCCAGAAGAGGACTCGAACCTCCACGCCGTTTCCAGCGCCGCCACCT
>OFDC01000465.1_pt1 | contig 30667 bp, 27 predicted proteins | sample 1520941 | NCBI WGS metagenome assembly OFDC01 (sample SAMEA94258168, study PRJEB24077) | hot springs metagenome | biome: Aquatic biome; feature: Water | place: India | collected 2012-12-06 | depth 5 m | reverse complement strand
TACGAAGGTGGTGGACAGGAAAGGTATTTGGACAATATCGTACTCGACTTGTTCAATTTACCATCAGAAACCTACATTTTGTATATCGTTGGCACAGATGGAAACAAACCAGTTACCTTGAAAAAACGCATTGTTAAAGTAAATAATTAACACATTCACCAATTCCTTGTCAGTCAAGCTGGCAAGGAATTTAATCATAAACTCAAATGAAAAATTCAAAAATGATTGGCTTACTATTATTGTTAAGTTTTCAAGGCATGGCACAAGCCTACATACCAGTGAATACAAATAGAGTTTTAGTAGGTGCATTCCCTTTTCAAAACTTCACCTATGATGCACGAAGTGCGGCATTGGGTGAAGCAGGAATTGCGATTTCTCCAGATGCCAACAGTGCTTTGATGAACCCTGCTAAATTGGTGTTTTTACACAATACAGAGACCACAGATAGCTCTAAAAAAGTAAAAAACTATGGTGCATCGTTACATTATACGCCATATTATAGAAACCTCATTCAAGGTATGAATTTATATTCGTTGAATCTATTTCAAGCCAAAGAAAAGACTGCTTTTGGATTTGGTGCAAAATATTTTGATGCTGGCAGTGTAGCAATATATGGCGATAACAGAGCGTTTATCAAAAACTTCCAATCGAAAGAGTTTTCAATCAATGGCTTTTATAGCGTCAAACTTCGCCACAACAATAGCCTTTCAGTTGGTTTGAAATATATTTATTCCAACTTATCAGCCCGTTCAATTACCCAAAATATTAACACAAAACCAGTCAATGCCATTGCAGGAGATTTATATTTTTACCACGATGGGAGAAATACAAAAAAGCGTTGGTTAAATTATGGAGCATCTTTGACTAATATTGGGGGTAAAGTTTCCTACGAAGATTATAAACAAAGAACTTTTCAATCAACATTATTGAAAATAGGTGTTGCACAAAATTTTAAGATTGGAAATAAGCAAAATACCTTAATGTTTACCATTGATGCTAATAAGCTACTTGTGCCGACTCCATCAGTTCGTAATATCAATAATGAAGTAATTAAAGGGCGAAATGAGGAAAATATCACAGGAGTCAGTACAATTTATCAATCATGGGGTACTGCTCCTGATGGCTTGCAAGAAACTATGAGAGAAATTGCCTTTTCAATGGGTTCTGAATTCCAGTTTCGAGAATTACTTTCTTTACGTGTAGGTTACTACACTCAAAATAAGCGGAAGGGAAATATACATTACTTTACATTTGGTTTAGGGGCTAAACTCAAAGATTTTGGTTTGGATTTATCTTATTTGATTCCGAACAAAAGGAATGAGGCTTTATCAAATACCTTTCGTATTTCTATAAATTACTGCCTTGTCAAATAATCTATCTTCTTTACCTGCTTTACTTCACCAAATAGCTTTGCAATTGCAAGGCTATTTCTTTACTCAGGAAAAACAAACTCAATAGGCTCGGAAATATTCAAACTTCCGAAAACCCCAATACACCCCACAATCTGACTTTTCAAGAAAACAGGCTCTACAAAAGGATTATAAGTTGCTAATTTTTGGCGGTCAAGTGCATCAAAAAAAGCCGCAGATTTACTGTCCATTGTCTGTAAATATACTTTTGCGACTTGTCCATTTTTATGGGTATATGCTGGTTCAATGACAAAACTCATCGGTAAGCCATTTTTATTTTGGTCATTATAAACAGACCTCCCAACTTCATTTATGGTAAATTTATTTGCTCCGTTGCATTCTGTTCGATAAACTTTATTATTGGCTGTTCTGACGGTGCTATCTACCTGTCTAATCATCTGAAAGCGATAATTGTTTTCTTCATTTTGTGTATCATTAAAACTCAAAATTATTCCCTCATGTTCACCATACACATCATTGAATTTTTGGGTATAATCTACGGTATGTAATTTGGGTTTCGATTGGTTTACGGTTGTTTCAGCAGTATAGGTTGTGCCTTGATAAACAACTTCTAATTTATAGGTTTTACCAAAAGTTGCAGAGACTTTTCCTAAATAAAAAAACTCATCTTGACAAAGAAAGTGGTTTCGTTCAGATGATGGTTTTAAAATATCAGTTTCGTTTCCACTCGAAATTTTAACTATTGCATCTGTAATAAATAAATCAGCACTACTGTTTTTTGAACTAAAATAGGGAACTGATTTATTTAAAAATAATTTTGGCACTTGCCCAGGCACTAACAAACATTCAATCGAAAGTTGGTCTTGGTATGGCTTTTCTTTGATAGTTATGACTTTTTCACAAGAAAAACTTATAAAACCTATCAGTGTAGCTAAAAATATATGAATGTTTTTTTTCATCAGATGAAATGTTAATGCTTAGAATTTAAAATTATAACTCACACTTGGAATGGCTGGCAATAATGATACTTGTGTTGCTACTGATAACTTGGTTATTTCATCGGTACTTAGATAAACAAAATACGGATTTCGACGGCTGTAAAGATTATAAACACTAAAAACCCACTCAGATTCGTAGCTTTTATGAAACATTTGCCTTGTCTTTTTATAAATTGCACTTACATCTAAGCGGTGAAAATTATTTAAACGATAGTTATTTCTCTCCGTATAATCTGCATAAGTACCGTTATAAAGCGTGCCTCCATTGCCAACATCCACTCGACCAACAGGTAAAGTATAAGGTCTGCCTGTATTAAAAACAAATGCTCCCGAAAGCATCCAATGCTTTGATAAGTCATAGTTGCCAACTAATGAAAGATTATGTCGGCGGTCGTAAGCAAAAGGAAATTCTTTGCCAAAATTTAAGTCTTTAAATGTTTGATTTGTCCATGAAAGCGTATATGCCAACCAACCATTAAATTTTCCTGAATTTTTTTCGATAAATAATTCTGCACCATAACTGTATCCTTTTCCAAAGGTTAAGTTATTTTCAATGACCGATACTTGTGTTAATAATGTGCCTTCTTTGAAAAGTGCTTGATTTTTCATGTCTTTATAATATACTTCAAGGCTGGTTTTGTAGGCGTTTTCTTTAAAGTTTTTGAATATACCCAACGAAATTTGTTTCGATTGTTGTGGTGCAGTAATCTTGCTTGCGGGAATCCAAATATCGGTCGGAAGCGAAGCTGTTGAGTTTGGAATCAGATGTAAAAACTGATTCATTACAGTATAAGATAACTTCAATGAAGTTTCTTGATTTAAGTTGATTTTTGTAGAAATTCGGGGTTCGAGGTATTTATAAGAAATATCTTTTGTATAAAAATAAGGTACTCGCAAGCCTACATTTAGACTAAAATTAGAAGAAAGTTTGATTTCGTCATTGAAATAAAACGCTACTTCGTTGGTGTGAGCTTTTATTGCTAAACTATCGGGATTAAATTTCGGAATTTTACCACTATTGGGTATTTTTATGGAAGCTGAAAAAGGTGCAAAAGTATGGGTACTAAAATTTATGCCAAACCGAACATTATGATTTTGATTTGGATAATATTCAAAATCAGTTTTGGCATTAATGTCTTTGATTGATGAATAAAGTTGAGCTACATAGCCACTTTGGATTGTCGAAAGACCCAAATGGTAGTTATTGAGAATGAAGGAAGTATTAGCAAAAAGTTTTTGATTAAATAAATGATTCCAACGAAGTGTGACTGTACTATTTCCAAAATTGATACCATAATTTAGGCTACTTGCTCCTGTATAATTAGCATTATCGTTCCCATAAAAACCACTCAAAAACAATTTGTCTTTTGGTGTGATTTGGTAATTAATTTTGGCGTTTAAATCATAAAAAGTGTAGCCAATGCCTTTGACAAAAGGCTTTGCAAGTAAATCAACGTAGGTACGTCTGCCTGAAACGATAAATGAACCTTTTTCTTTTTTTATTGGTCCTTCGATAGTAATATTTGACGAAATTAAACCAATACCGCCTTGAACGGCAACTTTTTTATTATTTCCCTCTTTCATTGTAATATCTAAAACAGATGAAAGTCGCCCACCATATTGGGCAGGAAAACCACCTTTGATTAGTGTTACACGATTTAAGGCATTTGAATTGAAGGTACTAAACAAGCCAAAAAGGTGATTTGGGTTATAAACTGTTGCTTCATCGAGTTGAACTAAATTTTGGTCTGAATTTCCGCCACGTACATAAAAACCTGTTGTACCTTCATTTCCTGCTTGCACACCTGGCAATAGCTGAATGATTTTCATAATATCTCTTTCACCCAAAACCACAGGCAAAGAATTTGCTAATTTCATCGGCACATCAATTACTCCCATTTGGGTTTTCTGCACGTTATCATCATTTCGAGAGGCTTTTACTACTACTTCTTGCAAGTTTGATGCGTTTTCGAGCAAATCAATGTTTAAAGTTTGGCTTTGTCTGCCCGAAAGTTTCTTGATTTGAACTTGATAACCCAACGATGAAAAAACCAATCCCAAAGTATCACTACCCTTGAAAGTAATTGAATAAAAGCCATAGGTATTTGCAGTTGTGCCGCTTTTGGTGTTAGTTAAGAAAACACTTGCCCCTATCACGGCTTCGCCTGATTTAGCATCTTTGATGTAGCCACTCAAAGTATAATTTTGAGCTGAAACAGATAGCGAAATGATAGCAAGTAAGAATATAGTTTTTATTGAATGTTTCATTTAAAGTTTATTTATAAATTATCCTCATTTATCTTTACACAACTTCCAATGATTCCGTTGCCTGACTTCTTTTATATTTCCTATTCTTTACTCTATCTATCAGCATTATAGACAATACTTAAAAAAGGCATCATTGCATCATGAAAATACCTGCCATAATCATAATTTTTCTTTGATATTCGGTATTGTGCGTGGTATTCGGCATAGAGCAAACTAATCCCTAATCGAATGGTTAGGTCTCTATTCGGTTTTAAACCAATATATACTTCTGAATTATTTGTACCTCTACCCAAAATATTTAAGAATGTGGGTTTTATAAATAGTGAGTCTGGTTTCTTTATTCCTGAAATAGTTAACGAGCTAATTTTCTTACCAACTGAAAACCCAAAAATGTCAATATTACCACCTAAAAGAAAATATTTACTATGTAATTCAAGGTAAATAGGTACATTTAAAGCATTGATGTTTACATTTTGTGTTGGATTTATGATTACGCCGCTTCTGTTTTTTGAAATACCTTGAAAATCTCTTGGTTGTTCATTAAACGAAGTCATTCTTACCCCAAAACCTGCATGAATGATTTGCTTTTCTCCGAAAATAAATGTGCCATTATATCCAAAAGTTATGGCTGAACTATGTTTTCTATATCCATATCCAAGGGCAAAATGCTCCCTAACATTAGTAACTTGTGCCACAGTTTGAAAGGAATATAGTATGAATATTAAAAATAGATGGTTTCTTTTCATAGAGAAATTGCTAAATGTTTGTTTTTAGGAAATTAGGTATTTATTATCTGATGTTTTAAAAAAATAGCGGATACCTTAGATATACCCGCTATCATTTTCATTTCAATTAATTCAGTTTTACTAATTTTCCAGTAACATCAAAATCAGCCTGACGGCTTTTTCCTGCCAAAGTAAAATAGACCTCATAGCCAAGTATTGTTCCTGCAACATCTTTTACAACTTCCGCTTTTACAAAAACAAATCCTGCAAAATTTGTAGTCATATAGGTTGCAACAGTCGCTGGCAAATCGGTTTGAGCAATGACAGTTTCAATACCGCCATTATTACCATCACCACCACCATTTCCTTCACCATGATTATCGCCTCCTTTGCCACCAGCATTTACACTTACAAAAGCTCCGACAGCATCAAATAAAATATTGTATTTTACATTGTTCTGTACAATTTCCACTTTGTAGCCAGTTATAACACCAAGGCTCATTTTGCTTTCAGCTTCTTTGAAAACATAACCTGTATAATTAGCCCCTAAATAAGTGGTAATAGCTGGAAGTAATGCTGTTTGGGCGATGCCTGCACCTTCGTCATGTCCATCAGGAGTTTCAAGTTTTGCGAATTTTCCTGCGGCATCAAATTCGAGTTCATATTGCGTATTTTCTACGGTTATGAGTGTTTCATAACCTTTTACAGCACCTGTTGCATCTTTTTTTGCATCAGCTTGCACAATCACATAACCTGCATAATTTGCTTTTAAGTAGTCAATAATTGCAGTCGGCAAAGTTGCTGGGTCAATTACGTCCCCCACTTTCAGAAACGCTCCAGTATTTTGGAATGTAGCTACTTTTCCAGCGTTATTTTGCTTAAATGTTGCCATGAAAGATGTAGGAGAAGTTTGATTCCAAGTGGTATTGGTAGCCGTTGGAAAATTTTTGCTTAACGAAGCCAATACAATAGTTGGAACGCTTGTAGTTCCAATAGCGGTCGGCAAGGTGCTTGCCACAGGCGAAACCAAGTCTTGCGTTTTGCAAGACGAGAGTGCGAACACTCCACAAAAAAATACAAAAAGGATTTTATTCATAAATAATATTTTACCCTCACCCCATTGAGGATTGATTTAGAGGTTGATTCGTACTTTGGGGCAGCACGAAGATTTTGGGTTAGTAAAATCACGTTTAAAAATAAAACCTCTTGGTAAACTTTAAGAATGAAAAGCAAAGACCGACGAAAGACTTCGGTCTTTCTAAATAAAATAACCAACTGTATAATCACTCTTAAAAAGTTTTTCAATCGAGTAAAATATATCCATATTTGTTTTGTTGTTTTTTATAAAATCGTTGCTATTTACCTTTACACTATTTGCTAAGATTCCATTGCCTGTCAATTCAAAATACCCAAGCTATTGGCTTTGAGATATTTTTCTAATAGCAATTGTTGCTTGAAATTCTGAATCGTTTTAATTGGACCTTCATCCAAACTAAGATTGATAAGCCACACAGGAATATTGCCACTTGGGTTTGATTTGAAAGTATATTCACCATAAACAAGGTTGTTTTTAGCAATGAAAGTCCATTTTGAATAAAAATCTTTGATTCTAACTATATTTTTGTTTTCTGGCACAATATCCAATTTTGCATAAGAAATAGAGGTAACGACCTTCGTTTGTTGGTTTTGTTGAATCTTGCTATGTATAACCACATCTCTATCATCTAATGGAAATGGGAAATTAAATTTATTATAATACTCCATTTCATAAGCATTAAACTCCTTTACTGTATAGGAATAGGCTGCCTTATAAACCCATTCCCGATAAGCATTTACATCCCTCAATGCTTCTACGATTGTACTGAGGTTACTATTAAAAGTTGTCTGTATTTTCACTTCATTCAAATTGCTTTTGGCAACCGTTCTGAAATACACCTTAATACCATTCGTTTCTTTGACAAACTTCCACGGATTTTCTTGTGAAAAAGTAGTCATTGAAATCAAAACCAATAGTATTGAGAGAATTATTTGCTTTTTCATGTTCGTACTTTTTTTAAGCGATTAAACGCCTTTTGTTGCAAAAGTCTTGGGAAATTTATTTTCTGAACTTGTGGTTGTAATTGAGAAATATCTTGCTTTTGTCCGCCTCGATATTCGCCCAAAGGCATTAAAATTAAGTTTTTAATGTTTGCATTTTCTTCGACTGCCATGTGTGTATCTACGCCAAAAACTGTATTTTTCGCCTCTAATTCCATGAAAGTTCCGAAAATCCTGTCCCAAATACTGAGTACATCGCCATAATTACTGTCTGTATAGGGTACTTTATAATGGTGATGTACGTGGTGTAAATTGGGTGTAATGAAAAGCCAACCGACGATTTTATCAACTTTATTGGGTAAACGAAAATTGGCATGAGCAAAGACATTTGAGCCTATTTGAATAAACTGACGGAAAATCAATGCCCAAAACGATACACCAGACAACAAAACCCAAAGCACCAAAAAAGACAAGCGAATGAAGGTTTCGCCTGGATGCTCACGCAATGTGGTTGAAACATCAACTACTGTATCGCTATGATGCACCAAATGGAATTTCCAAAGGGTTTTTACGTGGTGCATAAGCACATGATAAGCGTATTCACAAAAATCTAACACTACAAATGAAATCAGAAACGAATAAATTGGTTTCATCGTTGGTAGCCAGTTTATTAAGCCAAAATGATTATTTGCATCAAAATCAATGACTTTTAATAGTGTATAACCTAAAAGTATCTGCACTGGAATGGCAGGAATCGTAAAAAAAGCATTGGTAAAAGCGTGTTTCCACTTGCGATAATTGAGGGTTACACCTGAAAAGTTTTCGATATTCCAAAAAAGAAAAATACTAACTGTCAGTAACACAACTCTGTGCCAATCGGGGGCATCTGAAAAATAATTGATTAAAAAGTTCATGTTTATATTCATTTAGGTTTTTGAAAATTGCTTGAAAAAGTTTGATAAAAAGGTAGCTGGCAAGCACCAAACTACCTTTCTGAACTACCTAAATGAATACAGAAACCTGTATAATGAATTGAAAAATCTTTGATTTTGATTCATTTAGGCAATAAAACCCCCAACCCATTGAAAATGTGGTTTCAATAGAAAATTATCGGTAAAAATAAATTTGGGGCTTAAAGACTTATTTTAGGGTTTGGATAAATGTTAAGCAGGTACAAGCATTGTTTGATTCAGATAGTTTTTAATATCTTTAATAGTTTGAAACTTATTCCAATCGGTATCTGGAATACTGGTATTAAAAATGGTTTCAAGTCTTAAAATAAGGTCGGTTACGTCTAACGAATCCAATCCGAGGTCACGAGTTAGGTGTGCTGAATCTGTTAGTGATTTTGACGAAATTCCCATTTCATCAAAACAGGCATAAAGTTTTTTTGTATTGGTTTCCATTTTTCATTTAGGTTTTAAGTGTATCATTTAGGTTTAACTATTTTTAATTTACTCGGTGAAATTCAAGGTTTTTCCCAAATAATTCTATACCCCAATAACCTCTCACAATGAGGGTGCTATTATCTTTTAATCTGACCACTGAACTATATTTTCGCCCAGAATTTGGGTCATAAACTGTTCCATTTTTCCATGAACCCTCTCCATTATACGTTAAATTTTCAACGACTTCCATTCCAAGCCATTTTCGTGTTCTTAATTTGGGGTCGGGGTTTTCGGTATCTTTGAAATCGTCCATATTTGGTGTTGATGGAAGACAAGAAAACCAAACAACTTTACCGAAATAATGTCCATTTTTATTAAAGATTTCAACTTTCAAATCTTTGTCTGCCGAAATCCATGTTCCAACGATTTTATCAGATGCCGAACTATTTGTCATTTCGGACTTTTTGTTGTCTTTTGCCACATTCATGAACAAAAAACTAATTAAAAAGAGAACTTTCATAATTGTCATTTTTGATTATATCATCATAAATTATCATATAAAAAACCAAATCAATTACAAATTCATATCGGTCGGGTGTTCGCTTGGCAGGGAATTTTAAATCAAAAACTCCTTCGAGGTATTCGAGCATTGAATCTATTTCCTCTCGATTTAATCCAAAATCAGTTTTAAAGTTTTTCGACAATGTTACTTCTGATGGAGCTATCAGAAAATTCCGATGCAAATATGAGGTTAAAAAATATAGGTCGAATTTCATGATAGCCTCCAAGTCAGATGTATTAATTTATGGATTGGGTTGATTTGTGATTTTATTCTTTTTTCTGTGAATATCATAATCGAATAAACCGACTTTTATGCCAAAGTTTACCGATAAACCACTCATTTGACTACTCGTCGGAATCAAAAGTGGATTTGTACTTGTTACTCCGCTTTTCCCTGCGGCAATGCGGTAGTTTGCCCCCACAAAAATTTTGGCGTATTTTAAAATATTAGTTTCTAAGTGAATACCTGGCTGAATCATAAAAAACAGGTTGTCTTCCTTACCCATTTTACCGCTTTCTTTCATACCACTTTCATCTTTGCCTTTTTCGCCATACATATCACCATCATTTTTACTATTGTGATTTGCTCCGACAGAATCTATCTGAGCCATTCCTGCACCAATTACTAAGGGGAAAGAAACATGAACCAAAGAATTAGGTTTTGGTGTATATTCTAATTTTAGTCCACCAAATTGAGCATCAAAATTATATGACTTCATAGAACTCAATTTAGTGGGAGTGTACTCTCCTAATGTCGAGTAAGCTACGCCACCTATACCCCATTTTTTATTGACTTGCAACATCGCCGAAACACCACCCATTGGAGCATATCCTCCTGCCAAACCAGCATACTGTATTTCAGGAGCAACATAAAGACCCAAAGTATTGATTTTTTTGAATGGGTTAAATTTCTTGTTACCGAATACCGTTTTTGTTTCGTTGTGGTCTTGGGCATAAATTCCTGTTGTGGTCAAAACCATTGCCAACATCATCAGGATTAGATTTTTTGATTTCATCATTTTTCTGGTTTTAATTAATATTTCCTTACAATTACCATTACACGGACTTGCTATAAAAGCGTTGCCTCTTTAATCAAATTTTAATTTATTAAGTAAAAATCATGAATTGCCATACGTCAGTTCATAAGGTTTTCAAGTATTCAATTAATGCCGTTCGTTCTGAACTGGATAATTTATCACCATAAATATGCCCTTGATTTCCGTATCCTTTTATGGAGGTATCGTAAGTTTCATTATCTGTTTTACTCATTGGTGTTGAATAATTCCAACCAATTTTTTTTGTATCATAATCATCAGACTTAAAGGTTCTTTTCCAAATTTTAGGTCGAGTAACACTATTCAAAAGGTCTTCTAATGTAGGTACAGAGCCATTATGTAGGTATGGAGCTGTTGCCCAAATTCCGTCCAAAGGGGGAGCAATATACCCCTTTTTAGCTACTAACTTTGCCGCAAAAGGTTGCTTACTAAACCAACTGTTATTGTACCAATCTAATAATTGAGGATTGGCAAAATTAGTGCTTGCCAAAGCTGGGTCTGTGCCTACACTTTCGAGCGAAACCAAAAGATTAGGATAATCATTTTTGTTATTTGATGAACCATGACATCGGCTACAATTTGCTTCATAAATTACTTTCCCATCATTTACTTTTTGTGGGTCAATTATTCCTTTGTACGTTGGTGGTGTCAAAGATTTAATGTAAGCTAAAACATCAGGAAATTGATTATCAATACTTCTTGCTTGTGTAGAGTCTTGTAAACTCACCAAACTGGATGCCATCATTATTCGGGCAAAATCGCCAGTTCCTACGCCTGTATAAAACATTGCATTTTTCTTTTTCAGTAGCCACCACGCAGGTACATCAGTAGGTATTACTTCTTTTGTAATGCCCCAAGGGTCATTTTCTCGCCAAGTTAAATCAGTTGGATTACGATGGGCTGCTAAGATTGCAGCGTATTTATCGGCAGGATTAACGCCACGAGTTTCTGTAATCGTCAATGGACTAATAGCTTGCAAACTACTTTTATAAGGTAAAAATGCTTGATATTCGAGGGAGTTTAGATTATAACTGCCTTTCATAAGAAAATCTAATACACTTATATTTGAACTTTGGTCAGTCGTAAAATCAAAATCAGTATTTCCCAAACCTATTACAAACTCATTGTTTATGGTACTGGCATGACAGTTTAAGCAATTTGCTCCTACCACACGAGTATTGTTTGAAGTTGTTACAACGTTGAAACCATAGCCAATTTTTGCATTATCGCCTTGTCTTTTTAAAATATTTTCAGCATTTTCGCCTCTCAATGAAATCCATAAATCGAAAGGAATCCCACTATCTACATAATTTCCATTGACTAAATAATCATAACCGTTTTCTATATTTCCAGCACGTTGAATCGAAGCGGACAACGTTTCCGTAGTTTCTAATATTGGTATAGGTTTTGGAACTTGATTTTTATTTTGACACGACAAAATTGTCAATGAAAAAGCTAAAATCATTGTTTGGGTAATGTTATAAGAATATTTCATGCTATTATTCGTCATGCAATTTCATTTTTTGAGACAGCATTATTCTTGATTATTGATACAATTACCAAAACGGCAAGTATCACAAACAGTATAAGCGATGAGCCAATTGTACCAAAGTTTAATCCTCCTTTTTCTAATGGTTTTGTTAATAAATCACCAAAGGTTGCTCCAAATGGACGAGTCAATACAAAAGCCAACCAGAATAATATTACATGAGATATTTTAGAAAAATAGTACGCCAACACTATGCACACCAACAAACTTCCTATGAGAACAGCCCCACCAATAAAACCAAGTCCTGAATTATCGGCTAAGAAATCTCCCAAAGCAGTTCCCAAAGTATTAGAAAATAAAATTGATGTCCAGTAAAATACTTCGCCTCGAAGTGATTTTATATCGGTTACAGACAATGATTTTTCGGTTATTTTCCAGATGATTAATGTAATAATTAACATCGAAACCAAAATCATTGAACCTGTTGCATATCCTAAGCCCAAAGTTCTATCCATATAATCTGACATGGTAGTACCTGCCGTACTTGTTGCGAGAATAACGGCCCAATAAATCATCGGATGAAATTTCTTGGAAAAAAGCTGAATCATTAGTGTAATAAAAAAGAAGCCTAACAAAACCATAGAACTTATGGCGTAACCTATTTTAAGCGTTTGAGCTAATAAGTCACCAGCCGTTTCTCCTAAGGTTGTGGCACAAATTTTCATTATCCAAAATGAAATGGTAATTGCGGGTAATTTATTCATAATTGATATTTTTTGCTTATATTTTATTTGTACGTCAATTCTGACAAAATAGCAGGGTCTTTAACAACTTTTTAATTTAGAACTTCAACTGCAAACCTGTAAAAATCCCAAATTTTGAAATTGCAGGATTATCATTGTGGTTCAGTCGCCAAATGGCATCCACCGTAAATACATGAAAAATGTTTTCAATGCCAAAACCTGCTTCTGCAAAAGGAGTATGACCAGTGCCTGTTCTGACATCGTTAAGACTATTATATGTTTTATTTGCTGCTGACATACCCCCCCAATATACATTTGCTGTTACTCTTTCTCGCCAATTCAATTTATTGAGTAAAGGGATTTTGTCGAAAAAAAAGCCCCCAAGTGAGTAGCGAGTAAGTAAACTCGCATATTTATCATCAGCAAATTCATAAGGATTCATAGTATTAAAGGCATAACTACTCAAAAAATAGGCTTCGTTGCCTCTCGGTACATGGAGTAAAATATAGGGTAGTGTACCAAAAGTTTTGCCCATACTTAGGTTATAATAAAATGTTCCTTTGGGCGGTAATTTGAAAGTTTGAATAATACCAACATCTATTTTATGATAATTAAATAAGGTTTTAGCAGTGGTTTCAAAGCCCAGCGTATATTTAAAATGCAATACAGGAAAAGGCGTTGAAAGGTGAATTTTATCATAATTCAAAATTGTAGTACGTTCGTTGTGTGCATATCTAAAATTAATTGAACCTTCCGACGTATAAAGTTGATGCAAAATATCACTTGGCTGGGGTGTTTTATCTCCATCAATATTCTGATAAATAAACTTAAAAACAGGGTCAATGGATTTGTAAGCTAAGGCAGCTTTCACCGTCCAATTTTGAGTGAGTTGTCTTTCATGTTGGAGTTTTAATTCGCCTACAAGAATCTGGAAAGAAGGAATGTTTTTCCTAAATGCAAAATTGAAAATATTATCTTTATCTAATTCATCATCATTGACCGTTACCATGTCATAATCTTTGTGGGCATAAAATTCGGTTTTTACCCAAGGCGAGATAGAATGTAAATACTTGATTCCAACGCCGCCTTTAAGCCTTTTATCACTAAAACCATAAGCAACATAAGCATTTAGGTTGATTTTTTTATTAAAATCTTCCAAAGTCCAAAAGCCAAATCTTGTTCTCCACCCTTCGGTAAGGTTTCTACTAAGGAATGAAGAATAAGGTCCGACTCGTAAGTTATTATGGGCAAAATCCCAATAACCACTTGCCAAAAAGGTAGTTAATTTTACCGTTCTATTAAATTTATCATTATCTTTCAAAGAATCAACAGCTTGATAAATAGCAATCTCATGCTTACTTAGGCTATCCAATCGGGCAGTTTTCCAAAATTGGTCGGTTTTATTCAAATAGTTTGAATCAACCTGTGCATATTTTGATTTGAACAAAGTAGAATCTCTCATTTCTTCATTGAGTTTTACTTTATCAAAAGTTGTAGTATTGCTAAAAACCAAGTTTTCTCTTTGCTTAGTTTTCGATGAAATAGGCAAACCCAACAATTCTGGACCAGATTCAATTTCAACTTCCGAAATCCCTTTTCGGGGCATCCAAGCCTTCATTGTATCGGCAAAAACAGGCACGAAATCTTGAAAGAAACGCACACCTTTAATAAAATTGAGGTTTACATCTTTGCTAACAGTCATGTCGAATTTTTGTACCGCATACGAATCATCTTCAATCCACATTTCACCGTTAAATGTATTTTCGTTTTTTCGTTTAGGTGAAAATTTCATTCTAAAATAACGGTGCGTAGGGTCGGTCATGGTGGTATCCATGATTTCGTATTTGTAATAATGTGAGCCAAGGTCTGAAATAGGGCTTACAAAATTATTATTATATAAGATATTCCAGTTTTGATAAATATTGATTTTCTCATTGAATTTATCGAACTGTCGAATAAACTTGTCCGTTTCGAGTCCGATTGTCTTTTTTGCTTTCAAGTTTTGAATCTGAAACGGTGGTCTCTTTGAATGATAAAAATTTGATAACGTTTCATAAAAATACAAGGGCATAACAGACTTATTGCTCGAATCTAAATTCTGAAAACTCGAATAAACCATATCCTTCATTGAGCCTTTTTTGATATTTTCTTGTTTTACATTCTTCAAATCAACTTCTGATTTATTATAGACTTCATATTGATAATTATTGAATTTATCAAAATTATTATAGGCTTTTCGGGCAACTACTTTTTTCCATAACGCCTTGCCAGGGTCAGCATAAGCGGTTACTTTTACTTCATTAAGTTTTGTCAAAGAACTACTGAGTTGGAAAATGAAATTTTGAGAAGTTTTGCTGTCAATATGCTGGCTTTGAGGTAAATAACCAACCATCGAAACGACAATTGAGTCTGACAGTTGAAAAGTTTTTAAAGAGAAAAATCCATCAAAATTTGCTTGTGTGCCTGTTTTTGTGCCTTTTAGTTGAATATTTGCAAATGGTATTGGCTCTTTGCTTGTGACATCCATTACCTTTCCAGTCAAAGTTTTGGAGATTTGGGCGTTACTTGCAATCGTGATTAATAATAATGGGAGTATGTATTTCATTTGTTTTTCTTTCGTTCTTTCTTACCATTACACCGAATAAGTAAGAAAGCGTTGCCTTTTGGTAGAAAAAAATATTTTGCAGTTGTTATTTTCCTGTACGTTCAATTTTTTCATAAGGGGAGCTATAAAATCTTTTGCAAACCTACGCCTCAATTCTGTGGAGAATCTGTATTGAAAAAATATTTATACTCTTCAAAAAATCCAAAATCAATACAGAATCTTTTTGCAAATTGCAGCATGAAAATATTGCTCATAGAAGACGAAAAAGCACTGGCTATCAATATTCAGAAATTTTTGCTGGGTGAAGGCTATGTTTGTGAATGGGTATCTAACTTAGCTGATGCCGAAGATAAGATTGGTGTTTATGAATATGATTGTGTGTTAGTAGATATTATGTTACCCAACGGCTCTGGACTTTCGATTGTGGAGCAACTCAAAAAACAACAATCTCCTGCTGGAATTATCATTATTTCCGCCAAAAATGCCCTTGATGATAAAATTAAAGGTTTAGATTTGGGAGCAGATGATTATTTGACTAAACCATTTCATCTGACAGAACTCAATTCAAGGGTAAAATCTGTGCTGAGAAGGAGACAGTTTGGGGGGAATAGAGAAATTGTTTTTGGAGAAATAAAAATACTTCCAGACTCAAAAGAAGTTTGGGTTGGCTCAAAAAGCATCATTTTGACTCGAAAAGAGTTCGATTTATTGATGTATTTTGTAGCTAATAGTAATCGAGTTTTGCCTAAATCTTCTATTTCAGAGCATCTTTATGGCGATGAAATTGACCAATCAGATACTTTTGATTTTCTGTATTCTCATATCAAAAATTTAAGAAAAAAGCTAATTGAAGCATCCTGCCCTGACTACATTCAGACCATGTATGGTGTTGGGTATAAATTTAGTCTTACATGACACTTATAAACAAAGCCACTCGTTCATTTCTGATTGCCTGTCTAATCGCCTCTATTGCTGGTGGGGTCTTGTGTTATGTTATTTTGAAACAAATCTTGGAAGAAGAAGATACCGAGCGGTTATATATTCAAAAAACAAAATTTGAAGATTTTGTAAATATTAATGGAAAATTGCCTGAAAATGATTTACCTTTTTTAGATAGATTTTGGGTTTATCCAATAAAAACTCTTGTACCCGTCGAATTAAAAGATACCGTATTGCAAACCAATTCTCCTCAAAGAAAACTTGAACTTCGACAAATTGCATTTTGTGTAAAAACTTCTGAGGGTTATTATCAAATCAAAATCCGAAAAGCTCTTTATGAGTCAGAAGACCTTATCGAAGCCTTGCTTGCTGCCTTTGCAGGATTGATAATTTTATTGGTCGGAATGTTATTTTTTGCTAATTATCGCCTTTCTCGTAGTATTTGGAAGCCTTTTTATCAAACTTTGGATTTATTGCAGACTTTCAAAATCACTCAAAAAGAATCCATCGTTTTTGAAAAGAGCAATATTTCGGAATTTCAAACATTACAAAAAAACCTGCTTTCATTGACCGAACAAGTTAGGAGAGAATACCAAAGTCTTAAATCTTTTACCGAAAACGCCTCACATGAATTCCAAACACCTTTGGCGGTTATTGGCTCGAATTTAGAACTTTTATTACAAGATAATAACCTCACCGAAATCCAAATGCAGCAAATTGGGTCTCTGATTGAATCTTTGGGCAAACTTTCAAAGCTTAATCAAACCTTATTACTTTTGACCAAAATTGAAAACAGACAGTTTGACCTTGCTAAAAACATTAATTTATCAGAAGCGATTTTTGAAAAACTAAACCTTTTGGATGTTTGGATTCAGCACAAGAATTTGAATTTAGAAAATCATGTTTTGCCAAATATTTCAATCAAAATCAATGAATATTTATTGGATGTTTTATTGAATAATCTTATGAGTAATGCTATTAAATATAACCTGATTGGAGGCAAACTTTATGTTGAACTAAATGAGCGTAATCTTATTATAAAAAATACAGGTAACCCACTTACAATGCCAACGGAGCAACTTTTTGAACGTTTTCAAAAAGATAGTTCACAATCTGATTCGCTGGGTTTGGGCTTGGCATTGGTCAAACAAATTTGTCATACCTACGGATTTCAGATTAGCTATATTTATGAAAACGGATGGCATAGTTTAAAGATTGTTTTTTAATATTTTAGTTTACGGAGATAACAAAGTGGTTTTTGCTAATACACTTGTCATCGTTTATAGTATCGAAGGGTCAATATGATAAGTACAATATAAATTAAAATATTTGGCAAAGCGTAATACCATTTTTGAGGTAATTTCTGTTGGTTGTCAATTTTAGTTTTTATGTCTTCAATGATATGTTTCGGAATTAAGGTTAGTGTAAATTTTATTAATAATGGTACAATTATTAAATCATCTAACAAACCCAATACTGGAATAAAATCTGGGACCAAATCTATTGGACTTAATAAATAACCCACAGTAATACCCGCAAATATTTTGGCAGTGATTGGCGTTCGCTTGTCAAATAAGGCAAAGTAAAGTGGAACAATTTCTTGTTTTAATTGCCTAATAATGGTTTTAAATTTTTGAAATGCTTTCATTCTTTCTTAAATAAAATATTATTACAAAAAGAATTACAAGCACTACACTTGTCCAAATATTACCAAAATTTAGCCCTGCTGGTTTTGAAATATAATTACCAATTGTTGCACCAATTGGGTGGATTACAACCAAAGCTAACCAATAGCAAATTTCCTTTGAAATTTTTGTGTAAATTGTCAATAAAGCAATAATTGCCAAAACCCCAATTAGTAGGAATGTCCCACCACCAGCACCTAATGAAGTGTCATTGGATAAAAAGTCGCCCGAAGTTGTCCCAAAGGTACTTGAAGTCAAAATTGCAAACCAATATAGGTAAAAAGTTGTTTTGGTTAGTCCGTTGTCAATACTTGATTTTGGTGAAGTCAATTTCCAAACGACTAAAATTGTTGTCAAAATTCCCATTACTAAAATTGAACCATAAATTGTTCCCAATTTTAATGGTTCAATAGTTATGAAATCAGCACAATTTGTTCCCGCAATGTTTCCTAATATTATGAGAAACCAATATACTAAATGGCTTTGTTTGCTCATCAAAACAACTGCTGTCAATGCAATAATATATGAACTGATTAAAATTACAGAACCTATGCTATAACCTAAGCCTAAATTTCGTGAAATTAGGTTTCCAACAATTTCTCCAATTGTTGTGGCAAAAACCATAAGTACCCAATATTTTATGTTAATTTTTGGTAATTGTATCATTTTTTTTGTTATCTAAAATTTATTGTTCAAATGTAGTTATTGTTTTGTCTGTTAGAGTTTTGATGTCGTTCAATAGCATAAATGCCCAAATATGCGAACGATTAATCGTACTTTTTATATCGTTTTGCAAAGTAGTTTAGTGGATTTCAATTTAATACTATTTGAATTTTAATTACTAAAATCAACATCAGGCTTATCCAATTTACGTTCTTTTTTACGAAACTTTGTATTTGGTTTCCTAAGTGGTAATTACAGGGTAAGTTTATAAAATCGTACATCTCCACGGCTCAGCGTAGCCTGATAAGCGTTGTTTAGCTTAAAGTAGTTGCATATATTTTTATTATCCAAAATGAAATGATGTTGGCAAGTAGTTTATGTAGCTCATCATCTTTATTGAGCTTGTATTATTGGGTATTGTGGCTTACCTCTATGATTCTGTCTTTTTGTAGTCTTTTATTTTCAATTCAAGAATACTGATTGATAATAGCAACCACAAAAATCCAAGTGAATATCCTGCAAAAACATCACTTAAAAAATGAACAACCAGATACAACCTACTGAAACCAATAAGAAGTATAAACGCTATGGAAACAGTTGTCCAGAGCAATTGATACTTTTTAGTGTGCATGATAATGATGTAAAACAGCAATCCATAAAATGCAACGGCATACATTGCATGACCACTTGGGAATGAGTATGAAGATTCGTTGTAAAAACTAAAATCAACTGGTCGAACACGGTGAAAATAAATTTTACTAAGCAATGAAGTCAATCCTGTTCCAGTTAATGCAATCAATAAAGAGATTACATAGATAAACCTTTTTTGAAAAATAAACAAAGAAATTAGAACCAATGCTATGGGCATTATAAATTGATATGAACCAAATTTTGAAAAATAGAAAAATGAATTCGCTAACATTGTATTTCTGATATTGAAGAGATACTTTGCAAAAGAATTGTCAATTGCAAGCATCCATTCAGCGTTTTCTATGCTTTCTGCTATTTCATTAAAAAGAAAAAGATTAGCCACGAATACAATTATCAGAAAGGTTAAGGGAAGACCACTAAACTTTTTTGCAAAAAGCCGATTTGAAATAAATTGAGACAAGCGAGGATACTTTGCCGTAAACCATTTTGCAATAGCAGCCTTTTGTAATTTTTCAATGATTGCAGTTAATCTATGCATTGACTAAATTTGTTTTGTTGTCATTTTCTTTCATGTTTTGCAAAAAAAATATAAACCATAAACCACAATGACTAAACTGTTAGCCAAACACAAAAACCTTTAAAAACTAATTTGTGCTACCTACGGATTTCAAATTAGCTATATTTATGATTGTGGATTGCATAGTTTAAGCGTTTAGTTTTTTGTGGTTAAAACTTAAGGCTATAACCAAGCCTAATCACCTGTGTTTCGTAATAGTCATTGCTTGTATAGTTAAATCCTTGTCCAATAATTTCTTTTTTAATAATCATCGTATTTAACAAGTCGGTAGCATTAAAAAATAGTTCTCCTTTTCCTTTCTGTATTGCCTTTTTTAACCCAAGGTCTAATGAAAAGCGTGATTTTATTTTGCCTTGTGGAATAATGTCGGGGGCTAAATAAATAGCCATTAATTGAGCATCAATGCTTTTAGCAAAATGAAAGGTATTATTCAATTTTACATTTCCAGAAAATATTTCTTGTTTATTAGCCGAAAAAGTATGAGTTACTGGATATTTATTTTCAACCGTAAATGCATCAATTTGATTTCGATAAGTATTAAAGTTGATATTGAATGAATACAGTTTAGAAATTTCTTGAGATAGAACCATCTCCACACCAGTGTTATAACTTTTTTTAACATTTTGAAAAGTGGCATAAATCAATTGGCTTCCAGCAACTGTACTTGAAATCCTTGTAATTGTTCCATCTGCAAATCGGTGATAAAGAGCATTGTATAAACTACCCTTTTTCCAATATGTTTTGTAGCCTAATTCTATTGAATTGGTAAATTGCGGTCGCAAAGCGGGGTTTCCTACTTTGATAATTTCTGCATCGTCATATTTCGGAAAAATACGAATATCCACCTCATTAGGTCTATCGACTCTTCGGTTGTAGAAAATAGACAATTTATTATTGTCATTTAGTTTGTAAGCCAAGCGTAAATTTGGGAAAGGTTGTGTGTAATTATATCCGTCGCTTTTATAAACGATATGATTTGGATTTACGTCGTATTGGATTTTTACATACTCTACTCTTAAACCTAATTCTGCTTCCCATTTTTTATTCTCAAAAATATAGTTTCCATACACGGCAGGAATCAGTTCTTTGTACGTTGCCCAACCGCCAGCATTGATATCTAATACAGAATTTACGCCAGGAATAAACTGCATATTTGTTGGAATATTTCTATTACGAAGTTTCAAACCTGTTTCAATTCGTCCATATTTTAATGGTTTTATGTAATCAAAATTAAAATCATAAACCTGTTCATCTGATAATAGCTTAAAGGCATCCGTCCCTGTGGATGTTGGCAGATAGTTGTCATAAAAATATTTCTCATCCTCTCTATGAAAAGTATAATTAAAACCGATATTTAGTAAATGCCCCGCTTCCTTAAATTTATGCTGATAGTTAGCCGTTGCCATTATGGTTGTTTTCAATTCATCTTCCAAAAACTGCCAAAGTCTTTTTCGTACTGAAAAATCAGTATTAAAAAAGGGTTGGTCGCCACGGTCAATAATTTTTTCGCTACCAAAAAGTCCTGAAATCGTGAATGAGTTTTGGTCATTTATTGTGTAGTCAATACCAGATTTTAAAGTAGTAAAATGGGTGTTTCTATTTCGTTTTAATTGAGAATTAATTATATCTCCGTTATCATAATTTCTGGTTACAAATTCATTTTTATTCAGCGTTTCGGTATATAAGTAATCTCCCTGAAAAAAAACATTGGTTTTGTTTTTTTTATAATTGAGAGATATACTTGGGTTCAACTTGGGAGTAAATGTATATTGAGGCCTAATACTTGGTAAATTTTCTTTTCGTACCCAAAGCGACCCTAAGCCAGTTGTAAAGCCAACTTTTCCATTAAACCCTTCTTTTTTATTTTGTTTATAAATAATGTTGATGATACCTGCATTGCCATTTGCATCATATTTGGCAGAAGGATTATTAATAATTTCAATTTTTTCAATGGCAGAAGCAGGAATATTATCTAACCCAATCTGGCTTCCAAAACCTGTTAATGCCGTTTGTTTCCCATCAATTAGCACAGTTACTTTATCGTTTCCACGCAATTGTACTTTTCCATCTTGAACGGTAACGCTTGGTAAATTTTGCATTGCCTGTAAAACTGAACCACCACTTTGGCTAATATTATCTTTTAAGGAAAATGTTTTTTTGTCCATTTTCTCGCTTATTTCTTCAGTTTTGCCAATTACAACAACTTCATTTAATTGCTTTGCATTTTCATCTAATTCTACAGTTTTTACATCTAAAAATTCAGTAAGATTACCAACAAATAAAGCCTGTTTTTTTGTTCTATAACCCAAATAAGTAAATTCTAAATAATAGTTTCCTGATTTTATTTTTGACAAGGAAAATCGTCCGTCTTCGTTAGTAGCTGTTCCACTTACAAAAGTGCTATCTTTCTCAGTTTTCAAAATTACATTTACAAAAGGCAAAGCTATTTTAGCATTTTTATCTTTTACAATTCCAGAAACTGTAACTAAAGTCTGTGCATTCGCCATCGAAAAGATTAGCAACTGCAAAATTATTGTTACTACTATTTTTGTTTTTATTATTGATTTCATCAGCTTTTTCTTTCTAAAATTAACAAAGGTTTTTCGTTTATTTTAATTACTAAAATCAACATCAGGCTTATTTAAGCTACGTTCTTTTTTACGGAAATTAGCATCGGGTTTTCCAAGTGGCAATAGTAGCGTAAGTTTATAAAAACGTATATCACGGCGGCTCATTGTAGCTTGATAAGTGTTGTTTGTTTCGTAAGTTGTTACAAATTTTCGTGAATTAAAAATATCATTGATATTAAATGCAATACTCGCACGGTTTTGCATAAATGATTTTTTGATGGCAAAATCGGCAGCTTTTACAGGCAATCTATATCCTTGCAACGAAGGCGAACGTCCATCTCGATTTACGCTTATTTGTGCCGAAATATTGGCAGGAAAACGGTAGCTCACACTCGCTTTTCCACGAACCGTAATGGCTTGGTTTGTGCTGGCGTTTGTCTGCAATGATAAACTAAAAACATTCACATTTGCCATTACCGATAATGCTCCTGAGGTATATTTAAAAGTATTTTCCATACCCGTTTGAATATCAGCTTTTACATTGATAAAAGTAGTAACCAAAATTGTGGGGTCGGTAGCCGATGGCTGAATAAACGGCTTGATGGTGTGGTCTTCGTAGATATAATAAAGCGATGCGTACCAACTCAAATTCTTAATTGTTCGGTTATAATTCAGCTCGGCAGTATTCACAAATTCGGGCTGTACATTTGGGTTGCCAATGGTGATGTTTTGACGGTCGTTCGCTTGAATTCCGACAAATAAATGCCTAAAATTTGGTCGTCCAACTTTTCTACTCAAACTTAATCCTAATTCTGAATCCTCATTGAATTTTTTAGATAATGAAAATGAAGGGAAAAATGCTTGAAACAAATTTTTACCGTTCTTTGAAGGATATGTATAACCAAAAGTTGCATTGTCAAACTTTGAAAGTCCATGCAAAAAAGACTGTTCAACTCTTAAACCAGCCTCCAAACTAATATTATTGCGTAGTTTTTTGCCATAAAGAAAATAGGCAGCATTGATGGTTTCCAATACATTGGCATTTTGAGAATAATTAACCAAAAGATTATAGGCTTGAGTATCGTTGTTGAGCTGATTGAAAAAATACTGTTGGTCACGGTCAAAAGTATAGCTTCTGAGACCTATTTCAAATTTAGTAGAATCATTAATGGGATGCACATAATCTAATTGAGCCAAATACTGACTGCCAATTTGCCGACCAGTAATTTTATCTTTTTCAGGAAAACCAGCTTGATTGCTACCATTGGCATTTTGGGCAGTGGTGAGCCAATCGGCAGCGTTTGAAACATTGTTTCGAGTATATGAAGTAACCAAACTTAATTCACGACCTTTCTTGGCAAAAGTACGTTTCCAGTCAAACTCAGCTCCGACATTTGTATAAGCATTTTGTGGTTGCGTTATTCGTCCACCATAACTCGTAATCAGATTTTCAGCATTGCGATATTCGTATTTTTGATTGGTGGCAGTATTAAATTTTCCACCAACGATGTTTCCTGCAACCGAAAAAGTATTGTATTTATTCGGTGAATAATCAACCGCCAAACGACCATTATGAAAGATATTATCAAGATTTATATTGGTGTTTTGATTAAAATAATTGCTGGGCGTTCCGTTGGTAAAATTGGTGCGATTTACATAGCCATTCAAAGGATTCTTTGTTGAATTCATGTTATAAAGTGCCGTTACGTTCCATTTTCCTTCATGGTAATCTAAGTTTAATGAACCATCAAGCCTTGAATTATTGCCTACGCCCACACTTACAGTGCCATTATAGCCAGTTTTACGATTTTTCTTTAAAACCAAATTTACAATTCCGCCCGAAGTAGAAGCATCATAACGTGCCGATGGATTTGAAATAACTTCGACCGATTCAATCTGATTGGCAGGAATTTGTGCCAGAGTCAGTTGTGTAGGTTTGCCGTTGATATAGATGGTTGTCGCCATATTCCGCAAGGTTGGATTTCCACTTTCATCCATGCTTATAGTAGGCACATTTCTCAATAAGGCTTCTGCCGTTCCGCCGACAGAAGTAAGGCTTTTTCCAACATTAAAAACCCGCTTATCCATACCCATAGAAATGGCATCTTTTTCTGCTTTTACCTGTACTTCTTTGAGTAATTGGGCATCGGGCGATAATTTTATTATTCCTAAATCAAGTATATTTTCTGTTAATTCTATTGTTTGACTCATGGCTTGATAACCAATAAATGAAATTTTTAAGGTCAATTTGCCTGCTGGAAGATTATTTAGTGTAAATATTCCTGTTTCGGTAGTGCTTGCACCGCCAACAAGTGAGTCTTTGGCATTCTGAGTTTTGAAAATACTTACCGAAGCAAAAGAAAGTGGCTGATTATTGGTAGCATCTGTGATTTTACCGATAACTTTTCCTTTGGGCTGTTGTGCAAGGGCTACATTTGCCATCAAGCATAAGATAATGAGAAGATTTTTAAACATAATTATATAGTCTTTGATTTTAAGTACAGCAAAATTAGCCGATGATTCTGTCGCAATTCTGGATTTTTTAATAAAAAAGAGCGTTATGATTTTTATTCAAACATTTTCATTTCTCCAAAATCTCTACATAATTCAACCGTAATGTTGTATCGTTAAACTTAAATAACGAACAACATGAAACGTAACATCGCATTGGTTGCACTACTCGCAACTACTATTAGTACAGCCGTTTTTGCTCAAAAAATGGCATCAGATAAAGTTCCAGTTGCTGTAAAACAGGCTTTTGAAAAGGCTTATCCAAGTGCCAAAGAAACCAAATGGGACAAAGAGGGCAAAGATTACGAAGCATCTTTTGAGCAAGGAAAAGAAGAATTGTCGGTTGTTTTTGATGCAAAGGGTCAAGTTTTAGAGGTAGAAAAAGAAATTGAATTTTCGGCACTTCCTGCGGCTGTTCAAACAGCCTTGAAAGGTAAAAAAGTAAAAGAAGCTGCCATGATTACCAAAGGTGGAAAAACAATGTACGAAGCCGAAGTTGGTGGAAAAGATTTGATGTTTGATGCTCAGGGCAAAGCGATTAAGTAAGTGTTTTCTGAACAAGTAAAAAGGTAGGGTCGTTAGGTCGGCTCTACATTTATGTGTTAAAAATATATAATTTTCAGCACAGGCAACGGTTTATAAAAATTAAGTGTATTGATAAATAGACACTAAATGAGCAGAAATTTGTTTTTTAATCAGAAAATACCTTTTTCGGAAAATAACCTCGAAAGCATCATAAAGGCGTGCCTTGAACGCAATCAAAATGCCCAAAGTTTATTGTATAAACAGTTTTTTGGGTATTCCAAAAGCGTATGTTTGAGGTATTCGTCTAACCAAGAAGAAGCAAAAGAGATTTTGAATGAAGGGTTTTTGAAAGTATTTAATAATTTAGAGAAATATTTGCCTGAATTGTCTTTCAAGGCTTGGTTACGTACAATTATGGTCAATACGGCTATCAATTATTATCGTGATAACAAAAAATATAACCAAGAAATAAGTTTTGATGGTGTCGAAGACCCAATTTATGACGATGATATTATCAATAAAATTTCAGCCGATGAAATCTTAGTTTTGGTTCAAAAATTACCTCCTTCTTATCGAACGGTTTTCGTAATGCACGTAGTAGATGGCTATAATCACAGAGAAATTGGAGAAATATTAGAAATAAATGAAGGTACTTCTCGTTCAAATTTCATGAAAGCACGAGTAAAATTACAAAGTTTAGTACAAAAAGAATTTCCACATTTGTATGAAAACTATCATCAAGAATCTGACAAACACTCGACAAAATGAGCATAGATAAATACAATGATGCAATCAAGCGTAAACTTGAAAGCATCGAACCAAAATTTGAGGAAAAGGATTGGGACGAAATGAAATCGTTTATGGCTCTCAATGTTCCGCAAGGTTCGTTATGGAATCGCTATGGTCGTTTCTTTTTGTATTCGACAGGTGCAATACTTTTACTTTCATCTTTATTTTTCAATTTAAAACAAAATTATGCTAACAAATCTTTACTAAAAACTAATGAATTATTATTACAAAAAATTGATACTAAACAAGCCATTAAAACACAAATAGTTTATCAAACCGATACTGTTTATCTTACAAAATATATCACAAAATGGCATACCATTGATAATGCCATTGTTCAATCGGGCTTAGACAAAAACTTAAAAAACATTGATAATCAACCTTTTATGTCTAAAAATGAGGTTTTTGATAAAGAAACGAAAGCTGTTTTACCAAATCTAATTAAAGAAAAACAAACATACCAAAATACATTAAATATCAAAAAGTTGGATGTTGAAGATAAAAACAATTCAAGTAACGATGTAGAAATTATTCAACCTTTTCGTCAAGCAAGAAATGAAACAATCAATCAAATTTTAGAGCCTATCAATGTGTCTGAAAATACATTAAGAATAGAGAAACATGAATTGGTGTCTGACAATAAAACACAAAATCTTAATGAATTAAATAGTATTCCGTTCAACCAGAACGCTTATTTATGGACTAAACAAGACTCCAAAATAAATTTTATTACCAAAATGCCTATTGATGCACTGGCTCAAAGAAAACACATTACTATAAAGCTGCCTTCTATTTCGTTGGCAAATTTAAAATATCGTGTCGGTGTAAGTCTTGATGTTGGCAATGAGCAAATCGGTGGTAGTCTTTTGAGCGATGTTCTATTGAGGAAGCATTGGAGCATGAATACTGGACTTAGATTTTTGAATATTACAGGAAAAGGTTATTATACTGCTGAACAATATTTATTTGATACCAAACAAGATTTTAGACAACTTTATGCTCCTTTTGTACCTGCTAATTATGACATAATCAATCTTGATTTTCAGAATTATTTACTACAAATTCCAATTGGCATTACTTATCGTTATCCGTTTAGGAATGATTTTACTTTGTTGTTTTCAGCAACTACTGACCTTGATTTATTTGTACGTCAATATATTAATTTTGATTATAAAGAAGATAATAGCAAATTTGAGCAGGGAACATATAAATCTACGCTTTCAAAAAGTCTTTTGAATAATCTCGAATTTTCGGCAGGAATTGAAAAGAAATATAACCGAATGATTTTTCAAGTACATCCCTATATTTCCGCACAGTTGAGAGAAACTGCTTATAAAAAGGAAGAATTTGTATTTGGTGCAAAAATGCGTTTTTTTGTAAACTTAGGTAAATAAATAATCGTATGCCTCTTTGGTTGATTTATGCTTTATTAGCAACTTTTTTTGCAGGGCTTACCTCTGTACTTGCCAAATTTGGCATCAGTAAAATCAGTTCAGATTTGGGATTAGCCATTCGTACAAGTATTGTATTTGTACTCGTTTGGCTCAATCTGTTTGCATGGGGTGGTATAAAAGGAATCGAACAACTCACTTCAAAATCATTGTTATTTTTGATTCTTTCGGGCATTACAACCAGCCTTTCATGGATTTTCTATTACCGTGCCATGAAATTAGGAACGGTTTCTTATGTGGCTGCTATTGACAAAGGGAGCATTGTTATTACCATTTTACTTTCGGTTGCTTTGCTAAAAGAACCTCTTACCCCCAAATTATTTTTGGGAGCAGTTTTCATTTTTATTGGCTTGATTATTTTGATTTGGTAGGTTGTAGAAAGAAACACATTTAGCTTTATTTTCTAATTGAAAAAGTAGTTTTGTGAGCTTACCTATTTTTATTAATTGCATTATTCAACATTTCATTGCGTTTGTTGGTTCTAACATTATTTAAAGACATAACAGCCCAAATAGCGTCAGGAAACCAACCAATAAGTGTAATTTGCAAAATGAGGCAAACGATTCCAGAAATGATTTTACCTCTAAGAAAGAAAGGAATGGAAGTAGGATTGCGAGTAGCATAATTTTTGTTTAGGTGTTTGTCAAACAATAGTAAATGTAAATCAGATTTGTAAAGTAATATGCTATGTAGGATAATTTCAAATTTTTATAAGAATATCAATAATACCTTCCATTTTCATCAAAATACCTATCTTGACTTTTTTCATGTTTTCGGTCGAATGATGCACCAATTGACAATATTTTTCCAATAACCATCAAGAATATACCTAAAAGGTAAATAGCCAATAATGCCCCAATGATACTCAACCCGATTAAAATACCGAGTATTAAGAGCAAAACCTTGAACATAGACTTTAATTTTTGCGTTTTTAATTCTTTTCTTGTGGGTACACATCCAACGAAAAAATTGATGATAAAATCCATTGACTTATCTAATATTGATTGTTTTTCTTGATTTTCCATTTTCTTATTTAGTCGTTTTAGGTAATTCACTCGCCAGAATCATTTTACACTCATATTTGATTTTCGCAGCAATGACTTGTACTTCAATATTTTCATTAAACGCAGGTATTTTTCGTTCGGAAGTATGAAATCTATCTTGTTTATCATACTCTCCATTAGTACCATAAGGTGTTGAAAAGATGTTTCTTTCTACTTCCAAGTGAAAAGTTGGGTGTTTGGTTTCTTCACAAATACCGACCATTTCACCGACTTTAAATTGCATGATTTGGTTGGGTAAAATCACCTCCGTTTGTGTTTCCGAAAAATTGTAGCCTTCGTTCTTATTACTACTTTTTACTCCCAAATTGGCACTTATACTCTCTGAACGCTTTACCTCTTTTTCTTTTCCAATAGTTGCCGAAACTCGTTTGGCGGTCTCCAAATTGGCAATTTTTAAATAAATCTGATAATTCAAATTTCCAATCAATGAATCAGAAACAGGTTTTGAATAAATACTTTCAAACTGCAAAACGTCTTGTGCTACGATATTAAAAGAAACTTTGTTGCTACGTGCAGTGGCAGGAATGTCGGCAATATTTGGAATAAAAATCTGTGCCGCCTCGTCCATCAAAGCAAAACTATGATGCTTGCCTTGCTGATTCATCGTTTTCAATGCCACTGTAAAAATCAAAGAAATAATGGGCGATAAAGCTGCAGCAATGTCGGGGGCAGTTCCAACGCAGATTACCTTCGGATTACCTTTTTCATTGACATCAATCGTGGTATCATCGCCCGACAATACATACATATATTCAGGAATGTTCATTGTGCCAAATGGCATTTGCAAACTGGCAATTACACCAGCTAACTGATTCCCTGCTTTTGATTCAATGGCTGTAATAATGCTCCGAATTAGTCCAGCACATTCATCATCTTCTCGAAGTTTTTTTATCAATATCTCGTAAGAATCTCCCACGATTAAATTGACTACGTGCGGAAAAGTACAATATTGAGGATAATGTTTTTTCAAAAACCAAATGATAGCTGTCAGTAATGTAATGGCCGAAGGTGTAAAAAACTTGTCATTGTAATTTTGCCCTTTCTGCAAACTATTAATGATAGCTTCGGCAAATTCTTTGGCATAAATCTGATTTTTAATGTATTTCGGATTCAAAGGATTGATACGATGTGAGCGAGTAATGTCCGTAAAGTTGATTATGTAAAAATTAGTCGGATTTTCAATCAATTCAAATTCTTTCCCTTGCCAAGTCAAAACTTCCTTTCTTCCAAAATGCAAATGAGCAATATTGGAAAGTGTCGGGAATTTAAAATCAAACAAAATTCCTGCATAACCTTTGAACGCATACTGCTCGATACATGGCTCAACAAACGAAACTGTTTTTCCTGCACCGTTGGCGGCAATACCCAAAATTCCACGAAAAGTATTGACAATATTCAGCCATTTTCCCTTTGAACCATCATTATTACTTTTTCCTTTAATATTGATAGAATATTGGTTAAAAATAAGAGCATTATCGGTATTAATTTGTATTTTTTTATTGGCTTGTTTCTCAGTAAAAAAACTAAAACATACGCCTAAAACGCCCAAAATGATGTATAAAGATAGCGAAATTAGGGGAGAAATGCTCAATAAATTGATTGAAAAAAGAGCAAAAAAAGCAATAAAAATATAGCTAAAAATGAGCCATTGTTTCTTCTGAAAAGTAAAAGTATCAGCCGATTTATCTCTTTTATAAAATCTATTCATTAACGATTCTTCCTTGTTATAAAGCAATATGGGCAGTGCTGTAAACGTGATGATTCTAAACAAAAAACCATAATTCAGATAATATACTATCAATTTATTGGGCATGGTTTGGAAATGGGTCATTGTAAACCATTCGACAAATACAATAGTCACCAAAGTTATGGCAATGAAATAGAATATAATTTTGTGTTTTTTCATTTTATTTGTTTTTTGTAATTGTTAATGAAAATTTATTCTCACATAGAAATGTCATTATTGGTTGATTTCTGAACATTTTGAAGTCTTTTTCTAAAAT
>OFDC01000464.1_pt1 | contig 30686 bp, 22 predicted proteins | sample 1520941 | NCBI WGS metagenome assembly OFDC01 (sample SAMEA94258168, study PRJEB24077) | hot springs metagenome | biome: Aquatic biome; feature: Water | place: India | collected 2012-12-06 | depth 5 m | reverse complement strand
GACCTCCTGCCGGCCCTGATGGACCAGTCGTGCAGTCTCTGCCTGGATCCCGTCGCCTTGAAAAACGTCTTCCAGCTGCCGTCGCTGTTTTCGCGCTGCCTCCCACTCTTGCTCGCTCACGTTCGGATAGCTGAAGGTCGCATTGAGAGGGATGAAATCGCCGTCCCACTCGAGGTAAACGACGTTGAGAACGCGCTCATCGATGCGGACAACCACCTTGAGGCCAATCTTATCATTGAGAAAAGATGCGAAATATTTTCGTCGGCGAATAACGACGCCGAAGGAATGAACCTGCACTTCCACGCCCGGGAGAAACTGCCTCATCAACCGTTCGGGGTTCAGGGTAGTTGGAAGGGCATGCGGACGCCCTTCCAATGCAAGCGCCCAAGCATGAGCAGGAGACAGGCCGTCGAGACCTGCGTGCGGTCGGTTATGATATGCAGCGATCTGAAAGATGAGCCACCGCTCGAATTCTGGCAGCGTCATCACGGCCGCGTCGCGGGGATCGTAGCCATCGCGCTGGGTGACATTTGAACCGGTCGCGCCCGGTATCAGCTTCATTTTACCGACGAAAGTGCCAATCAGACGCTCGATATGACCTCCTAAATGAGAAGGGCCGAGCGGCCTCACATCGGGGTCGATCCCATTGGCAATGCAGGCAGACCGGAAGGCTTGCGATCGGTGCGGCTTGGCATAATCACAGTGAAGTCGATCGAAAATGCCGTGCATCGGATAGGAGACTTCAATTCCCATCTCTGTGAGCAGCGGCTCCTTCGGCAAAATGGCATTCACAACCGCGCGCCCGCAGCGGTAGATCGATGGGTCACCGAACGAGACGTAAAACCCAATGATGCAACGGGTGAACACGTCGATCAGAAAGGTCAGCCATGGACGATCAAGCGGAGCCCGCATTTGCTGGTCTACAAGAAATAAATCGGCCCGCGTGCTGTCCATCTGCACAAGATCGAGGACGCCGTTGCTGTCGTAGTGATACGGGTGCGGCTCGGCTGCGCTGCGTGACTTGGACCCCTTGCTCGCCCTTGCCTTGCGCGTTTCAGTGATCTCACCGATCAGCCGCTCGATAACCCGCTCGGAAGGAACACTTTTTTCCGGGAAACAGTAGTCCCCGTTGTCCGCGATAAGAAGGTTTCGCACCTGATGCGCAACCAGCGCCTTGGCTGGCGGCGTTTTCGTGAGGTAAAGTTCCTCGATAAGGTGATCGATGGCCTCAGCAACATCCGGTCGGGTCCGGTGAGTTCCCATTTTCGGACCAGGTCGCGACGGCGCCAAACTTTCTGGAACAGGGTTCTCGCGAAATATAGGCACCAAGCGGTGCACCTGACGTATGCTGAGCCCTAATTCGTCACTCACCTTGCGGATGGACTCTATCGGCACCTCACCCTCGAGCGGAATGTACCTACGAAAAATCGCACAACGAAGGCGGCCGACCTGCAATGCGTCCATTGACGCCGATTTCTGCTGCACTGGCTTGCGATCGATCATGCCGCGACCCCATAAGCGCGACATCATTTTTGGCGGGAGTCTAAACAAGCCCGGCCCGACTCGACAAATTTCATGACGCTGTCGCGAGTATTACCTGATTGTTTTAATTGTCACAATCACGTTTTGACATTAACTTTGTCAGTTCACATCCAGGCTTTCGAGCGCAAGCCCCCCTGGAGCGCCATTCCTACTGCCGATGCCATCCGGGCGTGGCTCAAGACCGACGACCCGGCGATCGAAGGTTGGCCCTCCCCTGCCCCGCTCGCCATCGCCGACACCCGCCTCGAGGGCTGGGCACGCCAGGCCGCGCGGCTGTCGGCGCTCCCCCGCCTGATCGCCAGCGCCGACCTCGCCGCCTCCTTCGCTCGCGCCGCCCCTCTGCCCCATGGCAGCATCGTGATCGGGGCAATGCTGGCCGACCGGCATGCGATGGCGAAGGGCAAGCTCTCCGCCGGCGGCATTGCCGCGATCGGCCTCAACCAAAACCGCGCCCCCTGGCGGGCGCTGCTGACCGGCGTGACCGACGACGACCTCGACGAACTGACAACCCACGCCCGCGACGAACGCTGCCGGCTCGCCTGGCTCGAAGCGCTTGGCGCGGGCGGCACAGCGGTGGTCCGCCTCGATCAACGGCTGCGCCTGTGGCTGGCCCGGCTCGACACCGCCTGTGCATCGCGGCGCAAGTCGTCGCACCTGCGCCCTCTCGCCCTGCTCGCCGGAGCGGGTCCTTCGCTCACCGTCGCGCGCGCGGCGAAAGCGTTGGGGCTATCTCGGCAGGCGACCACTCGGCTCATCGCCGAGGCGTGCAAGGCGCACCTCCTGCGCGAGATCACCCAAGGCAACGCCTTCCGCCGCTATGTCATCGCCGTGTGATGGGCAAAACTCGTCAAAACAGCAGAAATTCAACTAACTTTCTGACATTACTTATAAAATATGACCTCCCCGGAAATGTGCCGTACAGCGCCAAAATAGGCCCCGGATAGGGGAAGGGTGCAGCGGCGCGCCGAACGCGCTCTACGGGCCCCTCAAGGCGAAATTTGATGATTTGGCACTGCGGGCGACCTTTCACCCTTCGCTTCGAGCCTGGCGACGGCCAATTCGAGTGCGCGGGCTGTCGGAAGAGCAAATCCCCAGCAGGCCGGATCAAATGGTTCGCTGTCCCAGCGCGGCCGTCGCCGCAGTTCCGCCTGTATCGCAAAATCCCTCGCGAGCTGGAGACTGGCGAGCGCTTCTGCACGGCTTTGCCGCTGTCGGCTCTCCGCGCCCAGGGCATGCAGGGCGCGCTGGCGCCAGTCAGGTCCGTCACGGTCGACCCGCGCCAGATAGCTGAACGCGCTCAGCCTCTGCGCTGCCGCCTCAAGGCGACGATACCGTCTGCGTAGACGATGACGATGAACCCGGCGAAGCGCTACTGTGAGCATCGCCCTCGACATCGCCGACTTGGGGAGCGGCATGCGGGGCAGCTCGGCCCCAGGGCACCCGGGCACAGCGAAGGTCGCGGCAAAGCGGCGCGGCAACTCGCGGTCGTGGCAATGAGCGTGGGCCAGCAGCAGCGTGCGCGCAGGCACGACATGGAGACGGTTCGCGCTGAACTCGCGCATGTAGGCATCGAGCCCGGGCGGCGGACGCTCGGCAGCGCCCTGCCCCAGCAGCTTCAGTGCGGCATGACGGTTGCCGAGCAGACGGGGTTCGGCGAAGCCGAGCAGCTCAAGTGCACGCACTGACACCGCAGCAAGGCGGCGCAGTGAAGCAAGATCGATCACCCCGACGGCGCGGCGCGGCACATCGCGCAGATCGACCAGCAAGGCCTGATGCTTGCGGCAGAGCCAGCTTTGCCGAAGCGTCCATTCGCGCAGGATCACCAGCGGCTTGCCTGCCAGGTGGAATTCGAGCCAGCATTTCAGACAGCCATAATGGCGCCCGCGCGGCGGCAACAGATACTCACCGCTAGCCGGAACGAGGGTGGCCTGCACGACGGACACCTCGCACTGCACCGCCCAGGCAATCCGTTCGATTGCCGCACCCGCGTCCGCGCGCGTGCGGGCTACCTGTCCGCCGCCAAGATCGAGGCGGGCAAGCCCCGGCTCCAAGCCAAGAAATTCGAACAAGCCGATGCGCGTCGTATCGTGGCGTGAGACAAGCCGGTCGAGCCACGAATCGAAGAATTCCTCGGGCTGCGGCAGAACCCGGTAGGCCAGCGGAGCCGGATCCCTCTTCCATTCCTCCCGCCTCACCGGTCGATATAGCAGGGAAACAGTCGGGCCGCCTCGTAGACGTCGGAGAATTCGACGTACTCCCGCCCATGCATGTCCCTCGCAACCCGCTGGCTCCAGTGCAGCAGGCGCTTGAAATTGCCTGTCACACCGTGGCTGGTGCGCCAGATGAATTCGGCCATTTCCGGTTCGGCGAAGCGGTCCGGCTCACTCAGGCCAATGCCGCGCGCCAGGACCCGGATCAGCTGCTGCGAAGGCTCCCCCGGTGCCCAGGGCGTCAGGCGCAGGATGATCGAGCGATACGCCAGTTCGGCATCGTCGCTGAAGATGTCGGCGGCGATGTCGAGCCCGGCAACTACCATGTGGACATTGCCCTCGCTCATCAGAAACCTGAACGAATCCAGCGCATCGCGCCGCGCCCGTCCGCTGGCCGTCAGCACCGCATGGACATTGTCTATGGCAACCAGCCTGGTCGCCTGCTCACCCAGCAGTTCGGCTACCTTGAGGTCAGCAATCTGGTGCGTGCGGCGGGTGAGCGGCCAGCCCTGCTTCCACAACAACGCAAGGTTAATCCGCAGCGATGTCGGGTGCGAGGGCACGACCGCACGCAGCATCGGAATGTAGCGCGCATCGCCCCAGTCCGCTGGTTCCGGATAGGCCAACTCAATCCGCCGACCCACTTCCTTCAGGATCGATGTCTTGCCCATCCCCGACTGGCCGACCAGGACAACGCAGGTCGGCCGGTCATCCGGATCCTCGCCGGCCAGCCCCACCAGCGTATTCACATGCACACGTGCCTCGTCGAAATCGATCCAGAAGGCCTGCCGCAGTGCGCCTGCCGACGCTAAGCCTCGCTTATCGGCTTGAGCCATTCCAATTCTCCCAGTTCCTCCAGTGGAAGCCATCTCGCACCGGTTGCAGAAGTGCCTGCTGGCGGCGGCGGTGCGTGCGAAACACCTTCGCGCTCGAGCCGCTTGCGCCCCTGGCGGTGCTGCCGGGTCCGGATCTTCGAGGCCCGCACTTCCTGGCGATTGGCGTAGACGAGCCTTGCAATCTCAGCCTCGCCGCTGCCTTGATGATAGGCCGCCCCGCGGCGGCGATGCGCGGCGGCAGCGGCATCCCACTCCACCTTGGTGACGTGCGGGTACGAACCGACGACACACGCCGCGACAAGGGCATCATCGATCTGCGGATAGACCTCCTGGATCGTGCGTTCATCGACATGGATCATGATCTTGAGCCCAAGCCGGGTCGCAAAGCTCTCGTGCCAGTATCGGCGGTGATCAATCCGGACCCCGCCAGCGGTTATGGTGCGTTCGACCCACGGCAGAAACCGGCGGGTCAACTGCGCGACGTCGATCCCGAGAGGAACGAGAGCGCCATGTTCCGCCGCCCCATCCTGCCACCTCTGCGCGGGCGCGATCCGCCCCAACCCGTCATGCGGGGTGTGATGGTAGCGGCAGATTTCCCGGACGAACCAGCGCTCAAACTCCTCCAGCGTCATGGTGGCGGCCGCTTCGACGTCGTGGCCATCGCGCTTCGTGACGTCGCCCCCGGTTGCGCCCGGTAACAGCAGCATCTTTTCGCACATGGTGCCGATCAGTCGCTCGATGTGGCCCCCGAAATGGGCCGGGCCACGCGGTCGGATGTCCGGATCGATCCCGTAGGCGTGACAGGCGCTTCGGAAGACTTCTGCCCGGTGAGAGCCTGCATGGTCGGCATGCAGCCGCTTGAAGAACCCGTGAATCGGGTAGTCTTCATTCATGCCGAGACCCGCCAGCAACGGCTGCTTGGGGAGCAGCGCGTTGGCTACCGCCCGACCGCAGCGGAAGATCGAGGGATCCCCAAAACTCACATAGAACCCCAGAATGCAGCGGCTCCAGACCTCGATCAGCAGTGTAACCCACGGTCGCCCCAAGGCCTCTCGGCGCACGCTATCGACGAGCATGACGTTGGCCGGCGAGTGGTCCATTTGCACGAGGTCTAGGAACCCGTTGCTTTGGTACTGGCCGGGATGCGGTTCGTATGCCGTCCGCCGCTTCGACCCCATGGTCGAGCGCGCAAGCTGCGGTGAGCTGATATCGCCGATCAGCCGCTCGATGGTCCGAACGCTCGGGACATCTCCACGCTTGAACCGGTAATCGCCGTTGTCCGCGATGAGCAGGCTGCGGATCTGGTTGGCAGCCTCCCGCACGCTGGGGCGCGGACGATGAAGGAAAATCTCCTCGATCTCCTGGTCGATCGCCGTGAAGATTACGGGCGGCGCATGCCTTGTTCCGGGCTTCGGCCCCTTTGGCCGAGGCGCGAGACTCTCCGCGATAGGATGCTCCCGGAACCGGCGGGCAAGTTCGCGAATCCGTCGCTCGCCGAGATCCGTTTCTTCGCTGATTGCGGCCACCGACGCTGCTGCCAGCGGACCCTCCAGCGAAACATGACGCCGGAACACCGCGTACAGATATGCACCGGTTTTCAGCGCCGCTGCGGAAGGCTTGGCGGCTCGGGGTGGTTTTCGTTCGATCACCGGAATACTCCGACCGATCTATGGACCGCTTCAGCGTCGTCTATTTTGACGTAATTGAGAAGCCAAAATACTTCAGTGCCAGGATTTCATGCACTGATTTCGTCACTCTATGATTTTATATCAATAGGTTACGTTGATTGTTTACTTCTTTGTCCCGTGACACCCAAGCCGAATGCGCGCTTGCGCTCGGTCGGCTCGACGGCCTGGTCGCCGGGCTCTCGGCGCAAGAAAAACGGCTGTTTTGCTGGACTTTGCTACGCCAGGTGCTGCTCGGCGCGTTAACCCAAGCTGGGTTCGCCGAGGCCGAACTGCGCTTCGATGGGTGGTTCGCTGGCACGACCCGGGCGCCGCAGGAAAGCCCCCTCACCCCCTGCCCGGCCCACGCTCTGGTTCGCGCCCTGCTTGCCGAGCTGGCGCGCCATCCGTGGCAACCGCTCGCCGAGGCGGCTTCGGTAATTGGCCGGTGTGGCAAGTTCGCCCCTGACCGGGCATTGGGCGCCGACGACAGCGATCCCGCTGCGGCTCTGGTCGAAGCGGCGAGGCTCGCCGCGACCTCGAACCTTGCAGGCCAGTCCCTCCCCTTCCCCGCGCTCGCGCGAATGGCTGACCAGCTGCGCCGCAGCCGGACATTTGCGCCGATCGAGCGCGACGTGGCGATGCCGCTGTTCGGCAAGGGCACGCCAATCGCCCGCGCAGCGCAGCGCACCCCGCTGTGGGCAGTCGATTGTCAGCTTGGGCACCTGCTCGCTGCCCAGATCGCTCTGACCCCCGCCCTGCCCTTCCCCGGCGCAATGACCGCCGAAGCACTCGCCCCCCAGCTGTGGCCCGGCGAACGCGCCCTGGTGCTCGCCGAGGCGCTGCGGCGCAGCGCCGAGCGGCATATCGCAGCGATCCAGCAGGCGCGCGCGGATTGTCGGGCACTCGGGCACCGTCTCCGCCATCTGCGGGCCTCGGCTCGGGCGCCGCTAGTGTGGCTGGCGCTGCGCGGGTTCGCGCCACTGGGCATCGAGCAACTCACCAGCGGGTTCGGGATCAGCCGGCGCGGTACCTACGCGGTTGCCGAGGCGCTGGTCGGCGCGGGACTGGCTGCCCGCACCACCACGCTTGGCCGGGTCATCCTGTCCGCCCTGCCCCCTGCGCATACGGCTGAGGTGGTGGACGCGCCGCTTAGCCCCCTCCCCTCTCCGCTGCTTGCCGAGTTCGACGCGGCGATGGCTGACATCGACAGGCTGCTGGCACGGCAGGACAGCGGCCAGGTTACCAGAATGCCACGACAGCCACCTCAAGAGGCGGTTGAAGTGCGTCAGGAGACGGGCATTGCCACTTCGCGATAAGCTACCCCGATCCGGGCCTTGGCCCCCGCCCTGCGGCGCAGCAACAGGCGCACGAAGCGGTCGGCCTCAGGCTGGTCGGCAAATGAGACCGTGCGGCTCTGCCCGCGCGTGCCGATCCGCCCCCAGGCAAACTGGACGATGATCGCGCCGAACAGGTCTGCGCTGGTAGCGATGGCGTAACGCCGCGCCACGTTGCGCGGCCGGTCGACCGCCTCCAGCCAGATGAACCGATCCTGTGCCCCCGCGCTCATGGCGCCTGCATGAGTCAAGCACGCTATACCCGTCCAACGGGAATTGTGAATCAATCGGGCGCCTGTGATTCACGGAGGCGATTTGTGGAGTGGAACCCCCAGGCGGTCAGGATGTCAGGATGTTCTCGATGGCCTTCAAGACTTCAGCGGCCGACGCACCGCTGCGGGCGGGCACTTTGAACGTGTATCCCCCCCTCGTTGAATGGGCATAGCGCAAAATCACTTTGCCCGCCGTACTTTTGACCTCCGTTTCGCCTCCCGTGGGCTTCGTAGGTGCGACCGTCGCACGAATAAGTCGCTTCGCTACTTCAGGAGCAGGCAACACCGCTCCCAGATCGCTGCGCTCTGCGATAATGGCGCGGCTTTCCGCTATCATCAGATCCAGCGTGCGCTTCTCCGATGTGAGAGGCTTGATGTCCCTAGCAATACGGACCGTGATGCCGTGCGTGTCTGGAAAGGCGTTCACAATGTCCGCCGGCAGTCGAGCTACGTCGAGCAGCCGACTTAGCCATGAGCGCGAGATCTTGAGGTGTTCGGCCATTTCGCTCTGGCTTGAACCGTAGAACTCCTCGAGCGCCCGTGAATACTCCTTGGCTCGTTCCCAGTCCGAGATGTCCTTCCGAGACCTGTTCTCGATATCCGATACCCTGAACGCTTCTTCGTCGGATACGTTCTGAATGGTCACCAGGTATTCGAATTCCGGATGATGATGCTCACGGAGCCACTGCACTGTCCACCAGCGCCTCACACCCGCAATGATCTCGAAGTCGAAATCCGGGTCGTCCTTGAGACGACGGACGATGGCGGGGATGCGCTGCTTCTTGGCTGAGAGGAATGCGTCGATGAGATCCCGACAACTCTCTTCGTTCAAATGATCGAGGTCTCGGTTGTGCAGCCGCCACGGCCGGCAACGAGCAGGGTCCACCCATTCGGTGCGGTCTGTGACGACTTTGCCCGCCGCGATTCTGGCCAGGCTCTGGCTCCGGCTCGCCATGATGCTTTCGGAGGGCGCAGGGCCGCCAATCTCGATTTCGTCGTCAAGCCCTTCTGTTAGACTGCTGCCGAAGCCTCGGTTACCCTTTGCCATCGCCTACTCCAAACCTTTCCAATCACTGCTCGTGCCATCCAGTTGCCACGTGGCAACCGAGGCTGCGCGCCCGTTCAAATGGCCCCGAATGCCGACGCGTTGCCACGTGGCAACAATGCCTGTTTGGCCGCGAAACCATCGCCTGCGTGCATCGCCTGCAATCTGTTCAAATCCACCATAATACATTGATCGTACGTCATATTGTTGGGCTGTTGCCACGTGGCAACGTCCCTAAACCGCGTCCCCTGCCCTGCTCGCCCACGATCGCAGCACGTCGGCCTCGATCTCACGGCAAACGTCGCTCAGATGCTTCATGCACCGGTTGTGAACTTCGTGAGACGTCACTGGCCGATCTAACTCGAAGACCGTCTTCATCCTCGAACTGGCATTGTCGATTTCGGCGCTGGTCTTGAGGACTGAGGTCGCCATCGAACCTCCGAAGACCTGCCGCATCATCGAGAGAATTTCGCGATGCATCGACTTGCTCTCGTCGACGCGACTACCGACCAGACGGATGAAGTTGTAGGCAGGCTTTACGCGCTTTGCGAGTTGCTCGAGTTGCTTCATCGTCGTGCGTGCCATGTCGATAAATGACACGGTCGACGCGAAGTCGATGACACTAGGCGGCACGGGAATAACCATCGCATTCGCCGCCTGCAGTACGGCCATGGACACCATGCCCAACGCCGGAGGCGGGTCCATGATGACGATGTCGTAGTCATCGACGACAGTATCGATGGCTTCGGCGATCATGTCGATGATGTCGAAGTTCTGATTTTGCGCCAGGTAGCCGGCGATCTCGTATTCCAAGTTGTAGAGCTTGAGATTGGCGGGGATCAGGTCGAGGCCGAAAAAGTGCGTCTTGCGGATGATCGAGCGAACACCCAGCAGTTCAGGGTTATGGAAGTGGCCGTAGAGGGTATCATCCTCAGTCAGATCGACGTCTGGTCGATACCCAAACATCATCGTAGAACTCGCCTGGCTGTCGCAGTCGATGAACAGTACCCTGTAGCCGTGAATGGCAAAATGCTGTGCGAGGTGGAGGGCCACGGTCGACTTGCCTACGCCCCCTTTGAAGTTCGAGACGGAGATGACCGCCGGGGTGTCCGTCGGCGCGCGCCACGGGCGAGTGCCAAAAACGGCACGCATATGATCCAGTTCTTCCAATGTGTACTGGACCCGATGGCCAGAAGCGGTTCGGTCGCGCTGGGGGAGGCGGCCATCACGCTCAGCTTCGCGAATTGCAGACGCTGTTCGCCCCACAAGGGAGGCCGCCTTCGAAATGGAATACGACGGGCCAATCTTTTGACCGGTCTCCGGATCGAGCGCACCGTCACGAATACGCTTCAGGATGGTGAGCGCCTTGCGGTGCAGATTGCCAAGGCCGTCTTCCAAGAGTTCATCGGGGTGTGTTTCGAGCGCTGCGTCGGTAGCCATGATCACCGCTTTGTGAGATTGAGGGCGCCAATTAGCACTCTTGGCAGTTTTGAGCAAACTTCGGCCACCAACCTTACAAATCGACCGATGATCTCCGTGCCCTTTCGCGAATCAAGGAGTCGGCTCGAAGCAGCACGCAGGGGCTTGGACCGATGATGTCGTGTCCAGAAAGGGGGCCAGGAGCTGACGCCCCCACAGTCAGCTGGGCGCACTGACAGCCTAATTGATCCGGCTGTGGATAATCACCGATGATCTCGGTGCAAGCCGATGAATTCAGTGCGTTTCCCCGATGATCTCGGTTCCCTTGGACCGATGATCTCGGAGCCCATACCTACTAAAGGAATCTCCTAGAAAAACCGATTCGCGAATCGCTTTTTCCAAAATTGAGATTCGATTTTGGTTTCGCCCCGCCAAACCGCTCCGAGATCATCGGCCGACTTGGAGGTTTAAGGCCCGGAAACCCGCCGAAACTGCCAATGGCCTTGCTTTCGAAGATCAAACCTGTTGTTTAACGACCAACCCGAGGCTCCAATGAGTCGGGAAGGGACGGTTTAATGAGCGGAGACACACTGCGTCCAATCGGACATCAATACGCCCTGGCAATGCTAGGCGGCGGTGAAGAGCGAGTCCGCTCGCTAGCGCAGTCTGCCGGCACTCAGCTCACGATGGATGCGTTCCTTCGCGTCCAGGACGAAGAACCCGTTCCGGCCTTTCTGCATTCCGCATTGTGCGCCATGTCGCTTCCGACCAAGCGTCCGAAGGACGATACTCTACCGATCTTGCGCGAAGACGGTAAGTACGCCCTCGCGATCAACCCTCGACCGGTTCTTCAGACGGTGGAGGGCAAACCAGTCCTGCGCAGCCTCGGGGTGCCTTATGGTGCATACCCTCGCGTCGCGTTGATCTATCTGCTTTCGCAGGCGGTGACGAAGCGGTCGCGGGACGTTTATCTGGGACGTAACTTCACGGAATGGATGCGCCGTCTAGGCTACCAGACCGTCTCGTACGGACCTCGCGGAACCGCCAACTTGATGCGCGAGCAAGTCGACCGGCTGCTCGCGTGTGAATGGCAAATCCGGTGGGAAGGCAACGACGCCGGCGACAATGCATTTGCCGTTCGAGACGTGAAGATCTCCAATGAATATGCGGGTTCCCTCGAAAAAAATGGCGCATTTGCGCGCGAGATTCGGATGTCCGAGGCATTTTACAGTCACCTCGTCGATCATGCCGTTCCGTTGAACGAGATCGCGATACGTGAACTCAAGGGCACGCCAACCGCTCTCGATCTTTATACCTATCTCGCATACCGACTTCCGCGGATCAGCAGTGATCGAGGGCAAGTGATCTCTTGGGATCAGCTGGCTAAACACTTGGGCAACGATGCCGACAGCAAGCGTTTCCGCCAAACTGTGCGTGAAACGATGCAACTGGTCTCTGCGGTCTACCCTAACGCCGACGTCGATTTCAGCGGCAGGAAAGTGGTCCTGCGGCCTTCGCCCGCGCCGTTGGAACGCAAGCTTGTTGGCCCGCATTTGCGACTGCTGGGGTCCCCGGCCCACGAAACCGCACCGAGATCATCGGTCAAAAAGCCTTCACGGTTGGCAGTCCGAGTGGACAACGTCGCCGAGCCGGTGTTCCCGTTCCCGGGCGGCAGTTTGACCTACGGCGAGCGCGAGACGAAGTTTCGAGCCATCGGTCTTGAGAAGGGTAAACCTTGGTGCGTCGACACGATGGCAAATGCATTTCGCACGGGCTTTCCCGGCATCAAGGAAGCGCGCACCGACGCGGAATGGCTGAGAGTCTGGGAGGCCTTTGTCGTTCGTTACGCTGAGCGACGCGCAAACTCGGATGCGAGCTGACCGATGATTTCCGAGCACTTCGGTTAGGCTGAAGCGCAGGACGAGGGGGAGGGGAGTAGGGTCGAACTGGGCAGTCATGCCTATCGTCAACAACAATCCCAGTCCCGACCTACGCAGCCTTGTTCGGCGCATCGGGGGCAATTGGTCCGGTAATACCGCAATGTGTCGGTGCCCTTGCCATGCCGACAGAACCCCATCTCTGTCCATCCGCCAAGGTGATCGAGCCATTCTCGTAACGTGCCACGCGGGTTGCGACAGCCGGGACGTAATCAGAGCTCTTCGACGCATCGCAGACCTGCCAATTGTCGATGGCTCTAGAGTGCCCCCCAGCTTCCAGTGCAACACGGAAATTCACCTCACAATCTGGCAAGCCGGTCGACCGATCGAAGGGACTTTGGCGGAGCGATATGTGCGCGAGGTGCGCCAGATTTGGGCACCGCTCGACGACCTGCGCTTTCACCCCCGATGTCCACGAGGGCAGGGGAAGCTTGCGAGCTTCGAGCCGTCACTCCTCGTTGCGATGCGCAAGGCGGGCGCGATCGCCGCGATCCAGCGGATCTTCCTCGATCCGTCGACATCGACCTACACCGAGAAGCGCGTCCTCGGCCAGGCTATCGGCGCTGCATGGACCAACGGCCCGCCAGCCAAGACCATCGGCATCTGCGAGGGGTTCGAGACTGCGGCTGCCTATACGTCGCTCACGGGTATCCAGGCCTGGGCGACCATGGGTGCCAAACGCTTCCACCAGGTCAACATCCCCGCCTCAGTCGAAACCTTGATCCTGCTGGCCGACAACGACGCCGAGGGCAGGCGGGCGCGCGATCGCGCAGCCGAAGCCTATCGACGCCCCGGCCTTGCAATCGAGACCGAATGGCCGCCGGGCCGCATGAACGACTGGGCGCAGCTCCTGAAGCGGTGAGGGGAGGGGGGCTGGAGCGGGCGTGCCGCTGATCGGCACGAGCTCAGGAGTTCTCCGCATGACCACAACGATTCCGCGCGCCAGCGCCATTCTCGGCGCTGCGCGCACACTTGCCGCCAAACTGCTCCTCGCTGTTCCGATCGACCGCGCTGCTTTGAGCGAAGCCATGACGGAGAGTGCAGGCGGCAATGACGCCGCAGGTGCCTGGCAGCAGCGCGACAGTTTCGAAGCGCTGGAAGTCGCGCTCTCCCTAGCCATTCCCGAGCTGGTAGGCCGCATGGACGTCGGCGCGGCGATCGCCACGCTGGAGGCGCTGGCGAAAGAACTGCCAACCCACACGGTACGCAGCGAGGACCAGATCCAGTTCCAGCAGTTCTCGACGCCGCCGGCGCTGGCCCGTCTCGCCATTCATCTGGCGCGGCTTTCGAGCGATGACGTGTTGCTCGAGCCGAGCGCAGGCACCGGGATCATCGCTTCGCTTGCCAAGGGCGCGGTCAAGGATCTGATCCTCAACGAACTCGAGCCAACGCGCGCCGACCTGCTCGAGGCCGTGTTTCCCGGCACGAAGGTCTACCGCCACGACGGTGCGAAACTCAGCGCTCTGCTCTCCGGAACCGCGCGGCCAAGCGTTGTTCTGATGAACCCGCCGTTCTCGGTGTCGCAATCGCGTGGGGAAGATCAGAACACGGCCGCAAGACACCTGCGCGCTGCACTCGATCATCTGCTGCCCGGAGGCCGGATCGTTGCGATCATGCCGGACTGGTTCTCGCCCTCGGCAAGGTATGAAGAAACCTTCCGGCGCACCCTCGAAGGCGCGCGGGTCGTCCTGTCGCTCCGTCTGGACAAGGGCGGCTATGCCAAACACGGAACCGGTATTGCCGTTCGCGTGCTGGTGATCGACAAGGTGTTAGGCGAGATCGGCGTGTCCACCATCAATCGCGGCTCGGTCGGCGAACTCTTCGCGGCGGTGCCAACCGTGCCACCCCGGGCGACATTGCGCGACCCGACGCAGTCGGCAGCGCCCCGACCAAAGCTCAGCCTGTTCCGCTCGGTGAAGACCGGTCCAGCCCGGCCCGTGATCGTGCGAGCTCCCCAGACCAACGACGTCCGACCCGTCGCCTACAAAGTGCTGGCCGAACCTGCCGCGATGGGCGAGCAGCGAGGAGTCTATGCCGATTACCGGCCTTCACGCGTGGTGTTCGCGGAAGCTGGCGAACACCCGACGCACCTCGTCGAATCCGCCGCCATGGCCTCGATCGCCGCGCCGATGCCCAACTACGTGCCCTCACTGCCCGAACGCACCGTGACGGCAAGACTGCTATCTGCCGCCCAACTTGAAACCGTGATTTATGCGGGCGAGGCCTGGAGCCGCGACTTGCATGGCCGCTTCAGCCATCCTGCCGGCGAAGTCGCGCTCAAGGAGGATCCTGAGGGCAAGCTCTACCGCACCGGGTTCTTCCTGGGCGACGGCACCGGGGCAGGGAAGGGGAGGCAGGCAGCGGCCTGCATTCTCGACCAGTGGCTCAAGGGCAATCGACGTCACATCTGGATTTCGAAGAATGCGCCGCTGCTTGAGGACGCACAGCGCGATTGGACCGCGATCGGCGGACTACCGTCGGACATTCTCGATCTCGCCCGGTGGAGGATCGGCGAGGAGATCACGGCGCCCGAAGGCATCCTGTTCGTACCCTACGGCACGCTTCGCAGCTCACGCGTCGAAGATACCCGGCTCGACCAGATCGTCCGCTGGGCCGGCGAAGACTTCGAAGGCGTGATCGTCTTCGACGAGGCCCACGAAATGGGCGGCGTCGCCGGCGGGGAGGGGGCCTTGGGACAGAAGCAGGGCTCGCTCCAGGGCATTGCCGGTGTCTTGCTCCAGAACACGCTACCCCGCGCCCGCGTGCTCTATGCCTCGGCCACCGGCGCTTCGGACGTCAACAACCTCGCCTATGCGGTCCGACTTGGCCTGTGGGGGCCGGGCACGGCCTTTGCGAACCGCGAGCAGTTCATCAGCGAGATCCGCGACGGCGGCATTGCCGCGATGGAACTCGTCGCCCGCGACCTCAAGGCCTCCGGTCTCTACCTCGCCCGGGCACTCAGCTTCGCAGGGATCGAGTACGATATCCTCCGCCACGATCTGACCCCGGAGCAGATCGCAGTCTACGACACCTATTGCGAGGCCTGGAGCATCTTATGCGCAGCTGCGCATAAGATGCCTTATCGCGAGGTCGCGATAATGCGCAGGAACGTGGCGAAGGCCCGCAAAGCTGCTGAGCATTTCGCCACGTCCTTCACATTATTTCACAAGGCATCGAGCCACTCCATCAGGCTGGCTTCTCGTTTCCACGAAGGTGGCACGTTGCTCGCCGCCGGCGCCCCTACCTGCTCGAGCGCCTTTCGTTTGGTCTCCAGATTGGCCTGTGCGTAGTGGTTGGTTGTATCGAGGCTGACGTGTCCCAGCCAACTGCGGATGACGGTGATGTCGACCCCGGCAGCGACAAGGTGAACGGCAGTCGCGTGCCGGAAGCTGTGCGGCGTCACATTTTTGGACCGAAGCGACGGCACGGTTTCTGACGCCTTTCCTACATAGGAGGCGAGTTTGAACCGCACTCCCGAGGCGCCCAGCGGCTCACCATATCGATTGACGAAGATCCGCTGATCTGGCGCGCGCGGGTGACGTTCCAACAACTTCCTGAGCAACGTCACGGTTTCCGGCCAGAGTGGACAGATACGTTCCTTGCGACCCTTGCCGTAAAGACGCACGAAGTTCGGTGCGTCGAACCGGATCGCCTCGGGACAGAGGTCGAGGGCCTCCTGGATGCGCGCGCCGCTGTTATATAGGAACGAGAGTAGCACGTGGTCGCGCATTCCCTCGATTGTCGACCGGTCGGGCTGAGCAAGGATCGCTTCGACCTCCTCCGGCTCGAGATAGCAGGGTGCAACGGTAGGCTCCCGCTTGAGCGGGACGGTCAGGATCTCGGCGCATTGCGCGATGTATTCGGGATCCTTGTCAGCCACGAAGCTGAAGAAGCTGCGGATCGCGGCGAGCCGGCAGTTGCGTGTACCGATCGTGCCCCTGCGCCCATGCTCGGTGTGGTGGAGGAACGCGCGAACCTCTCCGGCCGAGACGTCGGCCAGCATGATCCGCGCGACCCCGCCGCCCTTTCGCTCCGCGATGAACCGAAGCAACAACCGCCAGGTGTCGCGGTAAGACCGGATCGTATGGACAGATGCACTGCGTTGCTCAGCCAACCATTCCTGAAAGAACGCCCGCAACAATGCGGGGAAGAGATTGCCCTTCGTCATGACCGCGCCTCCATCGTGAGGCATCGGGCGCCGACGGTCCGGAACCGCTCGCTTGCTTCCTGCAGCAGGTCCTGCGTGACGGTGATGTAGACCAGCGTGGAGTTGATGTCCCGGTGGCCCATGTAGGTGGAGAGGAAGCGCAGTTTGTCCTGCGGATTGACGCCGGATCGATACCATTGAAGGATCCGGTTCACGACCATCGAGTGGCGCAGGTCATGAACACGCGGCCCTGTCCGCCCGGTCGGGGCCTTGAACCCGGCACGGCGCATGACGTTGGTGATCATCGTTGAGACCGTCACCGGGGTATAGCGATCATTGAAGTGCTCGTGCCAGAAGAGCCCGGACCGAGGATCCTGTGGGGCGCCAGCGCGCCGCCTTGCATCGATATAGGCCCGTAATTCGGCCATGACGCTGCCGGTTAGCGGCAATATCCTGGTCTTGTAGAACTTCGTTTCCCGCACTGTGATCGTGTCTGATTGAAGATCGACGTCACCCAGATCGAGCCCGGCGAGTTCACTACGGCGCAGTCCGGCACAATAGGCCAGAACCACCATGGTGTAGAGAACCATCGGCCGCAGCGGCGCGTCCGGCGACGGATAGGAGCGGGCAACGTCGAGCATCTGCCGAACGTCGGCCGGGCTGAAGATGTGCGGTCGTCGATGCTCTCGTGCCACTTCCCGCTCGGGACGGGCGTTGAAGCGTTTCGGTGGGATGCTGGGATCAAGGCGATACCGCGCCTTAGTCAGGAGGCGCCCGAGCTTCTGGCATTCAGCCGCGTGATTGCGGGTCAGCTTGGCAGTTGCCCAGCGCGCCAGCATCGTCTCAAGCGATGCCCCTGTCAGTTCCGGGGTCGCCTGGAGGAACCGATCGAACCGCAATAACCAGTGAGCCTGAGTCTCATACTGATACCCCCGGCTCCGCATCAACGCGACATGCTCACGCATGAAGTCCCCCAGCGAGCTGCCGAAGGGCGCGGGGCGTCGCAATGCGGCCAAGGCTCCGTCGGGATTTGCGGAAGCCAGCGCTCGCCAGATCGGCTTGCTTTGTTTGACGTTGTATTGACGGCGAAGCACGGCAACGGGATTATCTGCGATCAGCCCGATTTCGACGAGGTGGTCGAGGAAGCGATCGACAATGCAGACCTGGTTGAGCAGCGTCGGCATTCGCCAACGTTTTTCCATTTCCTTCAGCCAGACTTCGAGCATCTGCCGGTCGACCGCCGGATGACGCTGGGCTACATTCTCGAAGCTGCGAAGGAACCAGCGATAAGTCGGCCTGCTTCCCTGCCGGAACTGCGATTTTTCCAGGAAGGCGTCGATGACCGTGCGATCGGGATCGTGCCAGGCGCTCATGGCAGCACCTCCGATCCGGGCACGTCGAGCGCCACGGCTCGGAGATCATCTGTCGCCAGCTTGAGATAGGCGTTGGTGGATTCGGTGGATCGATGTCCGAGCACGTCGCCGATGATCTTTTGCGGGACCGACGCCCGCAGCATTTCGACCGCCCGCGCGTGGCGAAAGACATGCGCTCCTCGCTTTCCCGGCGGCTCGACGCCAGCGGCTGACAACCGCCCGCGGATCATGCCATACAGGTTTGTCATTGCGATATAGGGCGCGCAGGACCGGATGAAGATTTCCCGCCCCTCAACCTGGGGGCGCCCATTACGCAGATAGTCGAGGAGCGCCTCACCAACGGGCGCCAATAGCGGCAAGTAGGAGTACGCATTGGTCTTGGTGTGACGGATACGCAGGGCTTCTCCGCGCCAGTTCACGTCTTCAAGCCGAAGGCGACAGATCTCACCTTCGCGCAACCCATATGTGGCAAGCAGTTGAAGTACCGCAAAATCGCGCAGTCCCCGCGGCGATCCATCCTTCTTCGTCGCCGCCAGCACCGCGGCGATTTGGCGCCTGTCCAGCGTCGAGGGCACGTCTTCATAGGCGTAGAGCATGGGGCCGATGATGTGCGGCGTGAGATCCATCGGGATGCGCCTCGTCCGATGCAGATACCGCACCACCGACCGGAGCCGCTCAGCGACATCGGCCAATGATTTGCGCCGTAATCCAGGGGCGCGCATGTCCATGTAGAGATCGACCTCCCCGATGCTCAAGGTGTCGAGGCTGGCCGCCCCGCCCCGTTCGAACTGCCATCGCAGGAAGTTCCGTGCCTCCCACAGAAGCGCCGAGATGGAAGCGCTTGCCAGACCGCGCTCGTCGCGCAGCCATGCCTCGTATTCGCAGCAGATCGCCTGCCGATACGCGGTTTCCGGTTCGGTCATCTCTGGCTCGGGCGGCCATTTGCCTTGGGCAAGCCGGAGCAGTTTGTTGATCGATGTGCGGGGCAACATCTGCCAGCGCGCACAGGGAGGCCGCCCGTACTGGGCTTCGAAATCCTGAACTGCATAGGCAAGATACTGATCGACCTGCGCCAGCGTCACAGTTTCCACCTGCACGCCGCACTCGGCCAGATAATCGAGAAACGCGCGGGCGTACAGGCGATGGTTCGCTACGACCACCGGGTTATAATTCTGCGTCGTGAGCAAATTCGAGAGTTCGGCGATCAACTCGTCGTGCAATTTCAACATGCTTTTATCCTCAGCTGGTCCAGAGACCGCCGAGGTTCGCAATCAAAATAATGCGCAGCAACATCGCCCCGCATTAGGAGAATCCACGTCGCTGCCGCGTTCCTTCACATTATCGCGACCTCGTGATAAACGATCATTCACCAGAACCTTGAGGCCGCACTCGAACTCACCGGGATTGTCGACGGGCTTGAGAACAAGACCCTAAACAGCGGAGCCAAGGCGGCGGCCCGCAGCCGGTTCGAGGGGACGAAGCAACGCTTCTTCGGACAGGTGCTGCTCTCGCTGAAGCTGCCATCGATCTATCCCGCGATCGACGAGCACCTGGGCGAGGGCGACAGCGTGGTGGTCCAACTGGTCAGTACCGCGGAATCAATCCTCAACAGGCGCCTCGATGAACTGGAACCGGCTGAGCGCGAGGCGCTCGATATCGCCTATGACTGCAAAGAATACGTCGTCGACTATCTGACCCGCGCTTTCCCGACCCGGCAGATGGAGGAATACAAGGACGAGCTTGGCGATGTGCGCTCACGTCCGATGTGGGACGAGGCAGGCAATCCGGTTCACAACCCGCAAGCCGAGGCCGCGCGCGCCGACCTGATCGAGCATATCTGCGCTATGCCGCCGATCCCGACCGCACTCGATGCCCTGCTGGAGCACTACGGCGTGACTGCGGTTGCGGAGGTCACCGGGCGCAGCAAACGTCTGGTTCGTGATGGTTCGGGCCAGCAGCGCCTCGAGAGCCGTTCACCCCGGACCAACCTTGCTGAAACCACTGCATTTATGACCGGCGCCAAGCGCATCATCGTCTTCTCCGACGCTGGCGGCACGGGGCGCAGCTATCACGCCAGTCTTGATGCCAAGAACCAGCAGCGCCGGGTCCATTTCCTGCTCGAGCCCGGATGGCGCGCGGATCGGGCGATCCAGGGGCTGGGACGCACCCACCGTACCCATCAGGCTTGCCCGCCGCTGTTCCGCCCTGTCACCACCGACTGCAAGGGCGAGGCCCGGTTCACCAGCACGATCGCGCGGCGCCTCGATGCCTTGGGCGCGCTGACCCGTGGCCAGCGCCAGACCGGCGGGCAGGGGATGTTCGATGCCAGCGACAACCTCGAGAGCATCTATGCCAAGCACGCGCTGCAAGACTGGTACGGCCTGCTCGCGACCGCGAAGCTCAAGAGCACGACCTTGTCCGAGTTCCAGCGGATGAGCGGGCTCGAGCTCACCGACCAGGACGGGATACTGCGCGAGGACCTGCCGCCGATCCAGCGCTGGCTCAACCGCATTCTCGCCATGAAGATCGCCGTCCAGAATGCGATCTTCGACGAGTTCCTGACCCTTGTTGAAACCCGCATCTCCGCAGCCAAGGAAGCCGGCACCTTCGATATCGGCGTCGAGACCGTGGCGGTCGAGGCCTGCGAGGTGCTGTCCGACACGGTGATCCGGACCGATTCTGTGACCGGCGCGACCTCGCACCTGCTTGAGCTGTCGCTGACCCAGCGGCGCAAGGTCCTCTCGCTCGAACGGGTGCTCAAGATGGCATCCCATGATGAGCCGCCGCTGTTCCTGCGCAATGACAAGTCCGGCAAGGTCGCGCTCGGTATCGCGGCGCCCTCGCACATGGACGAGGAAGGCCACATGATCCGCCGCTACGAGCTCGTGCGACCGCTGCGCAGCGAGTACCTGCGCGCTGACCGGCTCGACGAGTCCGCCTGGGAGCGCGTGTCCAAGGCCACGTTCAGCGCCCTGTGGGAGGAAGAATACGCCGCCGACGAGAGCCAGCTCGTCACCGAGACGGTCTATCTCGCAACGGGGCTGCTGCTGCCGATCTGGGGCGCGCTTCCCAAAGAGGACCTCACGGTCAACCGCATCGTCGACAAGTCGGGCGCCTCCTGGCTCGGCCGGCATGTCCACGACCTCTACGTCGATGTGACCCTCGAGAAGCTCGGGATTGCCCGCAAGGCGCAGACCGATCCCGCCAAGATTGCCGCCGCCATTCTCGGCGGGGGCACATGGAAGGCGCCGCATCCCCTCAATTTCACGATCCGAACGTCGCGAGTGAACGGTTCCCGAAGGATCGAGATCGTCGATGCCGAACCAGCGCGCATTGCCGAGCTCAAGGCAAAGGGCTGCTTCACCGAGATCATCGCCTACAAGACGCGCGTGTTCGTACCGGTGGACGGGGCGAGCGAGATCCTTGGGCGGATCATTGCCTAGGCCTCGGTTCCCGACGTTGCAGGTCAGATGGATTCGACGTGGCCACTCAGGATCGAGGCGGTAACGAACAGACCATGCGCCTCAAGTGATCGCAAGTAGTCCTCTGCGGACATTTCCGGCCGCTTTAGCCGAATACGCAGAGTGCGGATGGCGGCAACTGCCTTGCCCTCATCGAGCGCGATGGTGTCTGCGATGAACTCGTCGGCGGTTCGCGCTTCGATGTTGAGCGGCGCGAGAATTGTCGCCGGGAAATCGCTGATGTTTTCAGTCACGACAGCCTGGGCCTGCGTCTGGACTGCGGCGGCGAGCACGTGCTCGTCATTGGCGTCGGGAAGCCCGAACCTCAGGGCCGCGACCGAAGCGTGCGCCTCAACGAGGGCTTCGGGGAAGGCCCGGTGCATAGCTTCGACCGATCGGGCTGCCCTTGCGGACGCGTCCTCGAACCCACGCTCGGCGAAGATCTTGTCCAATGCCGCACGAGTCTCATCAAGGATACGTTGCGACCAGCGCACACGAAAGAATTCTGCCTCGGCGAGAGTGAGCAGCAGATCACGACGCGGCGCGCTGACCAGTGTGCAGGCATCGACCAGAGCGGTGTAGCGATTGGCGAACATGGCAGGTTCAGATCAATACAGGTCCGAGCCGTCCGTAATCAGTTCGTCCATCGCCTTCGAACGGATCTTATCGCGCTCCGCCTTGTACGCGAACACGTCCTCGGCCTTGAGCCGCCGATGCCGTCCTACCATGCTGTGCGGGATGTCACCCTTCTCGATCAACCTGATCAGGTAAGGACGGGACATGTTGAGCAGATCTGCTGCCTGCTGCGTCGTCAACATCTGCTGGATCGGCACGAGCGTGACGGCATCCCCGCTCCCGATGTGACGCAACAACTCGAGGAACAGGTCCGACATCGCCGGTGTCAGCGTGATCTCGACCGGTTTCCTGGTCTTTGGATCGGGAACGCGCAACTTGGCCTCGCCGGCCTTCTGCGAGGCAAGGATACGCCGTAGCTGGTTGGCGATCTGGCGATCGTCGGCAGAGGGCAGCCTGTTGCCAAAAGGCAAGGCATTGGCTGGCAGTGTCATAGCTTCTCTCCGCTGATGGCCATATGTCCTAGCGCATATTCGCAATAAACGCAACCGAGTTGTGTGATTCAGGTTCCGCAAAGGGCCCTGTCCATGAGGCATAAATGATCGATTTATGCCTCATGCTCCCAAGCGGACCGCCAGGAGACGCGCAGCCGCGCCCGGGGCTACGGGCAATCCTGAAACCGTGAGGGGAGGGGGGCTGGAAGGGGTGAGCCGAAGGGCTCGGCCAAATCCGGCCTTCAGGAGCACTCCCATGAACGACATCGAGTTGATCCCGCTCGGCAAGCTACGCCTGTCCGAAGCCAACGTCCGCAAGAATGACAGCAACCTCTTCATCGAGGAACTCGCCGCCAATATCGAGGCCAAGGGCCTCCTCCAGAACCTGATCGTGGTGCCCGCCAAGAAGCGCGGCATGTTCGACGTGACTGCGGGCGCCCGTCGCCTCCGCGCCCTCAACTTCCTTCTGGCGGCGGGCAAGCTTCCCAAGGACCACCCCGTCGCCTGCCGGGTGCTCGACATCGATGCCGCCGAGCAGTCCGAACTCTCGCTGATCGAGAACGTCATCCGGCTCGATATGACGCCGACCGACGAGATTCGCGCCTACAAGCACTTCGTAGGCGAAGGCGCGGACCTCGATGCGATCGCCAAGCGGTTCGGTCGCACCCGCCGGTTCATCGAAGGCCGCCTGCGGCTTGCTGACCTCGCTGATCCGATCTTCGCCGCGCTCGAAGAAGGCAAAATCACCCTCGACGTCGCCAAGGCCTATGCGACGACGCCCAACCATGACCGCCAGATGATGGTCTGGAACGAGCTGTCGAACAGCTGGCAGGGCAACAATCCCGATTCCATTCGCCGCATGGTGACGCACAGCGCGATCCGCTCGTCCTCGCCGATGGCCAAGCTCGCAAGCGAAGCCGAATACCTTGCAGCAGGCGGCAAGATCGAGCGCGACCTTTTCACCGAAGACGGCGGCGAGACCTGGATCGATGCCGAGATCGCGCAGCGCATCGCCGGCGAGAAGCTCCAGGCCTTTGCGGCCGAGGTCGCCGAAACCTCCGGCTATGCCTGGGTGCGCCCCATCCTCGAGACCCGCGTCACGTACAACGCGACCGAAGACCTCCACCAGGTCCATCTCGAACCCGCGCCGCTCACGGACGAGGAACAGGTCGAGGCCGACAAGCTGCTCGAGACGATCTCGGCGCTCGAAGCCGAAAGCGAGACGCTCGACGAGGACGACGAGGCTGCCGCCGCCGCGTTTCAGGAGCGCTGGGATGCCGCGAGCAGTGCCTATGACGCGCTCCACGACAAGCCCCCGGTGATCCCCGAGGAGATGAAGGCCAATGTCGGCTGCTTCGTGATCATCGGCGCTGACGGCCAGCCCACGGTCGCGAGCGGCCTCTATAGCGACAAGCCGCTCGAACGCCGCAAGGCCCGCGGGGCCGAAGCGGGCGAAGGCGCCAATGGGACTGCAGGGGAGGGCGGTGGTGCCTCGCCCGCACCCAAGCCGCTCTCGCAGAAGCTGGTCGAGGAACTCGCCGTCCAGCGCCGCGACATCCTCGCGATCAACCTCGCCTCGAACCCGGCAATTGCGCTCGACTACCTGATCTTTGCCATTGCCGACTCCCGCGCGCTCTACAGTGCGCAGGCCTTGGGCACGACGCTCCACGCACCGTCGCCCTCGTTCTATCTCGCCAACTACCCGGAAAGCCCAGCGCATACGCTGATGGCCGACATGCGCGAGACGCTCGATCTGTCATGGACCGAGCATCGCCGCACGGTCGACCGGTTCTCCGCGTTCAGCGCGCTCGACGACGATGCCAAGGCAAGCTGGCTGGCCTGGTGCATGGCGAAGACGCTGGAGGCGAGCATGGGGATCGACAGAAAGACGGGCCAGTCCGGCCCCGAGCCGATCGACCTCCACGATCATCTTGCCGCCCTGATGGGGATCAACGTCGCCAGCCACTGGCGGCCGACCTCGGCCAACTACTTCGACCGGGTCAGCAAGCAGGCGCTGCTTGCCCATGTCAGCGAAGTCGGCGGCCCAACCATGGCGGCGAGCTTCATGGGTTCCAAGAAGGGCGACCTCTCGGCCTCCTGCGAGAAGCTGTTCGCCGGTGAGACCATCGTCGCTCCCGAGGTCAAGGAAGCTGCGCTCGCCTGGGTGCCCGAGGCCATGCGCTTCCGGGTGCTCGCCGAGAGCGAGCCAGATGAAGAAGCACCGGTCGAGCACGAACCCGAGAGCGATGCCGGCGAAGTCGAACCTGCCGAAGAGCAAGACGTCCACGCCAGCGAGACCGTCGACGCCTGACCCAGCCTTGCCGGCACGCTGCCCGCGCATCCCTTGCGCCCTGCGGCAGCGTGCCGGTCCATCCAGGAACCACCTCCATGACCATGATCACCAAGCTGCGCGCCCGGGTTTCCCCGCACGCGATCTCCAAGGTTACCCGCATCTTCAACGGGACCCTCGACGACATCTTCAACGAACTCTTCCAGAATGCCCGCCGCGCGGGCGCTGGCCACATCACCGTCACCGCCGAGCACATGGCAGATGCCTGCCTCATCATGGTGAGCGATGACGGCGCCGGGATCGCCGACCCGGTTGACCTCCTTTCGCTCGGCCAATCCGACTGGTCCGACGAGTGTCGTACCCGCGAGGACCCGGCGGGCATGGGTTTCTTTAGCCTCGCGGGCCTCGACACAGTGGTCAGTTCACGGAGCGCCGCTGGCGCGTTCTCGCTGGCGATCACGGGCGATGCCTGGACCGGCAAGGCCGACATCGATGTGCTGCCTTTCGACGGCCCGCGCGGCACGGCCATCGCCTTCCGGTTCGATCCGCAGCATGACGGCAAGCTCGAACGCTGCGTCGAGGCGGCGGCGCGGTTCTTAGCCGTCCCGGTAAGCTACAACGGCAAAGACCTCGCCCGCGCCGATTTCCTCGCCGATGCGCACAAGGTCGTCGAGCGTGACGGTTTCCGGATTGGCGTGTTCCGCGATCGGCACTCGCCCCACATCGCGACGCTCAATTTCCACGGGGTCACGCTGAAACACGCCTTCCCGGTCGTGAAGGAAGTCCATCACACCCAGTGGTCCGTGCAGGTCGATGTCGTCGACGCGCCTGATCTCGTCCTGGTGCTGCCCGCCCGCAAGGAAATCTACCGCAACGCCGAACTGGACCGGCTCGTGGCGCTGTGCCGTGAGGCGATCTATTCGGTCATCCGCGAGGAACCGTTCCACCGCCTGAGCTTCGAGAACTGGCTCGAGGCCAGCTTGTATCACGACGACTTCCCGCAGGCGGCGCGGCAATTGCCGCTGTGGTATCCGACGCTCGCCCGCGACAACTACCGCGAGGTACCGCGCTTTGCCGACCTCGAGGCGGGTGCGGCGATCTACGATGGCGCCGACTCCTTCGACGCCGTGACCTTTGGCCGCGCCCTGCGGCGCTCGAACGGCGGCGAGATGCACCGCCTTGGCGGCCCGGAGCCGCGCGCCTTCTGCGAGCCGATCACGAATTTCATCGGCTATCCCTGGTACGATGCCCTCCCGGCGTTCGTGCGCACCGGCGAACGCTTCACCTTCGATGACGGGATGCCCACCGATGAAGAAGGTGCCGTTACCCTGCGCCCCGACGCGATCTCGATCGAACTCACTGACCAGCACGACCGGCGGCTCGATCTCGAGACCGACTTTGCGATTCTAGACGACCCTGACTCCTGGGGTGATCCCGACTGCGCGCGCATTGCGCTGACCCGCACCACCGCGCTGGGCCCCGACGATCTTACCGATCTCATCATCGATGCGGTGTTCTCGCCTTCGGACGATTCCGATGCGGACAGCTACGACACCCAGGAGACCCGCTTCCGCCACGACGCGGCGGTGCGCGCTCATGCCATCCTCGAAGGCGAGGACGCGGCGATCCTTGCGGGCATCCGCATGGCCTTCGCCGACCGGGTCGCCTGGCGGATTCCGCATGGGCGCACGCTGCGCCTCTCCTGGTCGAGCGCCTCCTCCGACCTCTCACTTGATCCTGCCCAGGAGGGCCCGGCCCAATGACCCGTCACCCCAAACCCGACGTCGCACAGGTCATTACCGACCTGATTCTCGAGAAGATCGCCGCTGGCACCGCCCCGTGGCTTAAACCCTGGACATCGACCAGCACGCGGCCGCTCCGCCACAACGGGGTCCCCTATTCAGGGATCAATACCTTCTTCCTCTGGGCGGTCGCCGAGAGCCGGGGCTACGCTAGCCCCTACTGGATGACGTTCCGCCAGGCGCTCGAACTTGGTGCCCATGTCCGCAAGGGCGAGAGCGGCTCGTTCAGCGTGTTCTACTCCTCGGCGCGCAAGACCGACACCGATCGCGAGACCGGTGAGACGACCGAGAAGACGATCCGGTTCATGAAGTGGAACCACGTGTTCAACGGTGCGCCGTAACGGCGGAAATTAAGGAGTGCTATCATGGATAGTTGATCTTGCTGGCTATAGATCATGCCCACTGGACTAACCTCGGCCAGAAATGGCTGCGATCCCGAAAGGGACGGGGAACAATAGCATGTTCAGAAAAGGTCCCGAAACGCCAAAGCCATTTGAGGCGCGAGGGATCAGGGCAAGACGTGTATGGTGAAAGCTATACTGCCTGAACCCCAGTTTGCAGCGGCTGATAACGTGGCGATGTCGCAGAATGGTTGACGCGGCATATCGGAGAGACGGAGGAAAGGGCGTTGAGTTCCTCCACAGCGAGCGGGACTTCCGCGAGCGCGCCAGCCTCTCTGACGCACCCTCTATAGGGAGGGGTAAGTGAACGAACGGGGCACCTAACCACGTCGTATCTCCAATTTTCGTAATTACGGGATGCCCTGAAGCAGGCGCTGGGAAGACCAGCGACCTGTATGGGCACGGAGCCGCCATATTACTCAAATGCCCGGTGTAATGGCCGGGACAGCCGCCGAGCAATCGGCGGACGGTCGGCAGTATAAGCTCGGGGTGACCCGGGCGAAAGCCTAACCGACCGGGGGAAGGGCGGCAGCGACTGCGATCAGACGACCTCAAAAGGAGGTGTGCTAATGCTGCCAGATACCATTGAGAGGGCCGTCAGATCACTCCCGACCGTCATCAGGTCGGGTCGGAAGGTCAATGGCCTCTATCGCCTGCTGAAAAGCCCGCTCCTCTGGGAGCATGCCTACCAGCGGATCGCCCCGAATAAAGGGGCGATGACGCCCGGAGTTGATGGTCAGACATTCGACGGCTTCTCGCCCGACAAGGTCAGGTCCATCATCGAACGGCTTGCGAACGGGACCTATCGACCTCAACCGGCAAGACGGGTGTATATCCCGAAAGCCAATGGCCAGAAACGGCCACTTGGCGTGCCGACCACGGAAGACAAGTTGGTCCAGGAAGTGGTGCGGACGATCCTCGAGCAAATCTATGAGCCGCTGTTTTCCAGACACTCTCATGGGTTCCGCCCGAAACGTTCATGCCACACGGCGTTGGAATCGATCCGCGCCATCTGGACCGGGGTGAAATGGCTGATCGACGTCGATGTTGTCGGGTTCTTCGACAACATCGATCATGATGTCCTCGTATCCCTGCTCGAAAAACGGATTGCGGATCGTCGCTTCGTGCGGCTCATCCGGGGTCTACTCAAGGCCGGGTATGTCGAAGACTGGGTCTTTCACAAGACCTACAGCGGAACGCCCCAAGGCGGGGTCGTCTCCCCGATGCTGGCGAACATCTACCTGCATGAACTGGATATGTTCATGCAGGCCAAGATGGCTGGCTTCGACAAAGGGAAGCAGCGATCACCATCCCCTGATGCCCGGCGCATCAGGAACCGCCTGTCCTATGTCCGCCGCACAGTGGATCAACTTCGCGCCAAAGGGCGCGGCGACGATCCCAGAGTCACTTCCTTCTTGGAAGAGATCGGTCGGCTCAAGGCGGAACGGCTTGCCGTTCCGGCCAGCGACGCCTTTGATCCGAACTACAGGAGACTGCGCTACTGCCGATACGCCGACGACTTCATCATCGGCGTCACTGGTAGCAAATCGGAAGCACGACAAATCATGGAGGAGGTCAGGACCTACCTGTCCGATCACCTGAAGTTGGCCGTGTCCGCCGAGAAAAGCGGAATCCACAAGGCTTCGGATGGGGCACGGTTCCTCGGATACGAAGTCCGGACCATGACCAATCCCAATCCGCACAAGGCGATCTTCGATGGTCGTCCGGCAGTGCGGCGAGGCTTGGCCGACCGGATGAAACTTCTGGTGCCAAGGGACCGCGTCGTGCGGTTCGTCAACTCAAAGGAATGGGGCGACTACGACAGCTTCAGACCTGTTGGGAGGGCGGCCTTGCGCTTCGCAAGCGATGTGGAAATCGTCCTAGCCTATAACGCCGAATGGCGCGGCTTTGCGAACTATTATGCCATTGCTGACGACGTGAAACGCAAGCTGAACAAGGCAGGTTACTTCGCCTTGCTCTCATGCGTGAAAACCATCGCCGGAAAGCACAGGACATCGGCTCGCAGAGTCTTCGCCAAACTGCGTCGCGGTACGGACTTCTATATCAGCTACGAGGTGGGAGACACCACCCGGACAATAAAACTGTGGCAGTTGAAGGACCTCCAGCGACACACGCGCACCTGGGGCGGGATCGATATCCCTTCCTCAGCAAAGTTCGTGTTCAGCAGGACAGAGCTGGTCGAGCGGCTCAACGCCCGCGAATGCGAGCGTTGCGGTAGCAATGACCAACCTTGTGAGGTTCATCACGTCCGCAGGATCGGCGAATTGCAGCATGCCGGGTTCAGTCGCCATATGGCGGCCGCCCGTCAGCGTAAACGCATGGTCTTGTGCTCCCGCTGCCACAACGATGTCCATGCCGGACAGCCGACCGACCGCCAACGGCGGACAGCACGCAGTCGTGGAGAGCCGAATGCGCTGAAAGGTGCACGTTCGGTTCGGAGGGGGGCCTAGCGATGTTCTCTCCGAGACATTGCGGGCCTACCCTACCCTCGCAAATCGAGGGCTTGCCGGCGCACTACTACCCCGAGCCGCCGGACCACACGGCGATTGGCGAACTTTCGGCCGGGGTGCAGGCCTTCCTCGACGGGGTGCCGATGGTGATGGTGCAGGTCGGTGTCGTCGCGGCCTGGGCGTTCTACCTCTGGGACGTCTGGGGCCTGGCCACGGCCCTGCTCGTCGCCACGGCGGTCAACGGCTTCGACTGGTTCGGTCGCGTCGCCGGGGCGGTGGTGACCGAGGCGCCCGGCGTCCGGGCGTGGCAGCGCGCCACCTCGCGCATGGCCGGCGGCAAGGACCTGATGGCCCTGCCCGCGGGCATCGACCTGGTCACGGGCGAGGCGCCCGCGCCCGAGCAGGCGCCCCGCGTGCGGCTGGAGCAGCTGCGCCTGCAGGACTTCTCCGCCGTCCACGACGACGGCACGGTCGGCGTCGCCGGCATCGACCTGACCGTCGACCGCGGCGAGCTGGTCCTCCTGGTCGGCCAGGTCGGCTCGGGCAAGTCCAGCCTGCTGTCCGCGCTGGCCGGCCTGATCGACCACACCGGCTCGCTGTGCTGGAACGGCGAGGAGGTCCGCGACCCTGAGTCCTTCCTGCGCCCGGGGCAGGTCGGCCACGTCGCGCAGGTCCCGCGCGTGCTGTCCGGCACCTTCGCCGAGAACGTCCGCCTCGGCCACCCGCGCGACGTCGAGCGTCCGGTCGCCGATGCGCGCATGGGCGACGACGTCACGGGCGCGGGCGGGATCGACGCCCTGGTGGGTCACCGCGGCGTACGGCTGTCGGGCGGTCAGGTCCAGCGGCTCGCGCTGGCCCGCGCGCTGGCGACCGACGCCGAGCTGCTCCTCGCCGACGACGTGTCCAGTGCGCTGGACGCCGCGACCGAGATCGAGCTGTGGGCCGCCCTGCGCGAGCGCCACACCACGGTGATCGGGGCGACGTCGAAGCGGGCCGCGCTGGCGCAGGCCGACCGCGTCGTCGTACTGGCGGACGGTGAGGTGGCGGCCCTCGGGCCCTGGTCGGAGCTCGCCGCGCAGTGGGGCCACCTGGCCGGCTGAGCCCCGCCCGGCGACCCAGGTGCGGCTCAGGTGTAGAGGCCGAGGAAGCCGCGGGTCGCGGCGGCCACGATCTCCTCCGGGGTCGCCTCGACCGCGCCCTCGAGCCACGCCGTGATCAGCTCGGCCATGCCGCCGATGAACAGCAGGCCGGAGATCTCGTCCTCGTGGTCGCGCTCGCCGGACTGGCTGAGCATGCCGCGGGCGACCTCGGCGGACAGGTGCGCGAAGTGCCGGATCAGCTCCGTGCGCCGGTGCCGCAGGGCCGGCATCGCGCCGGCCTCGACGATCGCGACGCGACCCTTGCGTGGGTCG
>OFDC01000463.1_pt1 | contig 30701 bp, 16 predicted proteins | sample 1520941 | NCBI WGS metagenome assembly OFDC01 (sample SAMEA94258168, study PRJEB24077) | hot springs metagenome | biome: Aquatic biome; feature: Water | place: India | collected 2012-12-06 | depth 5 m | reverse complement strand
TAAGCACGGCAGGTACATACACAGCGACATGTATCAACAGTTGTGGCGAAAGTGGAGTGAGCAATGTAGTAGTTATCACGACAGGCAGTAGCCCATCTGCCCTAACCTTAAGTGCGGATAAACAATCGGTATGTAGTAGTGAAGAAGTGAATTTAATTGCTTCTGGTTGTGATGGGCAAATTGTTTGGAATACCTCTCAAACAGGTACTTCAATTAAAGTAACACCATTAACCAGTATGACATATTCCGCAAAATGTGTAAAAGACGGTGGATGCGAAAGTTTAAACACTACAATTGCGATAACAGTAAAAGGCAACGGGGGTAACTTAACTGTAACTGGCCCTATGGAAGCCTGCGAAGGAGATTTAATTACCTTAAAAGCAACTGGTTGTAACCAATTAATCACATGGTCGAATGGTGCTACTGGTAGTTCAATTACCGTAACAGCAACATCATCAAGAACTTACATCGCCAGATGTGTAAGCTCAAATCAAAATATTTGTGATTTTGCAGAGGGGGACGTTACGCTGAAAACTGTAGGTGGCTCAACAGGGACAAACATTAATACCCGATATTTATTATTGGATAGTAACGGTAAAATACTGAAAATTAATTCATTACCAACGTTTTCAAATGTTTCTTCTGGTACCTACACAGCTTCAGCCATTGCTTTTTCTTCAATAATTGAAGGGTTGGTGGTCGGAAATAATATTTCTACTGTAACAGCTGCTTGTATAGCCAGAACAAATATGAGTTTGTCTGTCTGTAATACAACTATATCCGAATGTGTTCCAACTGGACAAATAAATGTAACTGTTAAAGCTAAACCGTCATTGCCGAGTATTGTAGCCGATAAAACAAATATTTGTAATGCAGAACAAGCTCAGTTAACCGCAGTAGGATGTAATGGAAATATTCAGTGGAGCAATGGTTCGACAGGCACACAAATAACAGTTTCCACAATAGGAACTTACACCGCTACTTGTAAAAATGAATGTGGAGGAAGTGCCACTTCTAATGCAGTTGTGATTAATTCTAACTGTGGTGGGTGCAAAGTAACAATACCAGTTATTACAGTATCAAAAACAAATATTTGTAAACCAGAGAATGTTACCTTAACCTCAACGAGTTGCGAAGGTATAATCGTTTGGTCAACTGGTCAAACAGGAACAAGCATTACTGTAAAACCAGTAACATCCTCAACTTACACCGCAGTTTGTAAAGTATCGAATACTTGTATTAGTACAATTTCTAATACAATACAAGTGAAGTTAGGAGCAGTAGAGCCACCAATTTTAGCGTGTAGTACAAACTTAGTGTGTTTAGGCGAATCAGCAACATTGAAAGCTTATGGTTGTGACGGAGTAGTGATTTGGTCTAATGGTAGTACTGGAAGTGTAATTACAATCACACCAGATGGTTTGACACTCTATAGTGCTAAATGTAAACTTGGTGACTGTGAAAGTATTAGTTCAGAACATGTGGCCATACCAATTGGTCGTCCAAATCAACCATTTGTATCTTGTCAAAATAGCGTACTATGTTTAGGAGGTGAGGCAACCCTCACAGCTTCAGGTTGTACAGGAACAATCCAGTGGTCAGATGGACAAACAGGAGCAGTCATTAGAGTCTCTCCAATTGTAGAGAAAACAGTTTACTCAGCTATTTGTAAGTCGATTGGCGGTCAATGTGAAAGTATAAAATCGAATGAAGTGACAGTTACAGTTGGTAAAAAAGTAGTTTCACCAAAAGTGATCAGTGAGATTAGTAATGTTTGCCCGTATAACACCGCAGACCTTAATACCGTAATTTTGAGTGAGCCATCAATTGGTGGAGGTCAATTTGAGTTTCATACGACAAGCTCGCCAAACTCACCATTGGTAACCAACCCAAGTGCAGTGGCAGCGGGAACGTATTATGTATTTGAGCGAAGTGGAGTAGGATGTTATTCTGATTTTGCAAGCATTAAAGTAACAACAAAAACTTGTGAAGGTGGTGGAATTGACCCAAGTCAAGGGCTGGTTGACATTTCAGTGAAGAAAATGGCATCCTCAAAAGTAGTACCAGTCAATGAATTGGTGAGTTACAAACTGGTGATAAAGAATGTCGGACAGAATACCGCAACGGGTATAATTGTTAGAGATATTTTACCAAATAGTCTTAGCTACGAAAGTGCCAGCTCGAATTTAACATTTACCAATGGAGTCATTACCGCAAAAATAGATAGTCTAAAAGCAGACGATAGTACAATATTTACTTATACAACCAAAGTAATGGCAGCTGGAAAGATTATCAATAAAGCAGAGTTATTCAAAGTTAATGAAACAGATAAAGTTTTATCGAATAATTCAAGCGAATACACAATCAACGATCCACAACTTGGCAAAACAATTGGTATCAGTAAAGTTTGTGAGCCAGCGATTTGGGTAAAAGATAAGATTTATAATGTGCCATTTGTAATCTATGTCTCCAATTTGGGTGGTGTAGATATAACCAAAATTCAAGTAAAAGATGACTTAGACCGAGCATTTGGTAGCGGAGCTAAGATTTTGAACGATACTATCAAGATAATTACCGACAATGGTTTTGTTGTAAATCCATTATATACAGGTCGTGGCACAAACACCAATATGTTGATAGATTCATTGAGTAGCATCAAACAAGGTCAGAAATTAGCTTTAAGATTTACTGTAAAAGTAGATTTAGCCTCAGCAACCGTTACCGATTTCTTTAATGTAGCCGAAGTGAGTTCATCGGGTAAAGTAGATATTTCGACCAACGGAACAAATGCCGACCCAGACGGAGATGGTGACCCAAGTAACAACGACGAACCAACACCAATACAGTTTCAACTTGATATTTCGCCAGACCGTCCAGCAATAGGTATTGCACTTTCGGTATACGATACAACGAAGATCAACAAAAACTGTTATAAGGTAACTTATTTGGCACTTGTGAAAAATATTGGTGATAGTCAATTAACCAATGTTCAGGTTTCAGATAGTTTAGCAAAATCATACAGTAAGAGTTCATCATTTCAGGTAGTCGCAAGCCCATATACAGGAAAGAATAGTACATTGAAAATAAATCCAAATTTTGACGGTAAAGACGATGTGAATTTATTAATAGCAGATTCAACCAGTAAATTGACTGTTGGTCAAATAGATTCAGTATTCTTCACAGTAAGTGTTTGTAATGGAGATTACCGAGGTGGATATTCAACCAATGTTTATGCAAAAGCTATCGGACATGGAAAGGTTGTTTCGGATATATCAAATGTAGGCGTAGAAGTCATTGTAAATGATAGTACCCCGACAGTGATAGAATTCCCAAGTAATGTGAGTGATTTATTCATACCATCAGGTTTCTCACCTAATGGAGATGGTAAAAACGATAAATTTATTATATCTCTACCAGTAGGAGCAAAAATAGAATTATTTGAGATTTATAACCGTTGGGGACAATTGGTTTATAAAGATACAACTGGAACAATCGCCCTTTCGGGTTGGGATGGCAAGAGTAATCAAGGATTGAGATTCGACGGAGAGGGTTTACCTGAAGGTACATATTATTATGCTCTAAAACTAAGTAATGAAACAGAGCAAAGGATTCATTTTATGACACTGGCGAGATAGATCAATAGTGCCCTACGGAATTAACCATATTCCGTAGGGCAACTATCTACAAGTTATGAAAAGGTATTTGCTTTTCTTCATAAGTACCTGTTTTTGACAGGGGAATTTAACCGTTCTATAAAACTGATTTGTCTCCTAAAAATGAACACACTTCTACTATTTTTAATTTTTTAATGAAGTTAAGATGTTGCAAGTAATAAAACAATTTATGATAACCGCTTTCTTATCGGCTTTATCAATCAATAATAGCTATTCTCAAGAAGCTATTTCAGTTGGCTTTGTTTCAGTAACCACAACAGGTTTTAAAAATATGCACATAAGTATTATCAAAACTGATGAGATAAAAGCCCGTCAGTTTATTTATTACCGAGCAGATAATACATCAAATACTTATAAAGAAATCGGGCGTTCAGCAACTAACTCATTTACAGATACAAATGTTGATATAAACAAAGAAGCTTATTGTTATAAAGTAAGTTATATTGATGATACTGGAAATCAATCAGAAATGTCTCAGCCATTTTGTAGTGTATATCTTTCAGAAAATGGCACAAATTCAATCAAATGGACTGCGTTTTCTCAATTGCAGAATGCAGAACCAGTAGATTATTATATAGATATTGTTAATGAAGATGGTTCAATAAATCGCTTAACATCCTACAAAACGAAAAATTTATCGGCAAATATCTATGAAATAGATGGGGTAGAGCAAGAGTTAGAAATGTATGATAAAGCTCAGGTAAGGGTAAGAGCTATACAACCAACTACCTTTAAGTTGAATGGAGTTTCGTTTATTAATCATCCAATAGCTGTCTATTCCAATGTATTTACCATTGTTCCCCCCCCCACCATTTATTTGCCAACAGCTTTTACACCTAATGGAGATGGAAAAAATGATGAGTTTTTGGCGAAAGGTAAGGGTATTGTAGAATTTGAAATGACAATTTCAGATAGATGGGGCAATACTGTGTTTGAAAGTAAAGACATTAATGAAGGTTGGAGAGGAACTCAAATAGACCAAAGCACCCCAAGTTTAGTAGGAAATTATGCTTATAAAATCAGAGCTAAAGATAAATTCGATAAATCCATTGAAAAAATAGGGGTAGTTGTACTTATAAGGTGAGAATCTATAATAAAATTAAGTCTTAATATTGGGAAGAAACTGATGTATCTCCAAAATAAGTAGTATTACTCAAGTATGTCGTTATTTGGATAGTTTAAGTATATCTTTTTGTCAAAAAAGATGCTTATGAAATGCATATTTCAAGGGGTTTAATTAATCAAGGTGTTTAATAGAAATTAACAATAAAAAGACATCACCCTCTGGTATGCAATATATTTTTATGAACTTTGTTATCAAGTGGACACACAATATTTTAGGCACGGATTTACTTTGGGCATAGTTTTTGATGGATTTAGCGTAAACATAAAACGCCTCCCAAAAACTATTTATTAATAACGAATTCGTAGCTTTATGGACATACTTGGACTCATCAAAGACAAACTGACTGATTCTGTCATAGAGAAAGTTAGCAACTTTTTGGGCGAACACCCAGAGAATATCGGCTCGGCCTTGAATAGCTCGGTACCGATTGTATTGGGCGGAATTATGAGAAATGCCTCTAATGATGAGGATACAAGCAAGGTCATGGATGTCTTGAAAGATGGTGGTCATACTGGCGAAATCCTTGACGATTTGCCAAATTTACTTAGCAACTTCGATAAAACGCAGCTTTTAATTACAATTGGCACTAATATTTTCAATCATTTCACAGGAAGTAAAAGTAATACTATCGTAGAAAAATTATCTTCACTTACGAGTATTCGCAAAACGTCTGCTTCTTCATTGGTAGGCTTAGCTGCTCCTTTGGTTTTAGGAGCGTTAGGTAAAGTCGTAAGCAAAGAAGGACTCGGCGTGTCAGGGCTTACAAGACTTTTAGCAGATCAAAGAGAATCGGTTTTTGGAGCTTTACCACCTGCTATCGCTAATCAGCTTAACTTTAAAGGGATAACTTCAGCGGTTAAACCACAAAATGAAGAAAAACCGAAAGAAACTAAAAAAGATGCAAAAGAAAGTAAGGGCTTTTTAGCTTGGATTCCTTGGATATTGATTGGGTTAGTGTTTTTGGCAGGTTTGGCTTATTTTTGGAAGTACCGTAAAAGTATTAAACCTGCTGAACCAACATCTGAAGTTGCGGTATTGCCTAAACAAGATTCAACATTTACAGATAATAGTATTTCAGCATCAGTAACAGCTGATACCACAAGCGGTTTTTCTAATACTGAGATAGCGAAACCTATTGAAGAAGTGAAAACGCCAGAAAATACAGTAGAAGAAAAGCCCAAAGCAGAAGAACCGAAAAAAGAAGAAAAGAAAGTTACTTTCGATAATGTATTTGCCAATCATCCAATTGAAGAGCAGCTCAAAAATACCAAAGCATGGATAAGTTTAAGTACTAATTTTAAGAATAATAGTGCAGAAATTAGCTCAAAAGGAGATTTAGATGCAGTCGTGAAGTTTTTGAAAGAAAACCATAAATCAAAAGTCATAATTGCAGGAGGTTCACAAAGCTCGAAAGGAACACTCGGAGAAGACCGTGCTTATGCCATCAGAGAAGTTTTGCTCGAAAGAGGCGTGAGTGAAAATCAAATTTCGGTTCAAAGTTCATCAGTAAAAGATATTGACTCGAAAGTAGTTTTGAAAGTGAAATGATTTTTTCGTAAAAACGTCCAATCTGGACGCTCGATATTATATTTAACGTCGGCATCGTTCAAAACGATGCCGACGTTTTTTGTAAACTTTAAGCCGCTAATTCCTTCAAAGCCGCCACAAACTTATCCAATTCGGCCGTAGAAGTATAAATATTTGGGGTAATTCGACAACCTTGCACATTGGCGTAATCAATGGCTACTGTCCAGATTTTATACTTACTTAATAACGTTTTTGCCAAATCAGCAGGTTTCATGGTCTTGATTCCTACGTTCGCAATACCACAAGCACGCTGAGCATTAGCTGGAGTATTCACCACAATATTTGGTATATCTCTCACTTGCTTTGTCCAATATTCTTGCAAGAAACGTAACCTTGTTTCTTTGCGTTCAATGCCAATCTTTTGGTGAAAATCAATAGCATTACTTATCGTGAGGTCGGTATGTACAGGATGCGTACCCGTATGGTTCAATTTTCTAATATCATCATCTTGGTAGCCCATATCGCCAAACATCTGCCATAGTTTACTGATTTTATCTTTTTTTACATACAAAAGCCCTGCTCCGAGCGGTACACTGAGCCACTTGTGCAGACTACTTCCATAATAGTCACAACCTAAATCGCTGATTTTGTAATCAATATGTGCTAAAGCATGGGCTCCATCAACCATTACATCGACGCCTTTGGCATGAGCCATATCGCAGATTTTTCGTACAGGTAAAATATGTCCTGTAATATTTATCATGTGACAAACCATCAGCAAGCGAGTTTTTGGTGTAATGGCTTTTTCGTAGATTTCTACAATTTCTTCATCAGACTTTGGATGATTCGGAATCGACACAATTTTATTTACGATTCCGTATCGGCGAGCTTGTAGCTTAAACATATCAAGCATTGCACCATAATCTTGCATTGCCATCACGGCTTCATCACCTGCTTTCCAATCATAGCCTGCAATAACTGTATCGAGCGATTCGGTAGTGTTTCTCGTAATGATTAATTCTTCTACCGAACATCCTGCTAATGCTGCCAATTTTTTGCGTGCTTCGGCTTTATCATCAAATTGTCGGGTACGCATATAATAGGATGCTTGAAAATTTATTTCTCGCACATTGTTAATAAATGCCTCTAAGGTTTCTTGCGGTGCAAACGAATAATAGCCGTTTTCAAGATTGATGTAATCGGATTTAATTCGATAGGCTTTTCTGATTTCTGCCCAAAAATCTTCGTTTTTAGATAAATCTTCTGGCTTTTGGTGCTCAAATCTCGCCATTGTTTTATCAAAGTTTTTTCCGAAAGAAGGCAATGAAAGGCTCGAAGCCGTTATGGTTTTGATGAATTGACGTTTGTTCATTGAAGTAGTTTTTAGCTTTTTGAAGGTTTGGTTTATAAGAATCAATCATTTAATGCTGAGGACTATTGACTGTTGACTATCTGAGTGTCATAAAATATTTTTTTCGTTCATCACTCATTTTTTCAATAGCATATCTAAGAGCGGTGCGAGGTATTCGGCCAATATTTTGCTCCAAGAAAGTCTCAACGTGTTCTTCGCCTTGCTTCTTCCAAGCTTCACGCAACATCCAACCAATGGCCTTATGAATCAAATCATGCTTGTGTGAAAGTAGAATTTCTGAAATTTTAAGCGTATCAAGAAACTGTTTTTTATTGATAAAATAGTGTGTTGCAATGATTGAAATACGCTGAGTCCACAAATGCTCAGTGCGAGCCATATCGTAGAGAGTACTACGGTCTTTATCGAATAAATAAAGGCCTACGATGTCACGAGCTGAGCAATCGACTAAATCCCAGTTATTGATACGGTACGTATTGTCTAAGTAAAAATCATAAATTTCTATGCGTTTCTCTGCTGATTTGGCCTTTTTCATTTGTTCAACTAAAATTATCAATGCTGCCATTCGATGTTCGTGGATTTCACTATCCAATAATTCTTGGAGTTCTGGTAAAGAAAGCGAGTAATAATTCTTACAAACTGCTCGCAAATCAGGATTTGAAACACCTATAAAAACGTCCCCTTCACCATATTGACCTTTACCAGTTTTGAAAAACCATGTAGAGGCTTCAGCTCGTTGGGGCGTAGCAATGGCTTGAAGTTCGTCAGTAATTTTACTCATACTTATAATGGAACGATGCTCTGATTCGTTTATTAAGGAATAAAAAAGAGTTTTTTGTATTGAAAGAAGAACTAAAAATGTAGCCTAAAAATAAGGTTTTTTTGTGAATTTACACCGAATAAAAATAAAGAAAGGCTATGGGTAAAGCTCCCATAGCCTTTTCTACTACTAAATCCACACAACTTTAACCCAAAAATAGATAGTTTAATTGAATTATGCAAGAAATTATTAGTAAAAAATTAGACAATAGATAAAATTAGTGCAATTTTTTGCTTGTATTATTCTATCATTGTCTTCAAATTACACAATAAATAATTTTGTTTGTTTATAGAATAAGTTTTCAACTTGTCAAAGTTAAAAACATCGTACTACTTGTTTGCTATTCCTTTGATTCAATATCTTTGAGAAAAAATTCATCAAATGACAATTGATTCGCACCAACATTTTTGGACTTTCGACCCTATCCGTGATTCGTGGATTACTGATGATATGTCGGTTATTCAACGAAACTTTTATCCCGAAGATTTACAGCCAACTTTGCAGCAAAATAGTATTGATGCTTGTGTGGCTGTACAAGCTGACCAAAGTTTAACCGAAACGAGATTTCTGCTCGATTTAGCAGCTAAAAATAGTTTCGTAAAGGCCGTAGTCGGTTGGATTGATCTACAAGCCAATGATATTGATGAACAATTAAGTGAATGGAAATCGGAGAAAAAACTGGCAGGTTTTAGACACGTTTTGCAAGCTGAACCTGATATAGAATACATGCTTCGCCCCAATTTTTTGCGTGGAATATCGAAGCTAAAAAAGTATGGCTTCACGTATGATATTCTTATCTTTCCGAAGCATTTGGCTACTGCCCAAAAATTTGTGGCTCAGTTTTCTGACCAGCCTTTTGTGCTTGACCACATCGCCAAGCCATACATAAAAGCAGGATTGATAGATGAATGGGAAAGAGATATTAGAAATTTGTCGAAGTTTGAAAACCTACAATGCAAGGTTTCGGGCATCATTACCGAAGCCGATTGGAAAGCGTGGACTTATGAGCAGATAAAACCCTATTTGGATGTCGTGTTTGATACTTTTGGAACAGACAGAATAATGTTTGGCTCAGATTGGCCAGTATGCTTAGTTGCGGGCGAGTACAGCCAAGTAAATGGAATCATTGAAACTTACACAAAAGATTTTTCTGCATCGGAAAAAGCCAAGATTTTTGGCGAAAATGCAGCAAGATTTTATCAAATTTCTGAATAATTGGGAAACCAATTATTCAGAAATTTGATTATTTAAAACCGCTGTCTCACCGCATAATCAACCGCCCGAGCTGTAAGAGCCATGTAGGTAAGCGATGGGTTTTGGGTAGAAGTTGAAGTCATACACGCTCCATCGGTCACGAAAACATTTTTGCAGGCGTGCAATTGATTCCATTTGTTTAGCAGCGAAGTCTTTGGGTCCTTTCCCATTCTTACACCGCCCATTTCGTGGTTGGCATTACCTGGCAGACGTTGTGTATCAATGGTTTGAATATTTTTGAAACCTGCTTCGTGGTACATTTCAGAAAATTGTTCGTGAAAATCTTTCAAAATCTTCTCATCATTATCATCGTAGCCAATCGAAACTCGAAGTTGTGGAATACCGTATTTATCCACCAGTTGTTTATCCAGTTTCACTACACTACTCTCTTTGGGAATTGTCTCGGCCATCATACTCGAATTTACTCCCCACAAACCCAGTTTTGGATTCAACAAATTGGCTTTAAGATTTTCTCCCAAACCATCTTTTTCAGTAATTTCTATGCGAGAAGCATTAAGTGTAGAAGCATATCCACGTAAAAAATCAGTTTCTTGTCTGAAAACATTCCTAAACCGTGGAATATAACTGCTTCCTGGACGGCGGCCATCGGTCATTGAATCCATGAAGCCTTCGTATTCGGCCGACATTCTTCCTCGATAACTATGAAAAGCCATGAATTTTCCGAGTAAACCATTGTCATTACCCAATCCATTCGGAAAACGGTTGGACGTTGAATTAAGTAAAATCAAATTTGTATTAAGGGCCGAAGCATTCAAGAAAATGACTTTGGCGTAATATTCTATCATTTGCTTGGTATTCGTATCAATCACTCGCACGCCAGTGGCTTTGCCTTTTGCTACATCATAAATAACCGAGTGAACCACCGAATGCGGTCGAAGAGTCATTTTGCCAGTTCTCTCAGCCCAAGGAATTGTAGAAGAATTACTACTATAATAGCCACCATAAGGGCAGCCACGCTCACAAATTGTACGATTTTGACAAGCCGCACGCCCTTGTTTATAGTGGATTTCTTTGGGCTGAGTAAGATGAGCCACTCTACTAATAATAACGTGTCGGTCGGGGTATTTTGGTGCAATTTTGGCCTTGAAATGTTTTTCAATGCACGACATTTCGTGAGGTGGCAAAAACTCTCCATCAGGCAAGGTAGAGAGACCGTCTCGGTTGCCAGCAATACCAGCAAATTTTTCTACATAACTATACCATGGAGCAATATCAGCGTAGCGAATCGGCCAATCTACGGCGTAACCGTCACGGGAGGGGCCTTCAAAGTCATAATCGCTCCAACGTTGGGTCATGCGTCCCCATAAAAGTGAGCGACCACCAACTTGGTAAGCACGAATCCAATCGTAGGGGCGGTCTTGGATATATTCTTGCTCTGCATCTTTTGTCAGAAAATGAGCGGTTGCTTCACTGAAAATGTAGTTTTTGCTCGCAATTTGATATTCTTTTTTGATTTCGAGCGGTACTTGCCCAAGATGCTCAAATTCCCAAGGTTGTTTTAGGGTTGTTGGGTAGTCGATTACGTGTTTTACGTCTCGTCCACGCTCCAAAACTAATGTTCGTAAGCCTTTTTGGGTGAGTTCTTTGGCAGCCCAGCCACCGCTGATACCTGTGCCAACCACGATGGCATCAAAAGTGCGAGATTTTATATCGTCTATGTTAAAGTTTGGCATTTTTATAGGTTGAATAGAAAGTAAATTTATTCAAAATTAATGAAATAACTAAGAGTTGAAAGATTGGATTGAGCAGAAATTTAACCAGTCTCCCAAATGGATACTTAGAAAATTATTTTACCAATAATCTTTTTTAGACTATATTCGCCTATATTCCAACCTCATACCATTACTTATTCTGTTGCCATTCTATGAAAAACAAGTATTTTGTTCCTTTTGTATTACTCACGTCGTTGTTTTTTTTGTGGGGATTCGCCCATAATCTCAATCCGATTCTAATTCCTCACCTCAAAAAAGCTTGTCAACTCACTGATTTTCAGTCGGCTTTGATTGATAGTGCATTTTTTGTGGCCTATTTCGTCATGGCGATTCCAGCGGGTATGGTCATGAAAAAATACGGCTATAAAATCGGTATTATTGCGGGGCTTATCACGTTTGCGATTGGAGCATTTTTGTTTGTTCCCGCTGCCAATACTCGTATTTTTGCATTTTTCTTGACAGCTCTTTTTGTGATTGCATCGGGTTTGACATTTTTGGAAACGGCTGCAAATCCATACATGACAGTTTTGGGAGAACCCGAAGGAGCAACACAACGTCTAAATTTCGCTCAATCTTTTAATGGTTTGGCGGCATCGATTGCTCCGAAGATAGGAGGGATGTTCATTTTATCGGGCGTAACGCTTTCTGATACCGAGATTGCTCGAATGTCGGTTGAGCAACTTAATGATTATTTGAATACTGAAGCTTCAGCGGTAAAAATGCCTTATATCGTCATTGGCGTAATTGTGCTGGTTGTGGCGGCTATTTTGTATAAAACCAATTTGCCTGAAGTTACTGAAGATGCTCACGAAATAAATATGTCGGGTGGTTCGCAGTCTATTTGGCGTCACAGCCACCTAACTTGGGGAGTAATTGCTCAGTTTTTTTATGTAGGAGCTCAAGTTTGTGTGTCGAGTTTCTTTATTCGTTACCTCTATCAAACCGCCCAAATTGATGAAAAATCGGCGGCAGATTATCTGGCTATTGCCTTGCTTGGATTTATGATTGGGCGTTTTGTTGGTACATTTTTGATGCGTTTTATTAGTCCAAATCGACTTTTAGCTATTTATTCGGCACTTTGTATCGTTTTGTTGGCAATTATTGTGCTAAATGGCGGAATGATGTCGGTTTATGGTTTGATTGGCGTAGAATTTTTCATGTCGATTATGTTTCCGACCATTTTCTCATTGAGCGTGCAATCATTGGGTGAAGAAACAAAACTGGGTTCGTCGTTAGTAATTATGGCCATTGTAGGTGGAGCAATTTTTCCTTTGATTATGGGTCGTGTTTCGGATGTTAGCAATATCCAAACCGCTTACGTTGTGCCTTTGGCTTGTTTTGCGGTGGTGCTGTATTTCGGTATGCGAGGATATAAAGTGAAGCGAATGTAGAGAGAATTGCGAATTTAGAATTACGAATGACGAATAAATAAAATTCGTCACTCGTAATTCGTAACTCGTCATTTGTTCTATTCTTCCGATTTATTTTTCAAACTCATCAACAACGAATAAGCTCCTTTGATTACAAAAGTCTGATTATTAAGGTTTTCGGTTTTGATAATTTCGGTTAAACCTTTTTCTGTATTGCCGATTTGTACTTCTACCATTTCAAATTGAATTGCTGATTTCTTCACAAAAACGTAGTGTTTGTTCTCAAATCTAATAATTGCATCTTCGGGCAAAACATAAGATTTAGCATTTGTAATTGCAATTTCGGCGTTCATGTATGTACCTGGAATCAAGGCTTTGTCATACATTTCAAAATGGCAATGAACATCCGTATTTCTTTCTTCGCTTAGGCTTTTGCCAATCAACAAAATCTCGCAAGGATATTTTTTGTCGGGGTAAGTGTTGGTATAGGCAGTTACCTTTTGGCCGATGCTTAGTTTGTCTAAATCTTTTTCAAAAATCTTTAGAGCCAAGTGAATATCGCTCGTATTAACCAGCTCAAACATGACATCGGTTGGAGAAATATACTTGCCAATATTTACATTTACTTTACTCACATAACCATTGATTGGCGAGTAGATATTGATGCTTTTAGAAATAGAGTTTTCATTCAATTTCTCAGGGTTAATGCCTGCCAACTTCAGTTTTTCGGCCAAAGATTTAACTAAAATTCGTTGGGTTTTTAGTTCCATTTCGGCTTGTTGGAAAACCTTGTCGCTCGTGGCTTTGCTTTGATTGAGGTCTTTTTGTCGCTGATATTCGTTTTCAAGAAAACTAATTTTCGATTGAATTGTCAAAAAATCTTGTTGCAACTGAATGTACTGTTGGTCTTCGATGATGGCAATGCTTTCGCCTTTACGCACAAACATTCCTGGAATCAGGTGCGACGATTTTAAATAACCACCCAATGGCACACTCACCGAAATTAAATTTTGTGGCGGCACATCGACTTTTCCTGTCACTTTCAGGATAGTTGAGAAGGATTTTTGTTCTAAAGTTCCTGTCTCAATGCCGATGCTTTGTATCTGTTTTTCGGTCAGATTTGCAACTGAACTTTCAACAACTGTTGAGTCGGTGGTTTTTTCGGTAGTTGTTTTGTTTCCGCAAGAGCTTATCAAAAAAAGTGTAGCAATTCCTAAAATTGACTTAGAAAAAGTGCTTTTAAGCTGTCTTACATTTGTATTTATTTTAACTAAATTTTTCATTCTTCAAAGTATGTTTATTGTTGGACAAGATATTATCGTGGGTCCAACTAACGTGATTAATAAATGGAGATTGTCGTACCGAACAATTCGGAACATTGCAAATGCCACATTGTTTTGCTGGAATACAGCCATCAACATGAATAAAAAACTCTACTTTATCATCAAAATGCTGCTTAAATAAAATGGTAAGCCTATCGAGAACTTCGTGAGCTTCGTTGACATTGATATAATACGGCACAGTCAAATGGCAGTCGATGTGATAAAAGCCTGCGTAGTCAATCACTCGCATATTATGCACATCAATCCAATCTGCTTGACGGTGTTCGTTCAGTATTACTACTATTTGGTCAATAATGGCATTATCTGCTTCGTCCATAATGCCTGAAACCGATTTTCTGATAATTTTATAGCCTGTATAAATGATGATAAAGGCAAAAATGATGGCTGCCACGCTATCAATCCAAGCATAACCCGTAAGTAAAATCAGACCTACACCGAGCAAAAGACCAATAGAAGAATAAGTATCCGATTGTAAATGCGAGCCGCTGGCAACCAAAATCGGGGAATTTTCTTCCTTTCCTTTTTTGATACAATAATAGCCTACCAAATAATTAATAGCACCCGTAAGAGCCACCAAGGCCAAACCAAAATCAAGCTGTTTTAGCTCGTGCGGGTGAATGAAATTATTGATTCCTTCGTAAATAATAATAAACCCCGCAATCGTAATCAGTACACCTTCGATGGCCGATGAAAGAAATTCGACTTTTCCGTGTCCGTAAGGGTGTTCTTTGTCACGGGGTTTCGATGAAAGAATGATACTATAAAGCCCGATAAAACCCGCAATGACATTGACACTACTTTCGAGAGCATCGGTCAAAATTGCCACCGACGAAGTGAGCCACCAAGCTACAAGCTTGATAACAAATAATGCCACCGAAACAGCTACCAATATTTGCTGCATCCGAATCGGATTTACTTTTTTTTCTTCCATATTTTTTTCTGCTTATTCGTGACACACACAGCGTGACACGAAATGACAATTAATAGTTTACCAACGAATTTATTTGAATAATGCTTTCGTTGAGGCTTTTTACGGCCTCAATATAATCATTCCGAATGTTGGTTGCTTGATTGGTGAGTGTCACCCATTCGAGATAATTAATGCTACCGTTTATGAGTTGTTGTTGGGCAGTCGTATTAATCAAAGTGGCATTAGAAAGTGCCGTTTTTTCGTAATATTCTACCGTTTTGCTAAATTTATTATATTCGCCCAGAGCTACCAAATAGGTGTTGTTGAGTTGTTGTAAACTCACCGAATAATTATTTTCAACCACCAGTTTATTTACTTTTTCGCTATTGATTTTTGCTTTTTGAGCAGTTGCAAAAATCGGAATTCCTACGCCAACTTGTACCGACTGAAATCGATGCCAACCATTATAAACAACGTTATCCGCCCCCGTTCCTCTGATGCTACCATTATTGTAAACGAAAGATAAAGTTGGTAAAAGTTTCTTTTTTTCAACCTCAATCATGGCATCAGCCACTTGTTGTTGTTGGCTCAGAAATTTCAATGTTGGGTGTTCTTTCAGCGTTTCGAGGTCAGTTTTTGTATTAAAAGTTAATTTATAATTACTGGAAGTTGGCAAATAATTGTCCGAACTATTGAGCAAATATCGAAAACGTAACTGAGTGAGTTCGATATCGTCTTGAAGCTGTCGGAGTTGCACATTGATTTGTCCGAGTTGATTTTCGGCAGTTATTTTCTCCAAAATATTACTTTCACCTTTGGCCAAACGAAGTTCGGCACGATTCAAAAAAGTAGCATAAAGGCTATCGGCAAACTGCAAAAGTTGGCGTTTTTGTTGCAAATATACCCAATGATAGAAAGTTTGTGTTACTTGTTTTTTGAGTTCATGCTCGGTGATTGCTACAGTCAGTGTGCTACTTTTCCAAAGTTCGTTATAAAGTGTTTTTTGGCTTTCATAAACTTTCGGAAAACTCATCGTTTGTCCAATGCTCAATCTTGAATCGAGATATACACTATTGATTTGTCCAACTTCGGCGGCTATGGTGCTGGTCGGAATTGTTTTGGCCGTATTTATCAAACTTTTTTGATATTCAGCCTTGAGTTTTTCGTTTTTTATCGAAAGATTATTTTTCAACGCAACATCAATAGCGGTTTCTAAACCGATTGGCGTTTGTGCATTGGCCGAGAGCGTAAAGGTCAAGAAAAGTAAAATAATAGCTGCTTTTGGTGAAATAATCTTTGTTTTTCCTTCAAAAACCATGTACAAAATCGGCAAAACAAAGAGCGTCAAGAAAGTAGCGACGAGTAAACCGCCAATTACGACCGTTGCCAGTGGGCGTTGTACTTCTGCCCCTGCACCGTTGCTGAGAGCCATTGGCAAAAAGCCCAACGATGCCACGAAGGCCGTCATTAAAACAGGGCGTAAACGTAGATTTGTGCCTTTGATTACTACTTTCCTCAGGTCTTGTTCGCCTTCATGTTTTATTCGATTAAACTCGGCAATTAAAACGATACCATTCAAAACTGCCACCCCAAACAGAGCAATAAAACCAACACCCGCACTAATACTGAAAGGTAAGCCACGCATAGCCAAAAAGAAAATACCACCAACGGCCGAAAGCGGAATTGCTGAATAAATAAGCAAGCCATGTTTGATAGAATTGAAGGCAAAAAACAATAATAAAAATATCAGAATCAACGATACTGGTACGGCAATCATTAGTCTTTGTTTGGCGGCATTGAGGTTTTCAAAAGCCCCGCCATAGGTTACGTAATAGCCCGTTGGAAACTTGATTTTTTTATCAACTTTATCTTGAAGTTCGTTTACGATGGTCTGAACGTCACGGCCTCTGACGTTAAAGCCTACTACAATTCTGCGTTTGGCGTCTTCACGTTGAATCTGATTCGGGCCATCTTTGATAGCCACATCGGCCAATTGTGACAACGGAATTTGTGTGCCGTTTGGCGTAGGAACGAGCAAGTTCTGAATGTCTTCTAAGTTTTGTTTTTGCTCGCCAGCCAATCTTACGACCAAATCAAAGCGTTTTTCGCCTTCAAAAACCATTCCTGTACTTTGCCCAGCCAAAGCAGTATTCACTATTTTGTTGATGTCCGAAATACTCAAATTGTATTGGGCAATCATGTTGCGTTTATATTGAATTAAAATCTGTGGCATGCCCGAAACACTTTCTACGTAAAGGTTTTTTGCACCTTCAACGGTATTTACAATTTCGCCCAATTTGGTAGCATAAGCTGTCAGAGTGTCTAAATCTTCACCGAAAATTTTACAAACAACATCTTGCCTCGCACCAGTCATGAGTTCATTGAAACGCATCTGAACGGGAAACTGAAAACCAACCGTTACGCCAGGAACTTCGGCGAGTTCTTTGGTCATTTTCTCGGCTAATTCATCGAAAGTTTCGGCCGAAGTCCATTCGCTTTTATCTTTCAAAATCACCATCATATCGCTGGCTTCCATGGGCATGGGGTCGGTTGGTACTTCACCACTACCTATTTTTGTCACCACTTTTTCTACTTCGGGAAATCTCGTTTTTAAGATATGAGCAGTTTTTTGAGTATTTTCAATGGTTGTTTTCAAGCTACTTCCAGTCAAAACTCTGGTTTCTACCGCAAAATCACCTTCTTCAAGAGCAGGAATAAACTCACCACCGAGAGTTGTTAAAACAAAAACAGCAAAAACGAAAAGCCCAATTGTTGCTCCTAAAACTATTTTCGGAAAACCAATAATTCTCGTCAAGGCTGTTTGATAAGCGTGTTCGATTTTCGCCATCAATCTATCCGAAATATTGGGTTCGTGTTTGGTTTTTTTGCTCAAAAATACCGCACTCATCATCGGAATATAAGTAAGCGATAAAATAAACGCTCCCAGCAAAGCAAAAGCCACCGTTTGTGCCATTGGCTTAAACATTTTGCCTTCGATGCCCTGCAAAGTGAAGATTGGCAAATAAACCACCAAGATAATGACTTGCCCAAAAACGGCACTATTCATCATTTTTCCTGCCGATTTGTTGGTGATGTCGTCCATTTCGGCTTGGGTATATGAAGCTCGTCCGTGGGCGTGTTTGCCCGCCAGTACGTGCATGACTGCTTCAACAATAATCACCGCTCCATCGACAATCAAACCAAAATCTAATGCTCCCAAACTCATCAGGTTTCCGCTTACGCCAAAAAGATTCATCATGATAATGGCAAAAAGCATCGCCAGCGGAATCACCGAAGCAACCAAGATTCCCGCACGGAAATTTCCGAGAAAAAGCACCAATACGAAAATTACAATTAATGCACCTTCCAATAAATTTTTTTCAACTGTGCCGATGGCGTTATTCACCATTTTTGTACGGTCGAGAAATGGTTCGATCACTACACCTTCGGGAAGGGTTTTCTGAATCTGAGCCACACGGTTTTTAATATTTTTGATAACCTCACTGCTGTTTGCTCCTTTGAGCATCATCACGACCGCACCCGAAACCTCGCCTTTATCATTGAAAGTCATTGCTCCATAGCGTGTAGCATGACCAATTTTTATGTCGGCGACATCTCGAATAAATAAGGGAGTGCCACCACTCAAATTCTTGATAGCAATATTTTCGATGTCTTCGATGTTTCCAATCAAACCTTCGCTTCTGATAAACAAAGCTGTCGAGCCTTTTTCGATATATGCTCCACCCGTATTTTGATTATTACTTTCAAGGGCTTTAAAAACATCGCTTATCGTAATGCCACTTGATTGGAGTTTTCGAGGGTCGATTTCGATGGAATATTGCTTCAGTTTACCGCCAAAACTACTTACTTCGGCTACGCCTTTTACGCCCAAAAGTTGGCGGCGAACAATCCAATCTTGAATCGTTCGGAGTTCGGTTTCATCATATTTTGATTCGTAACCTTCTTTGGGTCGAACGACGTATTGATAAATCTCGCCCAAACCCGTAGAAACAGGCCCAAGTTCGGGAACACCGATGCCCGCAGGGATTTCGGTTTGTACTTTTTGAAGGCGTTCGGCAACTTGTTGTCTTGCCCAATAAATATCTGTTTCATCATCGAAAACGATGGTAACGAGCGAAAGCCCAAAACGAGAAAAACTTCTGATTTCGAGTAAACCCGAAATATTATTATTGGCTTGTTCGATCGGAAACGTCACGAGTCGCTCAATATCGGTTGCCCCAAACGACGGAGCAATCGTGATGACCTGTACTTGATTATTGGTAATATCAGGCACGGCATCAATCGGCAATTTGGTAACTTCGTAGCTACCATAGCCAATGAGGGCGATTGTGAATAGCCCAACGATGAGTTTGTTTTTGATGGCAAACCCAATGATTGAATTTAGCATGATTTATTAATTAATGATTCAAGCTCACAGCTTGAAAATGACAAACTGTTGCAATTAATTTATAGTAAGGCATTTAGAAATATTGGTATACTTCCAAATGATAATCTTTATAAAGTTAATTGGTTAGAATCTTGGCGGTTGCCAAATAGAAGAGAGATAGGCCGAAATAATATTGGCCGAAGAAGAAAAAAGTATATTTTTCTTTTCAATAACGATGGTTTTCAACTGAGAAAATTGAATCGTATGAAAAATGTTAATCGGAAAAACAAACGAACAACAATGGTCGTGCGATTTGAAAGGGAGTTTATTATCAGTGGCAGCATCACCATCATCTCCGTGGTCGATAGCATAATGATGATGAAGAAACTCGCCAAATGACATCGAAGGCTCTTTTTGTTGATGCTCAACGAAGTGTGAAAACAGCAATGGAAGCTTCAACAACTGACTTGCTTCAGTTGCCGAAAATAGATAAACTATTATCAGAAATTTTGAAATAGATGCTTTCACGTAGCAAAGTTAGCATATTTGTCGTGTAAAATATCAAATTAGAACTATTTTGGTCTAATTTATAATGAGTTTAAATCAATGTTTAATCAGTTTTGGCTTTGTTGTCTTTTACGACCAAGAAAAAATCATTGTCGAGTTCGAGATAGCCGTATTCATATACAAAATAATAAGTCGAACCTTTTTGGGTCGTGCGTACGCTCGTGATGAGGCTAAAATCGAACCCTCGGTCGAGTAGGGTATTGCGAGTAGTTTTGCTTTTATCGTCATGGCAGATGTCTTCTAAAATCTTGCGGTTTCGGCGGAGGGCGTTGTTCGTGTTCCTGACGTAATTATTGGCGTCGGCGTTTACTTTGTTGTTATAGGCATTGCGACACAAGTCCGAACAAAATTTTTTGTCCGACCGTCCGATGATGGGTTCTCCGCATTCTAAGCAGGTTTTTTGTGGCATTTTATTATAATGAATAATGGAAAATGAATAATGGAAAATGAATAATGGAAAATGAATAATGGAAAATGAATAATGGAAAATGAATTATAGTACCTAAGGCTAACAAAACGTTTGATATTGGTAGCAATAACGTTTCATAAACCAATCTCATGCCTTAGGTATGACACAAGAATGTTTCATACCTACGGCATGAAAATAACAAAATAGGCAAAACCTCGCTACCGATATTTAATCCCTACGGGATAGCTTTTACATTGGTTTACTACATCAAATATACAAAACTTCTTACCCGTTTACAAACGCTTACAAATGTTTTTATCTGTATATAAATGACTATCAACCGAATAGCGTGGAGGAGAAGCTGCAACTTTGCAATGTCAATCGGAAATAGAGCGTGGTTGGCTAATTTATTTTAACAATCATTTTTTAACGTACAAAACAATGAACACAGTAAAATTAATCGGAAACGTAGGTAACGAAGTAAATTTATTCAACTTCGATAATAACAAAAAAGCAGCTTTTAGCTTGGCAACAGACGAAGTTTACACCAACAAAAACAACGAAGAAGTAAAAAATACTACGTGGCATAAAGTAGTAGCGTGGGGGAAAGTGGCCGAAGTCTGTGCTGATTTGATAAGTAGAGGCAAATTGGTGAGTATTCAAGGAAAACTCAATTATAGAAATTATGTGAATAAGGAAAATAAAACGGTTTATATCACCGAAATAGTTGCTTATAAAGTTTCGGAGGTAGAAGCTAAGCAACAGTCATAATAAAGAGATTATTCTGCTAATTCACACAATTTTGTTTTACCCAAAGCCCAAGTTCTGACGAATTTTGTAGGAACGTCCAATTTGGACGTTCCTACGGGGGTTGGTGCAAAAAAAAGAAGTCGTCTCGATTACTCAAGACGACTTTCTTCTTTTTTGGGGTACTGAGCGTTTAATTCATTTGTAAGATTTTAATCTCTGTACGACGGTTTTGAGCGTGTTGCTCTTCCGTACATTCTACGCCATCAACGCAGCCATTTACTGGCATTGTTTCTCCATAACCAGCAAACTCTACTCGGCTGCGGCTAATACCACGTTTGAATAAGTAGCTTGCTGAAGCTTTCGCACGGCCTTCAGAGATTTTTTGGTTGAAATCAGACTCGGCACGGCTATCAGTATGAGCTCTAAGCTCAATACGCATTTTTGGATACTTACGCATCATAGCCACCAATTTGTCTAACTCTGAACGAGCATCTGAACGAAGGTTACATTTACCATAATCGAAGTAAATATTATCAACCTGTACGATGTCGCCCGTACCAAACATATATATATCGGCAGTTACACCGCCTTTTTTACAATTCAACTTACGCACACGCTTACCTTTCGAGCCGAGGTTGTCTTTTGAGCCTTCAACTGTATAATCGCATCCTTCTGCTACCGTAAATTCATAGTTACCTGTAGCGTCAGTATAAGCAGTTTGAGTAGAGCCATCACATTCGCTACGGAGAGTCACGAGTACGCCATCAACGGCTTGTTTAGTGCCTTGTGTCATTACACGACCACGAATCGTACAAGTATTCCCAGATAATACTGTGCCATTAGCACCTGTTCTACCAGTTCCACTTGTGCCTTGTTGGCCTTGTGTAGTGGTTTCACCAGCGTAACCATTTTGTGCATTTGCAGTATTCGTCCCATTTGCTCCACCATTTTGTGCAAGTGCGGTTGAATCAACCGCTGGTTTTGGTCGACTCATTGGAATCTCCAGACGAGAGGCTTCGTTGTCACAATCTTTTGTCGAGAAACTTACAGTATTGGCACTATAACCATCACGAGTGGCACGGAAAGCAAATTCTACATCTTGGTCAAGCCCTTCGAGTTTTACACTACCATCAGCATCACTCATTTTCTCTTTGATATTACCATCTTTGTCTTCATATACAATTTTGGCATTATCAAGTGGCATTTTGGTTTCGGCATCATAAACGGCAATGATTAGGTCACAACCCTCTTTGAGTTCGCACTCCCTATCGAATTTGTAGATGTCGTCATCGGCACCACCACGTTTACGATTTGAACTAAAATAACCAGCTTTACGAAGGGCATCGGTTACGATACCGAAATCATCTTTGCTTGAATTTACGGGAGCTCCAAGGTTTATTACTCGACCTTTTGAAGTTGTGCCGTCCATCTGCACAAAGAAAATATCTAAATCGCCTAAACCAGCATGACCGTCAGAAGAGAAATAAAGATTGCCTTTTTCATCAACAAAAGGAAACATTTCATTGCCTTTTGAATTGACTGTTTTTCCTAAATTGATAGGAGCAGACCAGTTTCCACCATCGTAGCGAGAAACATAAATATCTGTTCCTCCAAAACCACCTGGCATATCAGAAGCAAAAAAAAGTAACTTTTCATCGGCTGAAAGTGCAGGATGGCCTGTTGAATATTCATCGCTATTGAAGGGTAATTCTTTGATATTTTTCCAGCCATCTTTTGCCGCATCGCCTATGTATAGTTTCAATTTATTGATACCATCTGAACTACGTTTGGCTTTACCGTTATTGAAGTTATTTCTTGTAAAAATTACTTTAGAAGCATCTTTGAAAAATGCGGCTGGACCTTCGTGATACTTTGAGTTGATTGAACCACCAAAACGCTCCGATTCAGTAACTGGGCGGTCGCCGTAGCCTAAACCAGCCATTACGTTCATGCCACCGTATGTTCCGATTGTGCGGCTATCATTGGCAGTAGGAGCGGTGTATTCGTCGGATCCAACAACGCCACCTCTGCTACTACGTTTGCGAGGAGCTTTAATATCGCCTGAGCCTGTTCCCAAACCAGCGGCTTGTCCGCCAATGGCCGAGACATCATCTAAAAAGAATAAGTCAAGGAAAGGGGTTTCGTTCCAGTTGAATACTCGACGCACCCCGACAGTATTGTGGCGGTTTGAGACGAATACCATACCATTTTTGTAGTATGATGGAGAGAAATCGGCTGAATTGGTATTGATTGAAAGGTAATCAACTTTGTAGCAGTTGGCATTTTTAGAAAGTACGCTTACATCATTATAAAGTTTTGAGAAGCCTTTTCCACGAGGGTCATCTTCTACTTTACGAGTGTATTTATCGTACATCTCTTGAGCCTCACGGTATTTACCATTGCTGGCAAGCACCTGTGCATACTTGAGGCAAACAGTAATGTTTTCTCCTGACAAATCGCCTGCTGTATTCATAATTTCAGCATATACACGCTCGGCATTTTGCGTATCTTTAACCTTACAATAGCTATCACCGAGCTTTACCTTTGCAGCGAGCTTTTGTTGGTCAGTAAGACCTTTTTTCTTTAGAGCTGCCTCAAAGGCATCAATTGCTTTCACGTAGCATAAACTTTCGTAATGATGCTCACCAGTTTTTAGTAAGGCCTCTTGTGCCTTTACACTACCGCCGAGCAAGGCTGCTACAACCAACGCTCCAATTATTTTTTTCCTGACAATCATTTTATTAGAATTTAAAATTCACTCACGAATTTGTAAATTTAGTATGCGTATATGGGACTTGATATTGTGTGTCTGAATTGAAAGTCTGGACACAGACTTTCCTATTTCAAGATTTTTAAAGAATTCTTGAAAAGGTATGTACAATTCTATGCAACCTTCATACCAATTGGATTGCATAGTAAATTAGAACGTGTAATAAATATCTTAGAAATAACGTGGAGTAAGAATTTTGTTCTTACCGAAGCCAAATTCATAGCGAAGTAAAACTTCGTGTGTTGGAATACCAAGGAAACGGCTCACACCTGTTTTCGATTGGTCGTTTAGCTTATTAGAGGTAAAGTCATAAGCATAACCAAGTTTGAATTGTGGTGTAAGCTGAAGCTCTATCATACCGATGGCGGCATCGAATAAGTTTTTGCTATCTTGTCCCATTGCTTGGAATTGAGAGATACGCCCCGAAACACCAAATGCAATTTTATCTTTAATCCAGAAGTTTAGGTTTCCGTCAAAGCCAAGTGGAGCTCCTTGTGTGTATCGAACCATCGTAGAAGGTTTGATTTTGAAAGACCCTTTTCCGATTACAAAACCCATCATAGCAAAATAATGACGGCGAGTTCTACCTATTGTTCCAGAGGAATCACCAACGTTAAAGTTAGAAATTGTATTTTGCATGATTTGTGGGCATGAAATACCTATATAACCTTTGTCATTACTTAGATAAATTCCACCACCAACATTCGGAAGGATTTTATTTTGGTCACTTGCTCCTGAAAATACGTTGTCTGTTCCGTCTGTAAGGTTTTGAGCATCAGATAAAGCCCAACGAACATTGGTTGCTCCACCTTGTACGCCGAATGACAAAGTAGAACGAGGCCCGACTTTAATACGGTAAGAATAGGTAGCGTAAACGCCAGTGTTTTTTTGAAGACCAACTTCATCACGCGTTACCTGAAGGCCTAAACCCATTTTTTCATTTTTGATAGGTGTATCCATCGAAAATGTAAAGGTTTTCGGAGCTCCATCAACACCAACCCATTGATAACGACCAAGGGCTGTAAGGCTCAGTACATCACGACTACCAGCATAAGCGGGATTAATGGCAAGGGTATTGAACATGTACTGGGAGAACATCGCTTCTTGTTGAGCGAAGGTTTGGTAGCTTACTGATAATGCCCCAACGAGCAAAAGTGCGGCTAACCTGTTTTTCAGGTTTGTAAAGTTTTTCATTTTTTACCAAATTAAATAGTAAAGATACAGTGCTTTTAAAGGTTCAATCAATATAGAATGTAACCGTTTAAACATTTTTATACTCAATAGCAAAACAAAGTTACATTAAGATTTTGAAATGTCAATATTTTTTTATTAAGAGTTATGACATCTCTTTTGGCTTGAATATCAAATAGTTATACTAAAAGAGTGATTTTTTGCTTGTTTATTGGGTGATGATTTTGATAAATCCCGAATGTTTTTCTTTTCTGAAAATACTATCGGGATTTATCAAATCATTCCTTTTATCTGGCAATAGTTATATACTGGATCTTAGGTTGATTGCCCCAGAAGCCTACTGCTTTCACGCAGATGAAGTATGTTCCGTCTGGTACACCTACTCCTTTGCCTCCAAGAACAATGCCATTGTTGGCTTCACCATTCCAACCTTCTACTTTTGCGAAGTCAGTGTTTTGGTAAACTAACTGCCCCCATCTGTTATAGATAAAGATTTCTGCTTCTACATCATCAACACCATTGATGCCTTTGATTACGAACAAGTCATTTCTGCCATCACTATTTGGTGAGAATGCTTGCGGTATGATACCTCGGTTGGTTGTATCGGTAATCGCTGTTTGACCTTTGATAGTGATAACCGTTGGCTGGTTATTATTGCCAGGGTTATTATCAGCATCTGGGTCAGGATTCACGCCTGCTTGCGAAATATCTCTCACATTGGTTGTGCTATCTTTAGCTGTACCTGTGATGCTGTTTGAGTAAGTCGCATCTCCTTCTTTCGTACTCAACAATCTTAATTTGAATGTGAGCGTATCAGATGCTCCAACAGCTAATGAGCTACTGTCAGCAATTAGCATTGTCATTACTGTTCTACCGTTGAAAGTTGAGTCAATTTTAAGTTTACTATTTTTGCTCAACACTGGTTTTCCAACGATAACAAATTCTGCACTATCAGCAAATACTTTATCAAGACTATCACTTAATTGAACATTTGTGAGTTTACGAGTACCGTAGTTTTTCACGATTACATTGTATGATAAGTTATAGCTGCCATCAGCATTTTTTACGGTATCTAAAATCGCTGCTTTTGCGATGCCGAATGTTGTGCTGAACGATGGGATGATTGGGCTGCCATCACCAAGTTTTACTGGTGTACCGATACTGTTATTTTTCGGGTTTCCATCATTATTTTTTAGTGGGTCACCTCCTGCTGTAAAATCTGGGTCGTTTCCGTTCGTAGATAAGTCATCTACTGACTTATTCGTTGGATATTTACCAATTACTAACGCTTGGTTTTCGAAGTTAACTCTGTTCGATGTTGTTGTCAGGCGAGTAAATAAGGTAGCATTTCTTTCAGTATTGGTAGCGAGTGTACTTAGTGAGTCAACCAATAAATTAATTAGACTTCCACGACCAGTATAGTTGCTATTGACTGTTAGACCTGCATCGGCTGTTACTTTTACGGAATCAACTTTCACACTATCACCGAATGTTTCACTCAAGTTATCCTGAATTTGTACACCTGTGAATGCTACTTTTCCGTAGTTTTTCACTTTGAATGTGAATGTTACGTCGTAAGTGTTAGTTGTGCCTGCTACTAACTTAGGCTCGCTTGCACTCTTTGAGATTCCGATGAGGGCTTCTGGCAAGCTATTGAAGTTAATAACCGTTGAGGTATTACCCGATGGGTCTGGATTCACACCAGCATTTGAAGCATCGGTGATTGTCTGACCACTTGGTGTTTTTGCAGTAACTACAACATTATTTCTGAATGGCCCTTTATTACCATTAAGTTTCACATTGACCACCCATGTGAGTGTATCTACTTTGTTAGGAGCAAGCTGACTTGCATCTAACAACATACAAGTTTTGCTTGTACCGTTATACGAAGTATCTACTTTCAAGAGGCTGCCTGCACTTACTGTTGGTTTCACAGCGAGTTTGGCAACGGCTGGAGATGTGAATGTTTTTGATAAGGTATCACATACTTGGATGCTGCTCAAATTCAAGTTACCGCAGTTTTTGAGGATAGCCTTATAAGTAATATTATAGCTGCTATCGGCTTGTCTTACGGTATCTTTTACATAAAGTGCGATTCCGATACATGGTACTTCGATTGAGCTTCCACCTTCAGAATTTAGATTCAAGTTGGTTGGATTGCTTCCAGGAGCATCAGGGTTTAGACCAGCATTTGATAGATCAGTCACATTTTCGGTTGTTCCCGAAGTAAGCGTACCCGAACCAGAAACCACTGCTGTGTTAGCAAATGCTTTAAGTGTATCTGGCTGAACATTGACTGTGAACTTCAAGGTATCAGTTTTTCCGATTGCTATTGAGCCACCTGTTAGGGTCAATCTTGTATCAGTTGTTCCGTTGAATGCACTGTTGAGCGTCAATTGGCTACTTGTATTTTTGCTCGGAGCGGCTACTACTGTGAATGTCGCTGGAGCTTTGAATACTTTAGATAATGTATCTCTTACAATTACATTGTTTAGTGTCAATGAACCGTTGTTTTTAACGAGTAATTGGTAAGTTATATCAAAAGAACCATTTGCTTTCTTAGTGGTATCCAAGATAATTTTCGCAAGACCGACACTTGGCGATTTGTAGAGACGAACTACAGTTGGTTCGGCACTTTCTTTTATTACTGTTTTACCACTGTTTGAAACATCAGATACATCTTGTGGAATTCCAAAAGCGGTATTTCCGATTGCTTCTACGATTGCGTTGGTCGAGAACGGCCCTTCTTTGCCATTTGGTACGATATTGATTACAAATTTAACTGTATCTACTTTACCCGCTTCTACGATACTTCCTTCTGGAATTGTTAGATTCAAATCAGTAGTTCCATTGAAACTATCATTCGTTTGAATTTTGCTACCTATACCAGCCGTTGGCTTCTGAACGATTGTGAAGGTCGTTGGTGCTGGGAACATTGTTGCAAGGTTTTCAGTCACTTTCACACCTTCCAACTTCACGTTTCCACAAGCTTCAATCAATGCTCTGAAGGTAACATTATAGCTACCATTTGCTTGGCGAGTCGTATCGGCTGCTAAAGCGAGTCCTACGCAAGTTTCTTGGCATTCTTTACATTCAACTGTCCATTGGCTGATATTATTACTCAAGATTGGGTCAACTTGGTTAAGTTTGGTAATCTTGGCCGTATTGATAATCTGACCAGCTTTTGTTGTTTTAGCATTGTAAGTGTAAGTTCTGGTTGCACCTGCTGGTAAATTACCAATAACACTTAATAATGAATCAGTACCGAAAGCTGTAAAGCCAGGTGTTGTTGAAGTAATCGCTAAACCTTTAGGTAATACGTTTACTACATTTACATTAGTTGCCGCTTTTACTGTGCTATTGTTTTTTACAGTGATAGTATATGTAACTGGGTCACCAACTTTTAATTCAACACGAGAACCGACGATTTGGATGCTAACATCTACTTTCGATGTATCGGTTGTTGTTTCGCATTGGTCAATTGTTACGATGATTGGAGATGCTGGGCTGTAACAACCCGTGCCGCTCTTCTCAATTACATAATATGTTCCTGAACCTACTGCTGATGCGTTTGCAAGCATTGGGCTACTTGGTGAGCTTCCTGTATGGAACTCAAATGCTCCGCCTGTACTTTGTGTTTGGCTTGTTACAGAACTTGCCAAGTTTACAGTTGTTGCGGGGCAGTTGTTTTTAGTGATGGCCGTTACGGTTGGAGCTGCAATAGCATCACTCAATTTGACCACGATTTCATTTGAGCTAAGTGAAGCACAACCATTATTGTTGATGAGTTTTACTGTATAACGACCTGGTGTTTTCACCGTGATGCTCTTCGTTGTTGCCCCTGTACTCCATTTGTACGAACCTGTGTTTGTTGCGGTCAATACTACTGAGTCGCCGAAGCAGATATTTGCTGATTTGTCAGATGTAATAGTCGGAACTGTACTTACCCCATTGAGTGTCACTGTGAAGCTTGATGTTGCTGCTACACACGAACCGTTATCGTCTGGGTCGTTGGTAGTGAGTGTAAATTTCACGCTTCCTTTTATTAAATCATCGTTTGAATAATTATATTTAGTACTTAAGCTTAGAGCGTTATCGAATGAGCCTTTACCATCTGTTGTCCATTTTGCACTTGAGGCTGCACCACCAATTTTACCTTGTAGTGTGAAGAAATCAGCACTTAGACAAACGGTGGTATCTTTTGCTGCCAATGCAGTAGCTGGATTTGTAACACACGAAGGATTTACGATTTCACAAGTTGTAATTTTTACATTAACCTTAGCACCTTCGCTATAACATCCGTTACCTGCTTTCTCAAATACATAGTATGTACCTGTTCCTGCGGTTGATGGGTTCGTTACGGCAGGAGAACCTGGGGTTGTTCCTGTACGGAATACAAAAATTCCACCTTGCGAAGAGGCTGTACTTGTTACGGCTGTTGTAAGGTCAACTGTAACGAATGGACATGTATTTACTAAATCTCTGACAGTTGGTTTGGTAAGTCCACTACCAGTTACTTGTACTGTGATTACGTTTGATTTCTCACTTTGACAAGTACCACCATCACAGATAGCTGAGTAACTTGTGATGCTTGTAGGAGAAACCGTGATTACCGCACCGATTTGACCATCAGACCACTTAACTGTACCTACACAACCTGCTGCTTCGATTTGTGTGCTTGAGCCACCACAAATTTGTGTGTTTTTGCAAGTCACTACTGGAGGTATTGGATTTCCTACAGTAATTGTTGCGGCGGCTGATGGAGCTGATTGACAAGACCCAACTTTGCAGATTGCTGTATAAACTGTGGTTTCGGCAGGGTTTATATTGATTGAAGCCGATGTCTGACCTGATGACCACAATACATTTCCGCTGCATCCTAAGGCATTGAGTGTAAGGGTATCACCTTTACAGATTCTTGATGCTGTGCATGAGATAACTGGCGACTCAGGTTTTGGAGTAATGTTTACAGTTACTTTGTTTGACTGATCGCTTGTGCAACCACCTTGAGGTAATTTACATACCGCAGTGTAGTCAGTCGTATTGCTTGGTGTTACAGAGATGCTCGAACCTGTAAGGCCATTTGACCAAACTGTTGTTCCTTCGCAGCCTGTGGCTGTCAAAATTACTGCATCACCTGCACAAACTGTTTGTTTATTGCCAGTAATCGTTGGTTTGTTTGGTTTTCCAACAGTTACAGTTACGTCGTTCGATTTACCGCTTTCACATGTGGCTGTTTTACAAGCTGCTGAGAAAGTTGTAGTTGTTGCTACGCTTACAGTAATGCTTGAACCTGTTGAAGTATTAGACCAAATTATTGTACCTGCACAACCTGCTGCTGTCAATGTTACTTGACCTGTTTCACAAAGTGCGGTTGTTGAAGCTGAGATTGTTGGAGGCGTAAGATTGCCTGATTGAATCACGATTGCATTGGAGTTACCGCTTGTTCCGCAGCCATTTTTACAGATTGCAGTATAAGTTCCAGTACTAACAATGATTGA